>Ga0209266_1001477_pt1 | contig 15560 bp, 17 predicted proteins | sample GraSoiAngelo_132_FD_185889 | JGI IMG/M metagenome (GOLD analysis project Ga0209266, IMG submission 185889) | Grasslands soil microbial communities from the Angelo Coastal Reserve, California, USA - 14_0929_02_40cm (SPAdes) (version 2) | ecosystem: Environmental > Terrestrial > Soil > Grasslands ...
CGGGCCCGTCATCACGAGCCGCGGCGCGGGGACGGCGATGGAGTTCGCGCTCACCCTGGTCGAGACGCTGGTCGACCGCGCGACCGCAGAGCGGCTGCGCCAGCACATGGTGGTGCCGGCAGCCTCACGTTGAATTGACTGCGGGAAACGCTTCCAGTAGCGTCCCGCCACCATGCCGCGCCGCCTGATCGGCGCGCTCGCCGTCGCGCTCGTCGCGCTCGGGTGCGCCGGCAAGAAACCGGTCATCCCGCCCGAGAAACTCTGGGGCGAGGCGGAGGACGCTTTCAACATCGAGGCGTACGAGCTCGCCGTCGACCGCTACAAGAAGCTCCTCGACCAGCACCCCTTCGACCAGCACGCCGAGGAGGCGGAGCTGAAGATCGCGCTCTCGTACTACAAGGCACAGCGCTGGGCCGAGGCGATCGCTGCCTTCGGCGACTTCGAGCGCATGCACCCGACCAGCACGGAGCTGGCCGCGGTCGAGTACCACCTCGGCATGGCGTACCTCGCCCAGGCGAGCACCAGCGATCGCGACCAGCAGTCGCATGCCAACGCGCTCACCTACTTCCGCAACCTGACCGACCGCTTCCCGCTGAGCCCGTGGGCGGAGAAGGCGCGGCTCCGGGTGCGCGAGTGCCGCGAGGCGCTCGCCAAGCACGAGGCGGACGTCGCGGCCTACTACTTGAAGATCGGCAACCTGAAGGCCGCCGAGGCGCGGCTCCAGGGGCTCCTCACCGACTACCCGGAGACCGACGCCGCCGCCCAGTGCCTGTACGCCTTCGCCCAGGTGTACGCGGCCCGCAACGAGGCCGAGGGCGCGACCCTCGCGCTCGCCACCCTGGCGCGCCACCACCCCGACGGCCCGCTCGGGCGCGAGGCCAGGGAGCGCCTCGGCGCCGCCGTCTCGCTCGACGGCGACGACCCCATGAACCTCCTGATCGCCCACATCGTGCACATGCGCACCGAGGCCGACCGCCAGAAGCTCCCGAACACGGTCTCGGCCTACCCCGACATCACCGGCGCCACCCCGCCCACGCCGTAGCGCGCATTGACACAAGCGCGCCTTTCGGGTTAGCTCCGCTCCGAGAGAAACGACAAGACATTGCCTTATCCAGAGTGGCTGAGGGCCCGGCCCGGCGACGCCACAGCAACCGGTCCTGAAACGGACGCTGGTGCTAATTCCGACGCTGCCCGCGCGGGCGGCGAAAGATAAGGTTCGCACGCTGGTGAGCCCCTCTTCCTGCTGGAGAGGGGCTTTTTTATTGCGCATGTCGACGACGAGCGAAGAAAGGATTTCCCGCGGGCGCGTCCTCGTGATCGGCGTCGGCGGCCTCGGTGCGCCCGCCGCGACGGCGCTCGCCGCCGCGGGCGTGGGGACGGTCGGGCTCATCGATCCCGACACGGTCGAGGTCTCGAACCTCCACCGCCAGCCGCTCTACACGAGCGCGGACGTCGGCCGGGCGAAGGTCGAGGTCGCGGCCGAGCGGCTCGGCGCGCTCGCGCCGGCGCTCCGCGTCGAGACGTGGCGCGCGCGCTTCGGCCCGGCGGACGCCCATCTGCTGCGCGGCTTCGACGTCGTCCTCGACGGCACGGACACCATCGCCGCCAAGTTCGTCGTGAACGACGCCGCGGTGGCGGCGGGCGTGCCGCTCGTCCACGCGGGCGTGCTCGGCTTCCGCGCGCAGCTCCTGACCGTGCTGCCGGGACGAAGCGCGTGCTACCGCTGCGTCTTCGAGGAGGCGCCGCCGGCGGGCGATGTGCCGTCCTGCCAGGAGGCCGGCGTGCTCGGGCCGGTCGCCGCGCTCGCGGGCGCGCTCGAGGCGGCCGAGGCGATCCGCCTCCTCGCCGGCGAGCCCCCCGCCTGGGCGAACGCGCTCCTCGCCATCGACACGCAGGCGGGGAGCTGGCGCACCGTGCCGGTCGCTCCGAGTCCGCGCTGCCCGGCGTGCGTGCCCCGCGCCGCCGAAAGGAGTCACGCCCCATGAGCTACGTGAAGGGTCTCCGCTGCCGCGAGTGCGGCGCCGAGACGCCGATCGCGCCGTTGCACGTGTGCGAGACGTGCTTCGGCCCGTTCGAGGTCCAGTACGACTACGCCGCCATCCGCCGCGCGCTGACCCGCGAGAAGATCGCCGCCCGCCCGCGCAACCTCTGGCGCTACCGCGAGCTCCTGCCGATCGAGGGCGAGCCGCGCGTCGGGCTCCACTCGGGCATGACGCCGCTGGTGCGCGCGGACCGGCTGGCCGCCGTGCTCGGCGTGAAGGAGCTCTGGGTCAAGGACGACTCGGTCAACCACCCGACCTTCTCCTACAAGGACCGAGTCGTCTCGGTCGCGATCTCGAAGGCGATCGAGTTCGGCTTCGAGACCGTGTCGTGCGCCTCGACCGGCAACCTCGCCAACTCCGTCTCGGCGCACGCGGCGCGCGCCGCCCTCGCCTGCTACATCTTCATCCCCGACGACCTCGAGCAGGGCAAGGTGATCGGGTCCACCATCTACGGCCCGCGCACCATCGCCGTGCGCGGCACCTACGACGACGTGAACCGGCTGTGCAGCGAGGTGGCGGACAAGTACGGCTGGGCCTTCGTCAACATCAACGTGCGTCCGTACTACACGGAGGGCGCCAAGACCTACGGCTTCGAGATCGCGGAGCAGCTCGGCTGGCGGCTCCCGAGGCACATCGTGGTCCCGACCGCGGGCGGCACGATCCTGCCCAAGGTCGCCAAGGCGTTCCGCGAGCTGCGCGACCTCGGCCTGGTCGAGGGCGATTTCAAGATCTACACGGCGCAGGCGGCGGGCTGCGCCCCCGTCGTGCACGCGCTCCACAAGGGCGCGGAGCTCATCGCCCCCGTGAAGCCGCAGACGATCGCCAAGTCCATCGCCATCGGCAACCCGGCCGACGGCTTCTACGTGCTCAAGGCCGTGCGCGAGTCGGGCGGCTGGGGCGAAGCGGTGACCGACGAGGAGATCGTGGCCGGCATCCGGCTCCTCGCCCGCACCGAGGGGATCTTCACCGAGCCCGCGGGCGGCACGACGGTCGCGGTCACCAAGAAGCTGATCGAACAGGGGAGGATCCCCCGTGATGAGTCGATCGTCGTGAGCATCACGGGCAACGGCTACAAGACGCTCGAGGCGGTGCTCGACACGGTCGAGCAGCCGTTCCGCATCCCGGCCCGCCTCGCCGACTTCGACGAGCTGCACGCTCGCCTGAACGCCGCCCGCGCGGCGAGCGCCGTCTGACTAGCAACGGGAAGGAGGAACCGTCATCATGGTCCAGGTCAAGGTACCAACGCCGCTCCGCAAGTACACGGGGGGCGCCGGGGGGATCGAGGCGCAGGGGGCGACGGTGGCCGCGCTCGTGGACGATCTCGAGCGGCGCTACCCGGGGCTGAAGGAGCGCATCTGTGACGAGTCGGGACAGGTGCGGCGCTTCGTGAACATCTTCGTCAACGGCGAGGACATCCGCTTCCTCGCGCACCTCGACACGCCCCTCAAGGCGGGGGACGAGCTGTCGATCGTCCCGGCGATCGCCGGAGGCCGCTAGCCGCGGCCCTCCTGTGCTCTCCGCGCGCGCCGTCCTTGCCCGTCCGACCTCGCCCGCCGCGGGGCCGCTCGCCGTGCCCTCCGCGCTCCAGCTGGTCGGCAACACGCCGCTGGTCGAGATCCGGCGCGCGCGGGACGGCGTGGCGCCGGGGGTGCGCATCCTCGGCAAGCTCGAGGGCTTCAACCCCGGCGGCTCGGTGAAGGACCGCCCCGCCCTCAAGATGATCGAGGACGGGCTCGCGCGCGGGCGGCTCGTGCCCGGGAAGACGATCCTCGACTCCACCTCGGGCAACACCGGCATCGCGCTCGCCATGGTGGGCGCCGCGCTCGGCTACCCGGTCGAGCTGGTGATGCCGGGCAACGTGAGCAAGGAGCGCAAGCAGGTGGTGGCCGCCTTCGGCGCCAAGGCGATCTTCTCGGACCCGCTCGAGGGCTCCGACGGGGCGATCCGCCTCTGCCGTCAGATACTGGCCGAGAACCCCGACCGCTACTTCAAGCCCGACCAGTACAACAACGAGGCGAACTCGCTCGCCCACTACGAGACCACGGGCCCCGAGATCTGGCGCCAGACCGCCGGCGCCATCACGCACTTCGTCGCCACCATCGGCACCGGCGGGACGATCATGGGGACGGGGCGCCATTTGAAGGAGCAGAACCGGAGCGTCCAGGTGATCGCCGCCGAGCCCGCCGACGCCTTCCACGGCATCGAGGGGCTCAAACACATGGCGTCCTCGATCGTACCCGGCATCTATCACGAGGAGGCGCTCGACCGGAAGCTCGGGATCGACACCGAGGACGCCTACAACATGGTCTACCGCCTCGGCCGCGAGGAGGGCCTGCTGCTCGGGCAGTCGAGCGGCGCGGCGCACGTGGCAGCGCTCGAGGTGGCGCGCGCACTCCGCGAGGGGACGGTGGTCGTCCTCTACCCCGACTTCGGCGACCGCTACCTCTCGACCAACCTGTGGGTCGGCTGGCAGAAGCTGGGAGGGACGACGCCATGAAGCGGCCGCCGCCACGCCTCGCCAAGGCGGAGCCCGCGCCGGTCGCGCGCGGGAAGTTCTACCTCACCTACCCGAAGAAGCTCGTGAAGGAGCCGCTCATCTACCAGATGAGCCGGAAGTTCGACCTGGTGTTCAACGTGCGCAGCGCGAGCGTCAGCGAGGAGATCGGCATCATCGCCCTCGAGCTCGACGGCCGGCAGGGGGAGATCGACGCCGCCGTCGAGTGGTTCCGCGCCCAGGGCGTCACCGTCGAGCCGATCGAGAAGAACGTCATCGAGTGATGCTGACCGAGGCGCAGATCGAGCGCTACAGCCGCCAGATCGTGCTGCCCGAGGTGGGCGGGGGCGGGCAGGAGCGGCTGCTCGCGGCGCGCGTCGTGCTGGCCGGTGACGGGCCGGCGGCGGAGGCGGCCGCCACCTTCCTCGGCCGCGCGGGTGTGGGCGCGCTGCACCTCCAGGCGAGCGCCGGCGCGCTGTCCGAGCTGTCGCCCGACTGCCAGGTGAGCCGCCACGCGGGCCTCGAGGAAGCGCCTGCGGCCGGCGTCGTCGTCGACCTGACGCCAGACACCGCGTTGAGCGCCGTGCTCGCCCGCCGGGCACAGGCGGGGCGGCCGTGCGTGCTCGGCGCCCTCAGCGGAGCGATGATCTTCGTCTTGACGCTGGTCGGGCGGCCGTGCGTCGCCTGCCTCGGCTCGGAGCGCCTGGAAACGCGCCGCGCCGCCCGCGGGCCGCTCGCCGCGCCGGCGCTGCTCGGGCTCGGTGCGCTGGCGGCGAACGAGGCGCTTCGCGTCCTGCTCCTGCCTCCGGCCCGCGGCCGCCTGGTCAGCCTCGGGCTCGAGAGCGCCATCGTGAGCGCGGTCGAGGTGAGGTCCACCGCCGGCTGCGCCTTCTGCGGCGGCCGCCCGTGACCCACCCCGCGCACTGGAAGCCCGAGCTCGCCGCGCGCGGGGTGCGCCTCGACGCGAGCGCGGCGCGCCTGGGCGCCGGTGACACGGCGCGCCCCCTCGAGCTCGCCCTGCTCGACGACGTCCGCGTCGGCGTCCCGATCGACGAGCGCTCCCCATTCGTCCTCTTCGCCGACAGCGCCCGGCACTTCCTCGTGCGCCGCGATCCGGGCGGGGCCGAGAGCGCGCGCGTCGAGGTGCGGCCCATCCCGCGGCCCGGCTTCTACGAGCGCCGCACGAGCCGCGGCACGCCCATGGCGCGGATCGCCACCGTGCGCGGCAGCCACCTGCTCGTGAACCCGAGCAGCGCGTGCGGCTTCAGCGTGCGCGGCACGCCGTGCCGCTTCTGTGTCGAGGGTGCGCGCGTCTCCGCCGAGCGCGACGCGGTCCCGGTGGCCGACGTCCTCGAGGTCGTGCGCGCCGCGTTCGACGAGGGCGCGTGCGAGCTGGTGTACTTCAACACCAGCCACTTCGAGAGCGAGGACGGCGGCATCGCCTTCCTCGCCCCCTACATCGAGGCGGTGCGCCGGCACTTCGACACGCTGATCGCGACCCAGGTCCATCCGCCCCGCGCGACCCACTGGATCGACGAGACCTACGCCATGGGGGTCGACGCGCTCAGCTACAACCTCGAGATCTTCGACCCCGACGTGTTGAACCGCCACTGCATCGGGCGCGCACGCTACATCGGGCGCGAGCGCTACCTCGAGTCCCTGGCGCACGCCGCCAGGGTGTTCCCGAGCGGCACGGTGTGGAGCGACCTGGTGCTCGGCCTCGAGCCCGCGGACTCGACGATCGCCGGCATCGACGCGCTGGTCGAGATGGGGGTGGTGCCGGTGGCCGCCCTCCTGCGGGGCGAGCACCCGCTGCCCGCGCCGGCCGACGTGGCGCCCCTGCTCGCGCACCTCTACCGCGCCGTCAAGCGCCGCGGCATCAACATGGGCTGGGTGCGCGACCTGGCGCTCGGCATCACGCCCCTCGAGGCGCGTCACTTCGCCGGCGACGGCGCCCGCCTCGCGGTGACCGTCCAGCAGCTCACCCGCTCGCGCCTGGGCGCGCTCGCGGCGCGCGGCCTCGCCCGCTTCCGCCGCCGCCTGCGCGTGCGCAAGGTGAGCGAGTCGTTCGACGCCGCGCACCTGTAGTGGCTCGCCCGCAAGAGCGGCAGCACGCGCCGGCCGACGTCGTCATCGACACCCGGCCGCTGTGGCGCATCCTCGCCGAGCGCACCTACCGGCCGGTCGTGCTGGCGATGGGGCTCCTCGGCTTCCTCGCGCTACGCGCCATGGCGCCGCCCGCCGGTCTCTCGGCCGCCGGGCAGAGCGCGCTCGCCATCTTCGCCCTCTGCCTCGTCTACTGGGTGACGAACGTCATCCCGCTCATGGTGACGAGCCTGCTCGCCATGGTGCTCCTGCCGACCACGGGTGCGCTGCCCGCCCGGGACACCTACGCGCTCTTCGGCAACGAGGCGGTCTTCTTCATCCTGGGCGCCTTCATCCTCGCCGCCTCGCTCATGAAGTGCGGGCTCTCGACCCGGATCGCGATCGCCGTGCTGCGCCGCTTCGGCCACACGCCGCGCGCGCTCCTCCTCTCGCTCTTCCTGATGAACGCCTTCATGGCGTTCTTCATGTCGGAGCACGCGGTCGCCGCCATGACCTTCCCGATCACGGTCGAGATCGCGCGCGTGCTCCGCCTGCCGCGCCAGCAGAGCAACTACGGGCGCGCCCTCTTCCTCGCCATGGCGTGGGGCACGCAGATCGGCGGCATCGCGACCCTCCTCGGCGGCGGACGGGCGCCGCTCGCGCTCGGCATGCTGCGCGACTTCAACGGCCAGACCTACAGCTTCGCCCAGTGGACGCTCGCCGCCTGGCCGCTGGTGGCGGTGCTGCTGGCGGTGGGCTGGCAGGTGATCGTGCGCTTCTTCCCGATCGACATCACCTCCGTGCGCGACGCCGACGTCGTCATCGCGGAGAAGGCGCTCCGCCTGGGACGGCCCTCGGGCAAGGAGAAGTCGATCGCCCTGGTGATGCTCGGCACCCTCGCCGCCTGGATCGTCGGGGGCGAGGAGTTCGGGCTCGCCACCATCGCGCTCGGCGCGGTGGTGCTCCTCTTCGTCCTGGACCTCCTCAGCTGGCGCGACATCGAGCAGTACGTGAACTGGGGCGTGCTCCTCATGTACGGCGGCGCGATCGCGCTCGGCTCGGCCCTCAACCGCTCGGGGGCCTCGACCTTCATCGCGAGCGTCACCGTGAGCCGCTGGGCGCACAGCCCGCTGGCCGTCGTCGCCATGATCTCCGCCCTGGGCATCCTGCTGACCGAAGCGATGAGCCACTCGGCGGTGGTCGCGCTGCTCATGCCGGTGGCCCTCGGCATCGCGGCGCAGTTCGGGATCGATCCGCGCGTCATGGCGCCGGCGGTGGCGCTGCCCGCGGGGCTCGCCTTCACGCTGCCCGTCGGCACGCCCGGGAACGCGATCGCGTACTCGTCGGGCTATCTCCGCCTGCGCGACATGCTCGTGCCGGGCTCGGTCATGGTGGTGATCGCGTGGGCAGCGTTCAACCTGGTGGCGCGGTACTACTGGCCGCTGATCGGGCTCACGCTCGCCGCGCCGCGGCCGTGAAGTTGCCTCGCCCCTTCGACCACCACTCGCCTCTCAGCCTGGTTTGTCGCTACGATCTATATCGGGTATAGACTTGCGGTGAGCGCATGAGCACGAGAGCGAAGCTGTTCTGGAACGGACGCAGCCAGGCGGTCAGGCTGCCGAAGGAGTTCCGCTTCAGCGGCGACGAGGTCCTCATCCGCCGGGCGAACGACAAGGTGATCCTCGAGCCCGTTCACAAGGGCTGGGACGATACCTTCTGGGCCTGCTTCGGTAAGCTCTCGGACGACGTCGAGCGGACCGAGTTCGTGGCGAGCGAGCGCCGCGAGGATGCCTTCCCCTGAGGTACCTGCTCGACACCAACATCTGCATCTACGCCCTGAAGCGCCGGCCGCCCGAGGTTCTGAGTCGGCTCGAGCGCCTCACGCCCGCCGACGTCGCCGTGAGCGCCGTGACCGCGGCCGAGCTCAGGTTCGGGGCGAGCAAGAGCTCCGCTCCGGAGCGGAATCATCGCGTGCTCGACGTCTTCCTCGGGCACATCAACGTGCTCGCCTTCGACGTCGATGCCGCGACGAGCTATGGACGGGTGCGCGCCCATCTCGAGCGACGGGGGCGTCCGATCGGCGCGATGGACACGCTGATCGCCGCCCACGCGCTCTCCCTCGGGGCGACGCTCGTCTCGAACAACGTCCGTGAGTTCAAACGGGTCCCGAGATTGCGGTGCGAGAACTGGGTCAGTTAGCCCGAACGGCCCGACATCCGAGAAAGGATCCTCGATGCCCGATCTGATCCCTCCCCACGGCGGCCTGACCGAGCCCGTCTCCCTGACCGTCCCCGCGCACGAGGTGGAGCGGTTCCGGGCGGAGGCGGCGCGCCTCGCCAGGGTGCCGGTCTCCGACTCCGACCTCTCGAGCGTCTATCGCTTCGGCGACGGCGGGCTCTCCCCGCTCACCGGCCCGATGGACGCGGCCACCTACCAGCGCGTCCTCGACGAGTGCGTGATCGAGCGCGGCGGCCGGCTCTACGCCTGGACGATCCCGATCGCGCTGCCCGTGACGGCGGAGCTGGCGCGGAAGCTCGGGCGCGGAGAGACCGTCGCGCTGACCAACAGCGCCGGCGCCGTGGTCGCGACCCTCGCCATCAGCGACGTCTACCCGTGGGACAAGGCGAAGTACCTGCGCAGCGTCTACGGCACCGAGCGCACCGACCATCCCGGCGCCGACATGGTGCTCAAGGGCGACGCCGACAGGACGCACCTCCTCGGCGGCCGGCTGCGCGTGCTCCCGCAGCCGACGCACCCCGCGTTCGGGAGGTACGTGCTCACGCCGCGCGAGGTGCGCCGCCTGCTCGCCGCCAGGGGCTGGGACCGCGTGGTCGCCTTCCAGACCCGCAATCCGCTCCACCGCGCGCACGAGTATGCGCTCGTCTACGGGCTCGAGACCCTGCTCCGGGCCGGGCACGACGCGGGCGCGGCTCTCAACCCCCTCATCGGCGAGACCAAGGGCGACGACGTGCACGCCGACGTGCGCATGCGGACCTACGAGGCGCTCATCGAGACGCGCGCCCTCGGCGAGGGCGACAGCGATCCCACGCTCTGGGGGCCGCGCGGCGAGTCGGTGCCCGACCGGGTCATCCTCCTCGGCCTCGACATCAAGATGTTCTACGCCGGTCCGAAGGAGGCGGTGATGCACGGCATATACCGGCAGAACTTCGGCTTCACCGACCTGGTCGTCGGCCGCAAGCACGCGGATGCGCCCTTCCACGACGGCACGCCCATCTGGGGCGACTTCGACGCGCAGGAGGTCTTCGGCTCGCTCCGGGGCGACCTCGGGATCAAGCCCGTCAAGGTCGGCTTCGCCGCCTACTACGAGTCGGTCGGGCGCGTCGACCTGATGGACAACCATCCCGGCGAGAAGCCGCTCACCATCTCCGGCAAGGACGTGCGCAGGGCGCTCCTCGAGGGCCGCGAGGTGGACCCGCGCATCATGCGGCCGAGCACGGCGCGGATCCTCGCGGCGGCGATGACCGGGGGCTGACCGCCGCTCAGCGCGCCCCGAACGGGTGCAGCTCGACCGTCACCCCGAACACCTCGACCAGGAGCAGGTAGAGCGCGAGGAGCGCGGTGAGCAGCGCGCCGAGCGCCACCACCGCGACGCCCGAGAGCATGAGGAAGGTGATGAGTGCGCCCACCGTCACCGCCGGGGCGAGGAAGGTCGGGCGGTTGAAGGGCGCGATGGGCCGCAGGAGCGAGAGGACGCCCTCCCCGCGCACCTCGGCACCGAACGCCTCCGCCACGTTCCAGAGCTGATTTCCGATCTCCTCGACCCAGGTTCCCATCTCAGTCCTCCGCGCGCAGCATGATGATGAGCGCCCCCTCGGCGGCGCGCCGGTCCTGATCGACGCCGAAGAGCATCACGCCGCGGTTCTGGAGGCGCACGCGCGTGTCCACCAGCGCCCGTGAGCCGTCCGTCAGCTTGACCTGCATCACCACCGCCTGGTCGCGCATCCCCTTGGGCAGCACGTGCAAGAGCCGCCCGCCCGGGAGCGCGAACTCCTCGCTCGTCTCCCACGCGCACCGGCGCCGCTCCTCGCGCACGATCTGGAACGAGCGATAGCCCACGAGACGCCGGAGGCGCGGGCGGAGGTCGACGAGCTGCGCATCCGAAGGCCCGCGCTCGCTCGCGCGCACCGTCGTGATCTGCACCTCGAGCGCGAGCGCGCGCGCCACCGCGAGCAGGACGAGCGCCCCCGCGGCAAGACCGAGCGCGACGGGGCACGCCTCGCGCGTCACTGACCCGCCTGGTCGCCGTCCGCGCTCACCATGATGAGCGTCGTGCCGTTCTTGCGCTCGCGGCGAAGCTCGAAGTGGCCGCTCGAGTCGATGCGCTCGATCACCGCCTGGTTCGGGCGCGGCCGGGCCGCGAGGCGCGGGGGCTCGGGCCCCGGGCTGCGCAGCCAGACGAGGGCGGTCGCCGCGGCGGCGAGCGCGACCCCCCACGCGGGCGCGGTGCGCAGCCGTCGGCGCCACGCGGCGCGGGCATCGTGGCGGTCGATGCCCGCGCTCACCGCCGGCCACACGCGCGAGAGGTCGAGCGCCTCCGCCTCCGTCAGGCCGCGCTCGACCGCCTCGCGCAGCGCCGTGAGCTCGTGCACCGCCGTGTCGCAGGTGCTGCAGCCGCCCGCGTGGCGGGCAACCGCGAGCAGCACGGCTGCGGGCAGCTCGGCGTCGACGAAGGCATCGAGCAACCCGGCAACCTCGCCGCACGTCATCACCGGTGCGATCCTCACAGGAGCTCCCGGAGACGCCGCTGGAGCTGGCGGCGCGCGTAGTGGAGACGGCTCATCACCGTCCCCTTGGGACACTCGAGAACCTGGCTGATCTCCGCGTAGGAGAGCCCCTCCAACTCGCGCAGGAGTATGACCGCTCGGTGATCGGGGGTCAAATCTTGGATGGCCGCGCGCACCCGGCGGGCGATCTCGGCATCGCGCGCCCGCGCGAAGGGCTCGTCAGGGTGGGGGCCGTCGGCGCGGGCCGACGGGGCGTCCTCCTCGGCGTCGAGGCCGATCTGCGGCCCCTTGGCAGCTCGCCGCTGGTGGTCCACGCACAGGTTGTAGGCGATGCGGTACACCCAGGTGTAGAAGGCGGCGTCTCCCTTGAAGCGGTCGAGGCTCTGGTAGGCTTTCGTGAACGTTTCCTGCACGATGTCGAGGGCGTCTTCGCGGCTGCGCAGCATGCCGAGCGCCAGCGCGGCGATCTTGCGCTGGTAGCGCTCGACCAGCTCGCGGAAGGCGTCGTGGTCACCCGTCCGCGCGCGCTGGACGAGCTCCCAGTCGCTAGGAGCCACGGAACGCTCGTGCCAGATAGGACGGGCCGCCGCCCGGGCTATTCAGCCGCCGGGCGCGGCGGGGCACCGCGGGCGGCGTCAATGGGCCTCCGCCCAGGTGGCGCCGTGGCGCACGTCCACCTCGAGCGGGACCCGCAGAGGGTAGACGTGCTCCATGGCCTCCCGCACGGCCGACTCGACGGCAGCGAGCCGATCCGCGGGGACCTCCAGCACGAGCTCGTCATGCACTTGGAGGAGCAGGCGGGCCCCGCCCCCCGCGGCTGCGAGGCGACGCCGGACCTCCAGCATGGCGAGCTTGATCAGGTCGGCGGCCGAGCCCTGGATGGGGGTGTTGGTGGCCGCCCGCTCGGCGAACTGCCGCACGGCGGGGTCGCGGGCCCCGAGCTCGGGGAGGTAGCGACGCCGCCCGAGGACCGTGGTCACGTAGCCCCGCGCGCGCGCCTCCGCGACGGTCGAGTCGATGAAGGCCCGCACGCCGGGGTAGCGGCCGAGGTAGCGATCGATGTACGCCGCGGCCTCGGCCTGGGAGACGCCGATCTCGCGCGCCGCCCGCGCCGCCCCCATCCCGTAGACGATGCCGTAGTTCATGACCTTGGCGAGCCGCCGGCCCTCGGCCGGCGGGCGGTCCGCGAACACCTCGGCGGCCGTGCGCGCGTGGATGTCCTCGCCCGCCGCAAAGGCGTCGATGAGGGCCCGGTCTCCGGAGAGGTGCGCCAGGACGCGCAGCTCGATCTGCGAGTAGTCCGCCGACACGAGCCGGTGGCCCGGCGCGGCGACGAAGGCCGCGCGGATGCGGCGCCCTTCCTCGCTGCGGATCGGGATGTTCTGGAGGTTCGGGTCGGAGCTCGAGAGCCGCCCGGTCGCGGCCACGGTCTGGTTGAACGAGGTGTGGAGGCGGCCGGTCGCGGGATCGACCAAGGCGGGGAGCGCGTCGACGTAGGTCGACTTGAGCTTGGCGAGCGCACGGTACTCGAGGACCTTGGCGGGCAGCGGGTGCTGCTCGGCGAGGCGGGTGAGCACGTCCACGTCGGTCGAGAGCCCGGTCTTCCCCCGGCGCACGCCGCGGGGCGAGATGCCGAGGCGCTCGAAGAGCACCGTGCGGAGCTGTGGCGGCGAGTTGACGTTGAACTCGGAGCCGGCGAGCGCGTAGATCTCCGCCATCAGGCGCCCGAGCGCCGCGCCGAGCTCGGCCGACAGCGCCCCGAGCGCCGCGACGTCGATCCGGATGCCGGCCAGCTCCATCTCGGCCAGCACCTCGGCGAGCGGCATCTCGAGCTCGTAGAAGAGCCGCTCCATCGCGTGCGCCCGCAGGCGCTCCTCGAGGAGCGGTCTCAGCGCGTGCGCCGCGCCGGCGGCGCGGCAGGCGGCGAGCGTCGGGTCGGCGCCGTCGTCGCGCCCCACGCCCAAGAGCTCCTCGGCGAGCGCGGCGATCCCGTGCTCGGCGCGCGAGGGATTCAGGCAGTACGAGGCCAGCGCGATGTCGAAGCCGGGGCCCGCGAGCGCGACGCCGCGGCGGGCGAGCGCCACGCGGAGCGCCTTCAGGTCGGCGCCGAGCTTGGTGACGGCGAGGTCGCCCACGAGCGGGGCGAGCGCCGCCAGCGCGCCCGGTGCGTCGGGCTCGGCGATCACGACGACCGGGCCGCTCGGCCCCGCGAGCGCGAGCGCCTCGAGCCGGGCACCCACCGGGACGATGGCAACCGCGCCCGCCGCGGCGAGGGCTCCGAGCGCGGTGCGCACCTCCTCGGGCCGCCGCAGGGTCGTGTGCTCGACCTCCGGCACCGCGCCGCTCGGCGCGAGCTCGCGCAGGAGCGAGGTGAACTCGAGCTCGGCGAAGAGCGGGCGGAGCTTCTCCGTGTCCGGGCCCTGCCAGCGGAGCCGTTCCAGGTCGAGCGCGACGGGCAGGTCACGGCGAATGGTCGCGAGCTGCTTCGAGAGCCGCGCCGTCTCCGCCTCGCGCGCGAGCGCCTCGCGGATCTTCTTCGCGCCGCGGAGGCCGGTGCGCTCGACCGCGTCCAGGTGGGCGAGGATCTCCTCCACCGGCCCCACCTCCCGCACCAGCGTCGCCGCCGTCTTCTCGCCGATGCCGCGCACGCCCGGGATGTCGTCGATGGGGTCGCCCATCAGCCCGAGCACGTCGGGCACGAGCGCCGGCTCGACCCCGAAGCGCTCGCGCACCTCGGCCGGGCCGCAGCGGCGGTCGCGCATGGTGTCGAGCCAGGTGGTCCGCTCGTCGACCAGCTGCATCAGGTCCTTGTCGCCGGTCACGATCACGGTCTCGACGCCGGCCTGGCTCGCCTGGCGGGCGAGCGTCCCGATCACATCGTCGGCCTCGACCCCGGGCACCTCGACCACCGGGAGGCGGAGCGCCTCGACCACCTTGCGCACGTAGCCCATCTGCGGGCGGAGCTCGTCGGGCACGGGCGCGCGCGAGGTCTTGTAGCCGGCGTAGAGCTGGTCGCGGAAGGTCTCGCCCGGCAGGTCGAAGACCACCGCCAGGTACCGCGGCCCCTCCTCGCGCAGGAGCTTGGCGACCATGTTGGTGAAGCCGTAGACGGCGTTGGTCGGGACCCCGCGCGAGGTCCCGAGGCTCGGGATCGCGTGGAAGGCGCGATAGACGTACCCGCTGCCGTCGATCAGGTAGAGGCGCGGCCGGAGAGCCGGCGAGGCCGATCCCATGTGCCGCGCCCGGACGCTAGCAGAGGGGTCCGGGCGAGTCCAACCAGCACACCGACTTGCAATCGGGCCGGGCCGTCGCTACATACGCCGGTCGAATTTCTCGGCCGCCTCCGGAGTCCAAGACCGATCGATGATCGAGGTCGCGAACCTGAGCAAGCGCTACGGCGAGCTGGCCGCGGTGCGCGACGCCTCGTTCACGGCGCCCGCCGGGCAGATCCTGGGCTTCCTCGGCCCCAACGGCGCGGGCAAGACCACCACCATGCGCATCATCACCGGCTTCCTGCCCGCCACCAGCGGCACGGTCCGGGTCGAGGGTTTCGACGTCTTCACCCACTCGAGCGAGGTCCGCCGCCGCATCGGCTACCTGCCCGAGAGCCCGCCCCTCTACAACGACATGACGGTGGCCGGCTACCTGCGCTTCGTCGCCAGGCTGAAGGGCATGGCGCGCGCCGACCTCGCCGGCGCGCTCGATCGGGTGCTCGAGACCTGCGGCCTCGTGGGCGTGCGCGACCGGCTCCTCGGCCATCTCTCCAAGGGGTTCCGGCAGCGGGTCGGGCTCGCCCAGGCCCTCATCCACGACCCGCCGGTCCTGATCCTCGATGAGCCCACCCTCGGCCTCGACCCCAGGCAGATCATCGAGATCCGGAGCCTCATCAAGACGCTCGGCGGCAAGCGCACCGTCGTCCTCTCGACCCACATCCTGCCCGAGGTGTCGCAGGTCTGTGACAAGGTGGTCATCATCAACGACGGCCGCATCGTGGTCGAGGATCAGCTCGCGAACCTGACCCGCGGGCGGACGCTCGAGGACGTCTTCCTCGAGGCCATCTCGCGCGACACGGGCGACGGCCCGGGCGCCGCGGCCGCCACGGACGCGTGAGCATGCGCAACGTCCTAACCATCGCCGGGCGGGAGCTGCGCTCGTACTTCTCCTCGCCGGTCGCCTACGTGCTCCTCGCCGCCT
>Ga0209266_1001481_pt1 | contig 15535 bp, 10 predicted proteins | sample GraSoiAngelo_132_FD_185889 | JGI IMG/M metagenome (GOLD analysis project Ga0209266, IMG submission 185889) | Grasslands soil microbial communities from the Angelo Coastal Reserve, California, USA - 14_0929_02_40cm (SPAdes) (version 2) | ecosystem: Environmental > Terrestrial > Soil > Grasslands ...
AGAACCCCGAGGTCAGGAGAATGTATCTCGGGGGCGAGGCGCGACCCGTTCGCGTCCGACACGACTAAACCCCGGTTGACTCAGCGCCTCTTTGCGCAGATCATCCGGTGCATCGAACGGCTCACGCTCCAGGACGGCATTCCCATGACGAAGGTCCTCGCAGTGATACTCGCGGCAGCCGTGCTGCCGGTCTTCGCCCCGGCGGCCCGGGCTCAGAACCTGGACGACATCTTCCGCAAGGTCAACCCGTCCGTCGTCGTCGTGCGAAGCAAGGGGCGCGATGTCAGCGCCGGGGGCGTCACCCGCTTCAACGAGACGGGCTCCGGTGTCCTGATCTCCAGCAGCGGCAGGGTGATGACGGCCGCACACGTCGTCAACGGCATGGACGAGATCACCGTCGAAGGCGTCGCCGGTGAGGTCGTGCGCGCGAAAATCATCTCGTCCGATGCGGCCGCCGATATCTCGCTCCTGCAGCTCGAGCGCGTGACAGCGGCCATGCGGGTGGCGCAGATAGGTGACTCCGACACGGTGCGGGTCGGCCAACAGGTCATGGTCGTCGGCGCTCCCTATGGGCTCGCTCATTCGATGAGCGTGGGCTGGATCAGCGCACGCTGGCCGCCCAACACAATTTTTCGTGACATGCCCCTGGCGGAGTTCTTCCAGACCACGGCCACGATCAACACGGGCAACTCCGGTGGCCCCATGTTCAACATGGCGGGCGAGGTCATCGGCATCGTCAGCCAGAACATTTCAAAGTCTGGCGGCAGCGAGGGCCTGGGCTTTGTCGTGACGATCAAGACCGCGCAAAAGCTCCTGGTCGAGCGGAAGGTGTTCTGGAGTGCCCTCCAGGGCGTCCTACTCACCGGCGACCTCGCGGCGATCTTCAACGTCCCTGCGCCCGCCGGGTTCCTCGTCAAGACGGTCGCCCAAGGTTCGCTGGCGTGGAACATGGGCCTGCAGGGGGGCGACAGGATCGTCACCATCGGCGGGCGGGAGATGGCCCTGGGCGGCGACATCATCCTCTCGGTCGACGGTATCCCCGTTGTGTCTGAGGACAACATCGAGAAGATCCGCAACAGGTTGGCCGGCGCGCCGCTGGGCACCCCGTTCAAGATGAACGTGCTCCGTGCCGGCAAGGTCATCGAGCTCACGGGCACGACCCAGTAACGCGTTTCGTCGTTGGCATCCCCATCCGCCGCAACCACCGGAAATGCGACGCGAGACCCGCCCGGAACGACCTGTGCTCCGTGTACTTGATCCCGAACTCTCGACAGGTCTCTTCCACGAGTTTCGAGATCGCAGGGTAATTGACATGGCACAGCCGGGGGAAGAGGTGGTGCTCGATCTGGAAATTCAAGCCGCCGACGAGCCACGCGACAACTCGGCTCCGCCGGGCGAAGTCCACGGTGGTTTCCGCCTGATGGATCGCCCACGCGTGCTCGACGCGCCCAGTTTCCTCCCGGGGCAGCGGAAACTCCGCCTCTTCCACGCAATGTGCGACCTGAAACACCACACTCAGGGCCATACCCGCCACCAGCCCGGCGACCCCGTAGTAGAGCAGGACGACCCCGATGGAGTGGAACAGCAGCGGAATCCCGAAGGCCATCGTGAAGAAGGTCGCTTTGCCGGCGATGAAGATCACCAGCTCCCGGCCCTTCGGGCCCGGGACCGGCTGGTTGCTGATGCGACCGCTGATGAGCTTTCGGAAATCGTCAAGAAGCTGCCACTTGATGGCCAGCAATCCGTAGAGCGGCCAGAGGTAGAGGTGCTGCCACCGGTGATACGGGAGACGCCTTTGATGCGGAGTCAGCCGGGCGAGGAGACCGAGATCGATGTCGGTGTCATGGCCCGTGATATTGACATACGTGTGATGCAGGACGACGTGCTTCCACCGCCACAGGTGGGAGCTCCCGCCGATCAACTCCAGCGTCATCGCCATGAGTTTGTTGACCCAGGGATGGTCGGAATAGGCCTGATGGCCACCGTCGTGCTGGATATTGAAGCCAATCCCGGCCGCCGAGAGGCCGAGCAGCACTGCCAGCAGGAGACCCTGCCACCACGTCTGGTCCACGAAGACCAGCAGCGTATACACCACCGTGAACCCGCCGAGGAGGATGGCCGTTTTTACGTACATCGGCCAGCAGTCGCGTGGCCGGCGGCCGGTGGTTCGGAAATACTCCTCAACCCGACGCCGCAGCTCGAGCTGGAAGGCGTTGCCGTTCGCGAATTTCAGACTGGCTCCTGACCGGACGCCGTGCGCCTTTGCCCGTGGAGTGTCTCCGCGAATCGTCAGAGCTCCCGGGCCCGCTCGCGCAGCGTGTACTTCTGGATCTTTCCGGTGGCGGTCGTCGGGAGCGGGCCGAACACCACGGTCTTGGGGACCGCGAACCGGGGCAGCTGGTCGCGGCAGAACGCGATCAGCTCCTCCTCCGTCGCCTTCGTGTCCGGCTTGAGCTGGACGAAGGCGCAGGGTGTCTCGCCCCACTTCTCGTCGGGACGCGCCACGACGGCCGCCATCAGCACTGCCGGGTGGCGGGTCAGCGCGATCTCGACCTCGATGCTCGAGATATTCTCGCCACCGGAGATGATGATGTCCTTGAGGCGGTCCTTGATCTCGATATAGCCATCGGGGTGTTGCACGGCGAGGTCACCGCTGTGAAACCAGCCGCCGCGGAAGGCTGCGGCCGTGGCCGCCTTATCTTTCAGATACCCCAGCATGACGGTGCTCCCGCGCAACATGACCTCGCCGATGGTCCGTCCGTCGGCGGGCACGGGCTCGAGCGTCTTGGCATCGGCCACCATTTGGCCGGCGAGCGTGGGGTACGGCACGCCCTGCCGCGCGACCATGGCCGCTTGCTGCGCGGGGCCGAGCGCGTCCCACGCCTCCTGCCAGACGCAAAGCGTCGACGGTCCGTGCACCTCCGTGAGCCCGTACAGGTGGGTCACCCGGAAGCCCAGCTCGCTCATCGCCTTGATGACCTTGGCCGGGGGCGACGAGCCTCCGGTCTCGATCTCCACCACGTGGTCGAATTTGACCCGCTGCTCGACCGGCGCGTTGATCAGCATCGCCAGCACGGTCGGAGCCCCGCACATATGGGTGACCTCGTGCTCGGCGATCAGACGAAAGACCAGCGGCGGGTCCACCTTGCGAAGGCACACGTGGGTCCCGGCCATCGCGGTCACCGACCACGGGTAGTGCCAGCCGTTGCAGTGGAACATCGGCAAGGTCCAGAGGTACACGGGGCGCGGCGACACGGGCCAGGCCAGGACGTTGCCCAGCGCCTCGAGGAAGGCGCCGCGGTGGCTGTAGACCACGCCCTTGGGGTTGCCCGTCGTGCCCGAGGTGTAGTTGAGTGCGATGGCCTGACGCTCGCTGGCGGGTGGCGTCCAGGCGAAATCCGGTGAGCCCTCGGACAGGAACGCCTCGTACTCGACGTTCCCCAGGCGCTCGCCGGGCCCTTCGTAGAGCGGGTCGTCCACGTCGATGACGAGGGGGCGGCGCTTGAGCCGCCGGAGCGCGGGGCCCACGGCGGCGGCGTACTCGCGGTCGGTGATCAGCGCCTTCGCCTCGCCGTGGTCGAGGATGTAGGCGACGGTCCGGGCATCCAGCCGGGTGTTGATCGTGTTCAGCACGGCTCCCAGCATCGGGACCCCGAAGTGGGCGTCGAGCATGGCCGGCACGTTGGGCAGCATGGCCGAGACCGTCTGCCCCGGCCGGATCCCGCGGCGGGCCAGCGCCGAGGCGAGCCGCCGCGCGCGCTCCTCGAACTGGCGGTAGCTGATGCGCTGCGCGCCGTGGACGACGGCGATGCGGTCGGGGTGGATCGCCGCGATCCGGGGCAGGAACGCGACCGGCGTGAGCGGAGCGAAGCTGGCGGCCGTCCGGGGGAAGGCGAAGAGCCCGCTCGGCTTCCCCTTCGTGCGCTTGCGTGGTCTGAGGCTGGCCATGATGTCCTCCTCGGGTCAGAGCTGGAACGTCTTGACCCAGATACCGGGAGAGCCCGGGGCGTGCCGCATGTGTGGCCGGATACGATGCGTCACCGGTGAGATGTCCCGCTGGGCCGCCCACGCGGCGCTCTCGGATACCCTGGAGTGCTCGAACTCGTAGAGCGTGAGATAGGTAGGCGTGCCGGTCACGGCTCGATAGCGTCGGCCGCGAATCACCCCGGGAACCTTCTCGTAATTGGGCACGTAGATGGTGTTGTACCAGGCGTTGAACTGATCGTCTATCTCTGGCGGCACATCCATACGCCCGATTTGCAGGGCCGGTGCCATGTCGCTCTGGGCCACCTCAGGCGTCACGGTCTTCGGATGGATCAGGGCGTAGATGTTGCGGATATAGTTCGCGCCGATGACCTCGGGGGAGCAGCGACGGGTCCATTCTGTCGGGTGGGCGCGAACGCGGTTGTACGCCCCGCTCTCCAGCACCGCGACACTTTCCAGCTCGTAGCAGGCGAGATGCTTTGGTCCACCTTTCACCGCTTCATAGCGCGCGGCGCTCAAGAACCCGGGCACGGAGAGTCGCTCGGCCAGATGCTCCTCGTTGTACCAGCGATTGAATTCCTCCTCTTTGTCTGCCGGAACGTCAGTCCAGACCATCAACAGCCCTGTGCCCTTCTTCTTGGTCATAGAGCGCTCCTTCTCCTCGTGCAGGGAGACACGACTGTATCGCGTCCTCCCGAAGTAGGATAGAGTACCTCGACGCCCGCGGGCGCTCACCCTCGCAGGGAGGAACGGACGATGCCCTACGACCTCGTCATCAAGAACGGCGTGCTGATCGATGGCTCCGGTCTGCCCCGCTATCACGCCGACGTCGCCGTCCGCCACGGCCGGATCGCCGCGATCGGTAAGATTCGCGAGCGCGCCCGCGAGGTCATCGACGCCGACGGCCTGGTCGTCACACCCGGTTTCATCGACGGCCACACGCACATGGACGCGCAGATCTTCTGGGACCCGCTCGGCACCTGCTCGTGCTGGCACGGTGTCACGACCGTGGTGATGGGCAACTGTGGATTTACGCTCGCCCCGTGCGCCGCGTCCGACAAGCACCTCGTCGTCCGGAACCTCCAACGTGCCGAGGACATCTCGCTCGAGGCGATGGAGGCGGGCATCGAGTGGCGGTGGACGACGTTTCCGGAGTGGCTCGACTGTCTCGACGCCCTGCCCAAGGGCATCAACTACGCGAGCTACCTCGGCCACTGCGCCCTCCGCACCCACGTGATGGGCGAGCGCGCGTTCGAGCAGGCGGCGACGGAGGACGACCTTCGCGCGATGGAGCGCGAGCTCCGCGACGCGATCCGCGCCGGCGCGATGGGCTTCACGACCTCGCGCTCGCCGATCCACGAGACGCCCGATGGCCGGCCGGTCGCCAGCCGGCTGGCGACGTGGGGCGAGGTCCGGCGGCTCGTCGGCGTGATGGGCGAGATGAACGCCGGGATCTTCGAGTTGGCCGGCGAGGCCGTCGGCCGCGAGCTCGGCGATCTCGCCGGCTTCCGCGACTATCACGTGCGCCTGCGCGACCTCGCGGTCGAGACCGGGCGGCCCATCACGTGGGGCATGTTCAGCCGCCTGGAGGCGCCCGCGGTGTGGCGCCGCTACATGGAGCTGCTCGACGAGACCGCGGCCGCGGGCGGGCGGATGTTCGCCCAGGTGCACAGCCGCGGGCTCAACGTCGTGCTGTCGTTCAAGAGCCAGCTGCCGTTCGACCACCTCCCGGCGTGGAAGCCGTTCCGCGCGCTGCCGCTGGCCGAGCAGCGAGAGCGCCTGCGCGACCCCGAGACGCGCCGCCGGCTCATCGCGGGCGCCCACGAAACGCCCGACCGCCGGGCCCTCGGGACCGAGGCGCGGCCGTTCCCCTACGAGTGGATCTTCCTCTACGACGACGTTGCGGGCCCGCACCGCACGGTGGCCGAGATCGCGCGCGAGCGCGGTGTCGATCCGGCCGAGGCGATGATCGACCTCGCGCTCGAGCGGGACCTCGAGCGTTTCTTCATCCACCCGGTCGCCAACGAAGATCAGGACACCGTGCTCGAGATGATGCGGCATCCGCGCGCGGTCGTGACGTTCTCCGACTCCGGCGCCCACGTCTCGCAAATCATCGACTCGTCACTCCAGACACACCTCCTGAGCCACTGGGTGCGCGCGAAGCAGGCGTTCACGCTCGAGCAGGCGGTGCGCATGCTGACGCTCGTACCCGCGACGCACTGGGGCTTCGCCGACCGCGGCCTCGTCCGCGAGGGCTTCGCGGCCGATCTGATCGTCTTCGACCCCGACACGATCAGCCCGGAGCTGCCGGAGGTCGTCAACGATCTCCCCGCCGGCGCCCGCCGGCTCGTGCAACGCGCGCGCGGGATCGCGGCGACGATCGTCAACGGCGAGGTCCTGCTCCGCGACGGCAAGCACACGGGCGCGCTTCCCGGGCAGCTCCTGCGTGGGCCGCTCGCGCGGAGGGCGTGAGCGGGGCGAGGCGAGCTGCGTGTCGCTCCGAGCCATGCTGCAGGGGCCGCTGCCCGTCACCGCGCCGCTGGTCCTGAATCCGCTGATGGCCAAGCTGGCCGAGGCCGCCGGCTTTCCCGCCGGCTATCTGGGCGGCGGCGCAACCGGCTACCAGAAGGTCGCCCTCGAGGCCAATCTCAACCTGACCGAGATGTGCCAGGCGGCCCTCGACATCCGCGCCGTCTCATCGCTCCCCCTCATCCTGGACGCCGCCTGCGGCTACGGCGACCCGATGCACCTGCATCGGACCATCGGCATGAGCGAGGCGGCCGGCTTCGCGGCGATCGAGCTCGAGGACCAGCTCGTCCCGAAGCGCGCCCACCATCACATCGGCATCGAGCACATGATCCCGATGGAGCTGATGGCGGCCAAGGTCGCGGAGGCCGTCGCGGCCCGGCGCAACCGTGACTTCGTCATCATCGCGCGGACCAACGCGATGCGGGCGAGCGACATGGACGACGCGCTTCGCCGCGGCGACGCCTACCGGAAGGCCGGCGCCGACGTCCTGCTGCTCTCCATGGCGCACCGCCCCGAGCAGCTGCGCGCCATCGCCGAGCGGCTCGGCAGGCCCCTGATGTACCTCACGGGGCGCGGCGGCCTCGCGGGCCTGGGCATGACGCTGGAGGATCTCGGCCGCCTCGGCTACAGGATCGTCGCCGATCCGTCGACGCCCCTGCTCGCAGCCTACGCGGCGTGGAAGAAGGTCTACGCGGACCTCACCGACGGCTTTGGCGCGAAGATCACGGCGAAGCCCGACTGGAGCCCGATCGAGCAGGACCTGTTCGCCGTGATCGATCTCGAGCGGCTCCTCGCCGTCGAGCGCGCGACCGTCGAGCCTCGCCAGGGCGGCGTCAGCCCTTGAGGAACGCCCGGCGCGGTTTTCATTGGGTGAATCGGCGGTTTGTTCGCTAGCATTAAAGATTATGGCGGAGCCGTCCGGCGGCGCGGGCGCGGCGAAGCCGAAGGTGCGGTCCAACACGCTTCGGCAGACCGCATCCGCCGTGTTCGCCCTGACCGCCATCGTGCCTCTTCTGCTCTTCCTCTGGACGGTCTACTACCTCGGCGCGCTCTCAGAGGTGCAGGTTCAGGTGGGTCTCGGCCTTGCGCTCACTATCGCGCTCTTGGGCTTTTTCATTTTCCGCGGGCTCATGGACCAGATGTCCGACCTCATCCTGGCGCTCAGGAGGGTGTTGGACCTCCGTGAGCGGTCTTCCGAGGCGGTCGCGCGGGCAAGCGCTGAAGCGCTGGGAGCCATCGAGCCGGCAGCAGGAGCCGGGGCACGCGCTACAGTATCCCCGACGCGACCACCCCGCCCCCCGGCACCGGCAACTGAGCCAGCGCTGCCCGGCGCCCGGGAATACGCGACTGTCAAGGCCGTACCGAATGTTGCGGCAATGCCTGCCCCACCACCAGCGCGCCCACCCGAACGCTCCCCTGCTCCAGAACGCGCCCCTGCTCCAGAACGCACGAGCCGGCCGGCGGCGGAGCCGCGCGCGGTGCCGGGCTTCGGGGCGATCCAGGAGGTGCACGATCTCAGCCGGGCCATGGTTGTGTTGTGGCAAGCCGAAGCATCCATGTACATGGGACGGCGCGTCCTCGTCTCCGCCTTGAGATTTCCGCGGCCAATCGTCGGGACGTTGATCGAGCTCACTGACGACGGACTGCTCGTTCAGACCGACGAGTCGGAGCGGATCGCCGTGCCCTTCGATCGCCTCTCCGGGATCACTGCGGAGAAGTCGCCGAACGAGCAGTAGTCGCCCTCAGGAGCCTCTGGCTCTGGTTCAACTAGATCTTGTCCACATAACTCACCGTTATCCACCGAGGTCAGAATTGACGGTGTGATGCGGTCTGGCGGTCGACGTCGTCAAAAAGCGACGGTCTGGCCATTCTCCGCGAGCACAGGCGCCAAAATTCATCATTTGAGCGCGGCGTGGATGCCTCGAGGAGGGCGCACACGCATTTGATACGGGCAAACCAACCCTTGACATTGCAGACGGTGCGGCTATTACTACTTCGGCTGACACTGCTACTGCCGTCATGGGATTTGCAGGTGTCATCATGGGATTTGCAGGTGTCGTCATGGGATTTGCAGGCCACGTGGCCGGAGAGTAGGCATGGCCAGGAAAAAATCACCGCGTACGCGGCGCCCGGCGACCCGTGACCGGGGCGTGCCACCGGCAACACCATCCCCGATCAACAAAGCAACCGGCAAGCCGGGCATGGCCGTGCCCAGTCGCGCGGGCGCCGCCGCCACCCCGCCGTCGAAACATGCCTTTCCGATCGTCGGCATTGGAGCCTCTGCAGGCGGGTTAGAGGCATTCTCCGAGTTGCTGTCGAATCTGCCCGTCGAGCCGACGATGGCCTTCGTGCTGATCCAGCACCTCGACCCGAAGCATCCGAGCATCTTGAGCGACATCCTGTCCAGAACGACCCGGATGTCGGTCGTCGAGGCGAAGCACGGCATGCGCGTCGAGCCCGGCCATGTGTACGTCATGCCGCCGAACGCGCGCATGACCATCGCCGGCGAGGTCCTGCACCTGGGACCGCGGTCCGACGATCGGGGGCCGCAGTTGCCGATCGATCACTTCCTGCGCTCGCTCGCCGAAGACTTGGGGAGCCGGGCGATCGGCGTGATTCTCTCGGGAAGCGCGTCAGATGGCGCGCTTGGGCTGAAGGCGATCAAGGCTGAGGGCGGCACCACGTTCGCGGAGGCCCCACAATCGGCAAAGTTCGACAGCATGCCGCGGAGCGCTGTGGCCTCGGGCGCGGTCGATTTCGTCCTGCCGCCGAAAGCCATCGCGCAGGAGCTGACGAGGATCGGTCGCCATCCCTACCTCGGCCAGACCCGCGCCGCGCCGTCCCCCGAGGCCCCGGCCAGCGGCCCCGACGCCTTCGACGAGATCCTCCGGAAGTTGCGCGAGAAGAGCGGCATCGATTTCATGCTGTATCGGCAGACGACGATCAGACGCCGCATCGCTCGGCGGATGATGATTCACGGTCTCGACACGCTCGAGGGCTACCTCGGCTATCTCGAGGCGCACCCCTCCCAGGTGCACGCGCTGTACAACGACCTGCTCGTGAACGTGACCAGATTTTTCAGGGATCCGGAAGCGTTCCGGGTCCTGCAGCGTAGCGTCTTTCCGCGCATCCTCAAGCAGCGGCCGGCGGACGCGCCGATCCGCGTCTGGGCGCCGGGGTGTTCGACGGGAGAGGAAGCCTACTCGCTGGCCATCGTGTTGCTCGAGTCCCTTGGCGACGCGGACGGCATCGTCCCGATCCAGCTGTTCGGAAGCGATGTCAGTGAAACCGCGGTCGTGAAGGCGCGCGCCGGGATCTACCCGGACAATATCGAGCTCGATGTCGCGGGGGCGCGGCTGCGGCGCTTCTTCGTGAAGGTGGATGGCCAGCATCAAGTCCGCAAGGCGGTGCGCGAGCTCTGCGTCTTCGCGAGGCACAATCTGGCCACCGATCCGCCCTTCTCGAAGATGGACCTCATCGTGTGCCGCAACGTGCTCATCTACCTGGAGCCGGAGTTGCAGAAGCGCGTGTTGTCGATCTTCCACTATGCCCTCAAGGACCCCGGCTTCCTGATGCTCGGGGTGGCGGAGACCGTCGGGCCCTTGGCCGATTTCTTCTCCATCGTCGACAAAAAGTATCGGGTCTATGCGAAGAAGCCGACCTCGAGACGATTCGACCTGGGCTTGATCAGTCTCGAGCAACGGCTCGAGAAGATCGGCAGGACCGCGAGGCGTACGGGCGAGGCCGGTGGCGGTCCGTTGGACCTCTTGCAGGAGGTCGACCGGATCCTCCTCAGCAAATACGCCCCCGCCGGCGTCCTCGTCAATGAGGCCACAGAGATCCTTCAATTCCGCGGTCACACGAGCCCATATCTCGAGCCCGCCCCCGGGCAGGCAAGCCTCAACCTCTTGAAGATGGCTCGGGAAGGCCTGCTGATGGAGCTGCGCGTGGCGATCGACAAGGCGCGGAAGCAGAACGCGCCGGTCAGACGCGAGCGGCTCAGCATCAAGCAGGACGGCGGGTTGGCCCAGGTGACGCTTGAAGTCATCCCGGTGAGCGGGCCCGCCCGGGAGCGCAATTACCTCGTGCTCTTCGAGAGTGTTCCCCCGTCGGGGGAGCCGAGAGCACCGGGGCGCGCGGCTCCCAGAGGCCCGAGGCAGCCGGCCGTGGAGCACCAGATCAAGAACCTCCACCAGGAACTCACGGCGACCAAGGAGTTCTTGCAGTCCATCATCCAGGAGCGGGAAGCGGCCAACGAGGAGCTGCAAGCGGCCAACGAGGAGCTCCAATCGAGCAACGAGGAATTGCAGAGCACGAATGAGGAGCTCGAGACCGCGAAGGAGGAGCTCCAGTCGGTCAACGAAGAGCTCACGACCGTGAACGAGGAGCTGCAGCACCGAAATGCCGACCAGTCCCTGCTCAACAACGATCTGAACAACCTGTTCGTCGGCGTCAATATTCCCATCGTCATGCTCGGCAGCGACGGGCGGATCCGGCGGTTTACTCCCATGGCGGGGGAGATGCTCAGCCTCATCCCGGCGGACGTCGGCCGGCCGATCGGGGACATCAGACTGAGTCCGGATCTCCCCGACCTGGAGCAGGTGTGCAAGCACGTGGTCGATACGGCAACCGTCGTCGAGCGCGAGGTGAGAGATCGCGACGGCCGCTGGTATTCGCTGCGGGTTCGGCCCTACACGACGGCGGACGACCAGATCGACGGCACGGTGATCATCCTGACGGACATCACCGCCCTCAAATCGAGTGTCGAGCAGGTCAGCGTCGCACGCGACCACGCCGAGACGATCATGGACAACGTACCGGTGCCGCTCATAATCCTCGACGCAGCGCTGCGCGTCACGTGGGCCAGCCGCTCGTTCTATGAGACCTTCCGGGTCACGCCTGAGGAGACCATCGAGCACTTCATCTACGAGCTAGGGAACGGCCAGTGGAATATCCCGGCGTTGCGGAAGGCGCTCGCGGAGGTGGTCGAGAAAAACGTCGAGTTTCATGAGTTCGAGGTGGAGCACGACCGGGGCCGCGTCGGGGCCAAGACGATGCTGCTGAACGCGCGCCCGATGCACTGGGAGAACGAGGCGGGGCGCATGATCCTCCTCGCCATCGACGACATCACCACGCGGAGAGAGGCAGAGCGGGGACCGCGGCCCCCAGGGTGAGCTTCGGCATGAGCGGCACGGCCGAACGCGTGAATCCACGCTACACCTTCGACACTTTCGTCGTGGGATCATCGAACCAATTCGCCCAGGCGGCCTGTCAGGCCGTCGCGGAGCTCCCGTCGCGCGCGTACAACCCGCTGTTCATCTATGGCGGCGTCGGCCTCGGCAAGACCCACCTGCTCCACGCGATCGGTCACCAGAGCGGTCGCCTGTTTCCCGGCATGGTGGTCGTCTATCTCTCGTCCGAGCACTTCACCAATGAGCTCATCAGTGCAATCCGCTACGGCCGCACGGACGCCTTCCGCACACGACACCGGACGATCGATCTCCTTCTGATCGATGATATTCAGTTCATCGCGGGAAAAGAGCGGACGCAGGAGGAATTCTTCCACACCTTCAACGACCTCTACGAGTCACGAAAGCAGCTCGTCCTCTCGAGCGACTCGTCGCCGAAACATATTCCCGAGCTCGAGGAGCGCCTACGGTCGCGCTTCGAGTGGGGCCTCATCGCCGACATCCAGCCACCGGACTTCGAGACCCGGGTGGCCATCCTCAAGAAGAAGGCGGACCTCAACCGGGTCCGCCTCGCCGACGACGTCGCCTACTTGATTGCGACCCGCGTCAAATCAAACATCCGCGAACTCGAGGGCTCACTGACCCGGATGATCGCGTTCTGCGCGATGACCGGTCGCGAGATGAGCGTGGACCTCGCCCAGGAGGCGCTGTCGGATCTCTGGGGCGAAGAAGAGAAGATCCTCACGATCGAGCGGATCCAGCGCGAGGTCTCTAAACTCTTCGGCGTCGCGCTCTCCGACCTGAAGGCCAAGGACCGCACGAAAGCCGTGGCCCTGCCTCGCCAAATCGCGATGTATCTGGCGCGGCAGCTCACGCACGCTTCGCTCGCCGACGTCGGCCGTGCCTTCGGCGGCAAGGACCATACGACGGTCCTGCATGCGGTCAGCAAGATCCAAACCCTACTGCGGGAAGATCCCAAGCTCCGGACGAGCGTCGACAGCCTTGTCCAAGGCATCAAGTGGTGATCGCTCGCACGAGCTTCTCCGCGCGAACCCCGATCAGCCGGAGCTTCTTCTGTCGGGGATTCTCGCGGTGGTCGAGGAACGGCAGCAGCAGCCGGACCGCGCCGGCGTAGAGGGCGTCCTCGCTCGCCAGGTGCGCGCGCGGGGTGTGGGACCGGGTGAGCGTCCGGAAGTCCGCGAAGCGCACGGTCACGGTGACGGTCCGGAAGGCGCGGAACCCCTGGCGATCGAGACGGGCGAAGACGTCCCGCGCCAGCTCCCGTACGCGCTCGAGGACGAACGCGGCGTCGAGCGTATCGACCTCGAACGTCTCCTGCTCCCCGACGGACTTCGGCTCCCACTCGTTCGAGACCGGACTGTCGGAGATGCCTCGTGCCTTGGCATGGAGATCCCCGCCCCAGCGGCCGAACCAGTCGACGAGCTGGAGCGGCTCGACGCCGCGCAGGTCACGGACGGTGCGAATACCCCGCTCGTGGAGCAGACCCTCCGTCTTGGGACCGATGCCAGGAATGACCCGGATGGGCAGAGGATCGAGGAACTCCTGGACCTCCGCCGGCCTGACGACCGTCAGGCCATCGGGCTTCTCGAAGTCGGAGGCGATCTTCGCAACCAGCTTGTTGGGCCCGATGCCGACCGAGCACGTGAGCCCCTCGCGACGGTCGATCTCGCGCTTGAGCGACCGCGCGTGCTCGGCGGCCGCCTCGAAGCTCCCCAGGGATGAGAGATCGAGATAGGCCTCGTCGATGCTGGCCTCCTCGAAGGCGTCGGCGCTCGGGGCCAGGAGCGCCATGATCCGCTCGGAGACCTCCGCATACAGCTTGCGATTGCCGGGGATGAAGACCGTCGCGGGTTCGCCCCGCCGGCGGGCGGCCTCGGCCAGTCGCCAGGCTCGAGAAATGGGCATCGCCGACCGGATGCCGTAGCGTCGCGCCGCATAGCTGGCGGCGGTCACGACTCCGCGGCCGTGTCCGCCCTTCGGATCGGCGCCGACCACGACCGGCTTGTCGCGCAGATCAGAGTTGTACCGCGCCTCGACGGAGGCGTAAAAGGCGTCCATGTCCACATGCCCGATGATCCGCACGTGGTGCCCTTCCCCGCCGAAGGGTAGCACCCGAACCCACCGGACCGCTTGACCGGGCGACAGCAGGACGCTACGCTCTCCCGCGCTTGCTCATCGTCGACGCGCAGGTTCACATCTGGGGTGCCGACACCCCCAACCGACCGTGGCCGCCCGGCCGCGCCCACCAGGCGCAGAAGCCCTACCCTGTCACCAAGGACCTGGTGCTCGAGGGCATGAAGGGCGCGGGTGTCGAGCGGGTCGTCCTCGTGCCGCCCTCGTGGGAAGGAGACCGCAACGACCTCGCCCTGGAGGCGGCACGTTTGCACCCGGACAGGTTTGCCGTGATGGGGCGGCTCGCCCTCGAAAGGCCCGAGAGCCGGGCGCTCGTCGACGGGTGGAAGAAGCCGCCCGGCATGCTCGGTATGCGCTTCACCTTCCACACCGAGCTCCAGAAACCGTGGCTGACCGACGGCACGGCCGATTGGCTCTGGCCGGCCGCCGAGCGCGCCGGCATCCCGCTGATGATCTTCCCCCCCGGGTCGATCACCGCGGTGGACCGCATCGCCGAGCGGCATCCCGGCCTCAAGCTCGTCATCGATCATCTGGCGATCGGCACCGCCAAGAAGGACGCCGAGGCCTTCGCCGGCCTCCCGGAGCTCTGCACGCTGGCGCGTCGGCCCAACGTCGCAGTGAAGGCATCGGCGCTGCCCTGCTATTCCACCGAGGCGTATCCCTTCCGCGGACTTCACAAACATATCCGACAGGTGTACGACGCCTTCGGCCCGCGGCGGATGTTCTGGGGCACCGACTGGACGCGGCTGACGTGCCCGTGGCGCCAGGCCGTGACGTTGTTCACCGAGGAGCTCCCGTGGCTCTCGGGAGAGGACAAGGAGTGGATCATGGGGCGGTCCATCTGCGAGTGGCTGGGCTGGCGGGGCTAGACCCCGGAGGTCGTCATGGCGAACAACATCATCCGCGTGGGCGACGTAGAAATCATGGCGCTGTCAGACGGGATGCTCGAGTTCGACCTATGTAACTTCTTCCCGACCATCCCGCACGACGACTGGCGCCCGTACGAGTCGCACCTCACGGAGGCGCACAAGGTTCGCTTCAATCTCGGCTCGTACCTGATACGGTCCGACGGGCGGACGGTCCTCGTCGATACGGGTCTCGGTCCCAAGCCAGCCGACGCGCCTGACGCGCCGTGGGGCCAGCTCATGCATGACTTCCAGGCCAATGGAGTGCGGCCAGAGGACGTCGACACGGTTGTGATGACCCATCTGCACCGCGATCACGTCGGGTGGAACCTGCTGCCGCAAAGTGAGAAGTACGTGCCGACCTTTCCGAATGCTCGCTACTGGATGAGCGCCACGGACTGGGACGTGTGCCATCAGCCGGACGTCCAGCCCCAGCGCTTTCCGAACGCCCCCACGTGTGTCTGGCCGCTGGCTCAGCTCGGCCTGGTGGAGTTGATGAAGGGGGAGCGCAGCATCACGCGCGAGCTGACGGCTCTGCCGACGCCCGGCCACACACCGGGACACATGAGTCTCCTGATCACCTCACGAGGCGAGCGGGCGCTCGTCCTGGGTGATGTGGCACACAACCCCGTGCAGGTGCACGAGACGGACTGGGTGTCCCGAGCCGATATGGACCCGGAGCTGACGCGCCAGACCCGACGGGCCCTGATGGAGCGTTTGGAGCGCGAAGAGATCATCGTGGCAGCGGGACATTTCCAGGCGCCAGGGTTCGGG
>Ga0209266_1001483_pt1 | contig 15526 bp, 14 predicted proteins | sample GraSoiAngelo_132_FD_185889 | JGI IMG/M metagenome (GOLD analysis project Ga0209266, IMG submission 185889) | Grasslands soil microbial communities from the Angelo Coastal Reserve, California, USA - 14_0929_02_40cm (SPAdes) (version 2) | ecosystem: Environmental > Terrestrial > Soil > Grasslands ...
GCGCCGAAGCTCGACGAGGTCGGGATGGCGCTGGTCGGCGGGCGGCTTCTGCCGGGCGAGAGCGGCCCGGTGGCCCTGTTCATGTATCAGACCGCTGCCGGCCGTCGCCTCACGCTTTACATCCGCGCCGAAGCGAAAGGGAACCGCGAGACCGCCTTTCGCTACGCGCGCGAAAAGAACGTCAGCGTGTTCTACTGGATCGAGCGCGACTGCGGGTACGCGATCTCGTCCGCGGACCTCAGCAAGGAGGAGTTGCTGCACATCGCGACGCTGGTCTACAAGCAGCTCGAGCCCTGACTCGACTTCCCGCTGTTGGTGCGGGCGGCGCTCGACTCGCACCATGCACGTGCGCAGCACGCGCGTTTTAGCCGTGAAAATGCAGGGAAACGATTGGCACGTTTCATGCAAAGCGCAAGCTGGCGCATGTCGTTCCTCGACGTCCAGGATCTGGCGACGGTCGCCGCGCAAAGCGGCTTCCTGAGCCTGCTGCTCGCCGCTTGGTGCGATCTGAGCGACTCGCAGGTTCTCGTCAATCTGCTCGATCTGGGCGTAGCCGGCGGGCTCATCGGCTGGATCTATCGCCGCCGCCGCGGTTCCTGAGAGCAGTCGACTTCCTCAGGGCCCGGAACAGTCTGGCGAGTGCCGCGAGCTGATAGTTGGCGTTCAGACCGCTCGGGTTGGGGAGTACCCAGATCTCGGCCCCTTCGAAGGTCTCCGGCTGACGACCGATCGCGACCTTCGGCCGCCCGAAGGCATGACGGTAGGCGCCCACACCGAGAAAGACGACGCTCGCCGGGCGGTGGCGCCTGATCTTGGCAGCCAGGCGCCGGCGCCCGGAGACGAATTCGACAGGCGCCAGCTCGTCCGCCGTCGCGGTCGCGCGGTTGACGAGGTTGGTGATGCCGTAGCCGCCTTTCAACAACAGCCTTTGCTCCGAAGGATGCAGCAGTCGCGGCGTGAACCCGGCGGCGTGAAGCGCAGGCCAGAAGCGATTGCCGGGACGGGCGAAGTGGTGCCCGGTGGCGGCCGAGTAAAGCCCGGGATTGATCCCGCAGAACAGCACCCGCAAGCGCGCAGCGAGGACATCGCGCAGGCCCTTGCCGGCTGCCCTGGCAAGCTCTGCAGAGGTCGGCTTACGCCGGCCGGATGAGGTAGCCGCCGGACTTCTCGTCGGGGTCAAGCTTGATGAGCGCCTTCTGCTGCATTTCCTCCAGCAGGTCGGAGAAAGCGCGGAAGCCGTAGTAAGACTCGTTGAAACCCGGCTTGCGCCGCTTCAGGGCCTGCTTGACCATCGAGCCCCAGATCTTCTCCTCGGCGCCGCGCTCGGCGATCAAGGCGTTGAGGGTTTCCAGCACCACGTCGTAGGCTTCCTGCTTCTTGTCCTCGCCCGCGGGCGCGGCTTCCCTGCGCTTCTTCGCCGCGCGCCGCTTCTGCTCGTCCTGGCGCACCAGGTCGTCGTAGTAGATGAACTCGTCGCAGTTGTTGATGAGCAGGTCGGAGCTCGAGTTCTTGACGCCGACGCCGATCACCGTCTTCGCGTTCTCGCGCAGCTTGGAGACGAGCGGCGAGAAGTCCGAGTCGCCGCTGACGATGACGAAGGTGTCGACGTGCTCCTTGGTGTAGCACAGGTCGAGCGCGTCGACCACCATGCGGATGTCGGCCGAGTTCTTGCCCGACTGGCGCAGGTGCGGGATCTCGATCATCTCGAACGAAGCGGCGTGGATCGCCGGCTTGAACTCCTTGTAGCGCTCCCAGTCGCAGTACGCTTTCTTGACCACGATCGAGCCCTTGAGCAGCAGCCGCTCGAGGACCTTGTCCATGTCGAACTGCGCGTACTTCGCCTCGCGCACGCCGAGCGCGACGTTCTCGAAGTCGCAGAACACCGCCAGGCTACGCGCTTCGGGGCTGACGGGCATCTTCGACCGGAACGACAGCTCGCCGGCGGTTCAGGTAGTCCTGCAGTGTTTCGAAGTACAGGTAAATCACGGGGGTGATGTAGAGGGTGAGCACCTGCGAGAGAAGAAGTCCGCCCACCACCGCCAGGCCGAGCGGCATGCGCGCGCCGCCGCCGGCGCCGAAGCCGATGGCGATCGGCAGGCTGCCCATCAGCGCCGCCATGGTGGTCATCATGATGGGACGAAAGCGGATCAGTCCCGCCTGGTAGATCGCCTGTTCCGGCGGCAGGCCGTCCTTGCGCTGCGCCTCGATGGCGAAGTCGATCATCATGATCGCGTTCTTCTTCACGATGCCGACCAGCATGATGATGCCGACAAAGGCGTACATGTTGAGCTCGATGCCGAACGCCATCAGCGTGATCAGTGCGCCCAGGCCGGCGGTCGGCAGACCCGACAGAATGGTGATCGGATGGACGAAGCTTTCATACAGGATGCCGAGCACCAGGTAGATCACCACGACCGCCAGCAGGAGCAGCAGGCCCATGCCCTGCAGCGAGCTCTGGTACGCCTGCGCGGTGCCGGAGAAGCTGCCGGTGAGCGTCGCCGGCACCTGCATCTCGCGCGTCGCCGCGTTTACCTGCGCGATGGCCTGCGAAAGCGCGAGGCCGGGGCGCACGTCGAAGGAGAAGGTGACCGAGGTCAGCTGACCGAGGTGTGCCACCTGCAGCGGCCCGACACCGTACTTGAGCGTCGCCACCGCGTTGAGCGGCACCAGCGCGCCGGTCGAGGAGCGCACGTAGAGCAGCGGCAGCACCGACGGGTCGGTCTGGTAGCGCGGCGCGAGCTCGAGGATCACCCAGTATTGGTTGGTCGCGGTGTAGATCGTCGACACCTGGCGCGCGCCATAGGCGTTGTTGAGCGCCATCTCGACCGACTGCGCCGAGACCCCGAGCGCGGAGGCCTTCTCGCGCTCGATCTCGACCGTGACTTCGGGCCGCGTGATCTGCAGGTCGCTCGACACTTCCACCAGCCCGGGCAGCGAGCGCAGCTTCTGCTCGATGATCGGCGCCCATTGGTAGAGCTCCTCGATGTTGGCGCTGCGCATCACGTACTGGTAGGGGCTTTGCGTGAGCTGCCCGCCGATGCGGATCGCCGGCACGTTCTGCAGAAACACCTTGGCGCCGAGGACGTTGGCGAGCTTCGGGCGCAGCTCCCTCACCACCTGGTCGGCGGGCTTGCGCTGCTTGAAGGGCTTCAGCGTGATCGTGATGCGCCCGCGGTTGAGCGAAGGCGAGAAGCCGGTCGCGCCGACGAACGACATCGCGGCATCGACATTCGGGTCTTTGCCGATGATGTCGGCGACCTGGCGCTGCAGGTCCAGCATCGCCTCGAACGAGGTGTCCTGCGGTCCCTCGACGAAGCAGAACAGCTGCCCCGAGTCCTCGCTCGGCAGGAAGCCTTTCGGCGCGCGCCAGAAGAGAACGACGGTGGCGGCGAAGATGGCGAGGAACGCCGCCAGGACCGCGAGCTTGTGCGCGAGGGTCCAGCGCAGCGACACGTCGTAGGCGTGCCGCCAGGCCTCGAAACCGCGCTCGAAAGCCCAGTACAGGCGTCCGTGCCGCTGGTCTTCGCGGTGCGGCTTGAGGATGCGGCTGCACATCATCGGCGTCAGGGTCAGCGACACGAACCCCGAGATCAGCACCGCGGCCATGATGGTGACCGCGAATTCGTGCAACAGCCGCCCGAGAATCCCGCCCATGAACAGCACCGGGATGAACACCGCGGCGAGCGAGATGGTCATCGAGATGATGGTGAAGACGATCTCCTTCGAGCCGTCGAGCGTCGCCTGCAGCACGCTCTTGCCCTGCTCGATGTGGCGCGTGATGTTTTCCAGCATGACGATGGCATCGTCGACGACGAAGCCGACGCAGAGCGTCAGCGCCATCAGCGAGATGTTGTCCAGGCTGTAGCCGAAGAGGTACATCACCGCGAAGGTGCCGATGATCGACATCGGCAGCGCCAGCGCTGGAATGATGGTCGCGGGAATATTGCGCAGGAAAATGAAGATCACCATCACCACCAGCATCAGCGCGAGGTAGAGCGTGAACTTCACCTCGTCGACCGAGGTGCGGATCGTCACCGAGCGGTCATACAGCGTCTCGATGTCGATCGCCGGCGGCACCTCGGCGCGGAAGGTCGGCAGCAGCTGTTTGATCGAGTCGACCACCTCGATGGTATTGGTGCCGGGCTGGCGCTGGATGGCGAGCACGATGCCGCGCTTGCCCTTGAACCACGCCGCGACCTTGTCGTTCTGCACATCATCGATCACGCGCCCGAGTTCTTGCAGGCGGATCGGCGAGCCGTTGCGGTAGGTGACGATCACCGGCCGGAACGCGGCGGCGTCCTGCAGCTGCCCGGTCGCCTGCACCGCAAACATGCGGTCCTTGCCGTAGAGCGTTCCGGTCGGCAGGTTGACGTTCGCCTGCGACACCGCCTGCTCGACCTCGTTGATGCCGACGCCGCGCGCGGCGAGCGCACTCGGATCGACCTGCACTCGCACCGCGTATTTCTGCTGGCCGAACACCTGCACCTGCGCGACGCCGTTGATCGTCGAGATGCGTTGCGCGAGGTAGGTCTCGGCGTACTCGTTCACCGTCGACAGCGGCAGCGCTTGCGAGGTGAGCGCAAGGTAGTAGACCGGAAAATCTGCCGGGTTGACCTTGCGAAACGACGGCGGCGCCGGCATCGTCGCGGGAAGCTGCCGCGCGGCCGAAGCGATCGCCGAGTTGACGTCCTGCGCCGCGGCATCGATGTCGCGGTCGAGCACGAACTGGATGGTGACCCGCGTGACGCCCTGGCCGCTCACCGAACTCATTTCGTCGATGCCGGCGATGGTCGAGAACTGCCGCTCGAGCACCGTGGCGACGGCGGAGGCCATGGTTTCGGGGCTCGCGCCCGGCAGCTCCGCGGTCACCTGGATGGTGGGAAAGTCCACGTTCGGCAGCGTGGAGACCGGCAGCATGCGGTAGCCGGCGAGACCGAAAATCAGGATTCCGGCCATGACCAGCACGGTCATCACCGGCCGGCGCACGAACAGTTCGCAGAAGTTCAAGAAGGCTCCGAGGTGGGCTTGGCGAGCTGCACTTTCGTCTTCGGGCCAAGGCGCAGCTGGCCTCGGGTCACCACGCGATCGCCTTTGGCGAGGCCGCTTGCCACGATCGCGCGTTCGCCGTCGATGCGCTGCACCTTGATGCGGCGCAGGTCCGCGAGCAGATCGTCGCCGACGACGTAGACGTATTGTCCTTCGGGGCCGGTCTGCACCGCCTGCGCCGGCACGATGAGCGCATCGGCCTGCTCGTAGAGGCGCACGCTTACGTTGACGAACTGCCCGGGCCAGAGCGCGGCATCGGCGTTCCCGAATTGCGCGCGCAGGCGGATGGTCCCGGTGCTCGGATCCACCGCGTTGTCGATGAAGATCAATTGACCCTGCGTCGACGGCTGCTGCGGGTCGCTCGACAAGGCCTCGACGGCGAGCTTGCTCAGCCCCTGGAATCTGCGCACCTCGGGCAGGTTCTGCTCGGGCAGCGCGAAATTGACGTAGATCGGACGCACCTGGTTGATCACCACCAGCGGGCTGACGTCGTTCGCCTTCACCAGGTTACCCGCCTGCAGCAGCGCCTTGCCGACGTAGCCGTCGAGCGGCGAGCGGATGGTGCAGTACTCGAGATTCAGGCGTGCGTTTTCGAGCGCAGCCTGGCTCGCCTTGGCCACGGCCTCGGCGGTCTCGGCGTTGGTGCGAATCTGCGCGTAGGCTTCCTTGGAGACGAAATTCTTCTCGAGCAGGTCCTGGTAGCGCCGGTCTTGCGAGCGCGCCTGATTGCGCGCAGACACATCGCGCAGCGCGTTAGCCTCGGCCTGGCGCAGCGCCGCCTCGTAAGGCCGCGGGTCGATGCGGAACAGTATCTCGCCCTTCTTGACCGGCGCGCCTTCGCGGAAGTTGACCTCGACGATCTGACCGTCGACCCGCGCTTTCAACGCGACCGTCGAATACGCCTCGACGTTGCCGATCGCCCGCAGCTCGATCGGCACGGTTTCCTGGGCTACGAGCGCCACGGTGACCGGCACGGCGGGCGGCCCCTTGGCGCCTTTGCGACCTTCCCTGGCCCCGCTGTCGGTGCTGAAGTAGGCCGCGATCCCCCCGGCAACCAGCGCGACCACGACGGCGCCCGCGATCAGGTAGCGGCGGTTGGCGGCAGTCATGGGATCCGGATCAGTCATCTCGGGGGCGCACGATTGTCATCCCGGAATCCGCTCCAGGGCAAACAACTGCTCGGCCGACTCGCGTGCGCGTACCAGCTCGGCTGCGCGGCCCTGCACCATTACCTCGGCGGCACGGGGCCGCGAGTTGTAGTTCGAAGCCATCGACATGGCATACGCGCCGCTCGACATCACCGCCAGCAAGTCCCCCTCCTTAGCCGTCAGCCTGCGGTCCTTCGCGAGGAAGTCGGCGGTTTCGCAGATCGGGCCGACGATGTCGTAAACAGTGCCCGGGGCGCCCGATTCCGGCTCGCGCACGGTACGCACCTCGTGCCAGGCGTCGTACAGGGCCGGCCGCACCAGGTCATTCATCGCCGCATCCACTACCAGGAAATTGCGCGGCTCGCCCGGCTTCGCGTATTCGACCCGGGTGAGCAGCACGCCGGCGTTGCCGACCATCGAGCGGCCCGGATCGAAAATCACGGTGCCGCGGCGATCGCCGAGCGCCGCCAGCGCGCCGGCGACGAATTCGCGCAGAGGGCGCAGCGTTTCGTCGCGATAGCGGATGCCGATGCCGCCGCCGAGATCGAGATGCCGCAGGCGGATTCCCGCCGCCTCGATGCGCCCGGCGAGCGCGGCCAGGCGCTCGACTGCAGCAGCCAGCGGCGCAGGGTCCACCAGCTGCGAGCCGATGTGGCAGCCGATGCCGATCACCTCGAGCGCGGGCATCGCCGCCGCCTTTGCATAGAGCCGCTCGGCGTCGCGGTGAGCAACGCCAAACTTGTTCTCGCGCAGGCCGGTCGAGATATAGGGATGCGTTCTAGCGTCGACGTCTGGATTGACGCGGAACGCCACCGGCGCGCGTCGCCCCAGCTCCCGCGCCACCGCGGCCACGCGCTCCAGCTCGGCCGCGGACTCGAGGTTGATGCAATAGATGTTCTTTTCCAGCGCCAATCGGATCTCATCCGTGGTCTTGCCGACGCCCGAGAACAGGATCTTGCGCGGGTCGCCGCCGGCCGCCAGCACGCGCGCCAGCTCGCCGCCCGAGACGATGTCGAAGCCGGCGCCCAGGCGCGCCAGCAGGGCGAGCACCGCCAGATTCGAATTCGCCTTGACCGAGTAGCACAGCATCGCGTCGCGCCCGTGCAGCGCTTGCGCGAATTCCCCGTACGCGCCCTCGATCGCCGCGCGAGAATAGACGTAGCAGGGCGTGCCGAAGCGCCGCGCAATGTCTTCGAGCGACACCTGCTCGGCGCACAACGTGCCGTTACGGTAAGCGAACGCCACGTCGTGGCTAGTTTTGTTCAGTGTCGTCGCCGCGCGGATAGGGTATCGGCTTGGCCGGCGCGGGCTTTGCCGGCTTGATGCCCGGCGGCGGATTGTCGCGCAGATACAGCGGCCCCTTCTGCCCGCAGCCGACGAGCAGCGTGATCGCCACGCCGAGAAGAAGGAAACGCATAAAATCCTGATGTTAGCACTCATGAACGAGACCGAGTTCGAGGCGCTGGCGGGCGCGACGCTGAGCAGGATCGAGCAGGCCCTCGAGGCAAGCGGCGTCGACGCGGACTTCGAGTTGAAGGCCGGTGGCGTGCTCGAGATCGAGTTCGCGGACGGCTCCAAGATGGTCATCAACCGGCACGGCGCGGCGCGCGAGATCTGGGTCGCGGCGCGCGCCGGCGGCTTCCACTTCCGCTGGGATGGCAGCGCCTGGCGCGACACCCGCGATGGCACCGAACTGTTCGCCGCCCTGTCGAAGGCCGTTTCGGCGCAAAGCGGCCAAGCGGTGCTGCTGCGCCCTTAGGTCGGTGGCGGGTTAGGACTGGGGGGCTCGAAAAGCTTCGGCGGCTCGATCGGCGCAGGCGGCTGGAGCACCTCGGGCGGCGGCACCGCTTCCTGGTAGAAGTACTCCGGCACGAGCTTCGGCGCGCCGCCCGGCGCGGGGCCCGGGTTTTCGCCCGGCATCGTCATCACCGGCACCGTGACCACGCCGGGTGGCGTGCTGCGCGGCATCTCGGGGATGTCCTTCAGCACCTTCTCCATGTACCCGAGCCAGATCGGCAGCGCCACGATGCCGCCGGTCTGGTTCCTGCCCAGCGTCTTGGGCTGGTCGAAGCCGACCCAGGCGATCGCCACCAGCGTCGGCTGGTAACCGGCGAACCAGGCGTCCACGAACTCGTTGGTGGTGCCGGTTTTCCCCGCCAGATCGACGCGCGCGAGGCGCGCGGCGCGCGCTCCCGTGCCGTAGCGCATCACGTCCTGCATCATGTTGTCCATGATGAACGCGTTGCGCGGGTCGAGGACGCGCAGCGTCTCATCGCCCGCACGCTGCGGATTGGCGAGCGCGAGCGGATTGCCGCGGTCATCGACGATCTTGTGGATGAAGTACGGCTGGATGAGGTACCCGCCGTTCGCGAATACGGCATAGGCGCGCGCCAGCTGCCACGCGGTGACCGACCCGGCGCCAAGCGCCATCGTCAGGTAGGGCGGATGCCGCTCCGGGTCGAAGCCGAAGCGGGTGACGTAATCCTGGGCATACTTGGCGCCGATCGCGTCGAGGATGCGGATCGACACCATGTTCTTCGACTTCGCCAGCGCGGTGCGCATGCGCATCGGCCCCTCGAACTTGCCGTCGTAGTTTTTCGGCTCCCAGCGCTGGCTTCCGGTCTGCTCGGCTTCCAGCACCACCGGCTCGTCGGCGATGACGGTGGCAGGCGTGAAGCCCTTCTCCAGCGACGCCGAATAGATGAACGGCTTGAACGACGAGCCGGGCTGGCGCCACGCCTGCGTCACGTGATTGAACTTGTTGCGGCTGAAGTCGAAGCCGCCCACCAGCGCGCGCACCGCGCCGTCCTGCGCGTCGAGCGAGATGAAGGCCGACTCGACCTCCGGCAGCTGCACGATTTGCCAGGACTTGCCGCCGGCCTCGGCCTGCACTCGGATGATGGCGCCGCGGCGGATGCGGCGCTGCGGCGGGGTCTTCGGGTCGAGGGCGCGCGCCGCAAAGCGCAGGCCCTCGCCGCTGATCGCGATCTTTTCGCCGCTGCGCAGGGCCGCCTGGACCTGCTTTGCGTCTGCGGCCAGCACCACCGCGGCGAGCAATTCGTCATTGTCGGGATGATCGGCGAGCGCTTCGTCGAAATCGTCGTCGCCGGGCGAGGCGGGCAGCTCGGCGTAGCCTTCCGGGCGTCGATAGCCGCCGCGGCGGTCGTACTCGAGGACGCCTCGGCGCAGCGCCACGTAGGCTGCCTCCTGGTCCGCCTTGCGAAGGGTGGTGTAGACGCGGAAACCGCGTGCGTACACCTCGTCCGGGTAACGCTCGGCCATCGCCTGCCGCACCATCTCGGCGGCGTATTCACCATGGATGGCGTATTCGTTTGCCTCGCGCCGCGGCCGCAGCGGCGCCTTCACCGCGTCTTCATATTGCGCTGCAGTAATATGTCCCAGCTCCGACATCCGCCGCAAAACGTAGTGCTGCCTTTGCCGGGAGCGTTGCAGATTCGCTACCGGGTTGTACATGGACGGCGCCTTGGGCAGCCCGGCGAGCATGGCGGTCTCGGCGAGGCTCAGCTGCTCGAGCGATTTGCCGAAGTAGATCTGCGCCGCGGCGGCAAAGCCGTAAGCGCGCTGCCCCAGATAAATCTGGTTCACGTAGAGCTCGAGGATCTGGTCCTTGGTCAGGCTGTGCTCGATCTTGAAGGCGAGGAGCACTTCGTACAGCTTGCGCGTGGCTGTTTTCTCCGAGGAGAGGAAAAAGTTGCGCGCCACCTGCATCGTGATGGTGCTGGCGCCCTGGCGGCGGCCGCCGGCGACGAGGTTGGCGTAGGCCGCGCGCAGCACTCCTACATAATCGATGCCCGGGTGCTCATAGAAGCGCTCGTCCTCGGCGGCAAGGATCGCGTGCTTGAGCGCGTCGGGGACCTCCTCGATCGACACCACCGAGCGACGCTCCTCGCCGAACTCGCCGATCAGCACGCCCTCCGCGGAGTAAATCCGCAGGGGAATCTTGGGCTGGTACTCGGTCAGTGCCTGCAGCGACGGCAGGTTAGGGTAGGCGAGCGCGACCACCAGGGCGACAGCCAATACCGCGGCCACTGCCAACCCCGCCAGCAGGGCCAGCGGAAAGGCTAGAAAGCGGAACCACATCAAGGGGCTTAGACCGTTGCCGGGGCGCTATTGCACGAGCAGCTTCAACCGTAGCATGATACCCCGTCCCCGCCGGGAGAATTTAACTAGACAGAGGGTGGGGTTGTTGCTAGCATTTAACGCGAATTCTACGTATCGCGCCTAAGGGCTGATACGTAAAGGAAATAACGCATGGATTTCGACCTGTTCAAGCCGAAGGCGCCGCCTTTGTTCGGGCTGGACATCAGCTCGTCGTCGGTAAAGATGCTGGAGATCGTGGAAGCGGGCAGAGGTGCGTACCGAGTCGAGCACTACGCCATCGAGCCGCTCATTCGCGATACGGTGGTCGACGGCAACATCAGCAACCTCGAGCAGGCGGCCGATGCCGTAAAGCGCGCACACAAGCGCCTTGGCACGCGCACCAGGCACGTCGCGATGGCGGTGCCGACCGGCGCGGTGATCACCAAGAAGATCGTAGTGGCGGCGGGGCTGCGCGAGGACGAGCTGGAAATCCAGGTCGAAAGCGAGGCGAACCAGTACATTCCGTTCGCGCTCGAGGAAGTGAACCTGGATTTCCAGTCGCTCGGCCCGACGGCGAGCAACCCCGACGAGCAGGAGGTGCTGATCGCCGCCACGCGCAAGGAGAAGGTCGAGGACCGTGTCGCGGTCGCGCACCTCGCCGGCCTCAAGCCGCTGGTGATGGACGTCGAATCCTTCGCGCAGCAGGCGGCCCTGTCGCTGGTGGTGCAGGCGCTGCCCGGCGGCGGCCAGGACCAGAACATCGCGGTCGTCGACGTCGGCGCCAACATCATGAACGTGACGGTGCTGCGCAACGATCAATCGGTCTATACGCGCGAGCAGGCCTTCGGCGGCAATCAGCTGACGCAGGAGATCGTCAGCCGCTACGGCATGAGCGCCGAGGAGGCGGAGACGGCGAAGCGCTCGGGCGGCCTGCCGGATGATTTCGAGGCCGAGGTGCTGCGCCCGTTCATGGAGAACCTGTCGCAGGAAGTGCAGCGCGCGCTGCAGTTCTTCTTCACCTCGACGCAGTATCACGCCGTCGATCACATTCTGCTCGCCGGCGGCTCGGCGGTGATCCCGGGGATGCACGAGGTGGTCAATCTGCGCACGCAGGTGCCCAGCAGCGTGGCGAACCCCTTCGCCGCGATGCAGACTTCCTCGAAGGTCCAGCTCAAGCGCCTGATGATCGACGCGCCGTCGCTGGTGGTCGCCTGCGGGCTGGCGATGCGCAGGTTCGACCCGCAATGAGCAGCGTCGCCCGCGTCAACCTACTGCCGCACCGCGAAGAGCGCCGCAAGCGCGCGCGGCAGCATTTCTTCGTCCTCGCCGGCGGCACCGCGCTGGCGGGCATCGTGATCGTGATCGCGATGCACGGCTTTTACGCCACCAAGATCGAGATCCAGGCCGACCGCAACAAATTCCTGAAGAGCGAGGTCGCCAAGCTCGACAAGGAAATCGCCGAAATCAACAAGCTGAAGGACGAGATCCAGGCGCTGCTCGCGCGCAAGCAGGTGATCGAGACGCTGCAGGCGGACCGCGCGCAAACCGTGCACCTGCTCGATCAGCTGGTGCGGCAGGTGCCCGAGGGCGTGTACCTGAGGTCGATCGTGCAGAGGGGCCTGCGCGTCAAGCTGCTGGGCTACGCGCAATCGAACGCGCGCGTCTCGACTCTCATGCGCAATATCGAGGCTTCGCCCTGGCTGGAGCTGCCCGAGCTGGTCGAGGTCAAGGCCAACAACGTGGACAAGCGGCGCGTCTCGGACTTCGACCTGAACCTCTCGCTCAAGCGCACCGCGACCGAGGCCAAGGACGCGGGCAAGCCGCCCGCGAAAGACGCGGCGAAGAAGGGATAAGCGCCATGGCATTCAACTTCAATGCCCTCGTCGACGAATTCAAGCGGACCAACTGGCACGAGCCGGGCACCTGGCATGTCGCGCCCAAGCTGCTGGTGCTCCTCGCCATCGTGGTGGGGATCCCGGTGGCGGCGTTCTTCGCCGATACGCAATCGCAGATCGAGGAGCTCGAGAACGGCCGCAATCAGGAGACCAAGCTGAAGGAGGAGTACCTCGGCAAGAAGAAACAGGCGATCAACCTCGACCTGCACCGCCAGCAGCTGCGCGAGATCGATACCCAGTTCGGCGCGCTGCTGCGGCAGCTGCCGAACCGCTCGCAGATGGACGCCCTGCTCGTCGACATCAACCAGGCGGGCCTCGGCCGCGGCCTGCAGTTCGAGCTGTTCAAGCCGGCGCCCTCCGAGACCGTGAGGGAGTTCTACGCGGAGCTGCCGATCCAGGTGAAGGTCGTCGGCAACTACCACGACATGGGCGCCTTCGCGAGCGACGTGGGGCAGCTGTCGCGCATCGTCACGTTGAACGACGTGTCGATCCAGGCCGGCAAGGACGGCATTCTCACCATGGATGCCGTGGCGAGGACCTTCCGCTATCTCGACGACGAGGAAGTGGCGGCGCAGCGCAAGGCGCAGGCGGGGAGAAAGGGCAGATGATGCGCAGTCCCGCCGGCATCGCGGTGCTCGCGGCCGCCGCCGCGCTTGGCGCCTGCGGCGGCGAGGAGCACGGCGATCTGAAGCAGGAGCTTGCGCAGCTGACGAAGGACGTGCGCGGGCGCGTCGAGCCGCTGCCGCAGGTCAGGCCCTACGAGCCGGTGCCCTACACGGCGGAGGGGCAGATCGACCCGTTCCGTCCCGAGCGCATCGACGTCGCGGCGGCCGGGAGTCGCGCCAGCGTCAGCAAGCTGGCGCCCGATCCGAACCGGCCGAAGGAGCCGCTCGAGTCGTTTCCGCTGGAATCGATCCAGATGCTCGGCACGATCACCCGGAACAAGGAGGTGTTCGCGCTGGTCAAGGCAGGCCCGAACCTCTACCGCGTGCAAAAGGGGAACTACATGGGCCAGAACTTCGGGGTGGTCACGGCCATCGACGAAGGCGCGATCAACCTGAAGGAGCTGGTCCAGGACAGCGGCGGGGAATGGGTGGAGCGCACCAGCGCGCTGCAACTGGTGGAGGCCAAACGATGAACACAAAGACAATGAAGGCCGTTTACGGGTTTGCCTTGTGGCTTGCGGGCATCGGGCTTGCGCTCGCCCAGTCGAACAGCATCGAGTCGTTCGAGGTATCGCAGCAGGCGGGCAAGACGATCGTGCGCATCACCACCAAGGAGCCGCTGCGCAACGTGCCGCCGAACTTCGCGGTCGCCAGCCCCGCGCGCATCGCCTTCGACTTCCCGAATACCGTCAACGCGCTCGGCCGCGCCAGCCAGGACATCGGCCAGGGCGAGCTGCGCAGCATGAACCTGGTGCAGGGCAGCGACCGCACCCGGCTGGTGCTGAACCTGCGCCGCCCCGTGGCGCACGAGACGAGCCTCGACGGCGGCGCGCTGGTGATCAGCCTGTCCGAGCCGGCGGTCGCGCAGACCGCGCCGGGCGGACAGGTCGCGCACTTCGCCGAAGGCAAGGCCGAAGCGAGGCACGCGATCCGCGACGTCGACTTCCGCCGCGGCCGCGCCGGCGAGGGCCGCGTGGTGGTCGATCTCTCCGACACCAGCACCGGCATCGACATCCGCCAGCAGGGCCAGAACATCATCGTCGAGTTCATCAAGACCGCGCTTCCCGACAACCTGCGCCGGCGCCTCGACGTACTCGACTTCGGCACGCCGGTCACCACGGTCAGCACGTTCCCGCAGGGCGAGAACGTGCGCATGGTGATCGAGCCCAAGGGGCAGTGGGAGCACAACGCCTACCAGACCGACACCCAGTTCGTGGTGGAGGTCAAGCCGGTGGTCGCCGATCCGTCGCGCGAAGGGCAGCGCGGCCGCTACACCGGCGAGAAGCTCTCGCTCAACTTCCAGAACGTCGAGGTGCGGGCGGTGCTCAACGTGATCGCCGACTTCACCGACCTGAACATCATCACCAGCGACACCGTGACGGGGAACATCACCCTGCGCCTGAAGGACGTGCCCTGGGACCAGGCGCTCGACATCATCCTGCAGGCGCGCGGCCTCGACAGCCGCCGCACCGGAAACGTGGTCTGGATCGCGCCGCGCGACGAGCTCGCCACGCGCGAGAAGCTGGCGCTCGAGGCAACGCAGCAGATCAGCGACCTCGAGCAGACGCGCACCGAGGCGTTCCAGATGAACTACCAGAAGGCGGCCGACGTGCAGAAGCTGCTCGCGGACCCGAGCCAGCGCATCCTCTCCAAGCGCGGCAGCGCCGTGGTCGACGCGCGCACCAACACGTTGTTCGTCCAGGACACGCCGACCCACCTGGAGGAAGTGCGGCGGCTGCTCGCCAAGATCGACGTCGCGGTGCGTCAGGTGATGATCGAGGCGCGCATCGTCGAAGCGAACGACAGCTTCAGCAAGAACCTCGGCGCGCGCTTCGGGTATACGGAGGACGCGCGCGGCGGGCAGATCGGCCGCAACATCGGCGGCCTCAAGCCCGTGATCGGCGCCGACCTCACCAACACCGGCCAGGCCGCCGGGCTGGTCACCGGCACACCGAACCTGACCGGCTTCCCTGGGGGGCTGCAGAGCAGCCTGCCGGCGCAGGGCGGCTTCAACGCCTTCAACGCAGGGCAGCTCTCCTTCGTCCTGTTCAACGCGTCGCTGTCGCGCATCCTGAGCCTGGAGATCTCCGCGCTCGAAGCAGACGGCAAAGGCAAGATCATCTCCAGCCCGCGCGTGCTGACGGCCAACCAGGTGGAGGCGCTGATCGAGCAGGGCACGGAAATTCCCTACCAGCAGTCGACCTCCTCGGGAGCGACCTCGGTGTCGTTCCGCAAGGCCAACCTGTCTCTCAAGGTGAAGCCGCAGATCACGCCAGACGACAACATCATCATGTCGCTCGACGTCAACAAGGATCAGCCCGGCCCGACTACGCCGCAGGGCGTGCAGATCAATACCAAGCACGTAAAGACCGAGGTGCTGGTCGAAAACGGCGGCACGGTGGTGATCGGCGGCATCTACGAGCAGACCGACCGCACCGACATCACCAGGATCCCGTTCTTCGGCGAGCTGCCTTTCCTCGGCTTCCTGTTCCGCAACAATACGTCGCTCACCAACAAGACGGAGCTTCTGGTGTTCATCACGCCGCGCATCGTGAATGAGCGGCTGACGATTCGCTGATCGCCGCATCTCCTCGGGCGGTACGACGGCCGGGCGCTCCCCGGCCGTTTTTGTTTCTACAATGCCGGGGATGAAGCGCGGCGAAAACATTTA
>Ga0209266_1001487_pt1 | contig 15503 bp, 15 predicted proteins | sample GraSoiAngelo_132_FD_185889 | JGI IMG/M metagenome (GOLD analysis project Ga0209266, IMG submission 185889) | Grasslands soil microbial communities from the Angelo Coastal Reserve, California, USA - 14_0929_02_40cm (SPAdes) (version 2) | ecosystem: Environmental > Terrestrial > Soil > Grasslands ...
TCGCCGTATTTCCTGTTCATCGCCGGCACCAGGTCGGCATGGTCGATCAGCTTGATCTTCACACCCGGGGTGCTGGCGAGGTCGGTGATCGCCGCGGTCGGCAGGCCGCCGACCCAGAAGAAGGCGTCGATCTTCCTGTCCTTGATCGCATTGACCGATTCGGCCACGCCGAGGCGCTCGCGCCGCAGGTCCCCGTCCTTGTCGAGGCCGGCGGCCTCGATGACGCGGAACGCCATGACTTCGGTCGCGCTGCCGCCCGATCCGGTGGACACGCGCTTGCCTTTCAGGTCGGCGATCTTGTTGACGCCGGCGCCCTCGATCGATACGACGTGCATGCGGTTCGGATACATCACCATGAGGGTGCGCACCGGGACCGGCTTGCCGGTGAACTTGTCCTGGCCCTTGTACGCATCGAGCGTCGCGTCCGCCATGGTCATGCCCAGATAGGGCTTGCCGGTGCCGATGAGCTGCAGGTTGGCCACCGAGCCCCCGGTCACCTCGGCCGTGGCCTGCATGCCCGAAACGTATCTGGAGAGCACGGCCGCCATGCCGCCGCCCAGCGGGTAGTACACGCCACCGGTTCCGCCGGTGGCAATCGAAAGGTTCTGCGCCTGCGCGACCAGCGCGAACGCCGATGTCAAAAGCGCGACGGCGCGCGTCAGAAATCGCATGGACTCCTCCTGTGCGGCGATTCTACCGCACGCCGAGTCGGCGCAGCGCCGCCGCGCGGCGCTCCTGCGCTGTCCGCTTCACTTTCGAGTAAAGACTGCCGCCGTGGCTGTCCATCGCCACCAGCAGCGGGCCGAAGTTCCGAACGCGAAACTTCCACAGCGATTCGGGATTGAGGTCATCGAGGTCCACGTCCTCGATAGCCTCGACCCAGGTCGTCTCCAGCGCCGCGGTGCCGCCGATGATGGCGAGGTAGGCGCCGCCCAGATCGCCGAAGGCTCTGAGGGATTCTTCGCGCAGGCCGCCCTTGCCGATCACCAGCCGCACGCCGCACTGCTGCATCAGGGGCCGCGTGAAGCGCTCCATGCGGTCGCTGGTGGTGGTGCCGACGCAAAGCGGCGCGTAGCCCGCCGGGTGCGCGGCGCTCTTCTGCACCTTTTTCACGTTCGGCGCGGTATGGATCACCGCGCAGCCCGAGAGGTCGAAGCGCGTCCTGCGCCCCCGGTCGAACATGTGAATCTGCGTCGCGTCGCGGATGCCGAACAGCGTGCCGTTCAAGGTGACGGTGTCGTCGACGCGCAGCTTGCGCACCGCGTCCTCGGTCAGCGGCGCGGTGAGCTCGTAGTGTGCCATTCGATCAAGCAGCTCTAGTACCCATACTCGACACCCGAAGTCCGGAAGGTGGCGCGCGCGCGGCGCGCCGAGTGACACTGCATGTTCACCGCCACCGGGTTCATCGTGATGTGGGTGGCCGCCGTTTCGACGTGCACCGCGAACGCGGTGGAATCGCCGCCGAGTCCTTGCGGACCGACGCCGAGCATGTTCACCGCCGGGCCGAGCTCCTGTTCCAGCTTGGCCCCCTCGGGATCGTCGCAGTGCGTGCCGAGCGCCCGGGTGGCCGCGACCTTCGCGAGATGCACGCAAAGGTCCGCGGTGCCGCCGACGCCGACGCCGACGATGGTCGGCGGGCAGGTCTTGCCGCCGGCCTCCAGCACGCAATCGATCACGAACGTCTTGATGGCGTCCACGCCTTCGGCGGGGACTGCCATCCTGAGCCACGAGTTGTTCTCGGAACCCGAGCCCTTCGGCACCATTTCGATCACCAGCGCCTCCTGCTCTTCCGAAAAATCGATGTTGATGATCGGCACGCCGCGGCCGCACGAGGTCTGCTCGTTCACGCGCGTGGTGGGATGCACGATCGACGAGCGGAACGAGTATTCGCGCGTCGAGCGCTCGCAGCCGCGCCGGATGGCCAGCTTCAGCGCGACGCCGTCCACCTCGACCCCGCGCCCGATCCACACGTTGTAGATCGGGATCCCGGTGTCCTGGCACAGCAGGTTGTCGGTGTCCTCGGCCACACCGATGTTGCGGATCATGGTGCCGAGCATGCGCCGCGCGCCGGCGTCGGTCTCGCTTTTCGCGAGCGCGTCGAAGCCCTGCTTGACATCGGGCGGCAGCCGCTTCAGCGCCCGGATGTAGAGCTCCTTCGCCGCGTCCTCGATTTGTCGCAGGTCGATCTTCACTGGACGTGGATGTTGCGCTCCTTCACCACGTTCGCCCAGAGCGCGGTCTCGGCCTTCATCGCCGCGGCGAACTCTTCCGGCGAATTGCCGACCGGCGCCAGCCCCTGCGCGTAAAAGCGCGCTTTCATCTCGGTCGTATCGAGCGCCTTCTTCGTGTCCTGGTACACCTTGGCGATGATCTCCCTCGGCGTGCCTGTGGGCGCCACGATGCCGAACCAGCCTGCGTTCTCGAAGCCCGGCAGCGTGTTCGCGATCGGCGGCACGCCGGGAAGCTGGGGCGCTTCGGTCCTGCTGGTGATCCCCAGGGCGCGCAGCCGTCCCGCGTTGATATGCCCGATCGAGGCGGCCAGGTTGGTCAGCGCGAAGGTCGTTTCGCCGCCGACCAGCCCGGCGAGCGCCGGGCCTTCGCCTTTGTAGGGGACCGAAACCGCGTCGACTTTCGCCTGGTACAGGAAGTTCTCAGCCGCCAGGTGCGTCTGCGAGCCGATGCCGGCATGCCCGAAGGTCAGCCTGCCGGGGCTCGCCTTCGCCGCGTCGACCAGCGCCCTGACCGACTTGTACGGCGAGCCGGCGGGCACCACCAGCACCTGCGGCCCGGACACGACATTGGTGACCGGCACGAAATCCTTTTCCGGGTCGTAATTCAGCTTCGCATAGATGTGCTGGTTGGCGGTCACGACCGAGCCGGAAGGGAAGAACAGCGTATAGCCGTCGGGCGCCGCGCGCGCCGCTTCCGCGGCGCCGACCCCGCCGCCCGCGCCGCCGCGGTTCTCGATCACCACCGTCTGGCCCCAGATCTGCGTCAGCTTCTCGCCGAGCAGCCGCGCCGAGATGTCGGTCGCCCCGCCCGGCGGGAAAGGCACGATGAAACGGACCGGCTTCTGCGGCCAGGATTGCGCGAAAGCCACGCTGCCGAGCAACATGGCAGCCGTCATTGCAATGAGCTTCATTTTTTGATTCTACAGCGCGAGCGCGAACGCCAGCCCGGCGGCCAGGGTGAGCGCAGCGGCCGCGGCAGCGAGGCCTTTCTGCCAGTCGCGCCACGGCAGAAATTCCAGCGCCAGCACGCGCAGCCCGGCGCCCAGATGCGCGGCGAGCAGCACCACCAGCCCCCATTCGGAGAACTTGACCAGCGGCTGCTCGGTCCAGGCGAGCAATGCGTCAAGCTGCAGGGCGTCGCCGAGCGCCCAGAAATGAACCGGCAGGAACAGCGCGAGCGCAATGCCCGACAGGCGGTGGACAAGGAACACCCAGTAAGACGAATGCCGATTCATGCGAAAACCGCGAACACGGCGCGCATTCCCATCCAGGCAAGAAGTGCCGCAAAGGCGACCAGCGCCACGTCGCGCGACCGGCCGCGCCAGGCGAGCCATTCGATGAAAACGCTCCGCAGGCCGATCGGCGCATGGACCGCAACTCCCAAGACAAAGATTGAGTAAAAGATGAACCAGGCAACATTACCGCGCGTTCGGCCGAAGATCTCCGCGGCAGAAAGTCCGCCTTGCACCGCGTAGATGATCGTGACGAGGTGAACGATCACGCACAGCGCGAGCAGCGCGGCGCTCGCGCGCTGCGCGATCCAGAGCAGGCTCTGGGCTTTCGCGCTCACAGCTCGCCCTTCAGAACCGAACCCAGAACTGCCCTCTTGAGGCCCGAGATCGCCGCGGTGGGAGAGAGGCGCATCGGGCAGCGCTCGGTGCAGCTCATGTGCGTGTGGCAGGCGTGGCAGCCGGCATCGCCGGCGACCGCGCGCAGGCGCTCGTGCTTTACCACATCGCGCTCGTCCTTGACCAGGGTCCAGGCGCGGTTGAGCGCCGCCGGTCCGAGATACTCCGGGTTCCATGCGACGACGTCGCAGGCGCTGTAGCACACGCCGCAGCCGATGCATTCGATCCCCGCATCGACCTTCCTCCTGTCTGCGGAATCGGGGGCTACGCGCGCGAAGTCGTCGCGCCTTGTTTTAGTACCCGCAAAGCTGCCTTTTGCACGCGCCCACTTGTCGAAGAACCCGCGCATGTCGGTGACCAGGTCGCGGATCACCGGCAGGTTGCGCAGCGGAGCGATCACCAGCTTGTTCTCGCGGGCAACCTTGTCTACATGGGTCCGGCAGGTCCAGCGCGGCACGCCATTCACGCTCATCGCGCACGAGCCGCACATGCCGACGCGGCAGGCGAAGCGGTAGGCGAGCGTGGCATCGAGCGAGCGCTGGATGTACGTGACGACGTCGAGCACCGTCTGGCTCGGGTGGCGCGGCACCTCGAACGACTGGAAGGCGCCTTGCGCGCCTCCCCGCCAGACTTCAACGGCGAGCGTGCTCAAGCCGATTCGTATAACCGCGTGAGAACGAACTCGCGGTGGCCGAGAGCCTCGGCGGCGGTCAGGCGGCCGTTCGCCGTGCGGAACATGCAATCGAGCAGCCTGTCGCCCGCCTGGTCCGGCGTCAGCTCTTTTCTGAGCAGTCCCGAGACGTCGACATCGATGTGCTCGGACATGGTGCGCACCGTGCGCGGGTTGGCGCAGAGCTTGATCACCGGCAGGATCGGATTGCCGATGACGTTGCCCTGGCCGGTGGGGAAGAAATGCACCACGTAGCCGGCCGCCGCGCACAGCGTGACCATTTCGGCCGCCGCCGAGGACGAATCCATGAACCAGAGCCCGGGGCCGGTCGGCGTCTCAGCCTTGTCGAGCACGCCGTCGACCAGGCACTTGCGGCCGATCTTCTGGATGTTGCCGAGCGCTTTTTCCTCGATGGTGGTGAGGCCGCCGGCGATGTTGCCCTTCGTCGGCTGCGAATCCATCAGGTCGCCGGTCTTGTGGCGATCGATGACTTCCTGGTAGCGGTCGAAGACGAACTGGAACTTCTTGCGCACCGCGTCGTTCCTGCAGCGCGCGGCGACCAGCTGCTCGCCCCCGGTGAGCTCGGTGGTTTCGCCGAACACCAGCGTGACGCCGTGCGGGTAGAGCTTGTCGAAAGCATTGCCCACGGTCGGGTTCGCGCCGCAGCCGGAGGTCGTGTCGGACTCGCCGCACTTGGTTGAAACCCACAAATCCTTGAGCGGCCGCTGCTCGCGACGCAGCTCGCTCGCCCATTGAAGGAGCTCCTTCGCCTTCTGCGAGGCGCGGCGGATGGTCTCGTGATCGCCGTGGCCCTCGATGCCGAAACCGAATACCGGCTTGCCGGTGTGCTTGATGCCCTCGACCACGCGGGCGGTCCAGCCTTCCTCGATGCCGATCACGATCGCCGCGGCGACATTGGGATTGGAGCCGGCGCCGATCAGCGTGCGGAAGTGAAGATCGAGGTCGGCGCCGAACTGCAGCCTGCCGTAGGGATGCGGCAGCGCGAGCGTCCCCTTGATGCTGTTCTCCACCGCCTGCGCCGCGGCATTCGAGAGGTCGTCGACCGGCAGGATGACGACATGGTTGCGCACGCCGACGCGGCCGTTTTCGCGGCGATAGCCCCAGAAGCTTGCTTTGGACAGGTCCATCGTCTACCAGCGCTTGGTCTTGACGTTATGGACATGAAGATGCTCGCCCTTCGCGATCGGCTGCACCACTCTTCCGATGTCGACGCCGTACTTGATCACGCTATCGCCCGGCCGGTAGTCCTTCAATGCCACCTTGTGGCCGATCGGGATGTCGCTTTTGGCGGTCACATTGACGTCCTTGTCGTCTTCCATGATCCAGCCATCGAGCTGCTGGCCGGCCTTGACGCCCTCAACGACGACGACTCCGACCCCGTCACCCTCTTCATGCACCACGAAATGAATCATAGGAGCGCTATTCTATTCGCATGGATCCGCAATTCAGGCCCCTGCTCGAGGCTGACAACTGACAACTGATAACTGGTATATTGCGGCCCCCTCGCCACCCGCTGCGTGTCGATGCCGGAGTCGCCAACCGTTCTGCCCCTGCCCGCCCCGCCAGCCGAGGACGTCTGGTCTGTAGACGAGCACTCCCTCGAGGCGTTCGCGAAACGGCTCCAAGCGCCCCCGACCGACCGCGCCTGGCACGAGCTGCGGCGTGAGGCGGAACGGATCGCCCTGGTCCCGGGCTTCGAACGGCTGATCACACTCGACGCGAACGCGATCAAGGCGCTGCCGCACCAGATCGACGTCGCCCAGCGGGTGCTGCGCCACATGAGCGGCCGCGCCATCCTGGCCGACGAGGTGGGCCTCGGCAAGACGATCGAGGCGAGCATCATCTACAAGGAGCTCGCGATTCGCGGGCTCGCCCGCCGCGTGCTGATCCTGACGCCGGCCTCGCTCGTGGGGCAGTGGCAGGGCGAGCTCGAGGAGAAGTTCTTCGAGCGCTTCGACACGCCGAGCGAGCCCGACGACTGGCTGAACGTCACCAAGGCGATCGTGTCGCACGACCGCGCGCGCTCGCGCCGGCATGCCGAGGAGATCCTGCGGCACCGCTGGGACCTCGTGATCGTGGACGAGGCGCACAAGGTCAAGAGCCAGCGCGGCGCGACCTACCAGTTCATTGAGAAAATCGAACGCGACTTCATCCTGCTGCTCACGGCGACGCCGCTGCAGAACGACCTGCGCGAGCTGTACAACCTCGTCACGCTGCTGCGGCCGGGACAGCTCGGCACCTGGCCGGAGTTCCGCAAGGTGCATCTCGTGGCCGGCGACCACCGCATGCCCAAGGACCCCGCCGCCCTGCGGGCGCTGACGCACGAGGTGATGATCCGCACGCGGCGCACGAGCGTGATCGACGACCTGAACTTGCCGCCGCGCCGCGCGCGCCACCCCGAGGTCCGCCTGACCAAGGCCGAGGCGGACCTGTACCAGGGCACCACCGAGTTCCTGCGCCGGCTCTATCGGGAAGGCTTCGTCCAGCCGGCCAAGCAGGAGGAGGGGGATGACGGGACGGGAACCCGGAAGCGGACCCGGAGGGGGATCATCCAGCTCGCGGTCATCCACCTGCGCCAGCGGCTGTGCTCCTCCGCGCGCGCACTCGCCGAGTCGCTCGAGCACCTGGCGCAGGGCGAGCGCATCAACCCCGCGTACCGCACGATCGCGAAGCAGCTCGCCAAGCGGGCGAAGGGCATCAAGACGCACGCCAAGCTCACCGTGCTCACCGACCTGTTGAAAGAGACCCCCGACCGGGTGGTGGTCTTCAGCGATCACCGCCCCACCATTGAACTGATCGAAGAGCGCGTCACGAAGCTCGGTCGCAAGGCGATCGTCTACTGGGGCGCGCACTCGACGCCCGAGCGGGACAAACGCATCCGCGCGTTCCACGAGGACGAGCGCAGCGTGCTGATCGCCAGCCGCGCCGGCAGCGAAGGACGGAACCTCCAGTTCTGCAACGTGCTCGTGAACTACGACCTGCCCTGGAACCCGATGGTGGTGGAGCAGCGCATCGGACGGCTGCACCGGATTGGGCAGACGCGCGAGGTACACATCGTGAATCTCGCCGCCGCCGGGACGATCGAGGCGTACATCCTCCAGCTGCTCGACCGCAAGATCAAGCTGTTCGAGCTGGTGGTGGGCGAGCTGGACCTGATCCTCGGCGAGTTCGGCGGCGCGCATACGTTCGAGGGCCGGCTCGCGGACGAGTGGCTCGCCTCCGAGAACGAAGAGGACTTCGCGCGACGAGTGGAGGCGATCGGCGCCGACATCGAGAAGAGCAGCGCGGTCGGCAAGGAGCAAGAGCAGCTGAACTCCGTCATCGCGCCGGACGACAACGCCGTACGCCTCGAGCGCCGGTTCCAGGAGCTGTCCGCCGCGGGTCGCCTGCGACTCGGCTACGGGACGAGCCACCTCGTCCGCGCCGCCGGCTGGGACGCCAAGCGCCAGCGGCTCGGCGTCCACGTGACGGAGGTGCTCGAGGCACTCAAGTCGATCGAGCGCATCGGAGGCGTCACGACGCACCAGCCAGCCGGTAGCCATCCCAAGTACGGGGAGCTGGTAAGGCTGAGCGGCGTGAGCAGCTCCGGACGCGCGATCGCGCTCGTGGCGCAGGTGGACCGTCTTCCCCTGTTCCTCGCCGACATCGAGGCCGACGCCGAGTGACCCAGCGCCCCAAGCCCAAGCCTAAGCCCAAGCCTCGGCGCGAGCCTGCTCTGCCGGCGCCGCAGCCGATCGGCGACAGCGATCCGCTCGCCGACGCGCGCATCCGGCCGCTGCTCCAGCGCTACTGCCGGCTCGCTGGTGTGAAGCAGGCCGCACTCGGCCCGGATCATTCCGAGCTGCGCTTGCCCCAGGCCGAACGCCCGTTTTTCAGGGACCGCGAATCCTTGCGCCTGGCGTTCTCGGTCGACGCGCTGGAGCGCGACCCGGATGCCGAGATCGCGGTGCTTGGCAGCCCCTTCCTCTCCCAGCTGCTCGAGGCCATTCGCGCGCGGGCGTCGCGCCTGTCGTTGGGTCTGATCGCGCCGGCCGGCGCGGGCGATCCGCGGCGCGTCGAGCTCGCGATTCCCGTACGGGACGGCACGGCGCGGGCGAGCGAGAAGCACCTGGCCGTGCATCCCATAGGGCGGCTGTTCGCGCGCGTCGTGCTACGCGCCGGCGCCGGGGTCGAGGAAGCGGTGGTGGAAAGCGACGTGTACGACTTGTCGACCGGCGCCAGGGTGGATGACGACCTGGCCGGCGCGTTCCAGGATCTCGAAGCGGGCCGGGTCGAGCCCGCCGATGAAGCGTTGGCAGCCGCGGCAAAGCCGGTTGCCGCTCGGGAGCCCGGGGACTTGCTCCGGCTCCTCTTGAGCCATCTCCGTGACAAGTCGACGGAGCGGGTAGCCGCGCGACGCGCCGCGGCCGCGGGCGAGCTTGCGGCCGAACTCTCCAGGCTCGAGCGGTACTTCGAGTCGATCCTCAAGGAGCAGTCCAGCGAGGAGGCCATCGGCACGGTCTCGGCTCTCGCCGCGCGGCGCCGGACCGAAGAGATCCGGCGCAGTGAGGTGCGGGCGACCGTGCATCCCGTGCAGCTCGTCGAGGCCACCGTCGTGATGCAGCGGGCGGAGTGGCAGCTCGAGTCAGCGCGGGGGCGGCGGGGGACGTTCAGCGCGCAGCGGTCCCTGAGCGGTGCCGCCGCGTGGGCCATGACGTGTCCGCATTGCGGCCGCCCGCCGGCGGCCCTGGTCGTCTGCCGGCACGACCACTGCGGCTGTGACGCCTGCTCGCACCGCTGCTCAGTCTGCGCCGAGGACTTCTGCGCGGAGCACGGCCTCGCCGAGTGTCGCGTGGACGGGCAGCCGGCGTGTGACGAGCACGCCCGCGTATGCCCCTCGTGCCGGTTGCAGTACTGCACGGCGCACGAGGGTGTGTGCGCCGAGGACGGGCACGCGGCCTGCGCCACGTGCCTGGAGCCGTGCGGCGGCTGCGGCCGGGTCGTCTGCAACCGGCACGCCGAGCAGAGCCACGCGGACGCGCCAAAGGGACGCCGTCGTCTCTGCACGGCGTGCCTGCGCTACTGTGAGGGCGGGTCCAGGGAGCGGGTGGGTGTGGACGAGGTGACGGAATGCGCGAGCTGCGGCAAGCTGGTCTGCGCGGCGCATAGCGCCGTGTGCGCCGTGGATGGACAGGTGCACTGCTCGCCACACCTGCGCCGTACCGACACGTCCCGGCGCCTGGTCTGCGGGCAGCATCGGGCGGGCTGCGCGCAGGAGGAGGCAGCGATCTTCGCGTCCGATGAAGTGGGTGCGTGCGGGTCGTGCGGGAAGCTCGTCTGCGCCGGCCACTCGGCCGAGTGCGTGGAGGATGGGCTCCGGCATTGCGTCACCCACCTCGAGCCACTGGTCGACGCAACCGGCTCGTACGCCTGTGCGGCACACCGCAAGGAGTGCCACGTGGACGGCCAGGTGTTCTCGCCGAAGGGCGTCGAGGCTTGTCCCGTGTGCGGCAAGGACGCCTGCGCCCGGCATCGCGCCGCGTGCGGCCATTGCGGCCGGAACGTGTGCACGGCTGACCTGGAGCAGCCGTCCCGCCGCTGCGTGACCTGCAGGCAGCTGGCGGTGATCGCCGACCCGCCGGACGACGTGCTCACCGCTGCGCGAGCCGTGACGGGCGGCGGGCCGAAGTCATCCCGCCCCTGGCGGATGGCCCGCGACCACAGTCACGTGGTCGTGGAGCTCGATCTCGGGTTGAGGCGGAAGACGGTCTTCACGCTGCGACACGGGCAGACCGTGCCGGACAGCGTCGTGAAGCATGCGCTGCTGGGATCGAAGCAGCGGTAGTGAGCGATCGCGACGTCCCGTCTTTTCCTCCACCGGCGATGGCGAACCTTCGGCCGCGACTGCCATGATCGGCCGCCGCAGGTTCCTGGAAGTTCTCGCAGCGCTTGGTGTTTCGCAGACGCTTCCATCCCGCGCCACCGATCGCAAGGTCAGCGTCGATTCGTACCCGTTCACGCTCGGCGTGGCCTCCGGTTATCCGTCTCCCGGCAGCGTGGTCCTCTGGACGCGGCTGGTCGGAGATCTCGATCCGGTCGCGGTCCCGGTGCGCTGGGAGCTCGCGGCAGACGAGGCGATGAAATCCATTATTTTTTCAGGAGTAACAAGTGCACAAGCGGAGTGGGCCCACGCCGTGCACGTGGAAGTTCCGGGGCTCGCACCTGACCGCTGGTACTGGTACCGCTTCACCGCAGGCGACGCCCGCAGCCCGATCGGCCGCACGCGCACCGCGCCCGCGGCGGCGGCGCCGACGCAGAGGCTGCGCTTTGCGTTCGCGTCCTGCCAGCAATACGAGCAGGGATTTTTTGGCGCCTATCGCCACATCGTTGCCGACCAGCCGGACCTCGTCGCGTTTCTCGGCGACTACATCTACGAGTCGAGCTGGGGCAGCGACCTCGTCCGCAGCCACGACGCGCCCGAGCCTTACTCGCTCGCGGACTATCGCGCGCGCCACGCGCTCTATCGCAGCGACCCGGACCTGCAGGCAGCGCATGCCGCGTGCCCGTGGATCGTCACCTGGGACGATCACGAGGTCGACAACGACTACGCCGACGACCGGCCCGAGGACGGCATGGCGCGCGACCAGTTCCTCGAGCGGCGCGCCGCCGCGTACCGCGCGTACTACGAGCACCTGCCGCTGCCGCCGCGCATGCGGCCCGAAGGGCCGAACATGCGCATCTACACTCAGGTCGGCTGGGGGCAGCTCGCGCGCTTCTACCTGCTCGATGACCGCCAGTACCGCTCCTGGCACGCCTGCCCGCGGCCGCGGCGCCGCGGCGGCTCGAACACCGTCGACGTGGACGCCTGCAAGCGGCTTTCCGCGCCGACGCGCACCATGCTCGGCCGGGCGCAGGAGCGCTGGCTCGAGAATGCGCTCGCCGATTCGCGCGCCGGCTGGAACGTGATCGCGCAGCAGACCGCGATGGCGCAGTTCGACCAGAAGCCGGGCCCGGGCCGCCGCGCCTGGACCGACGGCTGGGACGGGTATCCCGCTGCCCGCAAGCGGCTGCTGGACTACATCGCCTCGGAAAAGATTCGAAACGCGGTGGTCATCGGCGGCGACGTCCACTCGTTCAACGTGTCGCAGCTCAAGCTCGACTTCGACGATCCGGATTCGGCGGTCGTGGCGAGCGAGTTCGTCGGCACCTCGATCACCTCGCAGGCCTGGCCGCAGGAGCGGCTCAACCAGTACCTGCCCGACAACCCGCACACGCTGCTCGCCGACAGCCGCTACCGCGGCTACGTGCGGGTCGAGCTCACGCCGCGGCGCTGGAGCGCCGATCTGCGCGCCATGGAAACGGTGCAGAAGCGCGACGCCGTGTGCAACACGCTCGCATCCTTCGTCGTGGAAGACGGAAAGCCCGGACCGCTAAAGGCTTAGCGGCACTTCAAGTTGGCCGAGATGTCCTCGATCGGGCGCGTGCAGTCCTGCTCGTTCACTCTGCGCACCGGCGCGAGCTCGGGCGCCCTGCCGCTCGCCTCGGAGCGGTAAATGACGGCACCAGCGATGCCGAGGCCGATGAGCGCCGCTGCGGTCGAGCCGCTCGCCTGCACGCTGAGCCCCGCGGAAGAGCTGCTGATCGCAGTGCCGCCCGAAGTAGTGCCGTGCGAGCAGCCGGCAATCAGAATGCAGATTGGAACGATCCACCGCATGCGGCGATTCTACGCTTCGCAAGCGCGCTGCAGCCGATCGCGCACCGCGGCCCATTCGGGCGCGTCGGGCGGCGCTTCGACGAGGATCGTCTCGCAGCCCGCCGTATCGAGCTCGCGCAACGCCGCGTAAAGGCGCCGCGCGTAGCCTTCCGGGTTGCGCGGCATGCGCAGCCAGTAGTCCACGCGCTCATCGGGACGTGAAAACGCAAGCACTGCGACCCGCTGGCTGAGTTTTTCGATTTCCTTGTCGAGATCGTGAGTCGACACCAGGCGCGCCGGCGTGCGCGGCGCATAGTGGCGCTCGAGGCCGCCGGAGTGACGCGGCGACGACAAGCCCGCCTGTTTCACATTCAACAGCTGCTCGAGATCCTCGCGTGAGATCGCTCCTGGCCGCAGCAGCAAGGCAGATCCCGTGGACAAATCTACGATCGTCGATTCGATGCCGACCTCGCTCGGCCCGCCTTCGAGCACCAGGTCGACGTCGTCGCCGAGGTCCTCGCGCACGTGCGCCGCGGTGGTCGGCGACACAAGCCCGAAGCGATTCGCCGATGGCGCGGCAATTCCGCCTTGAAACATTTCCAGCAACCCACGCGCAACGGGATGCGAGGGAACGCGCAGGCCGACCGTGTCCTGCCCTCCGGTGACGAAGTCCTTGGCTAGTTTCGATCGCTTGAGGATCAACGTGAGCGGTCCCGGCCAGAAACGCTCTGCAAGCTGTCTCGCCGCGCGAGGGACCTCGCGCGCCCAGGCGAAGGCGCTTTCTCCTGAGTCGAAGTGAACGATCACTGGATGATCCGCCGGGCGGCGCTTGGTCGCGTAAAGACGCGCCACCGCCCGGGCGTTCGACGCATCGGCGCCGAGCCCGTACACCGTTTCGGTCGGGAAGGCCACGAGTCCGCCGGCGCGGAGGATCTCCGCGGCCTTGCGGATCTCGGGCTTCATGGCTTCGGCAGCTCGGCCTTTTTGACCGCGTCGGATTGTCTTGCTCTGAATTCCGTCAACTTGGAAGCGAGATTCTTGTCGGACAACGCAAGCATGGCGACGGCGTAAAGCGCGGCGTTGGCCGCGCCCGCCTCGCCGATGGCAAAAGTCGCCACCGGGATGCCTTTCGGCATCTGCACGGTGGAAAGCAGCGAATCGAGCCCCTGCAGATGTTTGGAAGGCATCGGCACGCCGAGCACCGGGAGCATGGTGTGCGCGGCCACGACGCCAGCGAGATGAGCGGCGCCGCCAGACCCAGCGATGATGGCTTTCAGGCCGCGCTTGGCCGCGCCCTTCGCCCACTCGGCGACGAGATCGGGCGTGCGGTGCGCCGACATCGCCTTCGCTTCGTAGGGCACGCCGAATTCCTCGAGCATCTTGGCGGCCGCCTGCATGGTGTCCCAGTCGGAGGCCGACCCCATCACGATGCCGATCATGCAAGCTTTCTCCCCGTCAGCCTGGTCAGCGCCTCGCGGTATTTCTCCGACGTCCTGGCGATGACCTCGGCCGGCAGCCGCGGCGCGGGCGGCGTCTTGTTCCAGTCGAGCGTCTCGAGGTAGTCGCGCACGTACTGCTTGTCGAACGAAGGCGGGCTCATGCCGACGCGATACGAATCGGCGGGCCAGAAGCGCGACGAGTCCGCCGTCAAGACTTCATCGATCAAAACCAGGTCATTGGAAGGCGTTAAACCAAATTCAAATTTCGTGTCCGCAATGATGATGCCCTTCTTCACCGCGTAGTCGGCGGCTTCCTTGTACAGCCGGAGGCTGGTGTCGCGCACCTTGGCGGCGAGCGCCTTGCCGATCAGCTTCTCCGCCTCGGCGAAGCTGATGTTCTGGTCGTGTCCCGCTGCGGCCTTGGTGGCCGGCGTGAAGATCGGCTCGGACAGCTTCTCGGCCTGGCGCAGGCCTTTCGGCAGCTCGATGCCGCAGATCTTGCCGGTCTTCTGGTAGTCCTTCCAGCCCGAGCCGATGATGTAGCCGCGCACCACCGCCTCGACCGGCAGGGGCTTCAGCTTCTTCACGACCATCGAACGGCCGCGCACCTGGGGTTTTTCCTCTTCGGTGACGACGGATTCAGGGTCGACGCCGGTGAGCTGGTTCGGCACGATGTGGCGCAAGCGCTCGAACCAGAAGCTCGCCATCTCGTTCAGCACGCGCCCCTTGTCGGGAATCGGATCCGAAAGCACGACGTCGAATGCCGAGAGCCGGTCGCTCGTCACGATCAGCATCTTGTCGCTGCCGACGGCGTAGATGTCGCGGACCTTGCCCCGGCCGATGCGCGGCAGGGTTCTTATCCTTGATTCATATAAAAGCATTTATGCTGCCTGCTTCTCGAGCTCGGCCCGCCATTTTCCCTGCGCAGCAAGGCCGTTCATGTGCGCGCGGTGGAAAAACGCCTTTTGTGCCGCGCCGACGTTGCCAGGCTGCCCGCGCCAGGTCTTGAGCGCCGCGTTCTGCAGCGCGCGCGAGTACGAGAAAGTGAGCGGCCACGGCAGTCCCTTCATCGCCGCCATGGCATTCAGGTGCGCGGTAGCGGCCTCATCGGACTGGCCGCCGGAAAGGAACACTATGCCCGGCTGCGCCGCCGGGACCGTGCGCTTCAGCACGCGCACGGTGCGCTCGGCGACCTCGTCGACGCCGGCCTGCCGCGGGCAGTCCTTGCCCGACACCACCATGCTGGTCTTGAGGATGAGATGCTCGACCGACACGTTGTACGCGGCGAGGGCTGCATAAGTCGCGCGCAGCGTGGCCCCGTGCACTTCCTCCGAGCGCTCGGCAGTGTGATCGCCGTCGAGCAGTACTTCGGGCTCTATCATCGGCACGATGGAGGCCTCCTGGCAGATCGCCGCGTAGCGCGCGAGAGCATGCGCGTTGGCGTACAGGCAGGCGTGCGTCGGAATGCCTTCGCCGATCGTGATCACCGCCCGCCACTTGGCGAAGCGCGCGCCCATCTGGAAGTACTCGGCCATGCGCTTGGCGAGGCCGTCGAGGCCGTCGGTCACCTTCTCGCCGGGCGAGAGCGCGAGCTCGACCGTCCCCTTGTCGACCTTGATGCCGGGGATGATGCCTTTCTTCGCCAGGTACTGGGGAAAGGGCGTGCCGTCGGCCGCCTTCTGGCGCGCCGTTTCGTCGAACAGGATCACCCCCGAGACGTATTGCTCGACCCCCGGCGTGCCGAAGAGCAGCCCGCGGTAGGCGCGCCGGTTCTCCTCGGTGCATTCGACGCCCACCGACTTGAAGCGCTTCTCGCAGGTGCCGCTCGACTCGTCGGCGGCG
>Ga0209266_1001492_pt1 | contig 15488 bp, 15 predicted proteins | sample GraSoiAngelo_132_FD_185889 | JGI IMG/M metagenome (GOLD analysis project Ga0209266, IMG submission 185889) | Grasslands soil microbial communities from the Angelo Coastal Reserve, California, USA - 14_0929_02_40cm (SPAdes) (version 2) | ecosystem: Environmental > Terrestrial > Soil > Grasslands ...
CCGCAGGTCCTGGACATCGACGTTCGGGATCGCTTCGCTGACCGAGTAGTTATAGGGCGGCTGGAGCCGCTTCGCGAAGCGGGTACGGTCAACCGTGTCGAAGCTGGCCGTGAAGCCGCTATCGCCGGTGACATTCACCAGCGACGGGTTGGGCCCGGGCGGCGCTGGAACCGAGGTCATGATGCCGCGCACACTGATCGGTTGGTTATCGACCGAGAGGATCTCGCCGGCGCTGAACACCGTGCTCAAGGTCTGCTCGGGCGGCACCACGACGTGAAAGGAATTGTGGAGCACCTGCATGCGCTGCGAATCGGCCGGCAGATCATCCCGTGGGACGCTGGCCCGTGCCACGACGAGCGGCTGCTGGCGCACCGGGATCTCGGGGGTGCTGGGCAGCTCGTACCAGGTGATGCCGTCCCAGCCCGCCAGGGCAATGCCACGCCAGTAGGGATAGAAGACTGGGGTGTCGCCGGTGACCACCATCACGGTTTGCGATTTCGCTTTGAGTTGCGAACCCGGCCGGACCACCTCGCTATAACCGATGGAGCCGACCGTCCCGGGCTGCGAATTGCTGCTGCCGATCCCGAACGGGTGGATGCCCTCGGGGTTCATCGCGCCGGGGATCAGGGCGGCGCTGATGTCGTTGGTGCTCAAGGGCGGAATGAGCATGAACGCCAGGATGAGGATGGCCGCGGTCGCCTCGATCCCGACCTCGCCGAACGTCCAGCCGGTATCGGATGCGCGCGGGAGATGGCGTGCCCGCCACCCTTCCTTGAGAGCCACGAAATTCAGCCGCAGCAAGACCGCCGCCGCGGCGGTCAGCCAGATCAGGGTGAACAGCGTGAGGCCGGGGCTCTGGTCGTTGATGATCTCCACGGCGAGGATGGTGCCGCTCGGCAGCAGCGCCACCAGCCCGTTGCGCCGGAGGAACACCCACCAGCTCGTCCATAGCCCGGTGGCGACGAACATCAGCAGCAGGCTAATCAGCAAGAGCGTGTTGGTGCGATTCGGTAGCGCCAGGAGCCACGTCCTGATTGCCGCCAGCGTCCCGCCCGAGGTCAATGGCGATGGCGTCAGCAGCGCGAGGCTGCCAAACGCGGCGAGGGCGGACATCAAAGCGTAAGCCAGGCGCGAGGCGCGGGCAATCGCAAAGATCCATCCCAGTCCCGTTGCGATCGATAGCGCCGGGACCAGCCGGCCTCCCGTGTCGGGCACCCACTCCGAGTGCTCCACCGCGATCGCCACGGCCCAGCCCATAAGCAAGACGAACCCCAGGAGCAGCCAGGTATCGCGAAGGTCGATCGCGAGCAGCACCCGATTGGCCCGCAAGATCCCGATCGTCAGGCGGCCACCATCATAGTGCGGGCGAAGCAGCCCGGCCGCCCAGGCGCCCCCCAGGAGTGCAAGCAGCAGCAGGACGACCGTCGCCGGATTAAGCTGTGGCACGCCGCCGCTCCGAGACGGGCTCCAGGTCGTCCGGCCCGCCAACCATCCACCAGTTGAGCGCTTGCCGCCATCGTCCGGCCGATGCCAGAGTCGGCTGGCTCCCGCCAAAGCCCCGTGGATCGAGGTAGACCACGAGACTACGGTGGCCTCGCACCCCCAGGTCGAGCAGCGCCTCCAGCCAGTGCTCGTCTGCGGAGGGCGTGATGACGACCAGTCCGCCGCGATGCTGCCACTGCTGACGTTGGGAGGTCAACAGGGTGGCCAGTGACACCGTGCCGTCGGCCTGCGCCAGCGTGAAGTGCTCGAACAGCTTCTTGCGCTGCTGATCGCCACGAGCGGCCTCGATCACGCTGAGCCGGCTGTCGTTACTGACCAGGCCGATGGCGCCGCCGCGGCGCAGCGCGGCGTCCGTGATCGACGCGGCCAGGCTCATTGCATACTCGAGCGTCGATTCCGGCGCTTCGCCGGCATGGACTGAGGCCTGCAGGTCGAGGACGATCCAGGCGTCGCCACCCTCGCGCGTCTCGAAGCTACGGCTCATCAGCCGGCCCAGCCTGGCCGACGAGGCCCAGTGGATCCGCTTCACGCTGTCGGTTGGGACGTACTCTCGAATCGTGGTGGCATTTGGCGGGATGTCGAGCACGCGGCCGCGCAGCTGCTCATCCCCGGCGGTGCTCGGCGCCAGCGCATCCAGGCCGCCGACCCGCAGCGTACGGGTAAAGAGTCCAAACGGATCGCCGTAGCGCAGCTCAACCGGGCCGAAGGTAAACAGGCCTCGTTGCTTGAACCGGCCCCGCGATGTCCACCGGCGCGCGCGGCGCCCCTTCAGGCTGAACACGCGCCCCGGGTTGTAACCGGGGAGGTTTGAGAAATCCGTCAGCTCGAGCAGTGGCACCGGGATCCAGGAGTGGTTCTGGATGACAAAATTTTCCTCAAACGTATCACCCACCTGGAACTGGCCCTCAGGGCTTACCCGCTCGACGACGAGATTGTCCGCCGCCACCCGGCTCCACACGTAACTGACGACGAAGAGCAGGACGAGCGCGTAGAGCAGGCTGTAAGCGAGCCGCACGCCGGTGACATAGGCAAAGAAGAAGAGAAGCGCAAGAGCCGTGACCAGGGGGAGGCGCGGCAGCCGCATCGGATCTCGCCTAGCTTGCTACCCGGCGCCCGTAGCGTGAGACCACGTTCGGCGGCGGCACCGGCTCCGACTCCAGGATCTGGTTCAGCACCTTGACCGGCGTCAGCCCACGCAGCTCGGCATTGGCTTTGAGAATCATGCGGTGCGCCAGCACCGGGTGGGCCAGCGCCTTCACATCGTCCGGGGTGACGAAGTCCCGCCCCTCGAGTGCGGCTCGGGCCTGCGCGGTTCGGAATAGGCCGAGGGATCCACGCGAGCTGGCGCCCAGGCCGATGTCGGCGTGCGACCGGGTTCGATGGGTAACGCGGGCAATATATTCCTTGAGCTGGTCATCGACGTAGATCTCCTGGACCATTTTCTGCGCCGCCAGAACCTCATCGGATGAGACCACGGGCGCCAGTTGCTCCATCGGCGAGTCCCGCTGGAAGCGGTCGAGCACCTGCACCTCGTGCGCAATGTCGAGGTATCCGACATTGACCCGCATCAGGAACCGATCGACCTGCGCCTCTGGCAGCGGGAACGTGCCCGCGAACTCGACCGGGTTCTGCGTCGCCAGCACGAGGAAGGGTAGGGAAAGGGCGTAGGTCGTGCCGTCCACGGTTACCTGCCGCTCCTCCATCGCCTCGAGGAGGGCCGATTGGGTCTTGGGGGTGGCTCGGTTGATCTCGTCCGCCAGCAGAACCTGGGTGAAGATCGGGCCCTGGCGGAACTCGAACTGCTGGGTCGAGGGGCTGTAGATATTGACGCCGGTAACGTCCGAGGGCAAAAGGTCAGGCGTGAACTGCAGACGCTCGAAGGAGCAGCCGAGGGACCGTGCCAGCGACTTGGCCAGCATCGTCTTGCCCACACCGGGGACGTCTTCGATCAGCAGGTGGCCCCGGCTCAACAGGGCGATCACGCAGAGCTCGATCTCTGCCTCTTTGCCAACCAATACACGGCTGACGTTCTGGACGATCTTTCCACCAAGCGCCTCGACCGAGCCGTTCTCCACCTGCATCCTTCTTACTTCCTTTTCGGTAATCCGGTTCCGGGTTTATCCTCGCGCACAGTTGAACGGCACCCGCCGCCGTTTTGTTATCGCATGTTGAGTCGCCGAGCGCCGCCGGCCGCCAGGCCGCCAATCGTTCCGCCGGTCAGGACGAGGACGTCGTCGACAACCAGGCCGACGGTGTCGAGTCCGGCGGACCCGAGCGGCCCGACCGGGCCCATTGCCCCAGCCAGCTCCTCCACCACGATAAAGCCCGCCGCCACGATGACGCCATTCCAGGCGGCGCCACCCAGGGGTCCGAGAAACCCGGCCAGGAACCCGCCGGCCAGCAACGCGCCGAAGGTCAGCAGCCCCTGCGAGACCAGCGGCCCGCGATGATTCCCGAACAGCAGCGTGCCACCGACCAGCTGGATCACGACCGACAGGACCAGTCCCAACCCGGCCGCGAACCAGTCGACCCTGCGCCCGCCGCCCGCTTGAGACCTCGCCATGGAAGCCGAATAAGTCTATCGGTCAGACGGCGCCGACAGCATGCAGGACGCCGGCCAGCAGCGGCGCAACCACCAGCGCCGGCAAGAAGGTGGCGACCTTGATCGCCTTCAGCTCGAGCAGACCCAGCGCGATGCCAACCACGATGACCCCCCCGGCGGCGGTCAGCTCGGCGGTTTCCAGCTCGGAGAGGCCGGCGTTGGCGAGGAAGGCGATCAGGGTGAGGCTTCCCTGGACGAGCAGCACACTGACGGCCGACAGGACCACGCCCCAACCGAGGGTCGCCGCGAAGACGATCGCACTGAAGCCGTCCAGGACCGACTTGATGGCGAGCACCGTGACGTCACCCCGGGTCCCATCGAGAAAACTACCCAAAATGGTGAGCGGCCCCACGCAGAACAACAGGCTGGTCGTCACGAACGCGAGGCTGACCCGGCCCGGCTCGCCGTTACGCCGCGTGCGCCGCTCTGCCCACCGCCCGATCGCCTGCATGCCGTCATCGAGGTGAAGCAGCTCGCCGATCACGACGCCCACGAGCACGCTGATCAGCAGGATAAGGGGACTCTTCGTACGAAGCGTCATCTGAATCCCGTAGACCGCCACGAAGAGACCGAGACCGGCGCGGATCGTCTGCTGGAGGCCGTCGGGAATAACGCGCCCCAGGCTCAGGCCAATCGCGGCGCCGGCGAGCACGCTGCCGATGTTGAGGGCGGTGCCAAGGCCCGGGATCACGGTCGAGCCGGCGGCGCCGGGCGGGCGACCAGCTAGAGCTTCTCGAAGCGGTCGACGTTGACGATGAAAACGGTCGCCCCACCGACCTGGACTTCGACCGGATAGGGCACAAAGAAGTCGCCCGGCTCCACCAAGGGCGGCATCGGGTTCATGAACTCGCTCCGGGTGCGGCAGTTTTCCTTGATCAGGCCGAGGACCTCTTCGATACGGTCATCGTCGATCCCAGACATCAGGGTCACGTTCTTGTGCTGCAGGAAACCGCCCGAGCTGGCAAAGCGCGTGACCGAAATCCCGCGGTCGTTGAGCGCGTCCATCGTCGACGATGCGTCCTCACTGTGAACGACCGCGACCAACAGCTTCATGCGGACCGCCGCTGGGCAGGGTGGACGCCGGCCTGGCGCAGCGCGGCTAAGGCCTCCTCGAGAATCCGCCGGGCGACCTGGTCGGGGTCGGCCGACGCATCAACCTCGCGCCACCGTTGCGGGTCCTGGGCCGCCATCTGCTCGTATCCGGCGTGCACCCGCTGGTGGAAGGCGATGGTTTCCCGGTCGAGCCGGTCCTGCGCGTTGCGCGGAATTCGCGCCAGTCCCGCTTCCACGGGGAGATTCAGCAACAGAGTCCGATCGGGCGTGAGGTGTCCGGTGGCCTCCGCCTGCAGCCGCTGCAGGGTCTTGAGGTCCAGGCCACGGCCGTAACCCTGATACGCAAGGGTCGAGTCACTGAACCGATCGCAGAGCACGACCTCGCCGCGCTGCAATCGTGGTCGGATCACTTCGTCGACCAGTTCGGCGCGAGCGGCCGTGAAGAGGAGTGCCTCCGTCCAGGGCGAGAGCCGGGTCTGCTGCGGCCCCAGTAAGAGCGGCCGGATCATCTCGCCCAAACGCGTGCCGCCGGGCTCACGGGTCGTCCAGACTACATAGCCTTCTTCGGCAAGGGCCGCCGCCAGGCGATGGATCTGTGTCGACTTCCCGCCGCCTTCGGGCCCCTCAAAGGTGATGAAGAACCCACCTGGCTTCCCCGCGGCATCCATCGGTTTGGGAGCACTATAGCGAGTTCAGTCCGCCGTGGTATAGATGCGCAATCGCCGGTTCGGCTCTTTGCCGGTGCTGCGGGCCGTCAGCTCGTGGCGCTCCACCAGCTGGTGCTGCAGCCGGCGGACGTAGGCGTTCTGCGGGGAGAGTTCGACCATCGAGTTCGTCGCCTTCGCGCGGCTGATCCCTTCCAGCGTTTCCTGCAGCGCCGACTCCGTCGGATCGGGCGTGTCCAGCTGGTACATCCGGCTGAGCGCGTTCTTGATCTGGGTGATGGTATTGCTTTTCAGCACCTGGATCGGGATGCCGTCGGCCTCCGCCTCCTTCAAGGGCGAGTCCTTGCGGCGGTAGTAGTTCTTCAGGGTAACGATCAGGTCGGCCTCCTCGATGTGGTTCTGGACCCGTATCGGGACGTGCAACTCATTGATCGCCTGCTCCAGGTAGTTCCGGCTGACCCCGTAGGGAAAGACCGAAACCGTTTCGTGCAGGCTGCGCGATCGTGGAGCTTCCAGCGGTTCGCGGACGGCGGCGGTCCGCATCGGGGCGGTCTCGGCAAGACGCGCGACGATCGCGCCATCGGCGCCGCGGATCCGCATCTGGGGCGGTTTCAGGGTGCCGCGCAACGCCGCATCGACCACCTCGGCCAGGGGCTGATGGATGGCCAGACGATCACGGTCGTGTATCTCGACGAGCACGTCGAAGGTCGGCGGCGATTTGCGTTCGAGGACGGACTTCTGAGTTCCGCGGCGGCGTGCCTCTTCGTCGGAGAGGGTGACGGTCTGGATGCCGCCCAGCAGGTCGTTCAGGGTGGGGTTGACCAGCAGGTTCTCCAGCGAATTGCCATGCGCCGTGGCCACCAGCTGCACGCCGCGCTCAGCAATCGTTCGGGCTGCTGCAGCTTCCAACTCGGTGCCGATCTCGTCGATGACGATCACCTGTGGCATGTGGTTCTCGACGGCTTCGATCATCACCGCGTGCTGCAAGGCCGGAGTGCGGACCTGCATCCGTCGGGAGCGACCAATCCCGGGATGCGGAATGTCTCCGTCACCGCCGATCTCATTGGACGTGTCCACGATGACGACACGCTTTTTCATCTCGTCGGCGAGCACGCGGGCACATTCACGCAGCATGGTGGTCTTGCCGATGCCGGGGCGACCCAGCAGCAGGATGCTCTTGCCGCCGATGACCATGTCCTTGATGATGTCGATCGTCCCGGTGATGGCCCGGCCGACCCGGCAGGTGAGGCCGATGATCTGTCCAGAGCGATTTCGGATCGCGGAGATGCGATGCAGCGTGCGTTCGATCCCAGCCCGGTTATCGTCGCCGAACGAGCCGACCCTGGTGGCGACGAACTCGAGGTCCTCGAGGGTGACCGGGGTGTCGTCGAGGATCACCTCGTGGTCGGGAAAGCGTGCCTCCGGCTCGCGACCGAGATCGAGCACGACTTCCAGCAGCAGACCTTGATGATCGAGCCGTTTGACCGCCCGGTTGATATGCGGCGGCAGCGCCTGGAAGAGCTGGTCGAGCTCCGCCGGATCGGCCTCGGTCAAGCCATTGTGCGATCGCCTGAGTTCGTGCATTGCTTCAGCCATATTGCGGCACCAACCGCTTGTCCTTGATTCTTACCCGCATCCGGGCCGGAATCTTCAACGGCAGCTCCCTGACCATCAACATTTGCGAGGCGATCACCTCGAAGCCCTCCTTCTGGAGCAGCTGGATCCCGGTCTCATCGTAGTGACGCAAGCTGCACCAGACCGGGCCGGGTTGGTGCTCGGCAACGTAGGCAAGGCTACGCTGCACGAGCAACCCCCAGAGATCGGGGGGTTGGGGCGCGGCCATCAGCCCCAGGCTGTGCGGCCTGCCACCGCCGCCGGTGACCAGGCTCATCCAGCCGACCACCTGGACCCGCTCGACGACGAATCGCGGCTGGCCGGCCCGGCGCGGAATGCGGGCGCTGAAGGAGCCCGGCTGAAAGGTCCGCCGCCACTCGGCGAAGTTGGACGCCTCGACGGCGGCCACTGACTTCGGCGTGGTCGCCACATATAGAAGGTAGAGGCCGAGCTCGTCCTCACGGCGCATCGGCCGCCACCCCGGCAGCGGTGGCGCCGGCCTCGGGTCAATGCTTTCCTTGAGCAGGGCGTGCTCGGTCGCATACGCGATGAATCCGCGGGCCTTGAACAGGTCGGCGATCGGGTCATCAACCGGTACCCGGACGATGAACTTGGTGACGCCCCGCTTCAAGCCTTCATTGAAGAGGTGGTCGAGTAGGGCGGTGCCATCCTGAAACCGGTCCAGGTCAGGACTCAGACACAGGTTGAGGATCTGCCAGACATGCGAACCAAGGGCGGCGTTCTCGGCCTGAACGAAGCCCTGGATCGTGTGGCGGCGGCCGTCCTCCATTACGTAGACGTGGTCGGCCGCCGACGTGATGGGCAGGATCGCCGCGAACGTATTGTTCAGCAGGAACCAGAGTCGGGTGGATGCGAACTGGCGCTTGAGGGGCGGGCGCTCTGCCTCGCGAGTCTGCTGGCGGTACAGCGCCTCGATGGCGCCAAGGTCCTTCAGCTGTGCGGGGCGTACCTGCGGGGTCATCGATGCTCACCATCGATCGACAGGAAATATTGGTGCCAGCGCCGGTCCGACGTCAGCTCGGGATGGAAGGCCAGCGCAAGTTTGTTGGCCTGCCTGACCGCGACCGTCTGGCCGGCGTGACTCGCCAGTTCCTTAACCTCGGGCGATCGCTCGGTGACCTGAGGGGCGCGGATGAACACCGCCGGGCCGGCGCCACCGATGGCCGGGGATTCGATCTCGGCCTCGAAGCTATCGATCTGCCGGCCGTACGCGTTCCGCCGGACGCCAATGTCCATCAGCTTGAGCGGCTCCTGGTCGGCCCGCCCGCCCTGGATGTCGCGCGCCATCAGGATCATCCCCGCGCAGGTGCCCATCACCGGCATCCCCGCCGCGCCGCGGCGCTGGATCGACGCTCTCAGTCCGGGCTCCATGAGGCGCGCCATCGTCGTACTTTCGCCGCCCGGCAGGATCAGGGCGTCGACCGCATCCAGGTCACTCGCGAGGCGTATGGGTACGCCCTCGACCTCGCAGGCGCGCAGCGCCGCCAGGTGCTCGCGAAAATCCCCCTGCAGCGCAAGGACGCCCACTCGGCGTCGAGCCTTCACCAGCCTCTGCCGGCGAGCAGCTCCTCCTGGGGAATCGCCCCGATCTCCAACCCCCGCATTGCCTTGCCGAGGCTCTTGGACGCATCGGCAAGGATGTCCGGCCGATCGAAGTACGTGGTCGCCGCCACGATGGCCTTGGCGCGGGCGGCCGGATTCTCCGCTTTGAAGATGCCCGAGCCGACGAAGATCCCGTCGCAGCCGAGCTGCATCATGAGCGCGGCGTCAGCCGGGGTCGCGATCCCGCCTGCGGCAAAGTTGACGACCGGTAGCCGTCCGAGGCGGGCGGTATCTTCGAGCAGGTCCGCCGGAGCGCCGATTCGCTTGGCCTCCATGACCATCTCCTCGGGTCCAGCGCCATGGAGCTTGCGAATGGCGCCCGTCACCGCCCGCATGTGGCGGACGGCCTCGACGACGTTCCCGGTGCCAGCCTCACCCTTGGTCCGGATCATCGCCGCGCCCTCGGCGATTCGTCGCAAGGCCTCGCCCAGGTCTCGGCACCCGCAGACGAACGGGACTTTGAAAGCATGCTTGTTGATGTGGTGCTCTTCGTCGGCCGGGGTCAGTACCTCGCTCTCGTCGATGTAGTCGACGCCGAGCGATTCCAGGATCTGCGCCTCGACGAAATGCCCGATGCGGCACTTGGCCATCACCGGGATGGTGACCGCATCGATGATCGCCGCGATCAGGCCGGGGTCGCTCATCCGCGCCACCCCACCCTCGCGCCGGATGTCCGCCGGGACTCGCTCCAGTGCCATGACGGCCACCGCCCCGGCGTCCTCGGCGATCTTCGCCTGCTCGGGAGTGACGACGTCCATGATGACGCCGCCTTTGAGCATCTCGGCCAGCCCGGCCTTGACCTTCCAGGTCCCCCGGCGATCGGTCAGCGCAGGGGTCAACTCCTCCACGACGACATTTTACCGCCCCCTCCTTACAATTCATCCGCAATGCGGGGCGCCCGGCGGACGCGGCGGCAGCAGGTGATCGCCGTGGTCGTCGCCGTCACGCTCGGGCTCCCGGCCCTGTTCGGGATCGCTGTGGTGGTCGGGCTCATCATCACACCCCCAATCGACGACATGCCCACGCGGGTGGAGGCCATCCTGAAGGAACACGGTGGCACGCGCGTGCCGCTGGCCCAGGTGCCGGACCAGCTGAGCGAAGCCCTGATCGCCATCGAGGACGAGCGCTTTTACCAGCACCGGGGAATCGATACGCAGGGGTTGATCCGCGCGGTCCTGACCGACCTGTACCACCATCGGGCGCTCGAGGGCGGCAGCACGTTGACCCAGCAGCTGATCAAGCTGCTGTATATGGACAACGACGACGACGGTTGGCGGAAGCCGCCGGACCTGGTGCTGGCGCTCAAGCTCGAATCCCGCTTCGACAAGCACACGATCCTGGAGAGCTACCTCAATGCGGTGTACTACGGTCACGGCGCCTACGGCATCGGGCAGGCGGCCAGCGTCTATTTCCACCTCAGGCCGCAGCAGCTGGACCTGGCCCGCGCGTCGATGCTCGCCGGTATGCCCCAGGCTCCCTCGTACTACGACCTCTATCGCAATCCCTGTTCGGCACGCGCCCGCCAGTTCAACGTCCTCGCCCAGATGGCGCACGATGGCTACATCAGCCAGGAGCAGGCGGCCGCCGCCTACAACGAGCCGATCGGCTTTCCGTGCAAATATTGAGCGTGCCGCTCGATCTCGTGCTCCTCGGCCCGCCAGGGTCCGGCAAGGGGACCCAGGCCTCCCGGCTGGCGGCGAAATACGGAATTCCGGCGATCGCCACCGGTGATATCCTGCGGGCCCAGGTCGAGGCCGGCACCCCGCTCGGCGTCCAGGTCAAGGCGTACCTCGACCGGGGAGAGCTGGCCCCCGACAGCCTGGTCATCGACATCATCCGGCACCGCCTCGCAGACCCGGACACGCTGCGGGGATTCATCCTGGACGGCTTCCCCAGAACCGTCCGCCAGGCCGAGGCGCTGGATGTTCTGCTGATCGAGCTGGAGCGGCCGCTTGACGCGGTCCTCTACCTGGACGTCGACCGGCAAGCGCTGCTCGACCGGCTTGGCCACCGCGCCGAGATCGACCAGCGCAGCGACGACCGGCCGGATGTCATCGCCCACCGGATCGACGTCTTCCTCGACCAGACCGCGCCCTTGATCGACTACTACCGCCAGCAGAGCAAGCTCAGGCTGATCGATGGCACCCAGTCGCCGGAACAGGTGGCAGCCGCCAGCGACGCTGAGGTCAGCTCGCTCCCGTAGCCGTCGTTTGGCGCCCGCCAAATTGGGCATAAACGACATATCTCGCGGGTTGTTCCCGACGAGAACACGAAGGAGAAGCTATCAATGCCTGAACTAAAAACTGAACTCATCCCCCTCCTGCCGCTCAACAACGGGGTCGTGCTGCCGAACATGGTGGTCACGGTCCCGCTGGAGCGCGAGGAGGCGCAGGCGGCCGTCGCCGCCGCGGCTGAGGGCGACCGTCTCGTCCTGCTCGTTCCCCGAGTCGAGGGCCGTTATGCCAGCATTGGCACGGTCGCCAAAGTCGAGGATTCGCGGAAACTGCCCAACGGCGTCGAGGTGGCCATCTTGCAGGGGCAGTATCGCGCCTCTGTCGGCAGTGCGGCTGCTGGTACCGGACCGGCCTTGCGCGTCACGGCGCAGCCGGCCGCCGACGTCAACCCGCTGACCGAGACCTCGCATGTGCTCGCCCGCGAGTACAAGGCGCTGATCGAGAATTTGCTCGAGCTGCGTGGTGCCGGGGAAGTCATCCAGATGGTCCGCGGCATCGACCGGCCCAGCCAGCTTGCGGACCTGGCCGGCTACTCCCCTGATCTTTCGCTCGAGCGAAAGGTCGAGATCCTGGAAACGGTCGACGTCGAGGCGCGGCTTAAGAAATTAATCGCGTGGACCCGCGAGATCCTCGCCGAGGCCTCGCTCAAGGACAAGATCCGCAACGAGGTACAGGAAGGGATGGAGAAGCGGCAGCGCGAGTTCCTGCTTCGCCAGCAGCTGGAGGCCATCAAGAAAGAACTCGGCGAGGGCGACGGTGACGTTGCCGCCGAATACAGGAAGAAGATCGAAGATGCCGGCATGCCCGAGGCGGTCAGAAAAGAAGTCGAGCGCGAGCTCGACCGGTTCGAGCGGACCAGCGAGCAGAACCCGGAGGCCGGCTGGATTCGCAATTACCTGGACTGGATGCTCGACATGCCCTGGAACAAGCGCACCGTCGACCAGTTCGACGTGGTCGAGGCGCGCCGCGTGCTCGACCAGGACCACACGGGACTGGAGGACGTCAAGGACCGGATCATCGAGTTCCTCGCCGTGCGCAAGCGGCGCGATTCGCGTGGACTCCAGGTGATCGGTGGCCGCGGCTCGGGCGCGATCATCACTCTGGTCGGACCGCCTGGGGTCGGCAAGACTTCGCTGGGCGAGTCGGTTGCCCGGGCGCTGGGTCGCAAGTTCACGAGAATTTCTCTTGGCGGCATTCACGACGAAGCCGAGATTCGTGGACACCGCCGGACCTATGTCGGTGCGCTGCCGGGCCGGATCGCCCGCGCCCTCAAGGAAGCCGGCACCCGCAATCCGGTGATCATGCTGGATGAGATCGACAAAGTCGGCAATGACTGGCGCGGAGATCCGTCGTCGGCCCTGCTCGAAGTGCTCGACCCGGCGCAGAACCACTCGTTCCGGGATCACTACCTCGAGGTCGACCTGGATTTGTCCGAAGTCCTGTTTATCCCGACGGCGAACGTGGCGGACACCATTCCGGCACCGCTGCTCGACCGGATGGAGATCATCCGGCTCGACGGCTATACGGAAGAAGAGAAGCTGGCCATCGCCCGCGATCATCTGCTGCGGCGGCAACTGGATCGCAACGGCCTGAGCGCTGATGAAGTCACGGTGGACGATGAGGCGCTGGGCCGCATCATCGCGGACCACACGCGCGAGGCGGGCGTCCGTAACCTCGAGCGCGAGCTCGGACGCTTGCTCCGGAAGGTCGCGACCCAGATCGAAGCCGGCAAGGTGGTAGCGCCGGTGCACGTCGGCGGCGAAGACGTCAAGACTTACCTGGGGCGCGCGAAGTTCCACGCGGAAGTCGCCGAACGGACAGAAGTCCCGGGCGTGGCCACCGGGCTGGCTGTAACGGGCATCGGTGGCGAGGTCCTGTTCGTCGAGGCGGCGGCCATGGACGGGCAGAAGGGCCTGACCCTGACCGGCCAGCTGGGCGATGTCATGAAAGAGTCCGCGCAGATCGGCCTGTCGTACGTGCGGTCGCACGCCGCCGAGCTCGGCATCGCGCGCGGGTTCGAAGAGAAGGCGATCCACGTGCACGTGCCGGCGGGTGCCATTCCGAAAGACGGACCGTCGGCCGGCGTCACCATGGTGACGGCACTGGTCAGCCTGTTCAGCGGGCGGCCGGTGAAGAGCACTGTGGGCATGACCGGCGAGGTGACGTTGCAAGGCAAGGTCCTTCCGATTGGCGGCGTCAAGCAGAAGCTGCTGGCCGCCCACCGGGCCGGCTTGACCGAGGTCATCCTGCCTTATCGCAATGAGGCGGATCTCGATGATCTGCCGCAGAGTGTGCGGGACGCCATGACAATCCGTCTGGCCAGCGATGTCCGGCAGGTGCTGGACTGGGCATTGGAGCCGAAGAGCGTTACGCTGCCTGAGGCAGCGTAACCTCGCCACGGCCGCCGTCCGTCTGTGAGCCGCGCATTCGTCAAGGAAAGTGATTCAGCGGCGGCCGGATCCCCGGTCGATCGCTTCTACCAGAGCGTGCTCGGCCTAAACGATTTGGCCCGGGCGCTGATTGCCAAGCGGCAGCAACAGGCCTGGCTTCAGGCCAGCGACCAGATCGAGCAAGCGCGTGACGCGGCGCGCCAGGCGCTCGGCGCCGAGTCCTATCGCGAAATCTTCGAGAGCGCCGCGGAGCGGGCGGGCGATCCACCGCAGAGTCCCACCTGGTGGGCCGCTGGTGATGCGGCGATTGCCCTTGCTGCCCGCCGGCGTTTAGGCCGGGAGCAGTTCGCGGTCCTGGTCGGACCGCTTAGCGTGGCACTGCCCTGGCTGAAGGATGCCGGGAGCCCGACCTGACTAAGGAGACCTGAGGTCAAACCCATAACGGAGCTCGGTGTGGCGACCGTCTGCCAGCTCGACCACTCGCTGACCGACAACAGTGCCGCCCTGCCGGTGGTACCAATCGATTCCGAGTCTGTTGCCATCCAGCACCCACAGCTCGATGGCCGACCCTCCTCCCCCTCGTGCATCGCGCTCGACTTGCTGCCAAAGGACCCAACCAACGCCCTTGCCAAGCACGGCCGGGTCGACGTAGATGGCGTAGACCTCGTGGATAGACTCACCTACCGGCCCGTGCTGGACATACCCGACCACCTTTCCGGAGTCTTCAGCCACGTGGACGGGCGGCCCCGTGAGACGGCGTAGAAGAACCTCCTCGGAATACCACCGTAGGAGGGTCTCCTCGATCGCGTCGGGTGAGATCAGGCCTCGGTAGGCGTGCCGCCATCCCTCGGCGGCGATGCGCGCAATCTCTTGGACGTCGCCCTGCGTAGCTCGACGAACAATGAGGCCCCTCAATCAAATGTGGAGGTTAATAGAACCGTTCTAGCCGTGTGACTGTTCGCGAAGCTAACACATCTTTGAGTCATTGACAGACAGCTGTCAAACCCTGGGTTCATCATCGAAGTATGGCCGCATCAGGCAGCCTTATCGAGCTAAAGAGCAGGCCGGCGCAGGTCGCCGCGCGGCAGCTGCACGCCGCCGTGAAACTGATATCGGCCTGCGCCCAGAAGGCCGACGGGGCTCAACTCGGCGAGTTGCTGATCCTGATCCGCGAGGCCGGCATCGACCCGTTGGAAGCAGCCTTCGCCACGGGCGTGCGTCGGTTCGACAAATCCGGTGATTACGCGGTCGATGGCGCGTTGAGCGTGACCGCCTGGCTGAAATGGAAATGCAAGCTGTCGGGAGGCGCCGCCGCCGAGCGGGTTGAGATCGGCAAGCAGCTGGAGCGCCTGCCCAAGACCGAAGAAGCGTTTGCGCGCGGCGATGTGGGCTACCAGCACGTCGCCGTCATCGCTCGGACCGCTGAGAACGTCGGCGCCGCCGCGGTGCGCACCGAAGAACGCAACCTCCTCAACGCGGCGCTCACGATGGATCCCGGCCAGTTCACGACCGTGGCAAAGAACTTCGAGCATCGCGTCGATGCCGCGGGCGCCCTGGCCGAGGCGAACCGCGCTTACCAGCGCCGCTTCCTGCACGTTGGCGATCCGCAGGATGGGGTCGTCCGGATCGACGGCCTGCTTGACGCTGAAGGCGGGGCAACGGTACGAGCGGCGCTCGCGGCTCAAATGAAGCCGATCAAAGACGACGATCGGACCCACGGACAACGCTTCGCCGACGCCCTCGTGGAATTCTGCCGCAAGGGCTCTGGCGGCAAGCGCGGCAGCTCGGGTTCGAGGCCGCAGCT
>Ga0209266_1001494_pt1 | contig 15487 bp, 14 predicted proteins | sample GraSoiAngelo_132_FD_185889 | JGI IMG/M metagenome (GOLD analysis project Ga0209266, IMG submission 185889) | Grasslands soil microbial communities from the Angelo Coastal Reserve, California, USA - 14_0929_02_40cm (SPAdes) (version 2) | ecosystem: Environmental > Terrestrial > Soil > Grasslands ...
AAACCACACCCGGCTCGCATACTGAGACTTGCCGGTGAATATGGGAACGGAGACCTCGGGCAGCGCCGGCATGCTCTTACCTACGACGTTGAGATTTTCCGGCGGGTAGCCCTGCCACTTTTTCGTCTTGGTTTTTTGTGGAAGCTCGATCACCTCGTCGCCGGGCAGATGTCCCCCGCTGGTAGAGTGATCCCGCACCATCGGTGTCTTGACGTGAATGATGGAATCCGGCTCCGCTTCAACTGTCTTTTTTTCTCCGCGTAAAACGGCGCCGGCATCGACAACCGTTCGAATGATGTTTGGATAGGCAGAGCATCGACAAATATGCCCGGCCAGGGCTGCTTTCACCTCATCGACGGAAGGATTGAGATTCTTGTCGAGAAGGCCTTTGGCGGTGACGACCCAGCCGGCTGTACAGAAGCCGCAATCTGCGGCTACACGGGTGTGCCCGATACGCTGGAGCGGATGGAGGTTCTTCTCATCCCCCACTCCTTCGATCGTGAGAATCCTCTTGCCCGCGGCTTCGGTCGCCAACGTATGGCACGAATACAGAGGAATGCCTTCAACCAGGACACTACACGCGCCGCAACTCCCCCTGTTGCAGCTTCTGTTCGTTCCAGTGAAACCCAGCTTGATTGCGATCACCTCCCACAACGTGGTCCGCACGTCGTATTCGACGACGTGCAGCTTTCCGTTGATGAGAAACGTCGATTTCTCACTCGTGATCGGCGCCGGAAGCGCCAGAGGTGCCGCAGCCGCGGCGACGATTGAACCTTCTCCGATAGCAGTCAACGCAATGCCGGATCCTGCGGCTTTCAAGAAGTTTCGACGCGAGTAGTTCATTTTGAATCTCCTGCACGAGGAAACACATTCGGCCGATATTGTTTGTGGCAGGTTGTGCACGAAGCATCGAGCGACTCGGTCAGTGCGGCAAGCGCCTTCGCGTCCTTGGCCTCTGCCGCCTTGTATGCCGCGGCGCCTACATCAGCCAAAAGCTTCGCATCCTTCACCCATTCGCCTTGATCCCGCGCGCGGCCTCGCATGGTGAGCAGGTTTGCTGACTCCGCCAGAGTGATGGCACTACGCCGCACGCGGTCCCATTCCTTTTCGTCCTGGGACGAACCGCGAGACACGAAAAGCAATATCTCATTCGAAGCCGGGTGAATGATCTCCACCATGAGTTGTTTCATCGTGGCGAGCGGTTGAAGGCTTTCTTGCTGGGCCTGAGCAGACACGATGCCCGCTGCTGAAACCAAACCGAGGACGAAAAATCCGATCCTCCGCATGTGACCTCCCCGAGATGCCCGCATTCTACATTGCCCGATTTCGGGCTGTCCAACTACAGCGGATTAAACAGTTCGGCCTGCCGCTCCTCTACAACACGGTAAAACCCGTTGGTCGCATATTCGATAAAGTGCGCGGACGCGCGATGCGTATCGAGCGCGGCCTGGTTCTGGTACTGCTCATAGATAAGGTAATGCCGCGGATCTTCGATCCCGCGCTGAACGACGTACATGATGCAGCCAGGTTCCCGCCGGGTCTCTTCTTGAAGCTTCCGGAACGATTCTATAACTTCATTTTCGTGTCCGGGTTTAATTGTTAAACGCACAACCAGGATCAGCATTAGACCTCCACGGGAGTTTCTATCACATCGACTGCCGTTGTAGAATACCCGGCATTCCAAATTCGAAGGAGTCAGAGATGAAGCTCACAAGATTTGTCGTCCTCAGTATTGCAATCGCGGCTGTTTCGATGAATGCGTTCGGCCAGCTGCCGGCCACCAAAATACTCACGATGGATGTCGCGCAAAGCATTGCCCAGGGAGCGATGACCAAATGCAGAGCCGACGGCTACAAGGTCACCGTCCTCGTCGTCGACGGGCTTAACGCTCCGAAGGCCCTGATGCGCGATGATGGGGCTTCGGCGTCGACAACCGAAGTCGCCAAAATGAAGGCGACGGCAACGATGCTGTACAACCGTCCTTCGGGTCCCGTCAATCCTCCGCCGGCCGGACAGGCTGCGCCGCCCGCAACCATCCCGGGCACGATCAACGCTCAAGGCGGACTGCCGATCAAAGTTGGCGAATCGACGATCGGCGCAGTCGCTGTTAGCGGTGCTCCCGGTGGAGATAAGGACGCGGCATGTGCTCGAGAAGGGATTGCGAAAGCCGCGGACAAGCTGAAGTAAAAGACTGACTGTAGCGGCGGTCTTATGACCGCCGCTATTCCGTTGATTCTGCGAAAAAACCGGCGCTCATAGAGCGCCGCTACAGCAGTTTATAGGCTTGGCTGGGCCTGAAAGCCGATCACTGCTTCGACGGCTTTGCCCAATTCCAACAGCGATCCTTCCTGTAACGGGGGGCCGGACAATTGGACACCGAGCGGCAAGCCGTTCACGCCCAGCGCGTGCGGTAAGGTCATTGCCGGAAAGTCCGCGAGCGTCCATGGGCCATTCATCACGGGGTCGCCGGTAGTGGACAGGTCGGGCGCGGTGCCCGGGGCGGCGGGCGTCATCAGAGCATCGAATCGCTCAAACAACTTGGCCATTTCGCTCTGATATTTCCGCCGTATGCGCCGCGCGCGCACATAATCACTGACGTCGATGAGCATCCCGGTTTCGACCACGGCGCGGATCTTGGGTCCGTAAGTGTGACGGTTTGGCGGAAAAACCTGTTCGTGGACCGACGCTGTTTCGGCGCGGATGATCGTCCGCAGCGTCGCAGGAGCGACTTCGAAAATTGCAGGAAGGTGGGCTTCCTCGATCTGAAAACCCGCGCCCCCGAGCTTATTCGCCAGGGCATCGTTGAGTGACCGCGCTTCTTCGGTCGCATGTGCGTAGAAGTAATCACGAATGATGCCGATGCGATAGGCTTTCGGCCGCCTTGTCCTCTCCACGGCAGATTCCGACATGGCATCGAGCATGATCTCCAGGTCCGCGACCGAACGGCCCATGATGCCGACGTGATCCAGGGACCACGCCAGCGGCCAGGTTCGGCTAAGCCCGATCCGTCGTTGCGTCGGAACAAGCGATGAGATACCGCAAAACGCCGCCGGCCTGCCGACCGATCCTATGGTTTGACTTCCGATCGCCGCCGGACACATTCGCGCCGCAACCGCCGCCGCCGATCCGCTGCTGGAGCCGCCGGGTGTGTGTGCCAGGTTCCACGGATTTCTCGTCGGACCCGGATCGAGGTTCGCGAACATCGTTGTGACTGTTTTGCCCAGGATAATCGCCCCGGCAGCCTTCACGCGTTGGACGGCACGCGCATCCTCGGACGGCACAAAATCGTGGAAAACCTCCGAACCCGCAGTCGTGCGGAGCCCTTTCGTATAGAAGAGGTCTTTGACACCGATAGGAACGCCGTGAAGCGGGCCCCGGAACTGTTTTCTGCGCGCCTCCTCTTCGCATCGCCGGGCTTCTGCCAAGACCCCCTCGCGATCGACTGTCACCCACGCCCGAACTCGTGGCTCGACCCGGTCGATTCGCGCCAGCAAAGCTTGGACGTAGTCGATTGGCGATAAATGCCCATCGCGGATGGCCTGACTCGCTGCCGTTAGCGTGAGAGTTTCAGGGTTCATCGTCGATCTCCAGTGACGCCTGGCGAACCTGCTCGAGGTCCTGCGCAACTTGCTGGATGTCCAAACGCAACTGCCCGGCGCGTTCTTCCCCAAACTTTTCTTCGGCGCGTGAAGTGAGGACCTTCGCTATTTCGGTTGACATAGTCTGAAGCTCCTTAGTTTAATCTCGCCATTAATCGCAATAAGGATAACGGATATAACGGAGGTCTTGAATGCGAATACGTTGGGGGTTGAGACCGGTCATGCTGGTGTTCGCAGTGCTGCTGTTTTCACTAATGATGACACTGCCGATTGTGGCTCAGCAACGACAGGCCAGGCCCGCTGGTCCTCCTCAACCCACTCCGCGGCGAGCCGACGGAACGGTGAATCTCGGAAGCACCGAGCCCAACAAAGGGTTTTTTTCGGGCCGTCAACATTGGGGCTACGAGGAAGTTTTAAAAGATCCGAAGGAAGGAATTCCTTATCAACCGTGGGCAAAGGCATTGAGAGAATTTCGCCAGGGCACTCTGTCGAAATACGATCCCGAAGGATTCTGCCTGCCACCGGGCGGGCCGCGGGCGATGCATACGGACCAGCTTCACGTGATCGAACGCTTTTCGCGTCCGGACTTAATGACTCTCCACTACGAAGCCACCATTGATGATCCAGGAGCATACACCCGGCCATGGACGATCGCCTTCGACCTCTCTTGGAATCCGAACGGCGAGATCATGGAATATATTTGCCAGGAAAATAACCTCTGGCTGAAGAGGCTGCTCAGGCAGGTCCCAGAATAAACAAGCTTTCGGTTCAGAACCTCCTCAGAGACTACTCCATAGAGACGACCGTGCTCGAGGCACGTCGCGTCCGGCGATTCGCCGGACTTGTGGCCGCCGGTAAGCGCATTTACATCCCCCACACACCGCGCACGGAGTTGCGCGACACCCTAGAGCTTGCGACGCGCCTCCGCAAGGAAACGATGGAACCGGTACCGCACGTCGCCGCCCGGCGTATTGAGAATTTCGCCGCCCTCGATGACTTCCTGGCACGGCTGAGCGGAGAGGCCGGCGTCAGCCAAGTTCTGATTGTTGCGGGCGATGCCGCGAAGCCCAGTGGCGTGCTTGGAAGTGCGCTCGAAATTCTCGAATCGGGTGTTTTGGAAAAGCACGGCATTCGGACTGTCGGTGTGGCAGGACACCCGGAAGGTCATCCTGATATCGGTGAGGCTGTTCTTCGCGATGCTCTGAGGCGCAAAAACCTTTACGCGCAGAAGACACGTACCAGCGTTTACATCGTCACACAGTTTACGTTTTCAGCCGGTCCCGTCATCGCCTGGGAGGTCTCGCATGCCGGCGACATCGGCCTTTTGCCCATTACTGTTGGTCTTCCAGGACTGGCCACGGCTCGGACGCTTTTGAAATACGCAGTCGAATGCGGCATCGGCGCATCGCTCAAGGCATTCTCGAAACGCTACGACAGCCTCACCAAACTGTTAACCATCGCTCGACCGGACGAAACGATCGTGGATCTGGCGCGCTACAAAGAGCAAACACCTCAAAGCCGGATCGCCGGTGTCCACTTCTTTACCTTCGGTGGATTCGAGAGAACGGCGGCCTGGGCGAATCAAATCGCCAGCGGGAATTTTGAGGTGACCGAAGGCGGAAAGCTGATGTTAATCTAAAACGCTCCTGGGGGTGGGGGACCGGCCGGCAGTAAAGAGACCGCGAAGCCGCGTACCGAAGCGATCCGGCATGAGCGGCTGCGAATGCAAGCCCGATAGGGCGCAGCCATCAATAAAACGGTGGGCCCGACGCTAAGACGGAGGTCAACGAGAGTGAGCTATAAGAATTTAGACGAAGCGATACAGGCGGCCGGCAATCCCGTCCGGATGCTGCGAAATTCGCAGTTGGGCCCGTACGTGTATCCGGTAGTGCCTTCCGAGTTTTCGAACTGGAGAGATGAACAACGTGCCTGGAAGGAAAGCTGCGTTCTTTTCAACCAGTCCTACCACATGGCGGATATGTGGATTCAGGGCCCGGACGCTATCAAACTCCTGTCGGCCACGGGCATCAATAGCTTCGCGAATTTCTCCGTCAACAAGGCGAAACAATTTGTCGGCTGCAATTACGACGGATACGTCATCGGTGACGGAATTCTCTTTTACCTCGACAAAGAGCAACTGCTCCTCGTCGGCCGCCCCTCTATTCACAATTGGGTTCAGTACCACGCGGAGAAGGATGGTTATAACGTATCGCTGTCCAGAGATGAAAGGTCGATTGCCCGCGACGTGCCCATCGTCCGCAGACTATACCGATATCAGATCCAGGGACCCGCTGCTCCGCAGGTTCTCAACAAGCTCAACGGAGGTCCGATACCGGACATTAAATTCTTCAACATCGGGGAAATCACCATACGCGGACGCAAGGTCCGCGCTTTGCGTCATGGAATGTCGGGCGCACCAGGACTGGAAATCTGGGGACCTCATGAGGAACGCGAGGAGATCCGTGCCGCCATTGTTGAGGCCGGCAAGGACTTTGGGTTGCGGCAAGTAGGCGCAAGGGCTTACGCGACCAACACGTTGGAGTCGGGATGGATTCCTTCGCCAATGCCGGCGGTCTATTCGGGCGAAAGGATGAAACCGTACAGGCAATGGCTGCCTGGAATCGGGTATGAAGCGACGGCGTCGCTAGGCGGCAGTTACTACTCCGACAACGTCGAAGATTATTACCTCACACCGTGGGATCTCGGGTATGGCTTTATGGTGAAGTTCGACCATGACTTCACCGGAAGAGAAGCCCTCGAGAAAATAGCCAGGAATCCCAGGCGGCAGAAAGTGACGCTGGTTTGGAACGGCGAGGATGTCGCGCGTGTGATCGCCTCTTTATTCCAGAAGGGGGATCCGTATAAATGTATCGATCTGCCTTTGACCAACTATGCGTCGCTCTCGTATGACAAAGTCGTGAAGAACGGCAAAATGGTGGGGTTATCCACTTTCAGCAGCTACAGCTTCAACGAACGCTCGATGCTGTCGCTGGGTATCCTCGAAAACGAATACAGCGCGGCCGGCACTGAGGTCACGCTCGTTTGGGGCGAGGAAGGCGGCGGATCGGCCAAACCTACGGTCGAGCGTCACAGGCAAGTTGAAATTCGGGCCACTGTCGGGCCTGTGCCCTACGGCCAGCAGGCCAGAGAGTCGTACGCCGACGGTTGGCGAACGGGGAAGAAATAGCCACAAAAAGGCACTAAATTCACAAAAATTTTGTGTGCTTCTCGTGCCTCTTTGTGGCTATTTCTTTGTGATTTTGAAGTCCCCTTTGCGGTTGTCATGGTTCCAACTTCCGCTCAGCGTATCTTTATTAAGCTTTCCATCGACGACATAGTGGATGGTCTGATTGCCGCGGCCTCTGGCGTCGGCTTCCATATGAAGCGTGCTCGTCTTCGCGTCGAAGGTTCCGTTTTTGATCGCGACGGCGTTCGGGCCCGGGTTCACGTTGCCCGTCAATACCTTTCCATCCCACTTGAGATTCACGGTCACCGGATTCCGATCGAAGCGAGTGGGCCCCCAGTCACCCGACCATGTGCCGCTAATCGGATCCGATGCTGCGTTCTGCTGCGCGACGGCCGGCAACCAGAGCATCAAAGAGGCAGCGACACAAAAGAAAGTAAGAAATGTCTGACGCATTCAACCTCCGCTGAGTCTCGATAATTTAAAACCGAAAAATAGCAAATATTCCGGTCCGGATCGAATGGAAACATTTTTGTGAGTTTTGTGGCTATTCCCGATTGAAATAACCGTGGTGATTTACAAGAATTTAACAACATTCTCATAACGGAATCGGTTACAAGAAGTAACGCAAGGATTGAGATGCGCATTATTGTGACGCTGTTGATTGCTATTAGCTCGTGCACGGGGGCTTTGGCCCAAACCAGTAACGATCTATTCGATGTCAACGTGCTGCAAGAGATCCGGTTGGATGTAAAGCCGACGGACTGGCAGGCGATCCAGGACAACCCGGCATCGGATGCTTATTACCTGGCAGATCTTCATTGGCGCAACATCACGGTCGGCAAAGTCGGCATTCGCCAGCGGCGCGGCTCTACGCGCAGCGGTATAAAACCTTCGCTTCACGTCGATATCAACCGATACGAGGATCAAACCTTCCTAGGATTGAAATCATTCAATCTGAAAAATAACGTGCAAGACGCTTCAATGATGAAAGACCGGCTCGTGATGGAGGTCTATTCCCGGTTCGGTGTGCCGGTTCAGCGGCACGTCAGCGCAAAGTTATATGTGAACGGCGACTATTACGGCGTGTATGGCCTGATCGAAACCGTCGATAAGACTTTTCTGCAACGCGTCTTCGCCGAAAACGACGGCTATCTCTACAGCTATGAACTGGCCGGGCTTTACCATTTCGAATATCTGGGACCTGATGCCGCGCTCTATTCGCCTCGCTTCTTCTCGCCGCAGACACACGAGAATAAGCCCCAACCTGGTCCGCTGGTGGCGATGATTCGCACGATGAACCTGGCATCGGATGCCGATTTTCCCACGGCTATCGCTCCGTACCTCGACATCTCGCTTTTCATGAAGCAACTGGCTATCGAAGATTTCATGGCGGAAATGGACGGCATCCTGACCGGGATGAACAATTTCGATCTGTACCGGTTCGTAAATGGAATCTCTCAACTGATCCCCAACGATAAAGACCTCAGCTTCGGCGGGCCCCCTTCGAATCTCAACCGGCCGCAAACGCCCCTTCTCGCCGGCGCCGCCAGGAACGTCCTCATCCGGCGGGCGTTCAATGTAACCGCGGCGCGCAATGCGTATTTCAACACGATCCGCAGCTTGAGCCAAATTACAGGGACGGGCGGATGGCTCGAGTCTGAAATTTCACGAATCTACAACCAGATTCGTACGGCCGCACGCGATGACCCCAAAAAGCAGTGCTTCACCGGAGCCGGGACATTTACCTGCACGAACGTGAATTTCGAAGACGAGGTCACCGCCAACCTTCAGTTCGCTCGCCAGCGTGGCGATTATGCACTCAATCAAATTACCGCGCTTTCTGCGGAGCAGATGTATGCGTTTAACGCCCGGGGAGGAGTATCACTCACAAATGCCTCCCGGCTCCGCTCGGGCTACGTGTTGGTTGATAGCGATATCGGCAGTCCGGCAGCGGACGGTGTGGGGATCCTTACCAACCGGCAGAATGGAATCCTCATCAGTGAAACGGCTGCGCGTGCGAGTCCCACGATTCAGCATGGCTCCATTTATGTGGATGCCGGCAGCGGCGTTCGAACTGCCCTCGCCATTGCCAATGCCGGTCCGAATGACGCGATAATCTCGTTCTCCTTCACCGCTGCGGACGGCACCACCAGCGGACAAGGCAGCATTGTTGTGCCTGCCGGAACGCACGTCGCGCAATTTGTTGATGAGCGGCCTTTCAACTTCGGTTCACGGAAAGCCGTCCTGACTTTCGATTCCTCCAGTCCCGTCTTCGTTGGAGCCATGCGCGCGCTGACGAATGAACGCTCCGAATTCATGGCGAGCGCTTTGCCCGTAATCGACTCGAACATCTCCCAAGGCACCATTATTATCCCGCAGTTCGCCGACGGCGGAGGATGGACGACTCAAATCGTCATGATCAACTCCTCCACTCAAACCATGCGCGGAGACCTGCAGTTCATTGATCAGGAAACCCGAGTCGCAAATTCCCTCAGCTACTCCATCGCGCCGCAGGCCTACTACAGTTTCCAATCGCCAGGTACGGGACCTTCGACCCAGTCCGGTTTCGTCCGCGTTGTTCCGGTGAATTCGGGAAACGTGCCCGGCACGTTCGCTGTTTTTTCGTTGCGAAAAAGCGGGATCACGGTTACTGAAACAGTTTTACCGGCAACGGCAGGTTCAACTTCGTATCGGGTGTATACGGAAAATTCTTCAACTGTTCAGACCGCCATCATTATCGCGAATCCTTTAGCCGATCCGGTTACGGTCACTGTAGAAGCGACGACGTTATCGGGGGCGTCAGTCAACCTGACCGGCCTGCTGACGATTCCAGGCAACGGCCAGATTCTGACGTTGGAAGGGCAAATTCCAGGGTTCGAGAAAATCGATGCCTCATTCGAAGGCGTGCTCCGAATTTCAACGGGCACGGCTAAAAGTGTTGCGGCCGGCATCTTCCGAGTCCGGGTCAATGAACGCGGGGATTTCGTTGTTTCTGCATTTCCGCCTGTGGACGAAACTGCGCCGACGCTGCGGACCGAGCTTGCATTTCCACAGTATGTCACTGGCGGCGGTTTCACGACTCAGGTCGTGTTATTCAGCGGCCGGGCGAATACACCATCCTGGGGAGTGATGCGCTTATTCGATCAGTCCGGCACGCCGATCCCCATGCAGTGACGTGATCCGCAGCAGGCTTTGCGCAAACGGCCACTCCTCGTCGATCCATTGCGCTTCGCACGAGAAGCCGGAGCGCTCCGACATCGACCGGATCTGCTCCGGGCGAAACTTGTAGCTGCTCTCGGTCCAGATCGTTTCGTCTTTCTTTAAAGTCACGGTAAAACCAGAGCCGATCGAAATCACTTGATCGGACTTCGATCGCAGGTGCATCTCGATGCGTTGATCTGCGAGGTTGTAGCGGGCTTCGTGCTCGAATTGCCGCACGTCGAAATTCGCGCCGAGAGCCCGGTTGATTCTCAAAAGCAGATTTAGATTGAATGCTGCAGTCAAACCCAACGGATCATTGTACGCGGCAAGAATCTGATCGAGGTCTTTCACCAGATCCGTTCCCAACAAAAGGACGTCACCCGATTTGAGCTTCTCTCTCACCGCAATCAGAAACTGCTCCGCGACCGGCGGATCGAAATTTCCGATCGAGCTTCCGAGGAACAACACGAGCATAGATGTTTCCGCTTTGCGCAGCTTGGAAGCGGAAGCAAGCCCGCTGATGTAAGAGTCTTCGATGGGGATAATTTTCAGTCCGGTGATATCGTCCACGTCGCGCACACATCGGTTTAACGCCGCACCAGAGAGGTCGACGGGACAATAGGTCAGTGGACCGGTCTTCACCAGATGCGGAAGAATCCGCCGCGCTTTTTCGCCCGAACCACTGCCGAGCTCGACGACCGTGGAGAGATTAACGCACCAGTTCGACAATTCTCGCGCATACCCATCCAGCAGCCGCAGATCCGCCCGCGTCAGACCATACTCCGGCAGCAGAGTAATGGCCTCGAACAACGCCGTACCGAGATCATCGTAAAGATACTTTGAATACAGCTCTTTTTGATCTGCCTTGCTTAACCCTGCGCGGACGTCGGCCTCGAATTCGGTGAGGGAAACGGGATGTCCTGGCGGTCGAGACACTTGATGTCCTTTCGAGCCTTCATATTAGAAAAATTCCATTCCTCATCGCGAGTCAATATCTCCCGTACCGGAAACCCATGACCGACGAACATTTGACAAATTTCGCCAATACTTGACACATTTTGCAATTTTCTCCAATGCTGAAGGGCATCATTTTCTTATACTTCCACCAAAAAATAAAATGGAACGCAAAGTGCAAATACTCGCGCGGGTTGGGAAGCCCTCTCCTCCGGGAGAGGGCGCGAATGTCGTCTCCACAACGGGTGAGGACTCGAGAACTGACTCCGACTTGCGACCCTCACCCGCCGTTTTTATTCGCCGCGGCCCTCGGCCGCTCCCTACCACTGCCCTCCCGCACAGGGAGAGGGCATCACACGAGAGGGACAGGAACGAAAATGATTGCGGTCATCGAAAATATTGCTGTGATCGTGGTGGTGTTGGTGATTTCCGGGGTTTCCGCACTTGGACTGGGACGCCTGTTCCTAACGTTTGTGCTCAAAGCCCGCCGGCCTTCCTGATACGCCACCGCTTCCGGTCCGAAGCCTAATCAGGGGATAATCGGTGCGGGAGGCGCTCGCATGTCTTTCCGACGAATTGCACCCGCCATATTCATCCTGGCGCTGGCCATTCCCTGCACGGCGCAAACGGTAGCACTCACCGAAAATGACTACAAACGCGCGGAAAACTTGCTAGGGTACAACGTGAATCCGCTCGTGTTGCATTCCCCTGCGAGACCGGTGTGGTTATCTGACGATCGCTTTTGGTATCGCGTGACCACGGAGAGGGGAACCGAATTCATGCTGGTCGATCCTGCACGAAAGACACGAATGCCGGCATTCGACCAGCCGAAGCTTGCAGCTGCGCTGTCTTCTGCATCCGGCACGAACTACGAACCATTCGCGCTTTCCTTCGCTCAGTTTACTTTCGAAGATGGTGACCGCGCGATCTCGTTCGACATAGGCAACCGCCGATGGAAGTGCGACACACCGGGCACGAAATGCACCTCTGCCAACCGGAATGAAATTGCCGACAGCGTTCTCTCGCCCGACGGGAAGCGTGCCGCATTCATTCGTGATTTCAACTTGTGGGTCCGCGACGTCGTCTCGGGGAAGGAGACTCAACTCACGAAAGACGGTGTGAAGGATTTCGGCTACGCGACCGACAATGCCGGCTGGACGCGGAGCAGCCGTCCGGTTCTGTTGTGGTCCCCCGATTCAAAAAAAATTGCCACGTTTCAGCACGACGGCCGCGGTGCCGGTGAAATGTATTTGGTCCATACCGCTGTGGGCCATCCGACACTCGAAGCCTGGAAGTATCCGCTGCCCGGTGACGACAAGATCTTCCAGATCGAACGTGTTGTTATCGACGTGGATGACGCCCGCGTAATCCGCCTTCGGATGCCTCCGGATCCCCACCGTTCGTCACTTTGCGACCACGTCGAATGCGATGGCTCCTTTGCCGATGTAGAGTGGAGCGCCGATAGCCAACAACTGGCGTTCATTTCGTCTTCACGCGATCACAAGCGTGCAACTCTTCGAGTGGCTGACGCCGTCAAAGGCACCGTCCGAGATGTCATCGACGAAAAGGTCACGACTTATTTCGAAGGAGGGGCAAACCGTCCGAATTGGAGATTTCTTCCACGTTCTAACGCGATCATTTGGTTCTCACAACGTAACAATTGGGGCGATCTCTACCTCTATGATCTCCAGACCGGAAACCTCCAGAATCCGATCACAGGAGGTGAGGGTAACGTTTCGCTAACCCTGAGAGTGGACGAGACAAATCGGCTCGTCTATTTTCTCGCCGCCGGAAAAGAGAAAGGGCGCGATCCATACTTCGCTCATCTCTACCGTGTCGGATTCGACGGAAAAAACCTCACCTTGCTCACACCGGAAGACGCGTCGCACGACGTGTCGATGTCTCCCTCCGGACGTTTCTTCGTCGATCGGTATTCCAAGCCGGACGTGCCTCCGGCCTTGGTCCTCCGCGATAGCGGCGGAAACCTTCTCGAAACGCTGGAGAAGGCCGACGTTTCACGTCTCCTTGCAAGAGGTTGGAAGCCGGTAACGCCCATCACCGTAAAAGCTCGCGACGGCGTGACCGACCTTTACGGCCTTTTGTACAAACCGTCGAACTTTGATCCGGCAAAGAAATACCCGATCGTCAATCACATCTACCCTGGACCGCAAACCGGCAGTGTCGGCCCACGGAGCTTCTCTGCAGCTCGCGGTGACTCCCAGGCGCTCGCCGAACTGGGCTTTATCGTGATCGAAATAGACGGTATGGGAACGCCGTCGCGATCAAAAGAGTTTCAGGACGCTTATTTTGGAAATCTGGGCGACAACACACTTCCAGATCAGGTCGCAGGCATGAGGGAACTGGCTCAACGCTATTCGTGGATCGATCTCGATCGGGCAGGAATCTGGGGCCATTCCGGCGGCGGCTATGCCGCCGCTGATGCCATGTTCCGGTACCCGGACTTCTTCAAAGTCGGCATCTCTGAGGCCGGAAATCACGACAATCGCAACTACGAAGACGATTGGGGCGAGAAGTGGCAAGGCCTGCTCGTTCGCCGCCCCGACGGCACCACTAACTACGACAACCAGGCGAATCAACTTGTTGCCCGGAATCTCAAAGGCAAGTTGCTCCTCGCTCACGGTACCACCGATTCCAACGTTCCGCCCGATAACACGCTTCTGGTCGTGAATGAGCTCATCAAGGCCAACAAGGATTTCGATTTGTTGTTATTGCCGAATCGCAATCACGGCTTCGCGAACGACCCCTACATGATCCGGCGACGCTGGGACTATTTCGCGAAGAATCTTCTCGGCGCCGAACCGCCGAAAGAATACGAGTTCCACCCGCGCCCTTGATTTTTGTGGCCGTTCTTATAACGTCCGCTTAAACAGCAGCGTCGCGGCGGTCATTGCGACGGCTGTAAAGACGAGCAGGTATGCCAAATCGAATGTGATCGCGGCGAACGTTGTGTTCTTCAGCATCAGATTCTTCAGGGCGTGCACAATGTAAGTCATCGGATCGACCTTCGCGATCACCTGCATCCATCCTGGGAATGCCTCCTGCGGATAAACCGCACCGCTTGGAAAAAACAGAAAGGTATTCAGGATCCCAAACATGGCCCGCGGCAGCAAAGGATCGCTGACGCGCACCATCAGCAAGAACATCATGCTGACGAGCGCGAGCGAGGCGACAATGATCACCACAAAAACTCTGAACATCCTCAACGGCTCGAAAGGATTCGGAATTCCGGCAATAACCGCGCCGATGGTCATTAGCACGCTTCCCGCCATGACCGCTTTCACCGTTCCGGAGAGGTTAAATCCAGAAATCAACTCCAATTTCGTAATCGGCGTGACGAGATAACCTTCGTGAAGTCCTCGCGCTTTGTCATCGATGAAGATGATGCCGCCTCCGATCATGACCATCATGAATATCGACATCACTGTCGAACCCGGCAGTAAGTACTGCACGTAAGGAACGTATGGATAAACCTCGACAACGTCGAGTCTCGGCTCTGCCGCAAGATGCCGCTCGAACGCAGGCTGATTGTAGGCCGCCATCAGACCCGTGACTGAGGCGACCATGGCTGAAGCTCGAAATCCATCCGTGTTGTCCTCAATTAGAGCGACTCTAGGATCGTTTCTGTCAATGACGCGCTGCGAAAAACCTGCCGGTATGGTCAGCACGCCGTTGATCTTACCGTTACGCAGGTCGGCGAGCGCCTCACCGGCGTCGCTGTAGTCGATGGTCTCGAACGTGCGGGCGTTAGCCGTAACTGCCAGGCATAGTTCGCGCAGTTTGACGGATGGCAACCGATGATCCTGATTCACCACACCGAGTTTCAGATTTCGCACCTGGCCGCCAAACGCATAACCAAGAACGACCAACTGCGCAATGGGCATCACGAGCGACATCATGATCAAGGCGGGGCTCCGGCGGAATCGCCGCAGTTCGCGTTCGAGGATGGCCAACATTCTATACATCGTTAACCCCTGCGCATGATGAATGAGCTCTCGCTGGGCGACGCCTCCTGGACCGCGTCCCGGAGCAAGCGGCCGGTATAGTGGACGAAGACATCATCCAATGTCGTGCTCTGCACAGACAGAGAGTGCACTGGCAGATTGATTTGGGCGGCCGCTTCGAGCAGTGCCATGGTCGTGGCGGGACCGTTGCGCGTCGCCACACGAAAAACGGTATCGTGACCCGATACGGCTTCAACCTCGGGAAGCGTCTTCATCCGGTCCTCCCAACCGTCCGGCGTCGTTGGAAAACTGACTTCGAGGATGTTCGAGCCGGATATCGATGCTTTCAATTTCATGGGTGAATCGAGCGCAACAAGCTTGCCGTGATCGATGATCGCGATCCGGTCGCAAAGCTTGTCGGCTTCATCCATATAGTGCGTCGTGATAAGGACCGTCAGATCGCGGTTCTCTTTCAACTGCCGCAGCATTTCCCAGACGGCAACTCGAGACACCGGATCCAGACCCGTTGTCGGTTCATCCAAAAAGAAAACCCGCGGCTCATGAACGAGCCCCCGCGCGATCTC
>Ga0209266_1001499_pt1 | contig 15454 bp, 14 predicted proteins | sample GraSoiAngelo_132_FD_185889 | JGI IMG/M metagenome (GOLD analysis project Ga0209266, IMG submission 185889) | Grasslands soil microbial communities from the Angelo Coastal Reserve, California, USA - 14_0929_02_40cm (SPAdes) (version 2) | ecosystem: Environmental > Terrestrial > Soil > Grasslands ...
CCGCGCGAGCACCCGCAGGAGCTGGTCGTCGGAGAGCGCCTCCGCGTGGGCGTCGACCAGCCCTTCGCGCTTCGCGCGCTCGAGCACCCGGTCGCGGTCGATCCCGCGGCCGTCGTCCGCGATCGTGATCATCACGCTCGAGCGCTCGCGCACCGCGGACAGGACGATCTCGCCCTCCGGCTTCTTGCCGGCCCGGCGCCGCTCCGCCGGCGGCTCGATCCCGTGGCTCACGGCGTTGCGCAGCAGGTGCATGAGCGGATCGCCGAGCTCGTCCAGGATGGCGCGGTCGAGCTCGATCTCCTTCCCCTCCACCCGGAGGGCCACCTGCTTGCCGAGCTGGCGCGCGCTGTCCCGCACCAGCCGCGGGAAGCGGTCGAACACCTGCCAGACCGGAGTCATCCGCGCCTGGATGATCTCGGCCTGGAGATCGGTCGAGAGGCGCGATACGTGGATCGCGATATCGTCGATGGCGGGATCCCTGCGCAGGGCGGCGAGCTCGTTCAGGCGACCGCGGGCGATCACGAGCTCGCCGATCAGGTCCATCAGGGCGTCGAGCCGCCGCAGGTCGACACGCAAATGGCGCGTCCGGCCGCCTTCGACCGCCGTACTCTCCATGCGCGGCGCCGCGCTCTCGTCCTCGGCGACAGTGACCTGGTCCACGTCGCCGGCGCGCTTGATCGCCGCCGCGATCGCGGCCGCGTCCGCGTCCGATTCGAGCCGGAACGCGAACCGCCCGTCGAAGTCCTCGGCCTCGAACGCGGCGACGGGCGGCGACACGGCGTGCACGGTCCCTAGCGCTTCGGCTTTGCGGAGCGCCACGAGCGCGCGTCCGCCCTTGAGCGGCGACTCCGGCCGGAGCGCGACCTGGACCAGGCGGCCGGGCGCGGTCGGGGGGAGGACCTCGGCCGGCGACGGGGGGAGCGGCGCGGCGCGCGTGCCGCGGCCGTGACTGGGGGGAGGCGCCACGCGGGATCCGGCGCGATCGAGCTCCGCCGCGAGCGCCGCCACGTCGAGCTCGCGCTCGCGGCCCGTCACCGACAGCTCGACCGCCCGCTCGAGCGCGTCCACGGTCCGGAACAAGAGCTGCAACAGCTCGTCGCTCGCCGCAGCGGAGCCGCGCCGCAGGGAGTCGAGCAGGTTCTCCGCGCGATGGGCGAGGTCCGCGACGCGCACGTAGCCCATCGTGGCGGCCATCCCCTTCACCGTGTGCACGGCGCGGAAGATGCCGCCCACGGGCTCGCGCGCCGCGGAATTTCGCTCCCACTCGAGCAACAGCTGGTTACAGGCGCTTAAGTGCTCCCGGGCTTCAGCCAGGAACAGCTCGGCGTACTGCGACAGGTCCATGCTACCCGAGTACCCGCTGCACGGCCTCGAGCACGCGGGACGGCTGGAACGGCTTGACGACGAAGTCCTTGGCCCCCGCCTGGATCGCTTCCACCACCAGCGCCTGTTGGCCCATCGCGCTGCACATCAGGATCTTGGCGTCCGGATCGTGCTTGACGATCTCGCGCACCGCGTCGATCCCGCCCATGTCTGGCATCACGATGTCCATCGTCACGAGATCGGGCTTCAGCTGCTTGTACCGCTCCACCGCCTGCGATCCGGTCTCGGCCTCACCCACGACCTCGAACCCCGCCTGGGCGAGGATATCGCTGATCATCGTCCGCATGAAGATGGCATCGTCGCAGACGAGGACAGTGTGGCTCACACACCCTCCCTAGGAAGCAAAAATGGGGGTAAGCAGCGCGTCGGTATCGAGGACCACGAAGAGCTGCCCAGCGCGGCGGCCGACGGCCCGCACGAGCGTGGGATCGATGCCGGGCAGCGCCTGCCGACGCTCGAGCGTCTCTCCGCCCACCGAGAGGAGGTCGATCACTTCGTCCACCGTGAAGCCGATGACCTTGCGCCCGGCGTCGAGCTCGAGCAGGACCGTGGTGCCGTCCCGCGGCCCGCCCGACGGGGCCGGCTGGCCCAGCGCCCGCCACCCGTCCACCACCGTCACCAGGCTGCCGCGGACGTTTACCAGTCCCGCCACTTGCGCAGGCGCGCCGGGAATCCGGGTCGGTTCGAACCGCGGCAGGATCTCGCGCACCGTCGCCGCCTCCGCCGCGCAGGCAAGGTTGCCCACTCGGAATATAAGGAGCCGGACCGCCTCGCCGTCACTCATCCGGTGCGAAGAAGCGAAGATACTGCAAGGGGTTGCGTTCAGCAAGCAAGTTCGCGTCGCCTGCCGCTTCGGCGAGCGCCGGCAGCAAATCGGCAGGCCACTCGGAGTGCAGCGCGAGCGGCGCGCCGGTGACGGGATGCTCGAGGCGCAGCTCCGCCGCGTGCAGCAGCTGCCGCGGCGCGAGCGCTTCGAGCTGCTCCGCCGCCGCGCGCAGTGACGGCGTCACGCGCCGGCTGCCGCCGAACGCGTACTCGCGGTCGCCCACCACAGGGTGACCGACGTGCGCCAGGTGGACGCGAATCTGGTGAGTGCGCCCGGTGCCGAGACGCAGACGCAGGAGATCGACGTGGGCGAAGCGCGCCACCACCGCGGCGTGGGTGACCGCGTGACGGCCGCCGGCGAGCACCGTCATGCGCTGGCGCTCGCGGGGATGGCGCGTGATCGGCGCCTCGATGGTCACCGGGCTGTTGGCGAGATGCCCCCACGCGAGCGCCGCATACACGCGCTCCACGCGGCGCTGCTCGATCGCGCGGGCCAGGCGCCGGTGCGCGAGGTCCGTCTTCGCGATCAGGAGTAGCCCGGACGTGTCGCGATCCAGCCGGTGCACGATGCCGGGGTGCCCTGTCGTGGAGCCCTCGGAGAGCTTGGTGCCCCGCCCGACCAGCACGTTGACGAGCGAGTCGTCCCAGTGACCGGGCCCGGGATGGACGACGAGGCCGGCGGGCTTGTCGAGGACTGCGATGTGCTCGTCCTCGAACACGAAGGCGAGATCGCGCTGCGCCGGCGCGTAGCGGCGCGGCTCAGCTGCGGCGGGGAAGGTCACGGAGACGAGCGTACCGCGGGACAATTGGGCCGAGGCGCGGAGCGGCTGACCGGCGGCGGAGACGCGCTTCTCGGCGATGAGGCGGGCGGCGACGGTACGGGAGAGCGACAGCTGCTCGGCGAGGAAGCGATCGAGGCGCTCGGTCTCGGGCACGGCGACGCAGAACGTGATCACCGTCCCCTGCCCGCCCGCGCTCACGGCTCGGCCGCCCGAGCCTCCTTCGCGCGCTCCTGCGCCCGGCCTTCGAGCCAGAGCGACAGGGCGAGGGCGATCGCGCCCACCGTGATGGCCGAGTCGGCGACGTTGAAGGTGGGCCAGCGCAGCGGCCCGATCCCGACGTCCACGAAGTCCACCACGCCGAGCGAGCTGCGGAGCCGGTCGATCACGTTCCCCACGGCGCCCGCGCACACGAGGGCGAGGGCGCCCAGGCGGAAGCGGTCCCCGGGGCGCGTGGAGCGCACCATCGAGCCGAGCACGGCCAGCGCGGCGAGCGCCAGGCCGAAGAAGATCCAGCGCGAGTACTCGCCCAGGCACAGGCCGAAGGCGGCGCATTGGTTGTACACGAGACGCAGCTGCACGTAGTCGCCGAGCACCGCCACCGGGAGGTGGCGCGAGAGCAGCGACTCCGCCAGGAGCTTGCTGGTGACGTCGGCCGCGACGATGGTGGCGGTCGTCACCCAGAAGAGCCGGCGATCAGCGCCGTTTGCCATCTTCCTCTTTCGCCTTGCACCTGATGCACAGGCGCGCGTGCGGCAGCGCGTCCAGTCGCTCGAAGCTGATCTCTTCGCCGCACTGCTCGCACCTTCCGAACTTCTCCGGAGCCTGGTAGAGCCGGCGCAGGGCTTGGTTGACGTGCCAGAGGTAACGTCCCTCCTGCGACGCGAAGAGGAAGGCCTTCTCGCGCTCCATGGCATCGGTTCCCTGATCGGCCATGTGGAACGAGTAACTCGACAAATCGCCGTCCGAGGCCTGGAGGCTCGAGTTGAAGGACTCGCCGTAGTAGCCGAGCTCCTTCATCACCCGGGCGCGCTCCTCGAGCAAACGCTTCTCGAGATGGCCGAGCTGTTTCTTGTTCAGGCCCTTCTTGGTCTTCGATTTCGTCGGCATTATCGGGTCCCGCCCTTTCGTCCATCATGGCGCCGGAGCGCGATCGTCACGCGACGGCCTTCGATGTCCACTTCCCGGGTTACGTCCGCCTCTTCGAGGATGCTGCCCAGCACCGTCTTCCGCGCCAGCGTCTCCCCCTCGATGAAGCCCTGAAACGCCGCGGCGGCGGACACCACATCCTCCGCCCCTGCCACGCTCAGCTCGATGCGGGTCGTGAAGTCGTACCCCGCCTCCCTGCGTAGGCGCTGGACGCGGTTCACGACCTCGCGCGCCAGGCCTTCCTGCACCAGATCGGCCGTGAGCCGCGGGTCGAGCGCGACCACGTACGGGCCGTCCGCCTGCACGATCCAGTCGCTCGCCACGGCGCGGGTGACGGTCACGTCCTCGGGAAGGAACTCCCAGACTCCCCGCCGCACGGGCTCCCCATGTTCGAGCGCCTGCAGCTCCTCCGCTGTGAGCCCCGACACGGCGGCCGCCGCCTGGGGCGTCTCCTTGCCGTAGCGTTTCCCCAGACTCCGGAAGTTCGCCTTGCCCTTCAGGGTCACGAGATCGTGATCCGAGGGCACGACTTCATAGTCCTTGGCGTTCACTTCCGCAGCCAAGATATCTAACAGGTCCCTCAAGACCGGGCCCTTCACCGCCGCCGGGACCGCGACCTGGATCTTGGCAACCGGCTGTCGCACCGGCAGGTTGCGCGCTTCCCGGGCGGCCCGCGCCAGCGAGGCGAGGCGCCGCACCGCGGCCATCGCCGCGAGCAGGTCCGGCGCCCGCCGTCCCCTGTCGGCCGGAAACGGCGCCAGATGCACCGAGGTTCCGGTGAGCGCCCGGTGCATCCAGTCCGCGAGAAACGGCGCGGCGGGTGCCAGCATCCGGGCGGAGGCGACGAGGGTCTCGTGCAGCGTCTCCAGGGCGACCGGGTCCGTGGCCCGGTCCGGCGCCCAGAAGCGCGGCCGGTTGCGGCGCACGTACCACCGCGACAGGTCCTCCCCCACGAAATCCATGATGGCGCGCACACCGGCCGTGACGTCGTAGTCGGACCACGCTTGGCGCACGCTCGACACGACCTCGTCCAAGCGGGCGAGCAGCCAGCGGTCGGCGAGCGCCCGCTTCTCGAAGGGCGTCGCCGCCGCTTCGGCCGGCGGCTGCCAGTCCTGGGCGTACTGGGCGAAGAACTCGTACACGTTGCGCAGCGTCACGAGAAAGCCGCCGACCACCTTGGGGATCTGGCTCTGGTCGAACCGCTTGGGGAGCCAGACCTGGCTCTGGCCGATCAGGTACAAGCGCACCGCGTCCGCGCCGTGCTCCTCAATGACCTGCCAGGGATTCACCACGTTGCCTTTGCTCTTCGACATCTTCTGCCCCTGCGCGTCGAGCACCAGCTCGTTCACGATCACGTGCTTGTAGACGATCGAGTCGAGCACGGAGACCCCGATCGCGAGCAGGGAGTAGAACCAGCCGCGCGTCTGGTCCACGCCCTCGCAGATGAAGTCCGCGGGGAAGTGGGCCTTGAAGTCCGCCTGGTGGGCGAAGGGGTAGTGCCATTGGGCGTACGGCATGGCGCCCGAGTCGAACCAGGCATCGATCACTTCCGTGACGCGCCGCATGGTGCCGCCGCACTGCGCGCACTTCCAGTCATACCCGTCGATGCCGGGCCGGTGCGGATCGAAGTCCGCGGGCAGGGCCTGCCCCCACCGCTGGCCCAGCTCGGCGTACGACCCGATCACCTCGCGGTGCTCGGCCTCGCTGTCGCATTCCCACACGTTGAGCGGCGTGCCCCAATAGCGGTCGCGCGACAGCGCCCAGTCGACGTTGTTCTCGAGCCATTCGCCGAAGCGCCCGGTCCCCACCTCGGGCGGGTGCCAGGCGACCTGCGCATTCACCTCGAGCAGCCGCTGCTTGAGCGCTGTCGTGCGGACGAACCAGGAGTTGCGCGCGTAGTAGATGAGGGCGGAATCGCAACGCCAACAGAAGGGATAGCTGTGCTCGTAGGGCCGCGTCTCGAGCCAGCGCCCCTCGTCCTTCAGCCGCTCGATGATCAGGCGGTTCGTTTCCTTGTCGGTGACGAGCCGCCCGTTCATCTCCGCCCAGCGGGTGTCCTGGAACTTGCCGTCGGGGGCGACCGGGTTCACGAAGGCGAGGCCGTATTGCTGCGCTGCCTGATAGTCGTCGGCGCCGAACGCCGGCGCCATGTGCACGAGCCCGGTCCCGTTCTCGGCCGAGACGAAGTTCGCGGCGATGATCACGGCGCGCTGGCCCTCCTGGGGGAGAGGCACGACCTCCAGCGGCCGCACATAGCGCTGGCCGACCAGGTCGCGCCCGCGGTACCCGGCGACCCGTGGCGCGCTGTCGAGCGGCCGGCCGGCGACGTGCACGTCCCCCGCGCGCGCCACGGCGACCACGAAGCGCGTCCCTCCAACTTCGTATTCGCCGTACTCGAGGTCGGGATGCACGGCGACAGCGACGTTCGAGAGCAGCGTCCACGGCGTCGTGGTCCAGATCACGAACTGGCGCTTCGCGTCGTCTTCGGACGGGAAGGTCACGTACACCGAGTTCGTCTGCACCGTCTCGTAGCCCAGCGCGAGCTCGTGAGACGACAGCACCGTGCCGCAGCGCGGGCAGTACGGCAGCACCTTGTGCCCCCGGTACAGGAGCGCCTTCTCGTACAGCCGTTTGAGGAGCCACCACACCGTCTCGATGTAATCGCTGCTGTAGGTGACGTAGGGATGCTCGTAGTCGAGCCAGTACGCGATGCGCTCGGAGAGCGCTTCCCAGTCGGTCTTGTAGGTGAACACGCTCTCGCGGCACATGCGGTTGAACTTCTCGATGCCGTACGCCTCGATCTCCTTCTTCCCGCTCAGGCCGAGCGCCCGTTCAACCTCGATCTCGACCGGGAGGCCGTGCGTGTCCCATCCCGCGATGCGCGTGACGCCGTGGCCCAGCATCGTCTGGTAGCGGCACACCAGGTCCTTGATCGTGCGCGCGAACACGTGATGGATCCCCGGCCGGCCATTCGCGGTGGGCGGGCCTTCGAAGAACACGAACGGCGGCCCGTAGCGCGCCGAGCTCTGGGTCTGCTCGAACAGACGCTCGTGCTTCCAGGTCGCGAGCAGCTGCTTCTCCAGCGCGTCCGGGGTGAGCTTGGCGTCGAGCCGCGGATACGGCATCAGTCGTGGCGCTCCAGCACGCCGCGAATCAGCGCCGTGAGCTTGGGCTCTGCGGCCCGCGCCACGGCGATGATCCGCTCCACCGTGGCCGGCTCGAGCGCGTCGGGGAGGCACTGGTCCGTGATGATCGACACCCCAAGCACGCGCATCCCGAGGTGCACGGCTGTGATGACCTCGGGCACCGTGCTCATCCCCACCACGTCAGCCCCCAGCGTGCGGAGCATGCGGTACTCCGCACGCGTCTCGAGGTTCGGTCCCGTCACCGCGACGTAGACGCCCTCCCGGAGCGGGATCCCCTGCTCCAGGGCCACCGCGCGGGCCGTGGCGCGCAGCTCGGCGTCGTACGGCTGCGACATGTCGGGAAAGCGGGGACCCAGCCGGTCGTCGTTCGGGCCGACGAGGGGGTTGTCGCCCAAGAGGTTGATGTGGTCGGCGATCAGCATGAGGTCGCCTGGGCGCCACAGCGGGTGCATCCCGCCGCAGGCGTTCGACACCACCAGGAGCCGCGCGCCGAGCGCGTGCAGCACGCGCACGGGGAAGGCGATCTGCTGGAGCGTGTAGCCTTCGTAGCGGTGGAACCGTCCCTGCATGGCCGCGACGCGGCGGTCCGCCAGCGTCCCGAGCAGCAACTGTCCCGCGTGGCTCTCGACGGTCGAGAGCGGAAACCCGGGGATCTCCTGGTAGGGGACTCGCGTCGCGACGTGCATCTCCTCGGCCAGGCCGCCCAATCCAGTGCCGAGAATGATCGCCACATCGGGAACCAGCGTCGTCCGCGCCTGCACGGCGTGGACCGCCTCGGCAATCATTCCTCGCGCGGACCGTCCAGCGCCCGGAGCTCCGCCATCTGACGCTCGAGCAGGGCGCGGAAGCCGCCCAGGTAGGCCTGGAACTGCCGCTCCGCTTCCCCCAGCTGCCGCCGCACATCGCCTTCGGCGGTGCGCGCTTCCTCAATGATGCGGCGCGCTTCTGCCTCCGCCTCCCGCACGATCACCTGCGCCTCGCGCTGGGCCGCCGTGCGCGTGTCCTCGCGCAGCTGCTGCGCGGCGACGAGCGCCTCGTTCATCGCGCGCTCGCGCTCACGGAACGCGCGCAACTGGTCGGTGAGCGCGGCGAGCCGCTCCTCGAGCACGGAGCGCTCTCGCAGGATCCGCTCCAGCTCGTCGGCGACGCGCATCCGGAAATCCTCGACGCCGAGCGGCTCGTAGCCCCGCAGCGTCCGGCGGAACTCCTGCTTGCGGACGTCGAGCGGCGTCAGGTGGAAGACGTCTTCGCTCACGCCGCCCTCGTCCCGAACAGGACGGTCCCCAGGCGCAGCATCGTCGCCCCCTCCTCGACCGCCGCGCCGTAGTCGCTGGACATCCCCATCGAGAGCGCCGGTAGCCATAGTCCCTCCTCCTGCAGCGCGTCGCGCAACGCGCGCAGCGCGCGAAACGTGCGGCGCTGGACCGTTTCGTCGACCGTCAGCGGCGCCATCGTCATGAGCCCCTCGAGCTTCAAGTGGGCGTGGCCGGCAACTGCACGCGCCAGCGCCGGCGCCTCGGTCGGCGGACAGCCGCTCTTCTGCGCCTCGCCCGCCAGGTTCACCTGGATCAGCACCCGCACCGTGACCCCCCGTTCGACGGCGCGCCGCTCCAGCTCCACCGCGAGCTCACCCGAATCCACGGAGTGCACCAGGGCGAACCGGCCCGGGATCTGCTTCGCCTTGTTGCGCTGGAGATGGCCGATCATGTGCCAGGCCGCGCGCGCCCCGATGGGCGTGTCGATCTTCGCCAGCGCCTCCTGCACCCGGTTCTCACCCAGCTCGGTGAGGCCTGCGGCGAGCGCCGCCTCCACCGCGTCGAGCCCGAACCCTTTGGTCACGGCCACGAGCGTCACCGGATGCGACCATCCCCCAGCTTGCTGACGCCGGGCGATTTCCGTGCGCACGTGGGCCAGCCGCTCGGGCAGGGCCCTAAAATCCATAAGCAAAAAAACTTAGCCGGGGGGTCCGGGCGAGACAATCCTAGGCGATAAGCCGTTCGCCGCCTTCGAGGTGCGAGATCGCGCCGGACAACAGGTCGCGGACCTGCTGGGGCGTGAGGGGGCGGTGCAGCAGGCCGTGGCTCGCGACCGAGATGGTGGACGTCTCCTCGGAGACCACGAGCACCGTCGCGTCGGTCTCCTCCGAGAGCCCGAGCGCCGCGCGGTGGCGCGTGCCGAGCGACTTGTCGGTGACTTTGAACTGGGTGAGGGGAAGCACGCATCCGGCCCCGATGATGCGGTCGCCGCGGATCAGCACCGCACCGTCGTGCAGCGGCGAGTACGGAGTGAAGATCGTCGTGAGGAGGTCGGCCGAGACCTTTGCCTCCATCGGCACGCCCGAGGAGATGAACTCCTCGAGGCCGATGTCGCCTTCGACAGCGAGGATCGCGCCGGTCGCTGCGCGCGACAGGCGGTCCACGGCCTCGGCGATCTCCTCGGCCACCGACTGCCGGTCGCTCTGCGAGAAGCGGCGCATGAAGCGCGACTGACCCAGCCGCGCGAGCGCGTTGCGGAGCTCGGGCTGGAATACGACCACCGCCGCGAACGCTCCGTACGTGAACACGACGCCCAGGAGGAAGCTGATCATCTGGAACTTGGCAAACAGCGCCGCGAAGTAGGCGACCGAGAGGATCATCACGCCAACGACGATCTGGATCGCCCGCGTCCCCACCAGAAAGAGCAGGAAACGGTAGATCACGAACGCGACGAGGAGGATCTCGACCACGTCCGGCCACAACCGCGGGATCAGGAACCGGTAGGACTCGAAGCTCACGTTGGGCTCGTCGTCGCGCTGGCCACGGTCAGCGCCTCGCGCGCGAGGGCGACGTCGTGGACCCGGAACAGGCGCGCGCCCCGCTCCCACGCGAGCGCGCAGGCCACGGCCGTCGCGCGATCGCGGTCATCCACGGGACGCCCCGTGGCGTGACCCAGGAACCGCTTGCGAGACGGTCCGACGGCTACAGGATAGCCCAACCCCACGACCGCCGCCAGTTCGTCGAGCAGCCGGAAGTTCTGCTCCGGCGTCTTCGCGAACCCGAACCCGGGGTCGAGGACGATCCGCTCCCGCGCCACGCCGGCCGCTTGCGCCCGCTCGGCCGCCATGCGGAGCTCCCCCGCCACCTCCGCCGCCACGTGGCCATAGGTCGCGAGCCCGTCCATCGTGTCCGGGGTGCCCCGCATGTGCATGAGGATCATCCCCACCCCCTCGCGCGCGGCAACCCGCGGCAGCTCCGGGTCGAAGACCCCTGCGGAGACGTCGTTCACGACCGCCGCCCCGGCGGCGATCGCGGCGCGAGCGACCTCGCTCTTGCGCGTGTCGACCGAGAGAGGCCCGAGCCCGCGCCGCGCCAGCTGCTCGACTACGGGAATCACCCGTCCCAGCTCGTCCGCGACCGATACGGGCGCCGCGCCCGGGCGGGTCGACTCGCCTCCGACGTCGATCAACTGACAGCCGTCAGCTTTCAGGGTCTCAGCGTGCGCGATCGCTCGCTCGAGGGTGGTGAACCGGCCGCCGTCAGAAAAGGAGTCCGGGGTGAGGTTGAGAATGCCGATCAGCGCCGGGCGATCGAGCGCGATCTCGGCGCCCGCGATCGGCCACACGCGCGGCGGCTCGACGTAGCCCGCGAGGAAGCGCGCCACCTCCCCGCTCAAGCCCTCGAGACCCGCGGGGACGCGGTCGGCGCGCGCCAACGGCGCGAGCCGGCTCGCCGTCCCGCCCACCAACGCCCAGCCGTCACCGGTGAGCACGTCCGCGCCGGCTTTGGTGCTCCATCGCACCAGCGCCTCGCGCTCCGCATCGGAGACGTCGTCGAGGAGGACGAGGAGAGGCTGTACTCCGGTGGCCGCGAGCCACGCCGGCTGCTCACCCCAGCCGCGGGCCGCGAGCGCCGCGCGCACCGCTTCGGGCGTATGGGCGGCGAGCGCGGTCAGCTTCACGCCCCGGCCCTAGCGCAGCGCTTGGACGACCTGCAACCGCGCCGCTCGCCACGCGGGGAAGAATCCCCCCACCACACCCATCACCACCGCGAAGATCACCCCGCCCACGAGCAGGCCCGGGGTCACGCGGAACGCGAACGCGACCTCGCTGAACGAGTTCCAGTTCGTCGTGCTGGTGACGATCCCGTTGATCGGCAGGGCGAGCAGACCGCCCGCCACGCCGCCCAGGAACGCGATCGCGGCGGACTCGGCGAGGAACGAGGCGAGCACGCTGCGCGGCGGGAAGCCGAGGGTGAGCAGCACCGCGATCTCGGGCGTGCGCGACGAGACAGCGGCGTACATGGTGTTCACCGCGCCGAACACCGCCCCGACCGCCATGACGCTCGTGATCATCACGGCGAGGAACGTGAGAATCCGGGTGAGCACCGTGGACTGCCCGGCGTAGAACGCCGACTCCCGCTGCGCCTGGACCGTAAGCCGCTGATCGCCCTCGAGCGCGCGCTTGAGGTCGTCGAAGGCCGCGGGGTCCGTGAGCCGCAGGATCACCGACTGGAACACCTCGCCCCGGAACACCGGCATGAACTGCTCGTTCTCCCCCCACACCTCGGATTCGAGCGCCGATCCGCCAGCCTCGAAGTGACCCACGACCAGCCAGTCGCGGGTCGCGAAGCGCAGCGTGTCGCCGATCGCCGTATGCGCGAAGCGCGGCACGATCTTCTTCCCGATGATGATCTCGCTCCGGCCCGACTCGAACTTCCGCCCGGCCACGATGTGGATGTTGCGGACCGCGAACGCCTCGTCGTTCACGCCGCGCGCCACAACGTTGTTCACGCCCTCCCCCACCGCGCGCGGGATGTTGATGACGACGAACACCTCGGGACTGACGAGCGGCCGGCCGTCCGCGCCCGTGGCGATACGCGGGTCCGCGGCGATGAGGCGCTCGCTCTCGCGCGAGATCCCGCTCTCCATCTCGCTCGCCGCCCCGCGGCGCAGCACGATCACGTTGCCGGGCGAGCCCGTCTTCACGAGGGCAGCGCGGAATCCGTTGGCCAGCGCCAGCATCGCCACGAACACGGCGACCACGAGGCTCACGCCGAGCGCCGTCATCGCGGTCGAAACCGGCCGCTGGCCGATGCTGCGGAGGTTGTAGACGAAGGGGATCTTCATTCGACGTGCCGCAGCGCCTGGACGATCGACAGCCGCGCCGCCCGTAGCGCCGGCACGATGCCGCTCGCCACCGCGAGCAGCAGCGTGATCCCGAAGCCCAGGGCGAGCGTCGCCGGCGTCACGTCGAAGCCGGGAAGGAAGCCGAAGCCGTTGAACCCGGTCCCGGCATAGAGCAACTTCGCGCCGCCCAGGCCGAGCACCGCGCCCGAGAGCGTGACCACGCTCGCTTCCGCCATCACGAGCCCGAACAGCGTGCGGTCGGTGAACCCGATGGTCTTGAGCACGGCCACCTCACCGGTCCGCTCCCGCGCTGTCATCATCATCGCGTTCGCGGTCACCATCAGGATCGCAAACACGACGGCCATGCCGATCGAGTTCATCAGGAACTGCACGTTCCCCCACATCGTGACGAAGCTCTGGTTGAAGGCCTTCTCGGTCATCGTCTTGGTGGGCGCGCTCGAGTTTCGGAACATGGCGTCGATCGTCTGCGCCACGCTCGCCGCGTGCGAGGGGTCGCTCAGCTGGAGCGCGTACCAGCCGGGCGTCGCGCGATGGTCTGTGCGCTCATACAGGTAGTCGTAATGGAACAGGAACGAGCGGTCGTCCATCGCGCGCACCGTCGGCGTGTAGACGGCGCGGATCGTAAACGTCCAGTCGCCCGGGTAGATCGTCCCGCGTATCGTGACATCCTGCCCCAGCCGCCAGCCAACCTTCTCCATCAACCCTTTGCCCACGAGGGCGGCGGTCCGCTCATGCAGGAATGCCTCCTTTTGGCCAGGCGGAACGCTGATCTCGGGGTACATCGCCAGGTATGTCTCCGGATCGACCGCGAACTGCGCGAAAAAGGTCTTGCCGTCGCCGTACAGGCCGCCGAACCAGTTCGCCCAGGTCACGGCTGCCACGCCGGGCACTGCGGCGAGGCGCTCCCGGTAGCTCAGCGGCAATGGAAACACGATCGCCGTGGCGTTCTGGACCCCCATGCGCGAGGCGCTGGCGACCTCGGCGCCCGCGTTCAGAGTGGTCACGACCGAGCGCAGCGAGGCGAACAGGAACGTGGCGAGCGCCACGCCCAGCGTGGTGAGCAGCGTGCGCAGCCTGTGGCGGCGCAGGTTCGCGAGCACGAGCGGCAGCAGCTTCACGCCGCCAGGACTCCCTTCTCGAGATGCAGCACCTGCTTGGCTTTCTCCGCCGCGTGCGCGTCGTGCGTCACGATGATGATCGTCTTGTGGAGCTCGCTGTTGAGGCGCTGCAGCAGGGCGAGCACCTCCTCCGCCGCCCGCTTGTCGAGCTGCCCCGTCGGCTCGTCGAGCAGGATCAGCGTGGGATCGGAGACGATCGCGCGCGCGATCGCCACGCGCTGCTCCTGACCGCCCGACAGCTGTCGCGGGTAGTGCTGCAGCCGGTCGTCGAGCCCGACCACGCCGAGCGCGATCCGCACCCGCTCATCCCGCTGCTTCCTGGAGAGGGGTGCGAGCAACAGCGGCAGCTCCACGTTCTGGAACGCCGTCAGGACTGGCAGCAGGTTATACGACTGGAATACGAAGCCGATGTGCCGCGCGCGCCACGCCGCCAACGCCGTCGGCGGCATAGCGTTGACCTTCGCACCTGCCACCGTGATCGTGCCGCTCGTCGGGCGGTCGAGCCCGGCGATCAGGTTCAAGAGCGTGGACTTGCCGCTCCCCGATGGCCCCATCAGCGCGGTGAAGCTCCGCTCCGCCACGTCGAGCGTGAGGTTCTCGAAGACTTCGATGACCTGAGTGTCCCGCTGAAACGACTTGTGGACGTTGCGTAGCTCGACGAGTGCCATGGCGCCGTAGTTGAGTGGTGGACGACCGGTGGACGGTCAGGGGGTGCGGGCGCGGACTCGCTGCCCGTCGCGCGGACTCTCGAGTCCGCCCACGACCAGGAGCTCGCCGCCCGAAAGCCCCGACCGAATCTCGCGCAAGTTACCACTCACGGGACCTGCGTCAACCTCGCGCCGCTCCACGCGGTCGTTGCGCACGACCCACACCACGGCCCGCCCGTTCTCCGACCGTACCGCCGCTGCCGGCACGGTGATGCGGCGCGCGGCCGTCGCCGCAGGTGCCGCGTCCTCGAGAAACTCGACCTTGGCGCCCATCTCCGGGAGGATCCGCGGGTCGTGATCGAGGATGGAGACCTTCACCTGCACGGTCGCGCGCTGTCGGTCCGCCGTCGGCACGACCTGGCGCACGCTGCCCCGGAACGCGGTGTCGGGGTAGGCATCGAGCGTGATGCGCGCGCGCTGGCCTCCCTTCACCCGCGCGATGTATGCCTCGTTGACGTCCACCTCGACTTCGAGCGTAGCGAGATCGGCCATCGTCACGACCGCGCCGCGAGTGAGGCCTCCCCCCACCGAGGGCGCCACCACTTCGCCGACCTCTGCCTCTTTGCGGAGGACCGTGCCGGCGAACGGTGCGCGGACGTACGTGTTCTCGAGGTTCGCTTGCGCGAATCGCACCGCCGCAGCCGCGGCGTCCACCCGCGCCTCCTGGGCGTGGACCCGCGCCTCGCCCTGCCGGGCGCGACTTTCAGCGCCCTCCGCATCCTGCGCCGACACCAAGTTGGGATTCTGCACCCGCAGGTCGCGGGTGCGCACGAATTCGCGTTGCAGCTCGTCGCGGTCCGCCGCGAGCTCCGTCAGCGTCGCCCGCGCGCTCGCGAGCTGCGCGTTGGCCTGCTCCACGGCGGCCACATAGTCGGCGTTGTCGAGGCGCGCGATCACCGCTCCCTTCCGCACCTCCGAGCCCTCGCTCACCGCGAGCGACGCAAGCCGCCCGGGGATCTTCGCCGACACCGCGGCCTTGGTGCGCGCGACCACGTAGCCGTTCGCGACCACGCTCACCGCTCCCGCTCCTCCACCGCTTCCGCCGTCCAAGGACGCCGTGACCACATCAACCGGCACCGCGTTGCCCCGTCGCAGCCAGGCCCACAGGCCGCCACTGAAGACGAGCGCCACCCCAGCGAACCACAGGGCCCGCCGCAGCGCCCGGGTCAGGCCGGGCGACGGCTGGTCGCGATCGATGCGGAGTTTGGAAAGATCAGGAGCGG
>Ga0209266_1001501_pt1 | contig 15438 bp, 13 predicted proteins | sample GraSoiAngelo_132_FD_185889 | JGI IMG/M metagenome (GOLD analysis project Ga0209266, IMG submission 185889) | Grasslands soil microbial communities from the Angelo Coastal Reserve, California, USA - 14_0929_02_40cm (SPAdes) (version 2) | ecosystem: Environmental > Terrestrial > Soil > Grasslands ...
GCCGGCAGCGCTCCTGTGATACAGCGAGTCGACGAGCGACAGCCGCCCGCCGCAGTAGGGGCAGCGGAGCACGTCGAGCGTTTCAGTCCGCATGCTGGATTTCGCCGAGGTGTTCGAGGATCCCTTCGCCGGTGGCCTCGAGAGGTGCGCGGCGGAACTGCTCGACGCCGAGCCACTGCCGCGCTTCGTCGTCGTCGATCCACGCCATGGGGTTGTTGCGCCCGATCTGCGTGCGATGGCAGCGCAGCGCGGCCAGCTTGCGCGGCACCCAGTCGCGCACGTCGATGACGAAGGTCGGCGGCTTCGCGCCGTCGCCGAACGCGTCGGGCGCGATGCCCCAGAAGCTGGAATCGGGCGGCGCGCCGCCCTTGCCGTGCGCCGCGTCCACCATCTCGCGCATCACGCCGAGCTGCATGGTCACGTAGTAGAGCGGCGGCGCGGCGGCGCCGAACGATCGGACCGCCGTGAACGTGCGCTCGTGCACGCCGATGTGATCGAGATGCCAGTAGAGGCCGTCCTCGGCGAACGTGATCACCGCATCGGGACGGCAGCGCAGGATCGTCGCGACGATCTCCTGGTGCAGCTCGGGCACCTGGACCCACCGGAGGTCGCCGTCGGGGTGATCCAGGAGGATCACCTCGGCGATGCCGAGCACGGCGGCCGCGTCGCGCAGCTCGCGCGCGCGTACGGCACCCAGGTTCCCGTCGGGCACGAGCGCCGGATCGCTGATCGAGCCGGCCTCGCCGTGCGACGCGCACAGCAGGATCACCCGGGCGCCGGCGTCGGCCAGTCGTGCCAGCGTTCCGCCGCATGCCAGCGACTCGTCGTCTGGATGCGCGAAGATCCCGAGCACCGTACGGCCGGCGAGAGGAAGGAGACTATCGGACACCATGGGCCTGCGCGATCCTCGCGTAGACGGACACATACTCGTCGACCATGCGTGCCGCGCCGAAACGGGCGACGGCGCGCTCGTGCACGCGACGGCGATCGAGATCGAAGACCCGCGGCAGCTCGTTGGCCATCTGCTCGAGGTCCTCGAAAACCATCCCCGTGACGCCTTCTTCGACGACCTCCCGAACGGCGCCGCGATCAAGGGCGGCGACCGGCGTGCCGCAGGCCATCGCCTCGGCCAGTACCAGGCCGAACGGCTCGCGCGCCTGGATCGGGTAGAGCAGCGCTCGCGCGCCGCCGAACAGCTTCACCTTCGCCTGAAAATCAGCTTCCCCGTAAAAGACGACGTGGCGGCCGTCGACGTGCGGCGCCACACGCTCGCGATAGTACTCGTTTACCGCCGCGGCCAGGATCAGCCGCATGCCAATCCGCTTGGCGATCTCAATGGCCTGCAGCACACCCTTGCCGTCGGTGAAGCGGCCGAGGAACAGCAGGTAGTCGTCGGGCTTCTCACGGTAGACGAAATTATCCGTGTCGATGCCGTGCAGCACGGTGGCGACGACGTTGAGGCCGCTCAGCAGGCGGCCCTGTTCGCCCGAGATCGCGACGAACGGCGCCTCCGGGTAGCGCGCCCACAGCCGGATCTCCGCCGCGCTCGGTGAGTGGTGCAGGGTCTGGACGATCGGCGTGGGCGAGAGGCGCGCGAAGGCGAGCGACATCGGATAGTAGGCGGCCTCATAGTGAATGATGTCGAAGTCGGCCGCGCGCTCGACGGCCGCCGCGAGGTTCAGCATCTCGTACAGCTCCCACGGCCACATGTTCTCATCGTGCCAGTAGCCATGCGGGTAGATCGCGCAGAGACTCGCCTTGGTCTTCGAATCACCCGTGGCGAACAGCGTCACGTCGTGACCGCGTGCCACGAGCCCCTCGGTGAGGAGCGACGTCATCGTCTCCACCGATCCCGACTTCGGCGGCGGGATGGTCGTGGCAACCGGCGCGATGTGCGCGATTCTCATCGGTGGTCACGACGGTTTATCACGAAGACCCGACGTTTGCGAAGGTACACGAAGACGAAGACATCTGGTCGTGATCTTCGTGTAACGCCGTTCGTGGTCCCTGTCATGAGCAGGCGACCTCGATGAGCTTCGGCAGCACCACGCGGGCGTCGAAGTGCTCGCGCGCCACATCGATCGCCCGCCGCGCGTGACGATCGTAGTCGGCGTTGATGCGGGCGATCCCGTCGAGCGTGGTGTCCATGTTCGAAAACGCGAGCAGTCCCTCCCCGCACGGCAGATGCGCCGTCCATCCGGTGTCCTGCACCAGCGCCGGACGGCCCGAGGCGAGGTAGCACTCGGTCCGATCGCTGAACCAGCCCGATCGGTGGACGACGTAGGTGTGCTTGGCCACGCCGAATTCGGCCTTCGACCCGTGGATGAAGGCGCGGTAATCCGCCGGCGTGCGCGATACGGCCATCGCGTCCACCGTGTCCCAGCCGTGCCGCCGGAGCAGCTGCTGCGGCCCGTTGATGGCGAGCTCGAGCCGCTGCGACGTCCGCGAGGGGAGCTCGATGAACTTCACGAATTCCGAATCCTTGTTCCCGCCGACGTCGGCGAAGCTTTCCATCTGCCAGGTCATCACCGTCGTGAAGCGATCGCGGGGCGCGCGGTCCGCCCGCCAGTCGTCCATCGTGATCGGCTGCCACGTCTTGTGCCAGGTGAAGGCGCCGGTCGGAATCGGCGAGGCCGGCGTGCCGATGTTGGATCCGAAGGTGAAGAGATGGTCGAAGCGCCGGAAGAACTCCACGTACCACGGCTCCGCCTTGGCGATCGCGAGCTGCGTGAACGCCGGGTCCGAATCGATGAACACCTTGCGGGGAATCCGCGTGTACTCGTCGCGCCAGAACCAGGAGCCGCCGGACAGATTGATGAAGAGGTCGGCGCCGGCCGCGTAGCGTACGACGTCTTCCGCGCTCCTGCCGTGATGGCTGCCGTCGTAGTTCACGAACGACCAGCGGTCGCCGAGGCCGAACGGCTCGAGGGCGTTGTGGATGTAGGCGGTGCCATAGGCGGGATCGGTGGCGCGCGTGTTCTGCACGGGATCGTAGACGCACTCGCCGGTGTCCTCGATGTAAAAGACCTCGTGTCCGAGCGCGCGCAGGCCGAGCAGATACATGAGCGAGCACCACGTGACGCCGCCAAACGGATACCGGGCGATGATGCCGGCGAAGAGGATCCTCATGGGATTGCGGATTGCGGACTGCGGATTGCGGATTCCGGAATTGCAGATTCCGGAGTTGCAGATTCCGGAGTTGCAGATTCCGGAGTTGCAGATTCCGGAGTTGCAGATTCCGGAGTTGCAGATTCCGGAGTTGCAGATTCCGTCGCACTGAATCCGCAATCAATCCGCGATCCGCGATCCGCGATCCGCAATGTCATCATCTCTTTGCGGCCTCGATCAGCTCATCGATGCTCTCGGGGTCGTCGAGCGACTTGCCGACCGACAGCCGCGCGCACATCCGCCGGTACAACTGACTGGACTTCACCAGCTCCTCGTGGCGTCCCTGTGCCGCAATCTGGCCGCCATCGAGCACGAGAATGCGATCGGCGTCGCGCACGGTCGACAGGCGGTGCGCGATGACGATGGTCGTGCGGCCGGCGCGCAGGCGCCGCAGCGCCGCGAACACAATCTCCTCGGAGATCGAATCGAGCGACGAGGTCGGCTCGTCGAGGATCAGAATCGGCGCGTTCTTCAGAATCGCCCGCGCCACGCTCAGGCGCTGGCGCTCGCCGCCCGACAGCTCGCCGCCGGCTTCGGCGATCTCGGTGTCGTAGCCTTTCGGCAGCCGCGAGATGAACTCGTGGGCGTGCGCCGCGCGCGCCGCCTCTTCGATTTCCTGGCGTGTCGCGTCGAGCCGGCCGTACCGCAGGTTGTCCGCGATGGTGCCCGAAAACAGCACGGGATCCTGAAGCACGATCGCAATCTTCTCCCGCAGCGACCTCACCCGGTACTGGCGCACGTCCACGCCGTCGATGAGCACGCGCCCGACCGCCGCGTCGTAGAACCGCGGGATCAGGCTGACGAGCGTCGTCTTGCCTGCGCCGGTCAGCCCGACGAGCGCGACCACCTGGCCCGGCTTGGCGTCGAACGCGATGTCGTGCAGCACCGTCGCCCCACCCGGATACGTGAAGCCCACGTCCTCGAACCGGATGTCGCCCCTGACCTCAGTCGCCGCGATCGCATCCCGTGCTTCCACCGTCTCCGGCGTCATCGCGAACATCGCGCGAACGCGCTTTGCGCCGGCGAGCGCGCCCTGCAGCTGGCCGGTGGTGTGCGCGATGGCCGAGAGCGGGCCGTAGACCGCCGCGAGATAGCTGATGACGACCGTCAGCCGGCCGACGCTCAGCCGGCCGTCCATCACGAGGCGGCCGCCGACGATGACGACGAGCGCGGTCCCGAGAATCGTGATGGTGCTGACGACGACCGAGAACAGCGACTGCTGCCAGGTGATCGCGATGCGGGCGCTCATCGTGGTGTCGCCGGCACGGGCGTAGCGCTGCAGCTCGTGCGGCTCGCGCGCGAAGCTCTTGACGAGTCGCATCGCGCCGAACGTCTCGTACAGCCGCTCGAGCAGCTTCGACTCGAGCTCCTTCACGCGCTCTTCGCGGTTCACGAGCGTCGACGTGTAGTACCGCAGGCAGAGATACATGAACGGCACGACGGCCAGCGACAGCAGCGCGATGGTGACGTTCATGTACAGCAGGATGCCGAACATGACCGTCAACGATGCGATCGAAGTCGCCAGCGGAAAGATCCCGCTCATCACCAGGTTTTCGATCGCGTACGCGTCGACGTCGACGCGGTACACGGCGTCCGCCGTGCTCGTCGTGATGTGGTGATGCAGCCCGAGCGCCGTCAGGTGTTGAAACAGCTTGCCGCGCAGGTCGTACACCATGCGCTGACCGGCATCGACCTGCACCTGCGTGCCGTAGGCGGAGACCAGCTGGTTCACGACCTGCAGCACGACGCCGGCGATGACGACCGCGGTGAGCAGGACGAAACGATGGTTCTCGGTGACCAGGGCGATCCCTGGCGCCAGGCGCGCCGGAAACGGCCTTCCGCCCAGCACGTAGTCGATGACGATCGCGAGCGGCCACGGCTGCAGCGCGCCGAGCCCGATTTCCGACAGGAGCAGCACCGCCAGCAGCGCGACGCGCTTGCGGTACGGCCGCAGGAACGACAGCGTCCAGACGAGGAGCGGTTCGCTCATCCGCCCACCTTCCGCGGCGGCAGCAGCGGCTGCTTCGGCACGAGGTTCGGCGCGATCCGCGGAATGATCAACGGCACGACACGGTCCTGGCTCGAATCGGCGACGTACAGGAAGCCGCGACGCGGGTCGTAGGCGACGCGCGTGGGTGCGCCGAACGCTTCGCGCCCCTCGTCGCTGAGATCCCGCAGGATGCCGTCGGGGCCGACGGCCCTGACGTGGCCGTTGTAGTAGTCGGCGATGAAGATCGTCACCTTCCCGCCGGGCTCGTGGACGACCGCGACGCCGGCCGGTCCCGCGAACCGTGCGGCCGTGGCGGGCCCATCGTCGCCCGAATAGCCCCAGACGCCGTTGCCGGCGACGGTCGAGATGATGTGCGTCTTCGCGTCGACTCTGCGCACGCGGTTGTGATGCATGTCGGCGATGTAGAGGTCGCCGTTTCGCGTGTCGATCGCGACGTCGCTCGGCATGTTCAGATGCGCGTCGGTCGCCGGTCCCCCGTCGCCGACGTTCTGCGCGTCGCCGGGCGCCCCGTCGCCCGCCACCGTGTGAATGAGGCCGGTCCTCGCGTCGATCATTCGAATGCGGTAGTTCAGCGTGTCGGCGATGTAGATATCGCCGTTGGGCGCCGCCGCCACGGCGCTCGGCGTGTTCAGCGCCGCGTCCACCGCGGGCTTCTCGTCGCCGTCGTAGCCGTTCTCGCCCGAGCCTGCGATCGTAGTGATGACCCTGGTCGGCCTGTCGACACGACGGATGCGGTCGTTGTGGGAGTCGGCGACGATGAGGTCGCCGTCGGGCGCAATCGCGACGCCGTCCGGCGTGTCGAGCTGTGCGACGATGGCCGGACCGTTGTCGCCGGAGAACCCGGTGCCCAGGTCGTGGTTGCCCGCCACCGGCTCGATGTCCCCGCGCGTGTCCACCCGGCGGATGACGTCGTTGTTCGAATCGGCGATGTAGATGTCGCCGTTGGGTCCGACGACGACGCCCCCCGGCGTGTCGAGCCACGCTTCGATCGCGGGGCCGTAGTCTCCCGCGTACCCTTTCTTCCCGCCGATCACCGGGCCGGTCGCCGCTTCGCGCAGCATCAGCGTGCTCGAGCCGAGCGCCACGATCATCACGATGAAGATGAAGGCGCTGCGCAACCCGTACATGCGGAGCAGCGACGGCGCGATCAGCGGCGCGCGGACCCGGCTCGATCGCATCTTGACCATGCCCGCCCCGAGCGTCACCCTCGCGATCCCACGCCGGACGATGGCCGTGGTCTGCGCGGTCCGCCAGGCGATGACCACGATGAGCAGCACCGCCAGCGCGGAGACGATCGAGCCCGCGAGCGGCCGGCGCAGCGCCGCGCCGGTCGCGGCGCCGGCGAGGAGCACGGCGCCGAGGCCGACCGCTGCCACGACGCCGAACATGGTCGGGCGCAGGTGCGTGCTCATGCGGACGAGCGATTTGCCGGAGCCATGCTCTTCGACGAGCGCACGCACGTCGAGCCAGGCCCAGCGGTCGACGAACACGCTGACGTCGCGGTCGTCCGACCAGCCCTCGTCGATTTCAATCGTCCGCACCGCGCGCGAGCGGCGCAGCCAGTCGGCGAGCTGCGTCAGCACGCGGTCGGCCGATGTCCACGACTCGCCCCAGAAGCGATCTTCGGTGACGTTGCCCGAGATCAGCAGCAGCGCGCGCCACGCCTCGGCCAACGACGGGCGCGGCCCGCGGCTCGTCTGCGGCTCGCTTGGCGGCAGCGCGACCTCCGGCGGCGACAGCACGCCGCGAATGCGCCCGCGCAGCCGGGCGAGCGGTACCAGAGCTTGTTGCCCTCGAGCGAGTCCACCTCGGACCGCATCGCGTACGCGATGTTCTTCGCGAGGGTCGCCGCGACGCCGACCAGACCGCCGCCGAGCAGCAGCGCCGCCGCCCAGATGTGGTTGCGCGAGGCGGCGACAACGGCGCCGGCAGCCGTGAGCGCGTACGAGATCGCCTGCCACTTGATCGAGTTGGGCAGGAACGCGAACGGATGCACGTCCGTGCGGTACACCGACGGGAACGCCGCGGTCCCCCACACACCGGCGTTGACGCGTGTGCTCCACAGCGAGCGGACGAACGGCAGCGGGCTGTAGATGCGGCCGCGCCACAGCATCCGGCCGTCGAGGAACTTGTCGGGGTGGTGCGCCATCAGCCACGTTTCACCTTCGCCGTAGCCGATCTGCTGCTTCCAGTACGTGTTCACCGACGTCCGATGGTGATGCCACACGAGCGCGGCCGGCGCGAATCCGATCTTCCAGCCCCGCGCCTGCAGCCGCCAGCACACATCCACATCGTCTCCAGCGCGGAGGTAGATGGGATTGAAGCCGTCGATCGCGAGCAGCGCGTCGCGGCGGAACGCCATGTTGCAGCCCGGTACGTGCTCGGCGACGCGATCGTCGAGCAGCACGTGAGTGGGGCCGCCCGGCGCGCGCGCGATGCACTGCGCCATCGGCGGATCGTCGGCCGGCACGACGTTCGGTCCGCCGGAGCCGACGGCGTCGGATGTGAGGAACGGCTGAACGAGGAACGTGAGCCAGTCGCGATCGACGCGTGTGTCGGCGTCCGTATAGGCGACGATCTCGCCCGCGGCTTCGGCCAGGCCGACATTACGCGCGGCGCTCAAGCCGGCGTTCGGCGTATCGACGACGCGCACCCGCGCAAAGCTGCGGGCGATGTCCCCTGTCCGATCCTTCGACCCGTCGTTGACGACCACGATCTCGTAGTCCGGATAGGTGAGCCGCTCCAGCGAGGCCAGGCAGTCCGCGAGCGTGTCGGCGGCGTTGTACGCGCAGACGACGACCGATACTTTGGGCCACGTGCGCTGCCGCGCGCGCGAAAAGGGCGCGTCCGCGAAGGCCGACGCGACGGCGAGCGCGGCCGGCTTCACGCGTCGGTCGCGATCGACGAGCCCGAACGTCCAGTCTTCGACCGATTGGCCGCCGCGCCACCATTGGTCGGTCCAGGCAAAGGCGATCGCGCCGCAGGCGCCTTCCTCGAATGCCGCGCGGATGTGCATCGAGGTGATCTCGGCCTGCCCCGCTTCGCCTTCCCGCGTGCTGTCGGCACCCGCTTCAGCCAGGAGCAGCGGCTTCTGACTGGCGATGTGCTGCAGACGCACGACGTACGCGCGCAGGTCGGCTTCGTGATGCAGGTAGACGTTGAACGCGCAGATGTCGAAGAAAGAAAGATCGAGAAACTCGGTCGGCGGAAAATTGACGTACGTGAACAGGCTGTCCGGCGACGTCGCCTTCGCGTCTTCGTACAGGCCGCGCAGGAAGTTTTCAACGCGCAGCCGGCCATGCCAGCGCACCACACCCGGCGGGATCTCGTTGCCGACCGCGAAAGTCAGCACCGCAGGATGGTCACCGAGCTCGGCGATCCTCGCCGTGATGTCCCGGCGGATTCCGCGCTTCAGGGCGCGGTCGTCCAGAAACGCCACGTGCTGCGACCAGGGCAGGCCGACCATGACGCGCAGCCCCTCGCCCGCGGCGGCGTCGAGCAGATCCCGCCGCGGCGGTGTGTACGTCCGGACGGTGTTGATGCCGAGGCTCGCCATCTGGCGGAAGTCCGCGGCAACCTGTTGCATGGAGGGAAACTGGTAGCCCTGCGCGTCGGGCGCAAAGGTCCCGTAGGTCACGCCTTTGACGAGGAATCGCTCACCCGCGGCCGCCTCCGCACCGGGCGCGCCGGCGTGTTGTCCCGCCGCAGCCACACCGATAGCGGAGCGCGGCGACGGCCGAACGCGCAGGAATTTTCCGTCCGTGACGATTCGGTCGGCTGCCGCCGGACGCGTATCGCAACGGACTTCAGAATCGGCCTGGACTGCGATGCTCACGATAGGCAGTGCCCTTCGCATGTAGAGCGGGCCTTTCAGGCTCGCCTTCACGGCGACTCTGAAAGCGTCGCCCGACACCCGGAAGGGACAATTCCTATTCTATCAGTAGGTTGGAGGTTCGGCGCTCTGGCGGAACAGGTGGGGCCTGGTGGGTATGGCCACCCGACCTCACCGATCGATCCTGACGCTGCCGCTGAAGGTCTTGAAGCGAAGCGTCCCGCCGTTGCCGCCGCCGAGCTCGGCTTTGAGCGAACGACGGCTGGAGCTGTGCAGCGTGAGAGGCATCTCGGAGCTCAGCCGGCCGCTGAAGGAGTTGAAGGAAACGCTCCCGCGGGCGGATTCCGGCACGTGGAGCTCGACATTACCGCTGAAGGTGTCGACGTCGATCGTCTGGTCCGGCTCCCACGATTTCGCGCGAATCAGGACAGACCCGCTGAAGGTGTGCGCCTTGACCGAGCCGGTCACGTCGTTCAGGCTCACCCGCGAGGAGAAGCCGTGGATTTTGTGCGACCCTTCGACGCCGTCGACGATCACCCGCGCGCTGAACACGGAGAGGTCGAGGCTCGTCCGGCGCGGCACCTTGATGTCGAAGTCCGTTTCCACGACGTTGTTCCCGTCGGTGAACCAGTGCCAGGAGCGCTCCGGCCGGTTGGCGTTCACGACCACGACGCTCGAGCCGTCGCTGTGGACGTCCAGCTTGATGCGGTCCAGGCGGTCGCGGGTGCCGCGGCGCACGGCGTCGACGACGACCTCGGGCCGGTCCGACGTGGTGACCGTAACCCGGCCCGAGAAGCTCCTGAGCCGCAGCGTCCCGCCGGGTTCCATCCTGATCGTCCGGCTGATGTGTTCCGTTTCCTCAAACGCCGCAGTGACGGCCGGCGTGGCCAGCGCAAGGATACCCAAGGCGAGCACATATTTCCGCATGGGACCTTTGACGGGTTCGCTGGCAGAAACGTTCAAGGGTCAAGCCATTAGCTATTAGCCATCAGCCATCAGCCATGAGGAAGCGCGTCAGGATCCAGCGCGCCCGTGTAGATGGCCATGCCGACAACGGCATCGATGCCGCGGGCGTGGAGGTCGTCGATCTCACGCTGGGTGCTGATGCCCCCGGCCGCGGTCACGCGGCGCATCGTCGCATGCCGGACCGCCAGGATCGCCTCCATGTTCGTCCCGCCCATCAGCCCTTCGCTGTCGACGTGGGTGTACAGAAACTCGTCGCAGTAAGGCTCCAGCGCGCGGACGGCCTCCGACGCGGTCAGCGGCAGGGCCGTCTTCCAGCCGTGAATCACGACGTATCCGTTGCGGCTGTCGACGGCGGCGATGACGCGCTCGCGGCCGACGGCGTCGCTGAGCCGCTGCGCGAACGCGAGGTCCGGCTGTCCATCCTTGAAGAGCGCCGAGCCGGCGATGATCTGCTGCGCGCCGGCGGCAAGCACGTCCTGCGCGCGATCGAGGGTGCGGATGCCGCCTCCGACGCGGCACGAGATTGCGCCGGCGATTTGCCGCACGATCGCGAGGTTGTCGCCACGGTCCAGCGCCGCGTCCAGATCGATGACCTGCACTTTAGGGAAGCGCTCGAACCGGCGCACCCAGCGAAAGACGTCATCGTCCTTGATCGCGAGCCGCTCGCCCTGCACGAGCTGCACGACGGCGCCGCCCTGGAGATCGATGGAAGGGATCAGCATCCTGCGGATGGATTTGCGCTCATTCTACGGGCGCTCGAGATCAACCACGAAAAGCACGAAAGGCACGAAAAACGCGACAGGCACGAAAAACGCCAGCACACGACCATACGAAAGCCCAGAACCAAACGATCCTATTTTCTTTCGCGTCTTTCGTATCTTTCGTGTCTTTCGTGGCTGTCGTGGCGGCCACTAAAGCCGAACCGGAATGCCGTGTTCGCGAAGATGCTGCTTCAACGCGCGCACGCTGGTCTCGGCGTAATGAAAGATCGACGCCGCGAGCGCCGCGTCGGCGCGGCCGGTCGTGAAGACGTCGACGAAGTGATCGAAGCCGCCGGCGCCGCCGGAGGCGATGACCGGGATCGACACGGCCGACGACACGGCGGCCGTCATCGCGCAGTCGAAGCCGGCCTTGGTGCCGTCGCGGTCGATTGACGTCAGCAGGATCTCGCCGGCGCCGCGGTCTTCCGCCTCGCGCGCCCAGTCGACGGCATCGCGGCCCGACGCGCTCTGCCCGCTGCGCGCGTACACCGAGAAGCGATCGCGCCCGGGAGCCCGTCTGAGCAATGCCTCACGAGCTCCTCGTTGCCGCGCTTCGCGCGGAACGACTTGCGGATTCGGGCCGTTTTTCGCCGGCGGAGCCGGTGTCTCGCGTTTCGCATCGATGGCGACCAGCACCGCCTGGCTCCCGTACCGCTCGGCTACGGTGGTGATGAGCGCCGGTTCGGCGAGCGCCGCGGTGTTCAGGCTGACCTTGTCGGCGCCGGCCTCGACGGCCGCGGCGGCGTCGGCTTCGGTGCGGATGCCGCCTCCGACCGCAAGCGGAATGAAGAGCTCGCGAGCGACGCGCGAGATTGTGTCCGCCAGCGCGCGCCGCGCTTCGAGGGTCGCCGTGACGTCGAGAATCACCAGCTCGTCGATGCCTTCGGCGTTGTATCGCCGCGCCAGTTCGGCCGGATCGCCGGCCGACCGCAGTCCTTCGAAGTTGACGCCCTTGACGACCTGGCCGTTCCTGACGTCAAGGCAGGCGATGATGCGTTTAGAGAGCATCGCTGTCGTGGAGCACACGGAGGTTAAAGAGGACGCGGAGGGTCAAGCCACAGAGACACTGAGACACTGAGAAAGTCTTGGCCCTGTGTTGAGACAGATAGAAAAGCTGAGCTCTGTGTCTCTGTGTCTCCGTGGCTATTACTCTCTGTGTCCTCTGCAACCTCTGCGGGCTCATCCTACCAGCTCCAGAAAGTTCCTGAGGATGCGAAGTCCGACATCCCCGGATTTCTCGGGGTGGAACTGCACGCCGGCGACCTGCCCGCGCTGCACGATTGCGGTGAAGGCCCCGCCGTGCTCCGTGATGGCGACCGTCTCGCCGCTCCGCGGCGCCGCGTAACTGTGTGTGAAGTACACCTGTGCGTTTGCCTGGACACCCTCGACAATCGACATGCGACGCTCGATCGAAAGGCTGTTCCAGCCGACGTGGGGAACTTTGATGTTCCGGTCCGGCTGAAGCCGGACCGTTCCCAGCCGAAAACATCGTCCGCTGAACAGTCCGAGTCCGGGACAGTCCGGCGCTTCGTCGCTGCCTTCGTACAGCCACTGCATGCCCAGGCAGATGCCAAACAGCGGCCGACCTTCGCCGACGCGGGCCAGGATCGCGTCGATCCAGGATTGATCGAGCGCCCGGGTCGCCCCGAAGTGTCCGACGCCGGGGACGATGATGCCGCTCGCCTCGGCCAGATCGCCGGGCGATTGGGGCACGAAGACGTCCGCGCCGATCGTGGCGAGCGCCTTCTTCACCGACGTCAGGTTGCCGGCCTTGTAATCGATGAGCGCGATCACAGCAGGCCTTTGGTGCTCGGTAACATGCGGGCGAGCCGGCGATCCTTCGCGCAGGCGACGCGCAGCGCGCGCGCGAACGCCTTGAAGACGGCTTCAATCTTATGGTGGCTCGACCGGCCGTAGAGCACCTTCACGTGGACGTTGGCCCTCGCGCCGATCGAGAAGCCCTCGAAGAAATCGTGGACGAGCTCGGTCTGGAGATCGCCGACCCGCGCGAGCTTCACCTGCAGATCGACCACGGTGTGCGGCCGGCCGCCGAGGTCCACTGCGGCGACGGCCAGCGTCTCGTCCATCGGCATCACGAAATAGCCGGCGCGATTGATGCCCCGCCGGTTCCCCAGCGCCTTCGACACCGCCTCGCCGAGGGCGATCCCGAGATCCTCCACGGTGTGATGCTGGTCGACGTCGAGGTCGCCGCGCGCGTCGATGCGAAGATCGAAGGCCCCGTGACGCGCGACGAGCTCCAACATGTGATCGAGAAAGCGGATTCCGGTCCGCACGCGATACCGCCCCTTGCCGTCGAGCCCGAGGCCGAGCCGGATCTCGGTCTCGGTCGTCCGGCGGTCGATTACCGCGCGGCGCACAGAACCTCTTCCATGACGGCTATCGCGCGCCGCGTGTGATCGACGATGCCGGTGGTGATGCGGAGGCAGCCGGCGCACCCCGGTTCGGTGGAGCGATCGCGCAGGTACACTCCCCGTGCGAACGCGCCGTTGACGAGGGCGTCGGTACGATCGCCGGCGCACACGAGCACGAAGTTCGAACGGCTCTTCCAGTATGTGAGGCCGAGTCGATCGCACGCCGCGTAGAGCAGCGCTTTCGATTGGGTGACCTGCCTTAGGTAGCCGCGCATGTGATCGAGATCCGACAGCGCGGCCTGAATGGCGGCGACGGCGGCGACGCTGACGCTGTACACCGGCACGGCGCGCCGAATCGGGTCGACCGTCGCCGGCGCGGAGACGAGGCAGCCAATCCGGAGTCCGGCCAGACCGAACGCCTTCGAAAACGTGCGTCCCACGACGACGTTCGGAAAGGCGTCCAGCTCGGGGATGAAGCTCTCGTCCGCGAATTCCGCGTAGGCCTCGTCGACGAACACGATCGCGCCGGCGGGGACGCCCCGCGCGACCGCGCGGATGTCGCCGAGCGGCATGCTGACGCCCGTCGGGTTGTTCGGGTTCGTCAGAAACACGACGCGTGTGTTCGGGGTGACCGCCGCCAGCACCTCGTCCAGCGGAAAAGCGAAGTCCGCCTTCGGCATCACCTGCACGAGCTTCCCACCCGCCACTTCAGTGTCCAATCGGAATATTTCGAACGCCGGCTCCGGCACGATCGCTTCGAGCACCGGGCCGCCGATCTCCGCCCGCAGGTACGCCACCGACAGCGCCATGAGGCCCTCGTCGAGCCCGTTGGTGAGCGTCACGCGATCGGGCGGCACGCCCAGATACATGGCGACCGCGTCGGTCGCTGCAGCATAGGGCGGATAGAAGCCGACCTGATCCGCGCGCAACCGCGCGAGCGCCTCGGTCACGCGCGGCGAACAGCCGCCCGTGTTCTCGTTCTGATGGAGCCGCAGACCGCCATACAGTTCCGGTGGCTTCTGGTAATGACTCATGGCCAAAGACCAACGCTCAACGACTGACGACCAGCGCCGAAGGCCGACTCCCGAACGCCGAACGCCTATTGGAACCGGACCTCAATCGATTCGGCGTGCGCCTCGAGGCCTTCGGCGCGCGCGAAGGGCAGAACCGTCGGCGCCAGTCGCGCGAGCCCGGCGCGCGTGACGCGCTGCACGGACATCACGCGCACGAAGTCCGCGGCCGAAAGACCGCCGCGGAAGCGGGCCGCCCCCGAAGTCGGCAACACATGATTCGAACCTGTCGCGTAGTCGCCGGCCGCCTGCGCCGAATAGGCGCCGATGAACACCGCGCCGGCCGTCAGCGGCCGCCGGGCGAGCGCTTCGCGATCGACGACCAGGTGCTCGGGCGCGAACCGGTTCGCAAGCGTCATCGCCTCGTCCGCCGTGCGCGTCACGACAACGGCGCCGTTCGCGCCGAGCGAGCGCTGGACGATAGCGCGGCCCAAACTTCGTTCGGCGACTGCCTTCACGACGCGATCGGCGAGCCGCCGGCTCCAGGTGATCAGGATGGCGCGCGCGTCGGGGTCGTGTTCGGCCTGTGCGATGAGGTCGGCGGCGATCCACGCCGGCTGTCCGGCGCCGGCGACGATCACGATCTCGGTCGGTCCCGCGTAGAAGTCGATCGCGCAGCGGCGCGCGACGAGCGCCTTGGCGGCCGCGACGTAGCGGTTGCCCGGCCCGACGATCTTGTCGACGCGCGGAATCGTCCTGGTGCCGTAGGCCAGCGCCGCCACGGCGTGGGCGCCGCCGATGCGGAAAAGCTTCGTGACGCCGGCTTCGAGCGCGGCCGCCATGACGGCGGGTTCGGGCCGCGGGCACGGACGCCGGCGACGCGCGCCGGCACGGCGGTCATCAGCAGGGAAGAGGGCAGCGGGAACCGGCCGCCGGGCACGTAGCAGCCCACTCGCTCGATTGGCTCCACGCGCTGCTCGACCGACACGCCGGGCGCCACATTGAGATCGAAATGGTGCGGAATCTGACGGAAGGCGACGCGGGCGATAGCTCGCGCGGCCCGATGGATGGCGCGCCGCACCACCGGCTCGACACGGGCCGCGCCGGCCTGCATCTCGCCGGCCGACACTTCCCACGGCGCCGACACATCGTCGAACCGCCGCGCGAACCGCGCGAGCGCACGATCGCCGCCAGTCCGCACGCCGTCGACTATCGCCTCGACGCGCCGGTCGAAGGCGCGATTGTCGTCGCGCGCCGGCGCGAGCAGGCGGGCCAGCGCCCGCGTGTCGCTCGCGTCGAGCACCCTCAGCCTCACTGC
>Ga0209266_1001507_pt1 | contig 15400 bp, 12 predicted proteins | sample GraSoiAngelo_132_FD_185889 | JGI IMG/M metagenome (GOLD analysis project Ga0209266, IMG submission 185889) | Grasslands soil microbial communities from the Angelo Coastal Reserve, California, USA - 14_0929_02_40cm (SPAdes) (version 2) | ecosystem: Environmental > Terrestrial > Soil > Grasslands ...
TCCTCAGCAAACTCCACCCAAACGTATTGGAAGCCGAAGGGTTGCTGTTCCATGTTTTACTCTTCTTGCGCTTCCGCGTCAGTGAAGTGAAATCTCTGGTCAGGCTTTTCCGCCGCCGCACCAAACATTCCGGATTGAGTTAGAAGGTGTGCCGGTGGTTCAAGGGAGTGGTCTGCAAAACCTCCATTCGTGGGTTCGAATCCCACCCGCGCCTCCAAGCTTCTCGTTTCAAATCAATGGATTACCACTTTCGTTTCTTTCCCGCCATCCCCAACTTGGGAACATTTGGGAACAACTGGAAAAAGGGCATCTTCTAGACTCTCAATTGCACGCCGGTGCGTATCTGGAATCGCATGGGTATAGAAATTCAGCGTGGTCTCGACAGTGGCATGCCCCAATTGCTGTTGCGCAATTTTAGCGGGCACGCCGATATCATGTAGGACTGACGCGTGTATGTGGCGTAGTTGATGCCACGTCACGCGCTCAAGCCCTGCCGCCATTGCCGCCGGCCTCAGCACACGTTCTAGAAGATTACTTTCGCGGTGTGGTCCGCCCAACTGGTTCGGGAAGAGTAAGCCTTCCTCACTCCAATTAGCGGTGAACCTCTTGCGATGCTCTTCCAACAGTATGCGTGTCTGTGGACCAATCGGGATGGTGCGAATACTGCGCTCGCTCTTAGGCATTTGGACCTGGCCGTGAAAGACAGATTCGGAAATTCGAATCGTGCCCTCAGCCAGATTCACCATCTTCCAGCGGAGCGCCAATAATTCGCCCACTCGCAACCCAGTAGAGGCCGCGAGTATGACCATCGACCGATAAGGTTCCCGGAGTTGTGCGAGCAGCTTCGCCAGGGCTTCCGCATTCAGAATCCTGGGCTCTTTACGTCGGCCCTGTGGAGGGAACTTCACGCCCCGAGCGGGATTCGAATTCAGATAGCTGTAGTCCACTGCTGCGTCCAACACGCTTGAGAGTACGATCCAAGCGTTACGCACGGTTTGCCACGCCAGGCCTTGGCGGAATTTATCTGCAACAAACTGCTGAATGTCCATCTTCGTAATGTCGCAGAGACGCCTTTGACCGAAACAGGGCAAGACGTGCTTGCCGAGAACCATGCGATACCCACGCTGCGTGGAGAGCTTTAGCGTCGATAAGACAAGACTTGCCCATTCGCAATCAACGAAATCCTGCAAATGCTTTGTTGCCTGAGGCCGTTGCTGGCCCTGGTTCAACATGTGCAGATGCTGGTCGAGTTGCGTCTGAGCTTGACGGCGAGTTGGGATCTCGCTCACCAGCCCAAGCACAATCGAACGTTGAATGCGTCCTAGACTACCGTCTGGCCGAATCACGTCTTCCCTCCAACGAGCGATCCAGACTTTCCTGCGTTTACCCCGTTTGAATAAACAACCTGATTGATATCTGCGACGAGCCACTGTCCACATCCTTTCTCTTGTGGCTCGTCTTGCCTTTTCAGTTTGTAGCGTAGCGCCGGGCGTCATGGTATTCAACGCAAAGCGCCATGGAGCGACCGCGCATCTTCCAAATAGTTCCTGATGTCGGCTGGGAGAAACCGCAGATACTTTCCTATTTTGATGTGCGGAAGAGGGGTTACACATCGTGGGCGCGTGTGTTCATACACCCATGAAACCGGAACCTGCAATAACCTGGCCACTTCTTGAACACTGAGGAGCTGCGTGCCGTCCGTCTTCTTTTCCCCTGTGGCTCTGTCCGCTGCGGCATCCCCGTCCAAAATAGATGGTTGGAATTCGCTAAGAACGTTTGATGGCGGTGACACCTCCTCACTTTGATTCGTTTGCAGTCGATGAGGCTTGGGCGACGAGAGCTTGACTTGTAGGCGCGAAGCATGCTGTCTTGAGGACGCTGTATTCTCGCGCACGTCGAATTGGAAAGGACGGTTCTTCATGCTTTCTTTATAGTCCCAAAGAGAGAGTCTCCTCCGTTCTGGTGTTGATCGCCGTTGCGGTGCTGTTCTTCAAGCCAGGTCTTGAAGTCGTCGTCTTTCCTAAACAAGAGCTTTAAGGCTTCACTGACGACGTAGGATTCCGAAGAATCGATAAGCTCGGCGTACTTCGACAGTTTCAATCTGATTGCCTCCTCAACACGGATTTGCAGCGTTTCGTTCTTTGGTGGTTTAGGGGGTGACTTTAGGATTGCCATCGGTCCTCTCCTTTTCTGCACGCGGAGTTTAATAAAGCGTGCAGGGAACTTTGCTTGCTCTGACTCTCCACCGCGGGGAAAAAGGCCGAAGCGTAGCGCATCGGGGGCGGGAGCGACCCCAGCGAACTTTTGGGCGGCTTGGCCGCAAAAAAGTGGGGTCGCTCCCGCCCGATTTGGCCTTTTTTCCACGGTGACTTTCGCAGGGCTGGTCATTGCAAGTCCTTGACACCAAATCTGTAGCACGGGCGTCGGGTGAAGAGGCGCCAATTCCGGAGGTGCAGAAGGCAATTCTTACTATCTTCACTGCCTCCCCAGAGCGACAACGCGCCGCTTCGTTAGCACGGGCGCTGAGAAAGGGAAAACTAAGGTTCAATATTGTGTCCTTTCCTCGAGGCTCGCTTGCGAGACGGGATGCGCCGCGTGAGCCTTCGACCTTCGCGTTCGGTACCGAGTCCCTCCGCCTACGCCATGCTTTTCGCGCCGGTTTTCGGCCTCCGGGACACGACCGTGACAAAAGCGCGCAATGAGCGTGCGTGGTGAGGCGGGAGTGACCCCCGGGAATCCGTGACGCGCGGTGCGTCAAAGGATGGGGTCGCTCCCGCCTCACCCGAGTCTTTGGCCCGTCCAACTGCTTGCACGTCTCAGAACGATCTCTTGTCTTCTCAACAAGTTCACCCGCATAGAGGACCGAAGAGAAAATTCCCTTTTCCAGAAGTAGCACCAGAAGAGGACTTCTGCCCCATTTACCGGGAAAACTCGGTGCATTCAATCAGGCCAGACGGTTGACCGAAGTGGGACGGCTCCGTCAAGCCCGCAGGGGAGGTTGGAAAAGAATCTTCCCCTCACTTACTAAGAGGCCTTCACAAGGGAAAAACTCAACGCCCTTTTGTTCAAGCTAAAGCACTACGGGAATAGGCACTCCGTCTAGGACGTTCGCACTTCCACAGGTGAGGCACGCAGACTCCCGCATGTCCGCAATGCCTCTTGACCCGGTCTGGCATCCGGATTGCGCAAGTCTTGGGGGAATTCGACGAATACTTCCTCCATCTACTCAGAGGCCTTCAGAAAGGAAAATGTCAATCCTTTTTTTGCTCAGACCAGCCCTTGGAGGATGGGTTTCGACCGGCGATCTTCGGTTCTTGCGGCTAGCTGCAGCCTGTCCAGTGTTGGCCATGCCTGTCGCCCCGCTTTGAGATTGCGCTCCGGCAAGCTTGGGGGAGCTCGGCAGAAAGCCCGGTGCGCTTACCTGGGAACATCCAAAGGCGAATGGGGCTGCCCGGCAAAACCCAGAAAGTGGACGCTATTTTCGACGTACAGAGATTTTTCTGCGCAAACCTCAAGCAAGCGTCATGAACCAGCGCTGTGGTCTGTAACGTGTGATTGGACGCTGCTGTCGGAGGTGGTGACGAGCAAGGGGCCACAACTCGTCATAAACGACAGGCAAGATAGCCTCCTGAGCGCCCCAGGACAAAAACCCATGTCGAATCCTCCGGGCGCCAGTTTGATCGCTACCTGTTCCTGATTCGGGATTGGTCCGCAGCCAGCTTTGCACGACGAGCGATTTCGCGGGGCTCGGTTACCTCGAAGAAATTCGGGCTGATGTGTGCAGGATTCGGAATCTTCTGCCAAGTGCTTAGACTCTTCTGATACCAATCTCCAGACTCTCTCCATCGGTCAGCCTCGTCTTTGGCGACCCGCGTCCTCCGAGCTAGCACGGCAGAGACATCCCCAAGACCAGCATAGCTATCAGCCAAGGCATACAGCGCCTCCACGTTGTCCGGGTTGGAGGTAGCCAGCGCTTTGGAAATGCTCAACGCTTTTCGATATTCTTCCGACGCTTGGTCTGAGTTTCCACTCTTGAGGTGGGCGCGGCCGAGATGGTTGCGGGTGCAGGCCTCGTTCACCGTGTCCTCGATGTCCTTGGGGTCGGCAGCGGAGATCGCAGAGTAAATGTTCAAGGCTCGCGAGTAGCTCTCCTGGGCTCTACGTACATTCCCAGTGTGCTCGAACGCTTCTCCTACCGAAATTTCTGTGATTGCCAGAAGACTGCGGCTGTGTGAGTCATTGTCGGAATTGGCAAGTACGGTTTGCTCCGCTAGCGCATGCATGAGAAGACTTAGTCCCTGTTTAAGATGACCTGCTTCCACTAAAGCGTGGCCGATATCCCCCTTCGAGGTTATGAAGTACGAGCGGAGGAAAACATCCTTCGGGTCGGCTGCCGCCATAGGCTCGAGCAGGTTCGACTCTTCCCGGTAGTATTTCAGCGCCTCTGTCGCTCTGCCGTTCATCAGCAGAGCATCGCCAATTCGTGTAAAGCAAGCAGCCAAGCTTTGGCGAAGCAAAGCGTCGTCGTTAGTCCTGGCTAGTGGTTCCATTATTTCGCGGGCTCGCCTGAAATAGTTTAAGGCCTGCTCGCGATCGCTGGCTTTTACTAGATCATCGCCGACCCCAAGGTTGGCCATCGCGAAGGCACGTTGACTTGCAAGAACAGATGGATTCGCTTCTGCGATCTTTTTCAAAAGAGCCAACGCTCTTCGATGGTTTTCCAGCGCGCCGTGAAGATCACTGGCGCTTCCTCTCACTCCATTGCCTTCCTGAATATCTCCAAGCTGCTCGTAATCTGTCGCCAGTTCCTCGACGAGTGCCTGCGGGTTTTCGCCACCTTTGCCAGCTGCTGCCTCGGCAATCCTGACAGCCTCGCGAAGGTTTTCCAGACCTTGTTCCGTGTCAGAGAATGAGAACCACCGCAACTGCCCGATTCTGCGGTAAGCGCGAGCGAGAGCGATCTGGTCCTCTACGTTGGGTTGCGCTATGGCCACAGCCTGCCGGATCACCAGCGCCTTACGAAAACTCTCCAGCGCCGCGGTAGGTTCGCCGAGATTCGACGCATTCGTAGTCCCTTGTACTCGGCCGACTTTCTCGTAAGCAGTTGCCAACTCGCGTTGTAGTGAAAGGTTCCCAGCCGATTGACGTGACAAACTGTCCAGATACTCCAACGATTCTTGCACAATCAGCTTTCGGGCGGGCGTAGCTCCTGGCAAGTTTTCGATCGAGTCGTGAACCTCAAACATCAGAGAGTTCGCTATCCGCCGGACATCGTTGAATCGCTTTTCCGCCCGCTGGCGATTGGCTTCCGCAATGCGTGCTTCCCGTATGGTGGCCGTGAAACCCGCGAGCAGCGCAATCAACACCAGCCCTGTAGCCGCCACTCCGGCTTTGTGGCGAGTAATAAATTTGGAAGCCCGGTATGCAAAGGTATCTTTGTGCGCGATGACCGGAAGATGTCCCAGATGGCGCCGGATGTCCTGTGCGAATTGCTCGACCGACACGTAACGCCGCTGCGGTTCCTTGCGCAGCGCCATCAGCACGATGTTGTCGAGGTCGCCGCCCAGGCGCTTGCTCAGTTTTTCGGGAGAGCTTCCTCGGACCGCGCTGAGCGCAGCCGCGCCTGCTAACTTTTCTTGCTCACGGTCATCTGCCGGAACCAGCGTGTGACGGACGGCAGCGCTAGGTTTCTCCGGGTCGGCTTCGCAGACCGCGCGGGAAATCTCGTGTGGCGTGCGGGTAGCGACGCAATAGGGAGTCCGGCCGGTGAGTAGTTCGTATAACACCACTCCCAATGAGTAGACATCGCTGGCGGTCGTGATGGGCTCGCTTTTAACCTGTTCCGGGCTTGCGTACTCCGGCGTCAGCAAACGGAATAGGCTGATGGTTTGCTCCGGCTGACTGGCGGTCTCGCTGGACAGCAAAATCTTCGCAATCCCAAAATCGAGTAGTTTCGGCACGCCTTCCGGAGTAACCAGGATGTTGCCCGGCTTGATGTCACGATGAATGATCAGCCGCTGGTGTGCATACTGCACTGCCGAACATACCGGAAGAAAAAGCTTTAGCCGCTCGGTCGTAGCGAGCTTCTGCGCATCGCAGTACTCATCAATGCGCTGGCCCTCGATGAATTCCATTACAAAATACGGCAAACCCTGTTCCGTGGTGCCGCCGTCAAGCAGCCGCGCAATGTTGGGGTGATCAAGGCCGGCCAGTATTTGCCGTTCGTTTTTGAAGCGATGAAGCACAAAACCAGAGTCCTGGCCGGAACGCACTAACTTGATGGCGACTTCTTTGCGGTACTCATCATCGGCCCGAACAGCACGATAGACTTCACCCATTCCGCCGACGCCGATTTCTTCGACAAGCTCATAGGAACCGATCCTGCGCCCAATCCAGGTCTCAACCTGCTGAGGAAGGTCAAGGGCGAACTCTCTCAGAATTGCAGGATGGCTTAGAAACTCGTCCCCGGCCTTCTCTCCGGCGTCGAGTAGTCGCTCCAGGTCCATGCGGAGCTCGGCGTCGTTTCCACAGGCTTGGTCCAGGTAGTCCGCGCGCTTGGCGGGATCGAGCTCCAGGACGGGTCCGAGGAGTTCTTTCATCCGCCGCCAGCGCTCCGGCGTCATGATCTAACGCTCCTCATGGTTCATTTGTTCGTAGAGCCAAGCGCGGGCCGTGGCCCATTCGCGTTTTACGGTAGCCGGAGAGATGTCCAGCAACTGAGAAGTATCTTCGATGGAGAGCCCACCGAAGAAGCGTAATTCCACGATCTGACTTTGCCGCGAATCCAGCGCGGCTAGCCCGTTCAAGGCATCGTCGAGCGCAATCAGATCAACCGCGCGTTTTGCCGGCGGGGCCACAGCTTCGTCGAGCGCGAGGGTCAGATTCCCCCCTCCGCGCTTGGCGGCACGCTGCTTCCGCGCGTGGTCCACAAGGATTCTCCTCATCAACTGCGCGGCCACGGCAAAAAAGTGAACGCGGTTCTCCCAATGCACTGAACTGCGATCGACCAGGCGAAGGTAGGCTTCATGGACAAGGGCCGTGCTCTGTAGAGTGTGGTCGGGGCGCTGACTGGCCAGACATTGCCGCGCGATGCGGCGAAGTTCTTCATAAACAAGGGGGATGAGGGCCTCTCTGGCGGCTGTATCCCCTTGGCTCCATTGAAGGAGTAATCGCGTGACGTTGCTGGTCGAAGAGGGGCCCAAGATGGTCGTTCTGCGCGGGGAAGCCCTCGGATCGCGCAAAGGTATCCCGCTTTCGCCGGAAAGTCAATCCACTGATCGAGCTTGACCCGGCTGTAGTCCGTTCCGGCGCGAGAGAGTTGGAATAGTTTTCTGGACCGTGAGCCAGTTTGCCGAGTTTTTGCGTTTATTAGGACAAGAGGAGATACGTGGCCAGGCCCGTTCTCCGGCAACGCTCCCGACAATTCGAGTCAAAGGCACGGAACTCATTGCTTGGACGCGAGGAAGTTTCGATGCACAAACTGCTGTGGTGTTCCTTTTGTGCGGTGGTGCAGATGATTTCGGCCGCCGCTTTTCCGGGCCGAGCCTGGGCGCAATCGAGGCAAGCATGACACGCAAGGGGGAAGCCGACATGAAACCCTTTCACATCGAGATGCCGCACGTCCCGGTCATTCTCCTTCCGCTGCTCATGGCGGCGCTTCTCCCGCTCACGACAGCCTCCGCTCAGAGCATTTCGTTCAAGGAGGCGACGAATTCTCCGGTCGGCGTTGGGGTACACCCGCCTTCCGTCGCCGTCGCGGATTTCAATCTGGATGGAAATGCGGACCTCGCCATCGCCAACGCCAGCGACAACACCGTCACGGTTCTTTTGGGCAACGGCAATGGGACGTTCACGCCGGCTAGCAAGTCCCCTTATACGGTGGTGGCATGCTTTCTTTGTAATGGTGTGCCGACTTCGGTGGCGGTGGGGGATTTCAATGGGGATGGAAAACCGGACCTGGCCATCGCCAATATTCCTATCGGCCTTGGTTCCCTCATCGGTGCTGTCACCGGTCATGTGGGAGGACAAGTTGCCATCCTCCTTGGGAACGGCGACGGTACGTTTCAGGGAGCCAATAACTTCGGTACGGGAGGCGATTTCCCGACATCGGTGGCGGTCGGCAACTTCAAAAACCGCTTTTACAACAACGCGAGGCCGTACAACGATCTAGCGGTCACGAATCTCAACAGCGGCAAAGTCTCTATTCTTCTGAATAATGGCAGCGGCTCCTTCTCGCAAGCTGCAGGTTCCCCGTTTGCGGTGGGCTCGCGCCCTTCCTCCGTCGCGGTATTCGACTTTGATCAGGATGGCAACGACGATCTGGCCGTCGCCAACGCCGGCGACAGTGCCGTCGCCATCTTGATGGGCAACGGCCAGGCCGCGTTTACGCCAAACACCAATTCGCCCGTGGCGGTAGGAGGCGGTCCTTCGGCCCTCGTGCTGGCTGATTTCAATGGTGACGGCAAGATGGACCTTGCGGTAGCCGATCTCTCTGCCAGCGCAGTTTCCGTTTCTTTGGGCGATGGTACCGGCACCTTCCCGACAGTTACGGACTACCCGGTCGGCAGGTCCCCCTCCTCCATCGCGGTAGGCGACTTCAACAAAGACGGAAAGCTCGACCTGGTGGTTGCGAATCGCTTGAATGGCTCGGTCATCTTTCTCTTGGGAGATGGCAAGGGCGCGTTTCAGCCCGCCCGAAATTTCTCGGTCGGTGGTGACCCGCTATCGGTCGCGGTAGGGGATTTCGATGGAGACACCGAGCCGGATGTGGCCGTAGCAAATCTGTTCAGTAATTCGGTATCCGTTGTCCTTAACACTACTGACATCGTGCCGCCGGCAACGATCGCGACCCTTACTCCACCAGCAAATGGCAATGGCTGGAACAAAACCAGCGTCAGCGTAGCCCTCAGCGCAACAGACAATGCCGGGGGCTCTGGCGTCAAAGAAATTCACTACACCATAGCAGCCAACCCAGAAGTAGTCGTCGCTGGGGCTTCGACCACGCTGAACTTTTCTGCGGAGGGAACGTACTCCATCGCCTTCCACGCCGTGGATAACGCGGGAAATACAGAGGCGGCACAGAGCCTCAGCGTACGGATTGATGAGACGCCGCCTACGATCACAGCTTCGCAATCGCCTTCCGCGAATGCGGCAGGATGGAATAAGAGCGACGTGACTGTGAGCTTCACCTGCTCGGATGCGCTTTCGCAGATTGATTCTTGCACGCCTCCGGCGTTGATCAGCACGGAGGGCGGCAATCAGACGGTGACGGGTACCGCAACGGATCGCGCGGGAAATTCCGCAACTGCTACGAAGACCATAAACCTCGACAAGACTCCGCCTGTCCTAACGATGCCCGCGCTTGCCGCAAGCTATACCTACAACGCATCGCTCACGCTGGCCTTTGGGGCCACGGATGCACTCTCCGGATTCGCGAGCAGTCAGGCGACGCTCAACGGCAGCCCGATCATCAGCGGCACAACCGTCACGCTCAATCATCCGGGGACGAACACTTTCACTCTGACGGCAACGGACGTCGCCGGGAATACGGCGACTCAGACAGCCACGTTCTCGGTGCTGTACCACTTCACTGGGTTTCTGCCGCCTATCCCGAATGACGGGAGTGGCCTCTTCAAGCTGGGGAGCAACGTCCCGGTCAAGTTCCAGCTCACCGATGCCGCGGGAGCGTCCGTCTCCAACGCCATCGCCAACCTGACGGTTCAGATGTTCTCCGGCAGCGCGCTAACAGGTACGCCGATCGACGCAACTCCTCCCGGTAGCGCGGACACCGGAAACCTTTTCCGGTTCGACGGCACCCAGTACATCTACGACCTGAGCACGAAGCCGTTTGCCACCGGCACCTGGCAGATTCAGGCGCGGCTGAATGACGGAACAGTTCACACGGTCCTGATCGGGCTGAAGTGAGGAGTGGTTTCCGATATGCGGCGAAGGGAAAAACGATACGGGCCGGGATGGGATGATTTCGGGAATTTGCGACTAGCGAGGTGAGGACATGCGAGGAACCTTTCTTGTGTGCATCGCAGCTGCTGCCGCTGCGTTGATTGGCTGCGATGCGGCCCCACAGCCGCCGGCCCATACCAATGCCTGGCTGAGTTACAAGTACAGCCGAAATTGTCCCACGGGGTGTCCCGCTCTTTTCGATGTTTCCGAGGCGACTAATTACTACAACACGATCGGAGCCAACACCCTCGTTGCCCCTCCCAATGGCACTCAGTTCGACGCATGGCTTACAGCGAACGGTTTCAACAGTGGGGCGCTGGACGTTCGCGCCGTCTATGGGAACCGCGGCGACCTCGCCTTTGGACGGGACATGCACTGCTTACAATCGGGACAAAACATCGCTTGTTATGTGACCAACTTCGGTCCCCCACCCATCTTGGGTTTAGGCACCCTTCTTAATCCGGATTGGGTGGGTATCAACAATAGTGGCGATCCTACTTATACTTTCCCCGCTTTGGAGAACAGCTTCTCTGCTATCAACGACGCAATTAACGGTAATCACCCCTTCGGCACGGTAGCGATGGTTTGGACGCCTAACTCTGGGGCGGCCAACAACGCAAACAACGTCACCTTCTACGCTTTTAGTTCGCGTGGGTTTTTACTGGAAATAGTGGACCTCGATGACGAAACTCATGGTCAGGGCAAGGTTATCCCGCGAATGTGCATGGCCTGTCATGGCGGTCGCTACGATTCCCCCACGGACTCGGTCCTGGGGGCCTCTTTTTTGCCCTTTGACATGTACTCGTTCAAGTTCAGCAATGACTTCAACTTCGACCTGTATGGCCAGCAAGAAGCATTTCGCAAGCTGAATCAGCTCGTCCTGGCGACCAACCCTCCGGCCCCGGCCATCGCGGAGTTCATCAACGGCTCATACCCGAAGGGAGTCGGAAATACAGGCAGCATCGAAATTGACAATTACGTTCCGTCGGGGTGGTCTCCGGATCCCGATCTCTACAATCTGGTTGTGAAGCCCTATTGCAGGACGTGCCATTTATCCGAAGGGGGTAACGCGGACTTCGGTTCGTACCAAAAGTTTGTGACCGAGGCATCTACGACGAACGACCTTGTCTGCAACTCGCATGACATGCCACATGCGGAAGTGCCATACGTTCGTTTTTGGCTCAAAGATTTCCCGGCCCAACAGAAGTTGCGCGACTTCTTGAAAAGCCAAGGGCAGACAGGCTGCCCGTAAACTCGTTGCGCTCGAATAGGTTGTGCCATCTTAGGGGTTCATCCCAAGCGATTCCTGGTGCAGGTCTATGCTGTACATGATTCGCTTCTAGATGGGATAGCTACGGTAGAAAACGTTAGTTTACGAGGCACGCGAGTATTGACGTGGCGAGCCTGGGAGAGTGGCTCGCACTTGGAACTAAAATCACCAACTACTGGTGACACGTGGGCCAGGGCACGAGTGGTTTATTGTCTGCCTGTCAGCCCGAAAGAGTTTGCCGTTGGGCTGGACTTCATGAGACGGACAAGTGAATGGGATAAGCGGGCCGAGATTCCCACCCCGTCCGAAAGATAGAACAAACCGCTCGGAGTCAATGTAGGCACGGCATCGCAGCGAACAGCACTACGGAGATTCCGACGACTCGATTGTAGAGTCCTGACACCACAGCAAGTGGCTTCGCAGTTTCTCCGCATCGACTCCCGCCTCAAAGCACGCGAAGAAAAACGCTTTGTCACTTTTGAGAAGAAACCACACAGCATTTTTCCGTTGTGCTGATTCAGGCTCCCTCAAGGTGAGGTCGTGCATGAACGTCAGAATAGCATCTGCACAAGGACCGTCCTTGATCGCACCGTCGCTGGCGAACTTCGACAGAGGATGCGGCAGGCCAGATCGTTCTCGCAAAGCTTTCAGATCGAAGGATTCTATCAACAGTTCTTCCAACGATTGCAACGGGCGGTTATTGTTCATCGTCGTCCTCGCACGGCGGGATGTGCGGGACGCCATCGGCGTGTTGTAGGATACGTCTCAGCCACGGGGCCTCGTGTAAGCGAGCCTTATGGTCAGGGGCGCTCGACTGCTCAAACAGCCGGGCGTCCCGCTCAAAGAAGCTACGCCTAACGTAACCCCCGAGTCAATACAACTAAAGTCCTAGAACGACGGACTTTGCTTCGTTCTCGACCGCCAGCGCGATAATCAAGTTTTGATATCTCTGGACAGCGCCACGGGCGACAGAGTCATCTACGGCATGGATGGCACGCAGTTCTTCAGGTCGTGAATCATGCCGGGCGGCCCGATTCATCCGTCTTTTCGATGCAGCACGGTTAGGAAGATGCAGCTCGCCTGCGCATGGGCGTAGCCGCCTGCGCCTCGACTAATCTGCGCACGCCTTCTGCGTTCAGTTCGCCACGTTCGAGAAGTTCGAGTATCTGGTCAGCGGTCAGCGTGAAATCTTTGCCCACAGGGAAGATTATCTGCCCATCGGCGGTTTGCATCGGGAAACCCACTGCTATTCCATGTTGCCGCAGTAGGTGGACAGCCTTCACAATATCGTTTGCTCTCGCTGGGTAACTGCTCACGACAAGCTCCACGAAACGACATCATTGCGGAAACGAAGGAGCCAGTCTAGTGGAGTTGGACGGTCTGCCCACAGGTTTCCCACAGCTTCTCCACGCCCCTGCGTTGGCATGTGACCCGTATGGGAGTGAAGTAGCAACCAAATAAAGGAATTTTATGCGTGTGTGATGGCAGAGTTTTTCCCGGCAAACCGAGCTTCGGGCCATAGCGCAATGAACTGTACAGGCTGTTCAAAATTTGCGGCTTTAGCGTTTCCCCTTCGCCTTCGCTGCTCTAAACTTTGCCCACCGCGCTTTTGTTGCCTTCCCAATCTTCGCTCTCGCTGCCGCAGACATTACTCGTTTCTTCTTGCCAATCGGCTTGGCGCTGTCACCCTTGCCACCTAGAATCTTCATGGCTCCACGCAGCGCGTCCAACTGTTGCCGCACCTTATCCGCCTGCTTCCGCAACTTCGCTTCTTCCTGCTTCAAGGCCGCAAATATGTTCATGAATCCTCCGGGCCGGTATAGTCTCACGTTCAAGGGGTCGTGTTAAGGTCTTACCGAGGAGGTCCATTCCAAAAGATAGCGGTGATGCAACAGGGAATTGATAAAGAATGGCCCAGTTTGATTTTGGGAACCGCGTTTATCAAGCATTGAGGAACTAATGTTGAGCAACCTCGGGCCACTTTTTAAGGAGCATTTCGAGTCGAGCGTCCTTCAAGAAGTCGTCGCCTTCCATGAGCGCCTTGTAGCATCGCACCGCGTATTCCTTCGCCAGTTCAAGCTCGCCTTGTTCCTTTGCGACATCCGCTAAACCGGACAGTGCGCGTGGATTTTCTGGATTGAAGGCCAGAGACTTTTGGTAATAATGTTTCACTAGTGACAAGTTTCCAAGAAAGTTCGAGATAACGGCAGCGTGATGGCTGAGTGTAAGCACCCATTGGTTCTCGCTCTCGCTTACGGCCATTGCAATCGCGTCATCCAGTAGCCGCAAGGCCTCTTCGTTCTCATCCTGTTGCATCAGCTTGGTACTTGCACTCATCGCATCTTTGTAACGGTACCAAGATTTGTTATCTTCGGCGTCTGACATCTGACGAGCGTAAACGAGCACTGGGATTGACGTCAAACGAACCTAGTTGTGCCGTCGCAGACCAAGTCCACAATCGTACATGCGGTCTTGGAGCGATTCCTTTTGTCCGGTTTGCACGCTTCCATCTGGGGTGGAATGACTCGGAACCAATAAATTGCTATGCAAACGATGTGAGTGTTAGCCTCTCGGAACCGTGAAACCGCAGCGCCGAAGAGTCGAGCCGATTCGCCAGCCGACCCTCTTCCAAATAGAGAAGCTGGAGAATGCGGCTGAACTCACCAGCCAGTTTAAGATCGAACGTCCGTACTCTCTGCCAGGAATCCTTCTCGGCACGTCCGCATTCATCGCAAACGGCTGGCAAGGCTCATTCTATCCAGCAGGTATGAAACCTGCTGACTATCTCAAGTTCTATTCATCGAAATTCCAAACGGTTGAAGTGGACAGCACGTTTATCGGCAGACACCCGCAACCCTGACCATTTAAGAACCATCAGGCCACCACTTACGCCACTCAAACATCGGATATCTTATTACATTACGGCTCGGAGGGAAGAACCCGTGTCCAAAAGCGGCGACCCGAAACTGTTGATTCTGATTTCAACAGTCCTCATAACATGTTTCGGGACGTTGAGGATGTCACCGTCGCAGCAACAACAACAGCCCCAAACAACGGTTCGCATTACTTCCGACCTTGTAGTTCTTTCTGTCAGCGTGAGAGATCGCGTCGGAAATCTCGTCCCAGACCTACGACGAGAACAGTTCCGGCTTCTTGATGATGGCGTCGAGCAAGAAATTAAAGTCTTTACTGAAGAAAGTTTCCCTCTCTCACTCGTCATTCTTGTAGACAACGACGTGAATGGGAATGCCGGAATACAACTAGTTCAGAGTCTCCGCGCTTTGATGGGCGGGGTGAGCCTTCAGGACGAAGCCACCGTATGCCGTTTTGACATGCTCTTCTATCCGGGAAACGGTTTCACCTCGAATATCGATAAGCTGATGGCCGAACTAAAGTCCACGCAAGCCGAAATTAGACCCACACCAACGTATGTTCCAGAGCCTGTAGTATGCGATAACTCCACAACTGGAAGTCCGTGCATTCCTGCTCCAACTTATTCGGGGTCTCGACCTAGTAAGGCTTTAGATGACGCGGTGTATTCCGCTGCTAACCTACTGGAGCATGCAGGCGCTGACCGCCGAAAAATCATTCTTGTGATTTCGGATGGAGTCAATGAGCCTAAGTTAAACAAGCATGACTTTGAGAGCGTTAGAGAGAAGCTCTTATTCGATAACATTTCCGTGTTTAGTCTCGCCGTGGGCAACAATACCGCTAAGCGCAAGTATTCTCGATTGGCAAATTACTCGCGCATCTCGGGAGGAGACATCTACTATGCATCGAAGTCCAGGACAATGGAGCAGTTTTATGCTCGCATCACGGAACAAGCCCGGCATGAATACACTCTCGCTTACGTACCCGCAGGAAACGAACGCGATTCCAAATATCACCGCATCGAACTCCGAGTCTCGGGCAACGGACTAACCGCGCAAACACGCGAGGGCTACTACAAGAATCGTCCAGCCGAGACCCCGAAGGAATGAAACAGCAATTGTTTGAACTCAAGTCCCGAATGGCGGCCCGGCGACGGTCAAACTCTTCATCGACTTTTGAAAGAAGAGCAAGTAAACTTTGGTTCCCGTTTCTCTCACCTGAATTTCATTCCACAAAATGCAGGAGTCTCCGCGTGACCGAGGAAAATTCGCCATTCTGTTTGCTGCAACGATTTTGGCA
>Ga0209266_1001509_pt1 | contig 15388 bp, 11 predicted proteins | sample GraSoiAngelo_132_FD_185889 | JGI IMG/M metagenome (GOLD analysis project Ga0209266, IMG submission 185889) | Grasslands soil microbial communities from the Angelo Coastal Reserve, California, USA - 14_0929_02_40cm (SPAdes) (version 2) | ecosystem: Environmental > Terrestrial > Soil > Grasslands ...
CCCCGCCGAGCTCCGGGAACTTGCCGAGGGCCGTCGGCGAGGACGTCGTGCGGCGCATCGACGTGCGTTCCGGGGTGGCTCCAGAGGGTGAGGAGCCCTCCTCCCGAGCGCCCGCCGTCACGCCACCCTCCCGTACGCGGCGGCGAGCCCCGGCTCGGCCGCGCCGCGGCGCGCGAGCGCGATCTCGGCGGCGACGCGGATCGCCTCGAGGAGGTTCCGGTGGTCGGCCATGTTCTTGCCCGCGATGTCGAAGGCCGTCCCGTGCCCGGTCGAGGTCCGGATGAGCGGCAGCCCGACGAGCAGCGTCACCACCTTGCCGAAGCCGAGCAGCTTCACGGCCATGAGCCCCTGGTCGTGGTAGAGCGCGAGGGTGAGGTCGAAGGCGCCGTCGCGTGCCCTGAGAAAGACGGTGTCCGCCGGGAACGGGCCCTGGGCATCGATGCCGCGTGCGCGCGCCGCCGCGATCGCGGGTACGATCTCGTCCCGCTCCTCGCTGCCGAAGGCGCCCTCCTCGCCCGCGTGCGGGTTGAGTCCCGCGACCGCGAGCCGCGGCCGCGCGATGCCCAGGTCGCGGAGCGCCGCGTCGGCCAGCACGAGCCGGTCGAGCACGCGGTCCTTGCGCACGTAGTCGCACACGGCGCGCAGCGCCATGTGGTTCGTGAACAGCATGACGCGCATCTTCCCCAGGAGGAGGAGCATGGCCGGCCTGGTCGCGGTCAGCTCGCCCAGGATCTCCGTCTGCCCCTCGTAGGCGTAGCCGGCCGCGTGCATCGCCTCCTTGTTGAGCGGCGCCGAGACCATGGCGTCGATCTCGCGCGCGAGGGCGAGCCGCCCCGCTTCGCGCGTGTAGTGGACGGCGGCCGCGCCGAAGGCGGGGCGCGTCTCGCCCCAGCGGTGCTCGGCGACGTCGACGTTGCGGTAGTCGATCAGCTCGATCATGCCCGGGCGCCCCCCGGCCTCCGCCGGCCGCGCCAGCGTCCGGATCGGCAGGCGCACCCGCGTTGCCTCCATCGCCCGCTCGAGCACGCGCGCGTCGCCGAGGACGAGCGGGATGGCCCTGGCCGTGACCGAATGATCGGCGAGCGACTTGACGATGATCTCGGGACCGATGCCGGCCGCGTCCCCCATGGTGATCGCGACCCGTGGCCGAAACGCCATTCCGCTCACTCCGTCGGCGCGGCGACCCCGAACCCGTCCGGCGCGCTCGCGGCAAGCTCCGGACCGGCGGCGCGCCGCGCCGCCAGCACGTTGCGATAGATCGCCTCGATCCGGTCGAGGACCGTCTCCCACGCCCGCGCGTCCTCGACCGCGCGCCGGGCGGCGGCACCGAGCCGGGCGCGCGCCCCCGCGTCGGAGAGCAGCTCGACCACGGCGGCCGCGAACGCCGCCTCGTCCCCGTCGGGGACGACCCGGCCGGTGACGCCGTCGCGGAGGCACTTCGCGGACCCGGCCGAGGCGACGATTGCCTTGCCGGCGGCCATGTAGTTGAGGAGCTTCATCGGGAAGCCGGCGCGCTCGCTGCGCGGCGAGACCGCCACGTCGGCCGCGTCGAGCCGCGCCCGGACCTCATCGTAGGACGCGGCGCGCACGATCTCCACCCCGGGGCCGAGGGTGCGCTCGAGCGCCCCGGGCGCGGCGTGCGTCACGAGCACGAGGCGAGCCGCAGCCACCCGCGCCCGCACGCGCGCGAAGCTCGCGAGGAGGAAGCCCAGGTTCTGGTAGCCGTCGAGGTTGCCCGCGTAGCACACGAGCCCGTTCGGGTCCGTCCGCGGCCGGTGGGCGGCGGCGCCCGGCGTGGCGGCGGGGGCGATGCAGGCGAGGTCGCCCGCGGTCACGCCCCGCCGGCGCAGCATCTCGCCCAGCTCCGCGGTGACCGCGATGCAGAAGTCGGCGCGGCGCGGGACGTGCGCATCCAGGAGGAGTCCCACCCGGCGCGCGAGCCGCCGCGCGAGCCGGGCGCGGAAGTAGAGCGGCAGCTCCTCGGCGAGCGCGGTGTGGCCGTGGTACACCACCGGGCAGCTCGCCGCCCGGCCGACCACCAGGCCCGCGATCGCCGCCTCGTAGTTGTGCGCATGGATCAGGTCGATCGCCTCGCGGCGCACGGTGCGCCAGAGGCGGGCCACGAGTACGACATCGCGGGCGAGGCGCGCCGGGCGCGGCCCGGGCCGGCCGCTCGCCACCGCGCCGTAGGTGACGAGGTGGACGGCGTGCCCGCGACCGCGGATACCATCGGCGAGCTGCCGTACCAGCACCTGAGAGCCGCGCAGATCCGGATACGGGCCGGCGAGGACGAGCGCGATGCGCATCAGGGCTGGGAGTCCGTCACTCGGACGTCCTCCCGGGCTCCAGGTAGCCGAGCGCGGCGAGCCGCGCCTCGAGGTCGCGCGTCTCGTCGTCGTCGAAGGGCCGAAGAGCGGGCGCCGTGTCGGCGAGCGGATCGGGCGCCGAGCGGGGCTCGGCGTCCAGCGCGGCGGCGATCGGCCGCCCGTCGAGGCCGGCGGGCACCGGTTCGCCCGCGAGGGCGAGGACCGTCGGAGCGACGTCGACGATGTCCGCGGGCCCGAGCTCGCCGGCCCGACGCACGCCCGCGCCGGCCAGGATGAAGAGGCCGTCCCGGCGGTGGGCGCCGTTCATGCCGCGGCCCTTGCCGCCGCCGTGCTCGGCCGGTGCGAGGCGGCGGAGCGCCGGGCCCGGCCCCACACTGCGCAGGCACGACGGGCTGTACCCGTCCAGCCGCGCGAGCTCGAGCACGAGGTCGGGCGCACGCCCGACGAATGGCCCCGCGTAGAGCTCCTCGCGCCGCCACACGCGCTCGACGACCGGGCGGCCGGCCTCGTCGCGCCAGCCGGCGAGAGCGGCCGCGACCCGCCCGCGGGTCGCCCGGTAGGCGGCCGGGTCGACGACACCCTCGGGCTCGCGGCCGCGGAGGTTCAGCCACACGCTCGGGTGGTAGTCGAGCTCTTCGGCGTAGGCGAGCGTGCGGCTCCACTCGATGCCCGCCAGACGGTGCAGACCCTCGAGGCGACCCGCCGCCGCCGGCGCCCGGCGCACGAGCGCGCCCTGCAGGCGCCGCGGCACGGCCCGGAGCGCCGCGGCGCGCACCAGCCCGGCCAGGCGGCCCCGGCTCGCCCGGCGGAACCCGAGAAGCCCGCACTCCGCCAACCGCCGGTTCAGGTGGACGACGCGGTCGCTCGCGCCTCCGCTCCCGTGATCGGACACGATCGCGACCGCGGCGTCGGGCGGCGCCGCGGCGAGGAGCGCACCCACGGCCCGGTCGAGCGCCTCGTAGACGCGCGCGATCGCACCGGCGAACGGGCTCGGCGCGTGGCGCGGCGAGCGCGGGTCGTGGAAGCGCCAGAAGTGGTGCGCCACGGTGTCCGACTCGCCGAACACGACCATGAGCGCGTCCGGACGCTGGCGCTCGAGCAGCCACGCGGCGAGCTTCGTGCGGCGCTCGACCCCATCGAGGAGCCGCGCGAGCGCGCCCGTGTGCCAGCCTGGCCCCGTCGTGACCTCCTGGAAGTCGGCGAACGGCACCCGGCCGACGAGGCGCCGGATGTCGCGGTAGAACGCACGCGGGTGCACGAAGGAGCCGTCGATCGCGGTCGCGAGCGGGCTGTCGAAGCCGCTCACCATGACGCCGTCGACCGGCTCGGGCGGATAGGTGGCCGGCACGGTCAGCACCGCGACCCGGCGCCCGGCCGCCGACAGCCGCGTCCAGAGCGCGGGCACCCGCCGGTAGCTGCCGTTCACGAAGCGCACGCGATACGTGCCCGGCACCCGCTCCGTGAAGTCGAGGACGCCGTGGCGACCCGGGTTCACGCCGGTGACGAGCGAGGTCCAGGCCGGGAAGCTCGCCGCCGGGATGGTCGAGCGGAGCGGGCCCCAGGCGCCCGCGTCCATCAGGCGTGAGAGGACCGGGAGCCGGCCGGCGGCCGCCCACGGCCGGATCAGGTCGAGCGTCGCCCCGTCGAGGCCGATCACGAGGAGGCGCGTCACTTCCCGTCCTTCGTGACGTAGCCGAGGGCCTCGAGACGCTCCCTCGTCGCGGGGTCCATCTGCCCCGGCTCCGCCCCCCCTGCGTGCGCGCGCGCCTCGAGCACCGACTTGCCCAGCTCGGCGCGCATCTTCTCCGCCTCGGCCGGCGCGCTCGCGACCTCGTTCCGGTGCTCGCCGGGGTCGTGCGGGAGGTCGTAGAGCTCCTCGGGGGCGAGGCCGCGCGGGTTCCCCGCATTGGCGGTGATCAGCTTCCACTCGCGCGTGCGCACCGCCCGCAGGACGTTGCCCTCGAGATCCTCCTCGGCGAACGTGCTCTGCCGCGCCGCCGCGGCGCCCCCGTCGAGCGGGAGGGCATGCCCCTGCATCGCGGCGAGCGGCGCGAGATGCGCCGCCGCGATGATGGTCGGGGCGATGTCGAGGCTGGTTGCGAGCTCGTCCAGCACGCGGCCGGCCTCGCCGGCCGGGGGCAGCCTGTCTGCCCCGGGCGGCTTCACGATGAGCGGCACGTGGATCTGCTCGTCGTAGAGAGTCGTCCCGTGCCACCAGCCGCCGTGCTCGTGGAACTCCTCGCCGTGGTCGGAGGTGAGGACGACGAGCGTCCGGTCGTAGAGCCCGCGGCGCTTCAAGTCGTCGAACAGCACGCCCAGGTGCTCGTCCAGGTACGCCACCTCGCCCGCGTAGAGATGGTGGAGCTTCTCGGCGAGCGCGGGTGGGGGGTTCGGGTTGGCGACGCGCGCCCGGCATTCGCCGTCGAAGGGATGGGCGCAGTAGGGATCGTGCGGGTCCATGTAGTGGGCGAAGAGGAAGAACGGCTCGACGCCCGCGCTCCGATCGAGCCAGCCGCGCACGGCCGCGGTTACCACCTCGGCCGGCTGGTAGTAATGATGCACGTCCACGGAGCGGGCGGCGAAGCGCTCGCGCACCAGACGGAGCCCGCTGTAGAGCGCGAGCTGCGCGGCCGCCTCGCTCGCGCCGAAGAAGAGGTCGGGCGCCAGGTAGCGGTACTCGTCGAAGCCCTGCTGGAAGTTGAAGGCCTCGGAGATGTTCGCGTTGTCGGCGAAGCCGACGGTGTGGTAGCCGCCGCGCCCGAGCACCTCGGCCAGCGTGTCGACGCGATCGGGCAGGCGGTCGGCCTTGTGCATGGCGCCGTGCGACGACGGGTAGAGGCCGGTCAGGATGGTCGCCACCGAGGGCCGCGTCCACGACGCCTGCGCGAAGGTGTTTGCCCAGCGCATGCCGTCGGCGGCGAGCGCATCGATGTGCGGCGTCCTGACGGCGGTCGAGCCGTAGCAGGAGAGGTGGTCGGCGCGCAGCGTGTCGACCATGACGAGGACGACGTTCGGCGCCCCGGCCGGCGCCGCCGCCCGCGGCGGGGCGGGTGCCGGCCCCGGCGCCGGGATGGTGGATGTCCCACCCGCCCACGCCGCGACGAGGAGTGCTACCACGAGGGCGGCCGCTCCCGGGCGGGTGAGCGCCGCCCGCCGCTCGTCCGCGCCGCGGAGCGCGCGCCAGAGGAGGACCGCGGCGAGGGCCGCTAGGGCGAGCGCGCCCACCTGGACGACGAGCGGCACGAGCCCGCGCGGCACCTGCTCGAGGAGCACGTCGCGGATCACGCGGAAGCGGGCGACGGCGAAGGCGAGCGCTGTGCCCACGCCGGCAAGCGCGAGACCGAAGCCGTCGGTGCCGACGACGGCCGCCAGGACGCCCCCGCCGAGCCCGAGCCCGGCGCCCACCGTGCCGTAGGCGGCGAGCGCCCAGCCGAGCGCGGGCAGCTCGCCCGGGCCGTGCGCGTGCCCCCACACCGCCAGCGCCTCGGCCGCACCCACCGCCGCGCCCGCTACGAGGCCACCGGCCAGACCCGCGCCGAGCGCGCGTGTCCTCGCGTTCGTCACCGCGCTGCCGCCAGGAGCGCGTGCCCCTCCATCTCGGACGGCACGGGCACGCCGAAGAAGGCGAGCGCCGTCGGCGCGAGATCCACGATCGCCGGATCCTCGGCCTCGAGGCGGCGCGAGGCCAGGATGACGCCGGGCGTGTCCGCCACGTCGGAGGCGGCATGGTCGCCGCTCCACTTCTTCCAGTTCGGCTCGAACAGGTCCCCGGGGATGCCGCCGAGCGGCGTCCGCCACGAGGTGCGGTAGCCGTCGCGGAAGGCGATCTGCAGGTCGGGCATGCGCTCCGGCGGCGCGCCCGGGAAGATCTCGGGGCCCTTGTAGACCCTGGCGACGAAGCGCTCCCCGGTCGAGGGATCGACCTCCGCCTCGAGCCCGCGCGCGATGGCGTCGAGGAGCGCCTCGTACTCCGCGCCCGGCGCGACGATCCCGTGCCCCTCGCGGCCGCGCAGGTTCACGTAGATCTGCCCCGTGCCGAGCGCGTAGGCGCGCGTCTTCGTCCACTCGACGCCGGGGAAGAAGTCCTCCTTCTCCGCGCCGGGCGCGGCGGCGGCCTGCACCAGGTAGCCGCGGTCGCGCAGCCAGGTGTTCACGTTCAGGCCCGTCCGGTAGCTGTGGAAGCCGTGGTCGGAGAGGACGAGCAGCACGGCCTCGGGGCCGAGCCGCTCGAGCACCTCGCCCACGACGCCGTCCATACGCTGGTAGACGCGCTGCACCGCATCGCCGAAGCGCGCCGCCAGCACGGCGTCGTAGCGGGGGTGGGCCGGGTCGAGGAAGCGGTAGAACATGTGCGCCACGCGATCGGTCTGGGTGAAGACCGAGACGAGGAGGTCCCAGTCCGGGCGTGCGAGCTCGCGCAGCGTCGAGGCGCGCACCTCGTCCATGGTCTGGTCGAGGTCGTCGAGGAAGGCCTGCTCGTCCACGCGCTCGGCGTTGAGCGCCGAGGTGTCCTCCGACCAGCCGACCGTCTTGTAGGGCCCGAGCGCCCCGGCGAGCTCGCCCGCGAACGCACCGGGCGCGCTGATCGCGGCGAAGGGGTGGGCCGGCGCGTAGTTGAGCGGCGACAGGTAGACCCGCAGCGGGTCGAGGGAGAGGACGTGGAAGCGGCAGAGCCCGTCGAGCGCGACCAGCGGGAGCCCGAGCGGTGCGACCACGGGGACGCGAAAGGCGAGCCACGGGCTCCAGCCGCCGCGCCCGACGCGGGTCTCGCGCCCGGCGAAGTCGATCGTCACCGCGTCACGCTCGCGGTCGACGCGCAAGCGGACCGGGATGCTGAGCGCCGGCCGGCCGCCGCCGCGCGGATCGGCCGGCCCGGGCACGTCCGCGCGCGCCGCGTCGCCCGTCACCCGGAGCGCCACCAGCCGCCCGCCGCCCGGATCGCCCTTCCCGTCGGCGGCCAGGTCGCTCGCCAGGTAGAAGAAGGTGCTGTTCGTGCCGAGGAGGTCCGGGACGCCGAGGCCCGAGAGCATGCGCCCGCCCGGCACCGGGTCGGGCGGGAACGCGTACGGCACGCGCAGCACGACCGCGTGCACCCCATGCTCGGCCGCCACCTCCCAGAAGGGCACCCCGCGCCGGCGCGTGTACCCCCGGGCCGGCGCGGACTGGACGACGCCGTGCCAGTACCGCGGCGGCCGTACTCCGCCCGTGCCCACGTCGGGGAGGTACGTCGCCGGGTCACGCTCGATGAAGTCGAAGATACCGTGGCGGGCGGGGCGGGTGCCAGTCGCGAACGTGGTCCACGCCACCGGCGACTGCGGCGGGTTGGTCGAGGCGAGGGGGCGGTAGTCGCCGCGCTCGGCGAGCGCCCGCAGGCGGGGCAGCTTCCCTTCCTCCATCCAGCGCGAGAGGAGCCGCGGGTCGACGCCGTCGAAGCCGAGGATCACCAGCCGCGGCCCGCGGCGCCCGGCCTCCTGCCCGTCGCCGCAGCCGACCACGATCGCCAGCAGGGCGATCGCCACCCCGAGGGTCCGCAGCGCCCTACTCCTCGGGGAGGGTCTCCCAATCATCGGAGTAGGCGGCGCCATCAGCGGGCTCGGGCGCGGGCGGCGCGGGGGCGTCCCGGCGGCGCTCAGCCATGCGGGGCTCTGACTTCCTCGCCCGTCTCGCAGGCGGCGAGCGCGGCCTCGATCCGGCGCTGGTGGCGCCGGATGTCCCGGCCGATGAACACGGCCTGACTCTCCCCCACCCCGTCGTCGAGCTTCACCCAGGTGAGCTCGTGGCGGCCGCAGGTGTAGTTGAAGAGGCATTGCCAGTCGCGGCCCGCGAAGCGCACGATGCCCTTGGCGCGCAGGACGTCGGCGGGCAGGCGGCGGAGCAGGCGCTCGAACGTCTCCTGGCGGAGCGGCAGCCGGGAGCGGTAGAGGAAGCTGCCGATGCCGTCGGCGTGCAGGTGGTCGAAGCCCGCGCGGGCGCGGTCGCGGAAGGCCGCGACCCCGGTCGCGAAGAGCACGTCGCTGTCGATCGCGCCGCGCACGGTCCGCATTTGCTCGGCGCGCGGGTTCAGCTTCGCCAGCCGGCGCTCGAGCCGCGCCACGGCGGCCGCGGCGACCAGGTCGAGCTTGTTCACGACCAGGAAGTCCGCCGCCTCGATCTGTGCCCGCGCCACCCGGGTCTCGTCGAGCTGCCGCTCGACGTTGGCCGCGTCGACCACGGTGACGACCGCGTCGAGCCCGAGGCCCGCGCTCTTCACGCGGTAGGCGAGCGGCTCGGGGTCGGCGAGCCCCGTCGACTCGATGACGATGAGGTGCGGCTTCGCGGTGTCGATGATCTCCTGGATCGCCAGGTCGAAGCGATAGTCGTCGATCGAGCAGCAGATGCAGCCGCTCGTCAGCTCGACCATCTTCTCGACGTTCGCGAGGCCGGTGACGACCCTGCCGTCGATCCCGACCTCACCGATCTCGTTCATGATGACCGCGACGGGCTTCCCGCGGAGCCCGTGCTCGAGCACGTGACGCAGGAGCGTCGTCTTCCCGCTGCCGAGGAAGCCGGTCAGGATGTCGACCGCGACCGTGCGCATCAGTGGAGCGGCCTGCCCACGAGCCCGTCGGGCAGGGGCTGTCCCATCAGGCGGAGCACCGTCGGTGCGATGTCGTAGATCGACACGTCGGGCAGCCGGCCGCGGAGAGGGGCCTCGGCGCCCGCCGTCGAGAGGATGAAGATGCCGTGCCAGTCGTGGTTGGCCTCGTCCGGCCCCGTGTCGTTCTCGAAGGTGTGGATGCCGCCCATCCCGACCGCGCCGACCGAGCGCCAGTCGAGGTCGCCGAAGTAGACGAGGAGATCGGGCGCGACGCCGTTGACGCTGCGGTAGAGGTCCTCGGGCCGGTACGCCTTGCAGCCGATGGTGCGCCCGCTCGGGTCCGAGATCGCCTCGATGCCGGCCACGAGGTCGCTGCGCACGCGCTCGTAGTCCGCGGGGTCGATCGTCCCCGCCGGCTCTCTCCCCTTTACGTTCATGAACAGGCGCCCGTAGTAGCCGCCGTCGCCCCACGCCCTGGTCTTAGTCCAGTCGATCGCCGCCTGGCCGATGGGCGTCGGCTTCGACGGCCGGTTGGCGAGCGTCAGGTAGCCCTCGCGCATCAGCCACTCGTTGAAGCAGATGCCGCCGTCCATCTTCTTGGCGCCGTGGTCGGAGACGACGAGCACGAGGGTGTCGGCCGGGCAGAGGGCGAGCAGCTCGGCCAGCTCCGCGTCCACGTGGCGGTAGTAGTCGCGGATCGCGTGCTCGAAGGGGTTCCCGGCCTCGTGCTTGGGGTGCGCCGGGTCCATGTGGCTCCAGAAGCCGTGCTGGATGCGGTCGACGCCCATCTCGACCAGCATGAAGAAGTCCCAGGAGCGCGTGCGCAGGAGGTGCTTCCCGAGCCGGAGGTGCTTGTCGGTCTTCTCGTACACGCGCTGCAAGAGCCCCGCCTTGTCCGCGGTGCGGAAGTCCTCGACGTCGAGCACGTAACCTTCGGTCACCCGCTCGACCTCGGCCTTGAGCGCCCGCGGGTAGGTGTACTCGTTCCTCGTCGAGGGCGTGAGGAAGCAGGTCACCATCTCGCCGTTCACGGCCGACGGCGGGTAGGTCTGCGGCACGCCGAGGACGACCGTGTGCAGGCCGGCCTGCCCGAGCCAGTCCCAGATGCGCGGCGCCTTCACCTGGGCCGAGCTCGCGAAGGCGTAGCCGTCGTAGGAGCGGTCCTTGCGGTTGCGGAAGCCGTAGAAGCCGAGCTCACCCGGGTCGCGGCTCGACATCATCGAAGTCCAGGCCGGCACCGTGATGGGTGGATGCGTGCTCAGCATGCGGCCGTGTGCACCGCGCGCCATCAGGCCCGCAAGCGTCGGCAGCTGGCTCCGCCAGCGGTCGAAGACGAGCGTGGGTACGGCCGAGTCGAGACCGACGATGAGCACCTTCGAGAACGCCATCCCGCAGGCGCGCGTTTCTATCGGACGCGGCGGAGGGCCGCAATCCCGGCGTGACAGCGGTGGTGGCCTCGGACAGCACACAGGAGTCCGTCCGGGTAATCGTGGCGGCTGCGGCCAGCGCCGTCGGCCCTGTCTCGGCCCTGAGCGTGTAGAGGGCGTAGCCGCCCTCGCGCACCAGGGGCGGATCGCACTCCTCGATGAGGAAGCCACGCCACAGGCGCGCGACCGATGCCTCGAAGGGGTCGCCGGCCGCCTCGAGCCCGGCCAGCTGGATCGCGACGTGCGTCACGCCGAGGCCGTGCGCCGCCGCGGCCAGCGCCTCGGGGGTGACGAGCGTCCGGTAGTCGAGCAGGCCCTGCTCCAGGTAGCTCCCGAGCACGAAGGGGCGCTCGATGTAGTACGGATGCGGGATCTTCTCCAGCACCAGCACGAGCCCCGCGGCCGGCACCTCGGCGTTGGCGCGCTCCCAGAACGCGAAGCGCGCGGAGTGGCGACGGAGGAACTCCGCCGGCGCGAGCAGTCCGGCGGCGACCCGCACCTGGTCGGGCCACAGCGGCTGGAGGAGGCCGGTCGTGAGGGCCAGGTTGCCGGCGATGGTGAGCGCGACGGCCGCCGCGAAGAGCCGGCGCGGGAGGAGCGCCCGCGCCGCCGGCACCCCGGCGACCAACACGAGGGCCAGGCCGGGCAAGACGTAGCGCGGGTGCGCCCACGCCGCCGCCGCCACGATGCCCGCGTAGCCGAGGCCGAGCGCGGCGGTGGCCAGCACCGCGAACCGCCGCCGGCGTACGAGGAGGACCGCGGGGGCGAAGGCGAATGCGAACGGGCTCACGTCCATGCTCTGCCGCGCGCCGTTCTCGAACGAGTCCGGATGCATGGTGAGGTCCCACGGGACGCTCACCACCTCGAGCCCCGCGTAGGGCGTGCCCTCGCGCCGCTCGGCCCAGGTCGTCTGGTACTGCCGGTAGTAGTCGCGGAGGTACTCGCTCGCCGCGCTCGACCAGTGTCGCCCGCCGAACACGGAGTACCCGAAGGGATAGATCGGGTTCCCCGTCTCGGCCGCGTTGCGCACGTACCAGGGACTCGCGGCGAGAAGCGCGAGCAGGCCGAAGGCGAGCGCCGGGCGCACGCGGCGGCGCGCCGGCTCGGCACGCCGGGCGAGCACGGCGAGCAGTGCCGCGCCGAGCAACGCCGGCACCAGGAGCCCCATCAGCTTGCTCCCGCCCGCGAGCCCCGCCATGAGCGCGGCCCGGCGGAGGTCCGCTCCGCTCCCGTCGGCCACCCAGGCGAGGAAGGCCGTGGTCGCGAGCGCCGCATAGAGGACGACGGCCAGGTCCACGCCGGCGTGGGTCATGAGCGACCAGGAGATCGGCAGGGTGAAGAAGAGCGCACCCGCGACCGCTCCCGCGCGCGGCGCGAGATGCCGGCCGGCGAGCGTGGCGAGCGCGAGGGCGGCGGCGACACCCAGGGTGCCGTTCAGCAGCCGGGCGAGCACCTCGCCGCTGGCCGCGAAGCCGAGCGCGAAGACGAAGTTGGGGAGGAACTGCACGTGCCCCCAGAAGCTCCACGGCGTCGGCACGAGGCCGCCGGCGAGGGCATAGAGGCGCGGGTAGACGAGCTGGTACTTCGTCTGGTCGCCGCCCACCGGGGGCGCCAGCATCGTGGGCACCTCGGCGGCGAGGACGAGCGCGGACACGAGGACGAGCGGCCAGGCGCGCCTCAGCACGCCCGGGTCGAGGGCGCGGCAGGCCCGCACGAGGTCGCGGCCGCCGGCGACCAGGGCGGCCGCGCCGAGGAGTGCGATCGGCGTCGAGCGGAGCCGGCCCGCGACGGCGAGTCCCAGGGCCGCGATGCCCGCGAGACCGAGCCCGAACGCGAGCCCGGCGAGCAGGTGCTCGGCGCGGGCGGCGGGCAACGCGCGGAGAGCGCGCAGCGCGAGGAGCCCCGCCGCAGCCGCGGCCGCGAGCGCGGGCACGAGGAGGACGAGGGAGGTCATCGAGGCCCCAGGTAGCCGAGCCAGTAGATCAGGTAGACGGCCGCCGCCCACGCCGCCAGGGCGAGGCGGGTGGCGCGCCGATCGACGGCCTGCGCGCGAGCAGCGGCGGCGGTCTCCTCAATGTGCAAGGGAAACGATGCGCTTCGTCTTGGCGGCATAGCGAACGTAGCGGTATGGGGCCCAGGCGTGCGCGGCGTGGTGGCCGCAGGCGACGAATGCCCGCACGAACGCGGCCAACCCGAGCACGCGTCCGAGCAGCCGGACCGTCGCCATCCCGCCGTCCATTCCGGCGTCGATAGCTCCGCCGATGCCCGCCCTGGCGGGAATTCGTTGCCGATCCTTCATCTCCCCCAGCGTGTCACCGCGCCCGCTGGCGCGTGGCCATCACACGCGGTCCACCAGCTCGACCGGCAGTTCGACGGTTGCGCCCTGCCGGAGAAAGTCGAGGAGAATCTGCACCCGTCCGCGCCCGGAGCAGGGCCGCTGCACGACCGCGATCAACCCCGCGAGCGGGCCGCTCTTGATCTGCACCCGATCCCCCGCCCTGAACGGCGCGAGCGGTCGGATGACACCCCCTTCGCCCGCACTGGCGGCGATGAACCAGATCACGCTGTCCTGGATGGGGGTGGGCGTCGCGCCGAAGGCGACGAAGCTGCGCACGCCGGGCGTCCAGACCACTCGGTAGTAGTGCTCGAGGAGCGCGATGTGTAAGAAGAGGTAGCCCGGAAAGAGGGGCGCTACCTCGTCACGCCCCCACTCGAGGATGCGGGGCAGGAAGACCGCGACCCCGCGCCGCTCGAGCTGCTGCACCGCGTAGTCCTCCTTCCGCGCCTTGGTGCGGGCCACGTACCACTGACGGTCCTGACCGCGAGCAACCGAGAGCGGTGCAGGGGCAGGCATACGGAGCCGGCTCGGAGAGCAATTTCAGTGCCACGAAGACGCCCCAGCTGCAGCCGAGGTTCTTGATTTTCCGACGCTTTTGCCCTGCGACGCGTATCCGGAATCCGACCTCTCTCTCGCATCCCTGCATCCGTCGTGCAGGTGCGCTCCCGAACCGGCGCCTGCCCTCCCGAGGGCTAAGGGCCGGGGTAGGGCCGCGCGATCTGGCCGAGAAGCGCGGGGCCGATCAGCCGCGGCGCGCCCGCGATGATCGGGAAGCGGGCCCTGCACCCGCCGCAGACGAACGTCGCTCCTCGATCTCGCTCGCGTGGGCCGGATCCGCCGGCGCGTCGGAGAGGGGCGTCTCGCGCGGGACGCTCAGCTGCCGCTCGCCAGCGCTTCTGGCCCCTCGACCTTGCCGCGCAGCCGGTACTCCTCGCGCCTGAGCCCGTGGAGCTTCATCTTGCGGTGCAGTGTCGCCGCGTCGACGAGCGCGTGCTTGGCGGAGAGGTTGATGCCGCCCCGGTACTTGCGCAGCACGCGCGCGAGGTAGTCCTTCTCCGCGCGGCGCAGGTACTCCTTGAGCGGCACCTCGTAGTCGTAGCCGGCATGGCGGCCGTTGCCGTTCCCCGTTTCCTTGCCGACGCCGCTGTGCCCGGGCAGGTCGACCTCGCGGATGACGGCGCCGCTGGTGCGCAGGATGGCGCGCTCGACCACGTTGCCGAGCTCGCGCACGTTGCCCGGCCAGGCGTAGCTCATGAGCTGCGAGAGGGCCTTGTTCGAGACCCGGTTGATGCCCTTCTCGCGCGCCATCTCGCTGTTGCGGAGGAACTCGCCGACCAGGAGTGGGATGTCCTCGATGCGCTCGCGCAGCGGTGGGATGCGCATCGGCACCACGTTGATGCGGTAGTAGAAGTCCTCGCGCATCCGGCCCTCGGCCACCGCCTGCGCCAGCTCCATGTTGGTAGCCGTGATGATCCGCATGTTCACCTTGATGCGGCGGTTCGAGCCGAGCTTCTCGACCTCGCGCTCCTCGAGGACGCGCAGGAGCTTGAGCTGCATGTTGAGCGAGATCGACTCGATCTCATCGAGGAAGAGCGTGCCGGCGGTGGAGAGCTCGATCTTCCCCACCCGGTCGTGGACCGCACCCGTGAACGCGCCGCGCTCGTAGCCGAAGAGCTCGCTCTCGAGGAGCGTGTCCGGGAAGGCGGCGCAGTTGATGGCGACGAAGCGGCCGCCCTTGCGCTTGCCCTGGAAGTGGATGGCGCGGGCGGCCAGTTCCTTGCCGGTCCCCGACTCGCCGTAGATGAGGACGGTGGCATCGTTCTGCGCCAGCACGCCGATGGTCTCGAAGATCTCGTGCATGACCCGGTTGCGGCTCACCATGTTGGCGAACGAGTAGCGGTCGGAGAGCTGGCTGCGGAGGTAGCTGATCTCGTCGAGCAGGCGGCGCTTCTCGAGGATCTTCTCGGTGGCGAGGAGGATCTCCTCCTTCTGGAACGGCTTGGTGATGTAGTCGCTCGCACCTTGCTTGATCGCCTCGACGGCGCCCTTGATGCTGGCGTAGCCGGTGATCATGATCACGTCGAGGTCGGGCCAGCGGTCGCGGATCTCGCGCGTGAGGCCGATGCCGTCGGTACCCGGGATCTTCAGGTCCACGACCGCGAGCGAGAACTCGTGCTCCTGCAGCAGCCGCAGCGCCTCGAGCGCGTTCGGCACGCTCGCCACCGCGTACTGCTGCGAGGAGTACAGCTCCTCGAGCTGGCGGCAGATGAAGGGATCGTCGTCCACGATGAGAATGCGTGTCTCCATTGCCCGACCTCGGTTCAGGGGCACAGCGGAAGGAAGATCACCAGGCTCTTCTCCTCCGGACCCCCGTCACGCTCCAGGAGTTCTCCGCCGTGCAAACCCACGACCTTCTGGGCCATCGCCCACTCGATCCCGGCCTCCGCGGTGCGGAAGAGCGGCGAGGCCTCGTTCGGCAGGCGGAGATGAAAGCCGACTTCCAGCCCGGCACGCTCGCGGCGCGCACTGCGCTCGATGGTGACGGCGATGCTCGACGCGGATCCCACCTGCTTCGTCAGCTGGCGCACCGCCACCTCGAAGGCGCGCGAGAGGTGCCCCGGATCGATGAGCACCCCGCCGTCCTCGCTCCGCCACGCGTCGCCTTCAGACACCATGACCGACGTGCCGTTCAGCTGCGCGCGCACCTGGAAGAGCAGCC
>Ga0209266_1001511_pt1 | contig 15367 bp, 11 predicted proteins | sample GraSoiAngelo_132_FD_185889 | JGI IMG/M metagenome (GOLD analysis project Ga0209266, IMG submission 185889) | Grasslands soil microbial communities from the Angelo Coastal Reserve, California, USA - 14_0929_02_40cm (SPAdes) (version 2) | ecosystem: Environmental > Terrestrial > Soil > Grasslands ...
CAGTGGACGAGGTTGTCGAGACTCGAGGCTTTGCCTCCAATTCAAAATTTACTCGCGAGCACGGTAGCAGCTATTTGGCAATATTGGAGTGGCAAGGCTTGCTCGGTGTTGCCCCCTTTTTGGCGCTCGTTCTGGCTGTCGCCCTTAACGCCGGAGAGGTAGTTCTGTGGGTTCGGCGTACAGGCAACGCATTCTCGCCCGCTCTACCGTTTGCTCTGGTGGTGATTGCAGGCCTGGTTCACGCCGCATTCGAAGATTGGCTGTTCGCCGTGGGCTACTATCTTTGTGTCTTTTTTTGGAGTTTAGCTTTCGTGCTGAACGATTTTGTTTCACATAGAGTCCCAGCTCAGACGGCCCGGATTTCGCCTGCCTCACAACAATGGCTGCGCAGGATGGAAATAGCCGCGACAGCTCGATGATGCACTTGTTCCTCAATTGCCTGGCGGCCAGCGCGGGGGCTGGTCTGACCTACGTTCGTAATGTAATTCCCCATCTCGCCAGCAGAACAGATTTGCGAGCCACCGTCTTACTTGCTCCAGCTCTACGCGCGGAATTCGGGACTCTCCCTAATGTCTCTTTTGTAGAGATGGAAACGGCCAAGAATTCCGTCAAACGCTTTTGGCAGGAACAGAGGCTGCTGCCGGGTTTCATCCACCACAGCGGGGCCGACGTACTAATCTCGACAGGAAACTTCGCGTTGCGAAATTCTCCTATTCCGCAGATCCTTCTTTCTGGGAATTCGCTTTACACATCTGAAGATTTTTTGCGTGATGTTCGCAGCCGAGGCGATTATGGGCTTTGGTTGGACACCAGGATCAAAGGTTTTTTTGCCAGGCAATCCCTCCGCTGGACTGACTGCACGGTCGCTCCGAGTAGCGCCTTTGCCGAGGAATTATGGCGCTGGTCGGGCACCACAAGGATAACAGTGATTCACCATGGCTTTGATCGCGCGCTTTTTCTTCATGAGCCGGATCCGCTCCCGGACGAAATACAGAGCAAACTGGATTCCGGCAAAGACGCACTCCGGCTTCTTTTTGTGAGCCATTACAATTACTACCGAAATTTTGAGACTCTCTTACGCGCGATACCGTTGCTGCGAGAACGCCGTTCAGGGCAAAAGCTAAGACTCTATCTCACCTGCAAGTTTCGATCCGAAGAGAACCCTGGCTCGTACCACGCAGAAGCAACCGCAGCTCTGGTGCAAGAGTTGGGGATTTCCGAGGAGGTCGTGGAGCTCGGATCTATTCCGTACCGATCTTTGTACCAGGTTTATAAGGCTTGCGACCTGTACGTCACCGCCGCTTATGCGGAGACGTTCGCTCATCCTGTTGTAGAGGCCATGGCGAGCGGATTGCCGGTAATTGCGTCAGATATTGCTGCTCATCACGAAATTTGCGGTCAGGCTGCAATGTACTTCTCACGATTCTCGGCCGAGGAGTTGGCCCTGCGCATCGTCCAGGTTGCCCGGTCAGATTCTCTCCGCCGCCAACTCGCGGACCGCGGTTCGGCGCGCTCCCAGGACTTCTCGTGGGAAAAACACGTCAGTGAAATTGTTGATCTCGCCCGAAAGCTGGCAAATATTCCGGCAACCGACAAGTCACTGCTTGGCGTGGCAGTCTGACGATAGGATGCTGTTCGAGTGTTTTCATTCCACCGCAAATGACGGACAGCGCCTCGACTCCGAACAGCTTCTCCCGCTGGCTTCTCGCCCGTTTGTCTCGTGAAACCACCTCCGGACGCTTCATTCCTGAGATGGATGGCTTGCGTTTCGTCGCCATCGCGATGGTGGTCCTCTTTCACCTGAACGGATATCTAACGGCCAAAGCTGTCTCACCTCAGTATGCATTTACGGCTCGCTCCGACTGGATCACCCAGGTCGCGTTGGTAGGTTTTCGTGGCGTAGAACTTTTTTTCGTGATCAGCGGATTCATTCTAGGACTGCCGTTCGCCGCCCATCACATTGCCGGAGCACCGCGAGTCAGCCTCTCGAAGTATTATCTCCGGCGCCTCACTCGGCTCGAGCCACCGTATTTCGTGACAATATTCATATTGTTACTCCTGGCAATCGCTATTCAGCGCAAGGCTGTCACCGCGCTCTTGCCACACCTCATAGCCAGTCTTTGCTACATGCATAACTTGATCTATGCCAGGCCCAGCCCAGCACTCGGAGTCGCGTGGTCGCTGGAGATCGAAGTCCAGTTCTACATCCTCGTGCCAGTCTTGACATTGTTCTTCGCAGTAAAGCGACGCTGGCTGCGCCGGTGCTTGCTATTAGCTGTGATGGCAGGCAGTCTGGCAGCGCAGACCCTCTACTTGCCAGATCACCCCAGGCTTGCGCTTTCAATCCTGGCGTATCTCCAGTACTTCCTCGCGGGCTTTCTGCTCGCCGATATCTTCTTAGTTGAGTGGAAGCAATCGCCGCGGCTGAGCATGCATTGGGATTTTGCGGCACTTGCGGGATGGCCGGTAATGTTCGCCGTGCTGCGATCGGCAACTATTTCCCATTGGATTTTTCCCTATCTGCTCCTGCTCCTGTACTGTGCTGCTTTCCGAGGCACTTGGACGAACCGATTATTCTCGCATCCGTGGATTACGGCGATCGGCGGTATGTGCTATTCCATTTACCTGATTCATTACGAAGTGATCTCCGCGGTGGCGCGATTCACGAAATCAGTTAGCGAGGGAGCGCCATACTGGATTCATCTTCTTGTGCAGTTTGCGGCGGTCGGTTCCGCAGTGGTCTTGATCTGTGGCCTGTATTTTGTCGTACTGGAAAAGCCATGTATGCGGCGCGACTGGCCGCGGCGGCTATGGACCGCGTTATCGGCAAGGATCCCGCATAAGCCCGTCAGAGAGACTTATGCAGCCTCTGATTTGCGAGCTTCTCTCCGGTGACTGGCAATGTCGCCGATCTTGCGGGATCTATTTCCAAGCCTCAACGTACAGGCTCTCATTTCTTCGCTGCGCCAGCTCAATTTGGCACATATTAGGAATACGGCTCTCCATAAATTCGGCTGGCTGGCAATTGCGAAACCCAGCCACTTCCAGAAGGCGTACTAGCGAACGCTGATCAAACATCTGCGAGTGATTGGCGCCTGGATGAATAAGGTCGCGGAACTTGTGTGCAAGCGACAGCCGCTCAAGAAAACGATGGGACGCAAGCGGGTCTGAATCTTGCAAGTACTGTTCCACGATCAGCCGTAGGTTGGGTACTACCACTCGCAGTACTCCGCCGCCAGACTGCAGCACCCGAAAACATTCCTTGGCTACATTGAGAGATTCCGCCCACGTGAAGTGTTCAAAAGTGTGGGACGAGTAAATGAAGCTGACGGATTCATTCTTGAATGGCAGCCCCTTCTTCACATCGCGGCGGTGGACATCATCTGGCCAATTTGGAGTGTGAAAGAGCTTGCGTCCAAAGGGAAGCCGTGAAAGTAAGATAGTTGGGGAATTGTCGATGTTGTACCATCCGGTGGCACCGGAGAGGCCGGAACCTATGTTGACCTTCAGTTCCGGACCTCCATCTTTCAAACTTAGGACCTCGGGCACCGAAGACTCGGAACAAACGGACCGACTTGCCGGGAAGCCTTCTTCCGCTGTGGTGCGCTCGACCGCTGCGATTTCGTCCACTTAGTTGCCTCTGTTGGTGAGCTAACCTGAATGCTAGCACTGCTTAAAGGAGATGGTAAGAAACTGCGGCGATTCCTTGCCGCGAATCTCACTTGGTCGCCGGCTTCCTCCCCGAAATCAGCAAAAACAATCCCCAGCGTCCACCGAACTTCCTGACCAGAAATCGCGGATAGAATTTCCACGCCAGCCGATACAGTACCGACTGGAAGCGTCCCGAGGGCGCGTTCAGCAACAAATCGCCGGGGCTGAAGACTTGTTGAATCTCTACCGACTCGAAGCCCTGTATCAGCGCCCGGACCTCCGCTTCTGTGTAAGTCTTGGTCCCGGGGCTCTCCAAGTGATCGAAGACAGTTCGCCGCATCGATTTCCCGCGCCAGGCGCCATAGCGCAGCCACAGCATCATTCCGGTCAAAGACGGGTGGTGATACAGCATGATGCGCGCCTCGCCGCCGGGCTTCAGCACGCGCCACGCTTCGGCAAGGCATTGCGCTGGTTGCGGGGTGTGATGCATCACGCCATAGGAATAGACGACATCGAATGTATCCGCCGCGAATGGAAGGCGTTCCGCATCCGCGACACGCAAATCGGGTTCATAGCCCGCGAGCACACATCTGCGCTTTGCACGCTCAATCGAAATTGCGGAAAGGTCAATTCCGGTCGCATCGGCTCCCGCCCTCAGCCATTCCAGATAATCAGCGCCGATGCCCGCGCCGATCTCGAGCACTCGTAAGTCCCGAGCTGAGGAAAATTTGGCAAACTGTGGTATGTGCGGTTCCAGCGCGTAGCGAGAACGCAGGTGCGCCTCAAAGGCTTCGAAGTCCTCAGCGGCTTCCAAATACCGCGAGCCGCATGGCTCCGCGTTCCAAAAGTCCTGAACTTCGTCTTTGAGTTGCGAACTCTGCGCGCTTGCCATTTGTGAAGGGGATTTTGAGCCGGATAGTAACACGCACATGAGAAGTAACCCCGTGCATACTTATGCACATCCTCATTCACGTTAAGATGTTTTCGGCGATCTCTCTTCCTAATGCGAACACTGGCGGAACCCAGGCTGCCGCTGCGGCCCACGGATTCGATTGTCACCCTGCCTATCAGCGTCATCATTCCTGTGCGTAATGAAGCGCGCAATCTGCCGCGCTGCCTGGAATCCTTGCGTGGTGTTGGCGAGGTTTACGTTGTCGACTCCAACAGCAGCGACGAAACCGCCGAGATCGCGCGCTCGTTCGACGCGACGGTAGTCCAGTTCACCTATCGCGGCGGGTGGCCCAAAAAGCGGCAGTGGGCGATGGATACTTTGCCGATCACATACGAGTGGCTTCTTCTTCTCGATGCCGACGAGGCCCTCACTTCACAGCTCGCGGAAGAGATGCGCCGGGCGATCCAGGATTACAACTTCGATGGATATTACATCGCACTGCAGATGTTCTTTTTGGGGCGCGCGCTCCGCCACAGCGATGCAAGTTTCTGCAAGCTGTCTCTCTTTCGCCGCGGGAAGGGCCGATTCGAATGCCGCTTCAAGGACCAGAACAGCTCGATGTGTGACATGGAAGTGCACGAGCACGTCATCGTTGACGGGAATATAGGGATGCTCAGCAATACGCTGCTTCATCATAACTGCGACTCGCTCTCCCGCTACATCCAAAAGCACGATAACTACTCCAACTGGGAAGCCAGTGTGTGGCTGGATGGGAACCCGACCGAGCTTCCGCCTTCACTGTTTGCGACTCAGGCACAGCGCCGACGTTGGCTACGCAAGAAACTCTTTGCAGTTCCCGGATCCCCCGTTCTGTTTTTTCTTTACAAATACTTCCTTCGCCTGGGATTTCTGGATGGCAGACCAGGCCTGATTTATTGCGTGTTGCAGGGAATTCAGTTCTTCCACATCAAAACAAAAATCTACGAACTGAAGATCAGCAAGGCCTGACCCCTATGTGCGGAATCAGTGGCATTGTCAATCACGGAGATGATGAAACGCTCAGGCGCATGACAGCGGTGCAAGCGCATCGCGGCCCGGACGATGCCGGAATTTGGAGCCGACGATTTCCCGATGGCTCCTACATGGGTTTGGGCAGCCGGCGGCTTGCCATTATCGATCTTTCTCCCAGCGGGCACATGCCGATGTGCAACGAAGACCGTAGCGTTTGGATTACCTACAACGGCGAGATCTACAATTTCCAAGATCTACGCCGCGAACTCCAGAGCAAAGGCCACCGCTTCGCATCGGAAACCGACACAGAGGTCATCATTCATCTTTATGAGGAAGAGGGCGAGGAGTGCGTGAATCGGCTGAATGGCATGTTCGCCTTTGCCATCTGTGATCTGCGCTCCGGCACGCCAAAATTATTTCTAGCGCGCGATCACTTCGGCGTGAAGCCGTTTTATTACTTCCATGAGGGAGACCGGTTCGCTTTCGCCTCTGAGATCAAGGCGCTGCTGGAAGTTCCCGGTGTCGAGGCCGAGCTTGATCCACAATCCCTGCACCAATATTTGACCTTCCTCTGGGTCCCCGATCCTCGAACCATGTTTCGCGGGATTCACAAATTGCCCGCGGGCCACTGCGCGACTTTTCGTGAGGGCCGGCTCAAGATCAAGCAATATTGGGATCTGACCTTTCCCCCTGCGGATGCGGCTTATTCTCGCTCGGAAGACGAGCTGGCCGAAGAGATTCGCGAGCGTTTCGGCCGCTCGGTCCAACAGCAGATGATCAGCGATGTTCCGGTCGGTGCGTTCCTCAGCGCAGGTCTGGATTCTTCCAGCATCGTTGCCATGATGGCGCAGGCCAGCAGCCAGCCGATCAGAACCTACACCATCACATTTCCCAAGAAGTACCGGATCGGTGAAAACACGCTGGATGATCCCGGCGTTGCGAGACGTCTCGCGCAGCAGTTCGGTTGCGAGAATCACCGCATCGTAGTCGAGCCGAATGTAGCTGACTTGCTACCGCGACTTACCTGGCACATGGACGAGCCCACGGCCGACCCGGCTATCATCACCGCGTATCTCGTGTGCCGCGAAGCCCGCAAAACTTCGACGGTTCTACTCTCCGGAGTGGGCGGTGATGAACTGCTCGCCGGGTATCGCAAATACATTGCGCACTATTGGGGAGCGACTTATCAGCGCATTCCGCTTGCATTACGTGGAGTGGTGCAACGCACAGTTGAGAATCTCCCCAGCATGCGGGGTTCTTCCTTCAAGGGAACAGTTCGTTTGCTCAAGAAGATGTGCCGTAGTGCCTTCCTTTCTGCGACGGATCGCTTCATTACGAATTGCACTTATCTCAATGCCGAGCAGAAAACATCAATTTACTCACGGGATTTCCGGGCCGAACTCGGTGGGTTTGATCCTTGCCTGATGCATCGTGCGGCATTCGAGCGCGTTGGGCACGCCGACTTCCTGAATCAAATGCTGTACCTCGACACGAAGATTTTCATGACGAGCCTCAATCTCACTTACAACGACAAAATGAGCATGGCATCTTCGGTTGAGGTTCGCGTGCCTTTTCTGGATCGTGAGCTGGCCGAGTTCGTGGCCTGGAACGTACCCCCGGCTTCCAAGCTGAAGGGATTTTTCCGTCCGGTCACTAAGCACATCCTTCGCAAAGCGATGCGAGATGTCCTTCCGAGCGAGGTACTACGCCAGCCAAAATCGAGCTTTGCGGCGCCAATCGACTACTGGCTCGCCCACGAATTGCGCGAGATGGCCGACGAACTTCTTTCTGACTCCCGGCTGCGTAGGCGTGGCTTGTTCAGCCCACAAGCCGTGCGCCGGTTCATCAGCGAACATCGCAGTGGCGCACAAGATTGGTCAATGCAAATCTGGCAATTTCTAACCCTCGAGCTTTGGATGCAGAGCTTTCTCGACGCAACGTCGTCTCGCGTGATTCCCGTGCGGCAGGCGGCCACTGCATGAGACAAGTGCTCCAGTACGCGAACAACGGCGAAATAGCGGTAGCTGACGTGCCCACCCCCAAGCTGCTGCCTGGATGCGCTCTAGTCCGCATTGCTGCATCGCTCGTTTCTGCAGGAACGGAGCGCGCGGCGGCTGAATTTGCCGGAAAGAATCTATTTCAGAAAGCCAGTGCACGCCCTGACCTGGTTCGCGAAGTAATCAACAAAGTCCGCCGCGACGGGATCTTCTCCGCAGTGCAAGCTGTACGCAGCCGGCTTGACCAGCCGCTGGCGGCTGGGTACAGCAGTGCGGGGACGGTAGTTGCGATACACGAAAGCGTCACCGATATTAATACCGGCGATCGCGTCGCTTGCGCCGGCGCAGGCAATGCCACGCACGCTGAGATGGCCTGCATTCCGCGCTTATTGATGGCGCGTATCCCAAACGGCTCGGATGTTTCATTCGAAGAAGCAGCTTTCAGCACGATCGGCGCAGTTGCCATGCACGGCGTCCGCACAGCCGAGGCAAAGCTGGGTGAGGTCGCCGGAGTAATCGGTCTTGGCCTTCTTGGCCAGCTCACCATACAAATTCTGAAAGCGGCAGGGTGTCGGGTGGTCGGCATGGATCTTGTTTCCGACAGAGCTAAACTCGCCAAGAACTTGGGCGCGGATTGCACGACGACCGATCCAACTCAGTTCGCCCAACTTTGCTTCGATCAATCTCACGGCAGAGGCGCCGACATCCTCCTGATTACAGCAGACACACCGAGCAGCGATCCGGTGAACCTCGCAGCAGAAGCCGCTCGGGACCGCGGCATGATCGTCGCCGTCGGTACAGTGGGAATGAACATCCAGCGCAAGCTCTATTACGAAAAAGAGCTCGATTTCCGCGTCTCGCGATCCTACGGACCCGGCCGTTACGACGCCGCTTACGAGCAGAAGGGCAGAGATTATCCGATCGGCTATGCGCGTTGGACTGAAAACCGCAACATGGAAGCTTTCCTCGAATTATTAGTTGACGGCAAAGTCGACGTGAAGTCGCTGATCACGCACCGTGTGCCCATCGAGCGCGCTTCAGATGCCTACGAAATTATTTCCAGCATCACGAACGAGCCTTTTCTTGGCGTGCTGATCACGTATCCGGACTCGGCGCAGCAGCACACGCGGCTCGAAGTGGTTTCCCGGAAGAAGCGCATTGATGCGGCTTCCGACCAGCCAGTTCGTCTTGGTGTGCTGGGGGCGGGTACTTTCGCGATGAACACGTTGTTGCCAGCAATGAAGAAAGTTAGTGGGTTGAACTTCATTGGAATATGTGCCGCGAGCGGCACTCACGCGCGGCACGCAGCCGAGAAATTCAGCTTTCGATATTGCGCTACGGACGAAGCTGAGATCATCAATGATCCGGCTGTGAACACTATTGTGATCGCCACCCGCCATCACCTGCATGCGCCCCACGTCGTGGCGGCGCTCCAGGCCGGCAAGCACGTCTTCTGCGAAAAACCTCTTTGCCTCAAGGAAGACGAACTGGCCGAAATCATTGAGGCCTACAACCGCAGCCAACGTCACCTGATGGTCGGCTTCAACCGCCGCTTCGCACCTATGGTCCGGGAGATGAAGTTATTCGTAGAGAACATCCACGAGCCTCTGGCCATGCACTACCGCATTAATGCCGGACCGATGGCGCCCGACCATTGGATCAACGATCCCGAACAGGGCGGAGGCAGAATTCTTAGTGAGGTGTGCCATTTTATCGACCTGCTTAGCTTTCTTGCAGACACTCCGCCCATCGAGGTACACACTCGCGCGTTGGCGGCAAACGATCAAGCGATCCTGAGCTTGAAATTTGCAAATGGATCGCAGGGGACGATCAGCTATCTTGCTAACGGCGACCGCTCTTACTCCAAGGAACGACTCGAGATTTTCGGCGGAGGAGCGGTCGCAGTGCTCGATGATTTTCGCCGTCTGGAGCTGGTGCGGAATGGACGACAGAGAATAATCCGCTCGCACCTGCGCCAGGACAAAGGCCATCGCGCCGAGTGGGAAGCCTTTTCGTGCGCTATTCGCGGTGGCGGCGAATCACCGATACCATTTTCCGAAATCGTGGCGACCACGATAGCCACATTACGAGCGGTGGAATCGCGATCTTCCGGCCAGCCCGCACAGGTTGGCCTTCAAGATTTCATGAATTCTCAACTCCGGCAAGTTCCCTCATGCTGATTCTCGGCCTCAATATGTTCCATGCGGACGCCTCGGCCGCCATCATTCAGGATGGCGAAGTAATTTTTGCCATTGCCGAAGAGCGCCTGAATCGGATCAAGCACTATGCCGGCTTTCCTTCGCTCGCCATTAAAGCCTGCCTCGACGCCGCGGGCGCAAAGATGACGGATGTTGATCACGTCGCCGTCGGTCAGGACAGCGATGCCAACCTCTCCCGAAAGGTCCAGTACGCGCTTGCGAATCCCGCCAAGATTCTGAATTTCATCCGCCTTCGCCAGCACAAGGAAGCAATGCGCGACGTGCGCTCGCTGATTGCCACATCGCTTGACGTTGATCCGGTGCAACTCGGTTTCCAGGAGCATCACCTCGAGCACCACATTGCGCATATTGCGAGCGCGTATTACTGCTCGCCTTGGGAAAGAGCCGCCGGCTTCAGCTATGACGGCTCGGGCGATTTTGTCTCGACCATGATGGCTCGATGCGAAGGAAACGAAATCGAAGTTCTCGACCGCGTCTTCTTACCGCACTCGCTCGGAAGTTTCTACACCATGATTTGCGAATTCATCGGCTACCAAAAATACGGGGACGAAGGCAAAGTCATGGGCCTGGCGCCCTACGGCAAAGAGACCTACCGCGAGCAGATTCGGCACATTCTCGATCTGAATGGAAGTCTTGCTCTGAATCTCAGCTACTTCAAGCCGCTGGGCAGTAATGAGGGAATGCAGATTTCATCAGACGGTACCGTGGCTCTAGCTCGCCATTTTTCCGATCGCATGGTGAAGCTGTTCGGCGAACCGCGCCAGCCGCAAAGCGAAATCACGCAGCGCGACATGGATTTGGCTTATGCCATGCAGCATTGTTTTGAAGAAGCTTTTTTTCATCTTTTGAACAATCTGCGCAAGAAAGTTCCACTAGACAATCTCGCAATGGCGGGAGGTTGTGCGCTTAACAGTGTTGCCAATGGCAAGCTTTTCGCGCGGACTCCGTTCAAGCAAACTTGGATTCAACCGGCGGCCGGCGATGAAGGCCTAGCAATCGGGGCAGCGCTTCACACCTATCACTCTGTGTTGAAGCAGCCCCGTCGCTATGCAATGAAGAATTCCTATCTAGGCCCGGAATTTTCTGATTCACAAGTTGAATCCGATCTGAAGAAAGCGAATCTGCGCTATCGCCGCCTCGAACGCGAACCTTTGCTCGATGCCGTAGCAGCCCAAATCGCAGCAGGCAACGTTGTCGGCTGGTTCCAGGGACGAATGGAGTGGGGCCCGCGCGCCTTGGGCAACCGGTCGATTGTGGCGCATCCCGGACTGCCCAATATGAAGGACGTTCTCAACGCCCGTGTCAAGCACCGCGAGTGGTTCCGTCCATTCGCTCCGTCAATTCTCGCCGAGCGCCAAAGCGAGTATTTCGAGCACGACCATCCTTCTCCGTTTATGCTCCACGTTTACAAGATCCGGCCGGCAAAACGTGCACAACTCTGCGCGGTGAACCACGTCGACGATACCGGTCGCCTGCAAAGCGTCAGCCGGGACGAAAACCCGCTGTACTACGATTTAATCCAGGCTTTCGAGGGCAAAACAGGTATTCCGGTAATCCTGAACACCAGCTTTAATGAAAATGAGCCGATTGTGTGCGCGCCCAGTGAAGCCATCGACTGCTTCAAGCGCACTCGCATGGACATGCTTGCCATCGGCCCTTATCTGGTCAGCAAGACTGAGAACTGAAGAACGTGGCGGCCCATCAAGCATACGCAATGGCGGCAAGGATACAGCCAGAATTGCGCATTTCGCAGGTCGCTAGGTTCCCTGGCCTTCGCGCCCTCGCTTGGGATGGAAACGTCCTTTATGCATCCCGCGGTTATGACTTGCTGTCTGCCGTTGCCGACGACAATCCCATTCGCTGGCAGACCGTAGCAAGATACAGTGCCCCTATGTGGCGCAACCTGACGGTGCGTTCCCGTCTCACGCTCCGCCTGTTTCGCGATGGATTCCACGCCCTCGCGGTCCTTTCTTCCGGCCATCTAATCGCGGCAGTTCCCGGCGCAATTATAGTTCGCTCACCAGGCAGCCGGTATTTTCGCGTATCTCACAAGGTTCTGCGCGGCAATCGACCTCTGCATATCGCCGTCGCGTCGAATGATCACATCTTCTGGGGCGAGTATTTCGATAATCCACGTCGTGACGAAGTTCACATCTACGGATCAACCGACAAAGGCGCCACCTGGGAAATTGCCTACACCTTTCCACAGGGCGCAATCCGTCATGTTCACAATATTGTCTACGATGAGTGGGAGGACTGCCTCTGGGTGCTCACCGGAGACAACGGCGCCGAATGCCAAATTTTGCGCGCATCCTGCGATTTCAAGCATGTATACGCAGTGGCCTCCGGCAAGCAGCAGGCGAGAGCGGTTGCTTTGGTGCCCACGCGGGAGGCGCTATATTTTTCCTCCGACACCCCATTCGAAACAAATCACATCTATCGTTACAGCCGCCGGGGGATCCTCTCACAGGTTGCCGAACTCAACGGTTCTTCGATTTACGGATGCCGTGTAGGAGAAGCGATCTTCTTTTCTACCATGGTGGAGCCCAGCGCGGTTAATCGTGACCGCCACGTCCGGATCTACGGCAGCGCAGATCAAGCCAGTTGGGACCGCCTCCTGGAATGGAAAAAAGACATTTGGGCGATGGGATCGTTCCAATACGGGAACGCGTTTCTTCCGGATGGCGGGAATACTACAAATCTTCTCGCCATCACAACAGTTGCTGTCAAGAAAGATGACTTGCAAACGACCCTCTGGCGCGTTTAACCGCACAGTCGGACTCTGGTTCCATGCCTTCTTCAAGAATAGCTAACAGCAGTGAACTCTTCTGTCCTACGAGAGCCCTGCGGTTACTATTCGAAGTTGTTAACCGCGGAGAGCGCCGAACTGATCGGCGGAGTTCGCAAAGAGAATACCCCGGCTGCCACCTTCTATTTTCTCTCCAAGTAGTAAACACCGCCTCGACAGAGGTTCTCCTCCCCCGTGCTATAGTGCAAAAATTCCAATCACTTTGAACTTGGCCGCTGCGGACCGGCTGCACTATTATCGGCGCGTACTCGCTGCCTATCTGCTCCCCGAAAATAGTCATCTGAATTTCTGGCACGATGTTCCCCAGGTAAATTCGAACGCCCCCGCTGGCGCACTCGGCGAATACTACATGCCATTTTTCGAGAAGGCCAATTACGCCGGGCCTCATGACGCCGCTGGCATTCCGATGCTCGATTACCGCGGCCGCATCGGCGTGCAGTACAACCCGATTGCTATCGCGCAATGGGGGCTCGGAAATTACAACCTTTTCTGTCGTGGAGCCGAGGAGAAGCATAGAAGGAAGGTCCTCGCCGCCTGCGATTGGCTTTGCGCAAACCTGCGGGAAAATCAGCTTGGCTCCCCAGTCTGGAATCACCACTTCGACTGGGAATACCGCAGTCGGCTAAAAGCTCCGTGGTACTCGGGGCTCGCGCAGGGCCAAGGCATTTCCCTGCTTGTGAGAGCTTATTATGAATTTCAGGAGCCTTGCTATCTTGCGGCTGCAGCTCGTGCTTTCTTCAGTTTTCAAAATTCCACAGCGCAAGGCGGCGTGAGCTTCACCGATCAGAATGGAAATGTGTGGTTTGAGGAATACATCGTTTCGCCTCCCACACATATCTTGAATGGCTTCATCTGGGCAGCGTGGGGTGTTTACGATTACTTCTTAGCAACGCAGGATCCGTCAGCCAAAGATCTGTTTTCGAGAACTGTCCAGACTCTGCGTAGCAATCTCCAGCACTACGATCTTGGGTTCTGGTCCCTTTACGAGCAATCTGGCACGCGCCTGCCGATGCTGGCCAGCCCTTTTTACCATCGATTGCACATCGTTCAGTTGCGCGTGATGCACCGCCTCACGGGCGATGATTTTTTTTCACATTACGCTGATCGCTGGGAAAGCTATGCGCATGACCCCGGCAAACGCACTCGGGCGCTCTGCTATAAAAGCGCATTTAAGCTCTGCTACTACTAGGGATCTGTGAAAATCCTCTATATTTCGCAATATTTTCCGCCAGAAATGGGAGCCCCCGCCGCACGCGCCGCCGAGCTTTCCCGCCATTGGGCAGGAGGTGGACATGAGGTCACGGTACTCACGGGTTTTCCTAATCATCCCACCGGAATAGTTCCAGCGGAATATCGCGCCAAGTTTCGTCATTTGGTGAGCCGGGAAATGATCGATGGCGTTAGCGTGATTCGGACCTGGCTCTTCCCTTTTCCCAACTGTAAGGCGTATGAGCGCATGCTGAACTACAGCTCGTTCTGCGCCTCGTCCGCAAGCACGGGAATGTTTCTTTCGCGTCACGATGTCGTCATCGCAACTTCTCCTCAGTTATTGGTTGGCCTCTCTGGCTGGTGGCTGGCTCGCTGCAAACGAGTGCCTTTGGTTTTTGAAGTGCGCGATCTGTGGCCGGAATCCCTGGCGGCGGTCGGAATAGGCACTGGCAATTCTTTACTTCACCGCTCGCTGGCGCGGGTTGCGGGATTTCTCTATCGGAATTCTCAGCACGTAGTGGTGGTCAGTCCTTCTTTTAAGGACCATCTCATCAGCCACTGGAACGTGCCTCCAGATAAGATTTCCATCGTGGAGAACGGAGTCGAAGCCAACCTGTTCAGTCCGCAGAACTCAGACTCGGAGCTGCGCTGCAAATTAGGCATCGCAGATAAATTCGTAGTCTGCTACATCGGAACCCTGGGGATGGCGCACGGCCTGGAAACCGTGCTGGAAGCCGCGAGCCGTCTTCAGCATACCGCGCCTGAAGTCGTGTTCCTGCTGATTGGCGAAGGCGCAGAAAAATCGCGCATGATGTCTGTTGCGCGCGAACGCCAGCTAGACAATGTGCGGTTTATCGATCAACAACCGCGTGAGCAGATTCCTGCCTACATCTGCGCCTCAGACGCTTGCCTGGTAACGCTGAAAAAAAACGAAGTTTTCAAGACTGTAATTCCGACCAAAATGCTGGAATTTATGTCCTGCGCCCGGCCAGTGATATTGGGAGTCGACGGACAGGCGCGCAAGATCCTCGAGGACGCGCGTGCTGGAATCTTTGTTGAGCCCGAGAACTCCGAACAGATTGCTAACGCCGTTATCCAGCTCTCTTCCAGCGCGGAGCTTCGTGAGCTGCTGGGCCGCAATGGCCGCCGTCACATCATCCAACACTTCTCCCGAGCCGAAACTGCCCGAGCTTATATCACCGTTTTGGAAGATCTTCTCGGCAATACTCGTCCGCAGGTCGCTGCGGCGTGAAAGCTACGCAGAAGCCGGATTTCCTAGCATTGCTTGGTGGTGGGTTTCTTCATGATCGAGTACCGGCGACCGACTCTTTACGGCCTGACCGCTACAATGCTGAGCGCAGTTGCAGCCTGCATCGCTGATTCAAAGGTGCGGCCTGTAATTGTTTTGGCAGCGCTGCTAGGGACGAACAAGATGTCCTCCGCTTCTAGCGCCATATCGGGCGCCTTGGCTTGAAGGATCCTTTTCAATTGCACCGAGGTCTCAGTCATCCCGGTGGGACCTTTGCGGATAATCTTCGCACCGCCCAGTTTCGCAGTTCGATTCGTGCCGCCAGCGAGC
>Ga0209266_1001512_pt1 | contig 15357 bp, 17 predicted proteins | sample GraSoiAngelo_132_FD_185889 | JGI IMG/M metagenome (GOLD analysis project Ga0209266, IMG submission 185889) | Grasslands soil microbial communities from the Angelo Coastal Reserve, California, USA - 14_0929_02_40cm (SPAdes) (version 2) | ecosystem: Environmental > Terrestrial > Soil > Grasslands ...
GCCGCGACGCACTCGTCCCCGCGCTCGCGGCGAGCGGGTTCGAGGCCGACGTGCCGCGGGCGACGTTGTACGTGTGGGTGCCGCTGCCGGAAGGCGTGTCGTCGGGCGCGTTCCAGCGCCGCGCGATCGAGGAGGCGGGTGTGGTGGTACTGCCGGGGAGCGCGTTCGGTCCGGGGGCGGAAGGGTTCTTTCGCGTGGCGCTGACGGTAGGGACGCCGCGGCTGCGCGAGGCGGCCGAGCGCCTCGGCAAGGTGCTGGCGACTGTTTGATTTCCGGCAGGTCTCGGCGCTCCGGTCGCGGACCGGCTGGGTGGTCGCGGGGATCGTGCATGCCGTCGCCGCGGTGATCTTCCTGCGCGCCTCGCTGAGCTTCAAGGGCGCCGAGCGCCCACGGTTCATCGTCGTGTCGCCCGAGGTGGAGCTGCCGCCGTACGGCGGGGCCCGGCCCAGTCGCGCCGCCAAAGCGGGCGGATACGGCCGCCCCGCGCCCGCCACGCCGACCCCGGCCACCCTGGTCCCGCCGCCCCCCGCGCCGGACAGCGCGGTGGCGGCGCGGTCGCCGGTGGCGGGCCCGCGCTGGTTCATCCCGGGACCGATCTTGGGAGATGGCCACCTGTGGGTGAGCCCGCGGCCGGCGCTGCCCGCGGCCGTGGCGGAGGAGATCTACGGCGATTCCACTTCCCGGGACTCGGTGGTGGCGCGGCGGCTGCGCGCGATGGTGGACTCGCTGAACGTGATCTACGACGAGGTGCAACGCGAGCGACGCCGCCCGTCGTGGACGACGGACGTGGCGGGGAAGACGTTTGGGATCGACTCGCAGTACATCCACATCGCGGGAATCAAGATTCCCACCGCGGCGCTGGCGCTGCTGCCGTTGAATCTGCCGCAGGGGAACTTCGACGAGGCGCTGCGGGCGCGGCATCTCGACGAGATGCGGCAGGACTTGCTGCGCTCCGCGGCGCGGGCCCAGACCTACCAGGACTTCCGGCGCTACGTTCGCGAGTTGCGGGCGCGCAAGGACGCGGAGCGGGAGTTCCAGCAGCGCCAGAAGCAGCCGGCGGATACGGTGAAAGCGATACCGTAACCTATGACGCGGCTTCCGCGAGCCGCTTGAGTGCCGCTGCCTTCCCCACGACATAGAGCAATTCGTTCACCGGCTCGCTGACCGTGCCGCCCGTCAGAGCGATGCGGATCGGCTGAAAAATCTTGCCGCTCGGCACCCCGCGGCGCTCGGCGAGCTCGCGCAGCGTCCGCTCGAGGGCTTCCGGCGTCCACTCCACGCCCTTCAGCACCTCCAGCGCCGCCTGCAGCGCTGCCACGTGGCCGGCGGGGTCTTTGGCGATCTCCTTCTTTGCCTTGTCGTCGAACTCCACGAACTTCGCGTCCAGCCGCACGGCCACCTGGCGCGCCACGTCGAGTGTCGTGCGCGAGCGGGTCTTCACGGCTGCAATCGCCTTGAGCACCGCGTCCTGGTTGCCGTTCAGGCCCAGCTTCTCGAGCTGCGGGGCGACGAGAGGGTACAGGTCCTGGGCCGAGGCGATCGAGAGGTACTGGCCGTTCATCCACTCGAGCTTCGTCGTGTCGAACACCGCGGGCTTCTTGAGGATGCCCTCGAGCGAGAACAGCCGGATCATCTCGTCCAGGGTCATGATCTCCTTGTCGCCGCCGGGGCTCCAGCCGAGCAGAACGAGGAAGTTGCGCAGCGCCGCCGGGAGGATGCCGAGGTGCTGGTAGTCGCCGACCGCGGTCGCCCCGTGACGCTTGGAGAGCTTCTTGCCGTCGGGTCCATTGATCATCGGCACGTGGCCGAAGCGCGGCGGCGCGGCGCCGAGGGCACGGTACACGGCGAGCTGCTTCGGCGTGTTGGAGATGTGGTCGTCGCCGCGGAGCACCAGGGAAATCCTCATGTCGAGGTCATCGACGACGACGGCGAAGTTGTACAGGGGGCTGCGATCCGACCGCAGGATCACGAAATCCTTGATGTCCTCGCCCTGGAAGCTGATGCGGCCGTGCACCGCATCGTCCCAGGCGATCTCCCCGGGCGGGACGCGCAGGCGGATGACCCCCTCCTCGAGGTAGGCCTGGCCCGCGGCGAGCAGCTGATCGGCGACCTCCTGGTGGCGCGTGAGCCGTGCACCCTGAAACGTGAGGTCCTCGTCCCAGTCGAGGCCCAGCCACCTGAGCCCGTCGAGGATGACCTGCGTGTGTTCGTCGGTGGAGCGCTGCTTGTCGGTGTCTTCGATGCGCAACAGGAACGTGCCGCCGCTGCGCCGCGCATACAGCCAGTTGAACAGGGCGGTGCGGGCGCCCCCGACGTGGAGGTAGCCGGTGGGGGAGGGGGCGAAGCGGACGCGGTCGGTCATCGCCGCTAAAGTATCCGCAGCAGCGGGGTCGCGAACAAGGGGACGCCCATTTAGTTTCGCGCTCCATGGCCACGCAGCGCGACATCGATTTCACCTACACCCTCATCGACAAGATCTTCCGGCTGAGCATCGGCGAGACCGGGGACTTCAGCGGCGCCAAATACGACGGCGACTTCTCGCTCACGCTCGAGGAAGCGCAACGCCGCAAGCACGCCTTCGTGTGGGACCAGCTACGGCTCGTCCCGGGCCAGCGCGCACTCGACATGGGGTGCGGCTGGGGCGGCCTGCTGCGCTACATCAAGGCGCGCGGCGCGACCGGCGTCGGCGTGACGCTGTCCCGGGGCCAGTTGGCCGCCTGCCGCCGCAACGGCCTCGACGTGCATCTGCACGATTGCCGCACTATTACCCGCGACACCTTCGGCGGCTTCGATGCCGTCGCCAGCATCGGCGCCTTCGAACATTTCTGCTCGCCGGCCGAGTATCGCGCCGGCCAGCAGGACGAGGTGTACCGCCGCGTGTTCCGCGCCGCTGCGTCGGTACTGCCGCGCGGCAGCCGGCTGTTCTTGCAGACGATGGTGTTCGGGCGCAAGATGATCCCGCCGGAGACGGTCGACGCGCACGCGCCGCGCGGCTCGGACGCGTGGGCCGTGGGACTCATGACGAAGACGTTTCCGGGGTCGTGGCTGCCGTTCGGGTCGGAGCAGGTGGAGCGCAACGCCGCTCCGGAGTTCCGGCTGCTGCACAAGGAGAGCGGCCGCCTCGATTACATCGAAACGATCCGGCAGTGGCGGAAGCGGTTCGCGACCTTCTCCTGGCGCAAGCTGTTGCTCAAGGTGTCGCTGGTGCCGCGCTACCTGATGAGCGAGGACTTCCGGCTGGCGTTCGTCTCGGGCGTGAGCGCCAACACGATCTGCTTCGAGCGCGAGCTGCTCGACCACTACCGCATGGTGTACGAGCGCGTGTAATCCCTCGTAATCACGGCGCCTCCGGCCACACCTGGTCGGGGCGCGCCGGTGGCGGCTGATCGGGGCCGAGGTTCTCGGCTGAAATCCGGGCGAACACAAAGTTCTCGGGCGGGATCGGCGAGCCCGACAGGCGGCGCAGCAGCGCGAGCTGGCCGGCGTGGGTCATCGCATCGGCGAGCGGACCCTGGAGCAGCTGCTCGGCAGTGATGCCCTGCGGCGACGCCCCGCCCTCCAGGTGGGCCGAGAGGTCCGCGAGCACCTCGTGAAAGCGGCGCACTTCGTCGTCGAAGTTGGGGAGCGCCTCCGGCCGGTACTTGCCGCCGGTAAAGAAGGTGCGGGCGTAGCCCAGCACGCTGGTCATGTGGCGGACGAGCTCATGGGGTGTGCGGACCTTGTCACCGGCGCGGAACGCGGCGAAGGAGGCCGGAGCGCCGCGCAGGGCTTTCTGAGTGCGGTAGGCGAGCGCCGCCAGGAAGTGGCGGAGCAGGTGGTGGGGGTCGTCCATCGACGGAGAGGGGGGGATTCGAACCCCCGATAGGGCTTTAGACCCTATAACGGTTTAGCAAACCGCCGCCTTAAGCCACTCGGCCACCTCTCCTACGTTGCAGCGCGTTAACCTAGCGACCTGACTGGAGGCGCGGTACCCTCCATGCATGTTCTCTATTGCCTGCGTGAAGTAACCACTGTTTGGGGACGGCACTTCTTGACTCCTGGGCCTATCTTGATTGTTGAGCGGGTCGGAACAGGGAGTCCCTTGAGTGGTGGGTTCGCTGTTGTAGGCCTGACGGAGCATGGGGAGCTCTGATGACATTTGAGCAGTCGCAGTCTGTCACCATTGGGCATCTACTGCTCGACAATCTTCCGACCTTGGGGATTGCAATCCTAATCCCGCTTGGGATGACTGTTTACGGGGCCTACTTGCGTCGACTAGGAGGCAGCGGTCCCACGACGGGCGCCGAGTTCTTCGTCGGTAATGCTGGCACCGGCTTCGCTGCTCTTCCCGTCGCAAGCTCTTTTAGGTTTGCGGGCATCACTTCAGAAGGGTTCTCTGTCATCCTCATAATGGCGATCATCGCCAATCTAGTATTAGCGATCTTGGCAGTCATCCTCCAGGGAAAGGTGGACGAGTGTTGGTTCCTCGCACGAGCACGTGAACGTGGCTTAAAGAAGGGACGCACTACACTGCAGGTCCCGAAGCGACCCACAGTTCAAGAAGCCATGTTGTGGGTGGGTGTATATGCTTTTGTAGCAGTGAATGTAGTAATGTTCGCTTATGGGCTAAAGAGGTAACGGCTGTTTATGCGCGATCTTCTCATACTGATAAGCGTGGCTGCGGGAGCGGCAAGTATTGTGGGGGTAGGATCCTTTCTGGTGCTGGCCCGCCTTGGATACTTTACGCCTACTCCTGCCGAATCGCACAACTTGCTGGAGGATCTTAGCCAATCAAGCTCGCGTTTTGCTGCTAAGACCTGGACGATTTCAGATTTTAACGTTCCCAGCGGCCCGCTTCTCGAAGGCGACAGACCTCTTGTTGTTGAGCTAGCCTTTCTTCACTCCGACCTTCGCGTTCGTGAGATTCAGTCCAATAGTCTCTCGGCAGTCTCTAGAGCAGTGCGGATTCGGGTTGGTGACTTGCGCAGAGGAACTGCTAACGAGTCAGAGCAACACGACCTTCGACTGGCTCCGTTCAACGGTGAATATGCATGGCAGGCGTTGATCCTAGGGACGGGGGCTTGAAATGGCAGACATGCCCAATCTGGAAGAACTGTTGAAGCAGACAAGTCTTCGCTTCGCAAAATCGCAGTCTGGCGCTTTCATCCTACCATTTCGCACGAAAAGCCTCGGTGAGTCGGTGGTCTGGGTTGGGCTCTCCGCTGATGGCGAATGGATAGGGATTAGGCATGGATTGCGTGCCACCTTGCCCGAGAACGCGACGGATCAATCCTCGTTCTTTCGGAGGTTGCTAGAGATCAATGAGACACTTGCTATGGCAAAGATCTTGGTCCAGGACAAAGTTGTCGCGGTCGGAACAGAGCTTGATTACAAGGGAGCCACTCCTGAACAACTCGAAGTCGCAGTGAGGGTCGTCGTTTCCGCCGCCGCCGATGTCACTCAGCAGCTATCACAGAATGCTGATCCCTTGGTGCAAGCGCCCTAGCCTTATTGTTGGCGTAAGGCCAAGTTCAGTAATCCTTTCACGCGCCACGTCCCATACGAACCGTAGAACCTCCATGGGCACTTAACTGTCGACAAGCAACCTCCTCGGAAGGCTGACCTTCTGCACCCCCCTTTTCTGGTCGTATCGTTGGCAAGACTTCACGAGGACGTCCCGTGGCCCGCCGAGATCCCGCCGCCGTTCTGCTGCGCACGTATTCCGCGAGCGCGCGCATCAACCAGTATCTCGTCGAAGAGTTGGATCCCGCCGTCTGGCGCGCGCGGCCCGACGGGACGGAGAAGGTGCGCAACATCGCCGAACTCGTCGCGCACCTGCACAACTGTGGGCTGCGCTACTTGGAGCGCACCGATCCCGACGCCGCCGTGCCGGCCGAGCTCGACCGCGCCCGCGTGACGCCGGCCCAGGCCGCGCGCGCCCTCGGCGCCAAGCGCAAAGCCGTCCTGCGGGTCGTCGGCGCGGCGATCGCGGAGGGGCGGCGCATCGTCGGCTTCCCGCACGACGCCCCCAGCTACCTCCTCTATTACATGGCGCACGACAGCCATCACCGCGGGCAGATCGTGATGCTGGCGCGGCAGCTGGGACACGCCGTGAGCCGCAAGACGATGTCGGGGATGTGGCAGTGGCATGCCCGTGAGGCGGAGTCCTCTTGACGCTGGAGCAAGGAGGCCCTTCGCACACCATATTCCACCGCAGCGCAGGGCGGCGCGCGACCACAGCGAGGGGGCTATGGGCTACGTCGAAGACAGCTTGATGCCCGGTGAGGCGGTGGCGTTTCGGACCAAGCTCCACTGGACTGTGTACTGGGGCGCGGTGGGGCTCGGCCTGATCGCGCTCATCTCCATCGGGGTGGGCGTGGCGGTGGTGGGAGCGTTCTTCCTGGCGCTGGGCGGGATCGCGGCGCTCGTCGCCTACGTCGCCATGAGCAGCTCGGAGTTCGCCGTCACCAACAAGCGCGTTCTCATCAAGGTGGGGTGGCTGAACCGCCGCTCGCTGGAGATCCTCCTGTCGAAAGTCGAAGGTATCGGCGTCGAGCAGGGCCTGGGCGGCAAGATTCTGGGCTACGGGACGATCGTGGTCACGGGGACCGGCGGCACGCACGAACGGTTCAAGAACATCGCCGGCCCGTTCGAGTTCCGGAAGCGGGTCCAGGAGCAGGCCTCGACGATTCAGGACGCGGGTCGCAGCGTCCTCCCGACCGGCCGGGAGGAGCGGGATTGTCCGTATTGCGCCGAGCGGATCCTCGCCAAGGCGAGAGTCTGCAAGCACTGCGGGAGGGAAGTGCAGCCCCTGGCTTGACGCTGCGGGGTCCGTCCCTACGATAGAGCATGGGCCGGACCCCACTATCCCGCCCGCTCCCCCTCCTCGGCGCGACCACGCTCGCCGCCGTCGTGCTCTGCGGCTGTCGGGCCGGCACCGAGCCCAACCTCGCGGACATCGGTGGCTCCTGGCAATACACCGAGACGTTCACCGACGTGTCGCACGCCATCACCTGCGCCGATTCGGGCACCTACAGTCTGAGTCAGGCGGGGGCGAGCTTCGTCGGCCTGTACTTCCAGCGCGGCCTGTGCCGCACCCCCACCGGGCTCACGGACAACACCGACAGCGGCACGGTCTCCGAGGGCCGCGTCGTGGGCCGGACCCTGCGCTTCCGGGCGCCGTTTTGCGAGTACGACGGCGCGGTGGACGCGACATCCGGCAGCTCCATCACCGGACACGTGGTGTGCGTGCTCGCTGATCCCACCAAGCAGCTCAACTTCTCCGGGACCTGGCAGGCGAGTCGGTAGCCTACGGCCCCGACTTCACCACGTCCCCGCCCGTCACCGGGCCGATGCGGTCGTAGCCCTCCGACGGGATGATGACGCGGAAGATGTCCTGACCGCTTCCCGCGGCTCCGTTGTCACAGGCGATGAACGTGAAGTTCACGAGGCCACCCGTGTCCTCGCGGCCGACGCCATCGAACTCCGCGCCGCGACTCGGGTCACTGCAGGTGCTCGAGGTCGCGCGGAACGCGGTGATCGAGGTGGCGGGATCCGACGCATCCACGCGGATCGTGCCTACGCTGCCGTCCGGCCGGACATCGCTCGAGTCCGAGGCGGTCGCCCGACCGCTCAAGTCGGACCCCACGTCGAAGTCGAACGTGATCACGACGCCGTCGGCGGTGAAGATCTTGCCGAGGCCGCTGATGCGCGTCGTTCCTCCTCCGCCCCCACCATTGCAGCCCACCGGGAATTGGGCGGCCGCGTTACCGCCGTCCGGCACTGTCACCGTCTGCGGGTTCGCCGCATTCACGGTGCAGTTGGCTGCCACGCCCGAGAGCGCGACGCTGTGGTCCCCGGCCGGGACGTCGGTGAACGTCACGGTCCCACTCGTGCCGATCGGCTGGCTCGTCGCGCCGTCGAGGGTGACTGTGTAGCCGTCGGGGTCGAGGTTCGTGCCCGAGGTGGAGGTCGTCACCGTGACGCTACCGGTCCCGGGCGGGGGCGGTGGGGGCGGCGGCTCCGCGCCGCAGCTCACGTCGAATTGGGTGCTGGCCAACAGGCCCAGGAGCGACTGCACCGTGCGCGGGTTGTCGCCGCTCACGGCACAATTCGCCGCGACTTCGGAGAGCAGCACCGTGTGGTTGCCCACCGGAAGCAAGAGGAAGAGCACCTGGCCGTTGGCCGCGACGTGCTGGCTCGACGCGCCGTCCACCGTGACGGTGTAGCCGTCCGGGTCCACGTCGGTGCCGGTCGTGCTGGTGGTGACGGCGAGCGTGCTGAGCGGAAGGGGAATGAGATCGGAGTTGGGCGGCGGAGCGGTAGCGTCACGACACGCGCCGCCAACCGTCAGCGTCGCCGCCGCGAGCAGACCGCCCCAGACTGTGCGATCCATACGGCACCTCCAATCCGGTAGAGCTTCCACGCCATCACCCGTTCCATGTCGAACCCCTTCGTGTGGAAGCGTGTTGCCATGCGCGAATCCGGCTTGAGCAGGAGGGGAACGAGCAAATTCCGGACCGGTCGCGGCCGAGAGGAGAACCGGTGATGCATTTCAATGAACGAGAAGCGCGGCCGCCCCAGGATGCGGCGCGGGTGCTGTGGCCCGCGCGCTGTAGCTGCTACGCGTCCAGCTCGAACCCGATCGGCGCCGCCGTCATGACTGCTCGAGTAGCGCTTCCAGTTCCTCCTCGTCGAGTGGGCGCCGGGCGGCGACCCGGCCCGCCTCGAACGCCTCTCGAATCTTCCGCGGATCGAATTCCAATGTGCCAGAGTACTCGCGGTCGGGGGCGATGGTCCTGATCCGCGTGTCGCGGTACTTCGGCGGCCGGAACGGCATCGCGTCGAGCGCCCGCTGCTCGGCCGGGCGGCCGGCGCAGTAGCCCGCGAGCTCCGCGTGGGCACGCACGGCGCGGTTGATGGCGAGCGCGTAAGACAGATCCTCGCGGAACACTTCGTTGACGAGTATGTCCACGGCGCGCTCGCCGGCCGCGCGCCCGGTGCTCCAGCGTGACACCACCGGCAGGAGGTCGAGGGGCGACGCGAGCGCCACGTACACCTCGTCGGGCCGCCCATCGGCCGATGGGGGCAGGACCTTCAAGGCCTTGAAAGCGTCGCCGAGCGGGGTGACGTTGCGGAGCCCACCGTCGACCACCGCCTCGGCGCCGAGGCGCACGGGCGGGAACAAGAGGGGCATGGAGGCGCTGGCGAGCGTCCATTCGCGCACCTGCGCCTGGCGCTGGTCCACGGCGGTGTAGGCGCCGCTCTCGAGGATCGTGGCGCCGATGCGCAGCTCGCGGCCGGAGCCCCGCAGCCGCTCGGGGTCCACGTGCTGCTCGATCGAGCGCCGGAGCGGCTCGGGCGCGTAGATGCTGTCCTTGAGAAGGAACGCCAGGATGGCGCCGAGGAAGCGCTTGCGATACACGTCGGCGGCGGAGCGGATGCCGAACCACAGGTCCTTGAGCGCCGCGACCTGCGCGCGCAGGCCCTCGGGCCCGTGTCCCTGGGCCAGCATCACGGCGTTCAGCGACCCCGTGGAGACTCCGGCGATGACGTGAAAGGCGAGCCCGGCGTCGTTGACGAGGTAGTCCACGGCGCCGACTTCGAAGGCGCCGCGCGATCCCCCTCCGCTCAGCACCAGCGCGCGATTTGGCATGGTGGCCTCCGATGATGGTGCGTGCGGGAACTGCTCAGGGGCGAAGGCTGGGGGAGATCTCGAAGCCGATCGGCGCCGCCGGCGCCGAGTGCGTGAGGGCGCCGATGCTGATCAAGTGCGCGCCGGCCCGCGCGTACGCCGCCACGGAATCGATGCCGATGCCGCCCGACGCCTGAATGGTGACGCCCGGTCCGGCACGCCGCACCCAGGCGGCGACGGTCTCGGGCGACTGATTGTCGGCGAGGATGTGCGTGACACCGGCGGCGAGCGCTGCTTCGAGTTGTGTGTCCGTCTCCACTTCGACGACGACCGGTAGGTCCCGTGGCGCAGCGGCGAGGACGTCGCGCAGCGACCGGCCCGTGCGGCCGAGCATGGTCCAGTGGTTGTCCTTCCACAACACGGCTTCCGCGAGCGAAGAGCGATTCTCCACGCCGCCGCCCACGCGCACCGCGTAGCGCTCGAGGGCGCGCAAGCCGGGCGTCGTTTTGCGGGTGTGAGTGATGCGGGCCGTGGTGCCGGCAACCGCATCCACGGCGCGACGAGTCACTGTGGCGACCCCGGAGAGGCGCTGCAGGAAGTTCAACGCGACGCGCTCAGCGGCGAGCAGCGTTCGCGCCGAGGCAGTGGCGACTGCGAGCACGTCGCCGACCCCGACCCAGGTGCCCTCCGCCGCGGCAGCATCCAGGCACGACCCCTGTTCGAGCTCTTGCAGTACGGTGGCGACGACGGGAAGCCCAGCTACCACGAAGGCACCGCCCGCGATGAATCGCCCGGTCGCGGTGGTGGTGGCGGCGGGGCCGAGCAGGCCGGTGGTGACGTCTCCGCCAGCGGCGTCTTCGGCGAGGGCGCGGCGGACTTCCTCCAGGCCGAGCGGCTCAGCCAATCGCGAGCATCCGATCGATCGCCCGGCGCGCGCGGGTCGCGATCGCGGGGGGGACGGTGACGTCGTGCTTCAGGTCGCGCAATGAATCCCGCAGGTTCTCGAGGGTGATCATCTTCATGTAGCGGCACTCCGCGGTTTCCGCGGCCGCGATGAACTGTTTCTCCGGGTTCTCGCGCCGCAGGCGGTGCAGCACCCCCGTCTCCGTCGCCACGACGAAGCGCCGCGCCGGGGAGACCCGCGCCCGCGTCATCATCTGCTCCGTCGACACGATGCGGGTGCGGCCCGCGGCGACGTCCCCGTCGGCTTCGGCGTAGTACATCGCGCTCGTCACGCACCCGCACTCGGGGTGCACCAGGAACTCGGCGTCGGGATACTCGGCGCGGCGCTGCTCGATGGTGCGCGGCGTGAGCGCGGCGTGCACGTGGCACTCGCCCAGCCACACGTCCATCTCGCGCCCGGTGATCTTGCGCAGGTAATTGCCGAGGAAGAAATCGGGGAGAAAGAGAACGGGGACGCCGGGGGGCAGCGCTTCGATCACCGCCACGGCGTTGCCCGACGTGCAGCAGTAGTCCGCCTCCGCCTTCACGGCCGCGCTGGTATTGACGTAGGCGACGACGAGGCCGCCGGAATGCTCCGCGCGCCAGCGGCGCACGTCGGCCGCCTGAATCGTCTCCGCCAGCGAGCACCCCGCGCCGGGATCGGGAATGAGGACGCGTTTCCCGGGGTTCGCGATCGCGGCGGTTTCGGCCATGAAGTGCACGCCGCACACTACGATCACGGGGGCGTCGCTTTCCGTCGCCCGCCGCGCCATGCGCAGCGAATCGGCCACCACGTCCGCGAGGTCCTGGATCTCGGGACGCTGATAGTTGTGGGCGATGATCAGCGCGCGGCGCTGGGCCTTGAGGGCGAGGATCTCGGCGGTGAGGGAACGGGTTGCCGCAGGATTCATTGGCATGCCGGGAATCTAAACAGGCCGCAACCGGGTTTCCCACGCTCAAGCGTGGGCTCGGCCGACACCGCGCTAAAGCGCCACGAACGCGGTTCGCTTCAGCGTTGTGCTAGCCGAGCCCATCCTTCAGGATGGGAGGACGCTCGGGCTCGGCTTCGGCCGCGGCTCCATCTTCCTGAGCGTCGCCAGGTTGTGCGCAAACCGCGCGACCAGCAGCGCCAGCATCCCCGCCGTCACGAGGCCCAGTCCCCAGTTGGCCAGCACCGCCGCCGGCGGCAGCCACGGGCCACCGTGGTGCAGCGCGAGCCCGGTGTTGGCAAGAATCAGGATCACCCGCACCTCCGTCGGCCCAATGCGGCCGTAGGCGAGCTTGAACGCGCCGAACACCATCGACTCGAGGTACACGTTGATGGCGAGGATGTGATAGAGCACCACCGCGCCGAGCGCGACGCCTAAGTCCACGTACGGCGAGAGTCCCAGCCCCAATCCGATCACGGTGACCGAGTAGGCATCGACGATGTGGTCGAGGTAATAGCCGTAGCGCGGCCGCTCGGTGTGGCGCACGCGCGCCAGCGTCCCGTCGAGGCTGTCGCCGAACCACTGGACGATGAGCATGAGGCTCGCCGCGAACAGCCACGCAGAGCCCTGGTTCGTGAGAGTGTACGCCAGCCCGACCCCCGTGGCGGCGAGGACGCCGAGAGCGGTCAGGTGGTTGGGCCGGATGGCGAGTGAAATCCGGGCGGCCAGGAACCGGAGCAGGCGGCGCTCCGGCTCGGCCAGCAGGAACGTCATTTCACGTCGTGCCGTGTCCATAGCAGCATCCTCAGCGTGGGGAACAGGGGGACGAGCAGCAGCACGAACACCAGGGCGAGCAGCCACGCGGGAACGCGAACGGCGTACCCGAGCCACGCGAGCAGCAGATAGCGGGGCAGGCGCCCCACGGCGATCGCCGCGAGGTATTTGCCGATGGGATAGCGGGCCGCGAACGCCAGCGCCTTGAACGGAAAGAACGGCAGCGGGGTCACGCCGGAAATGGCCAACACGGCGAACGGGGCGCGGCTGAACCAGCCGCCGAGCGGCGGCGTCCCGCGCCGGGCTTGGAGGCGCGTGACCAGCGGCACGAAGATGCGGTGGTCCACCCAGGAGGCGAGCACCGTGCCGGCGGTGGCGATCACCGCCGTCGTCCAGATGCCGAGTCGGGCCCCCGCCCACACGATGGCCGGCTCATGGGGGACGACGGCGAGCGCGACGTTGGAGATGAAAGCGTACGCGAAGAGCGCGAGCGCGACCGACGGGAAGGCGGTGGACATCACGGGCAGCGCGTGCAAGAACAGGGCCGCGCGTGGCCGCCGCGCCACACGCCTGGAGACGGCTGCTGAGTGCGCGAGTGACGCGCGGGACGCGCTCGCCGGAGGTCGGAGCGACACGCACTCCCGGGCGATTCTGACCGTCTCCGATCCGTGGGCTGAAGCCCCGGCTCGGCCACGGCGCGCGTCCTTACAGGACGCCCGATTGCGCCTAGCCGCCCCTTCAGGGGACGGCGGGAACGGTGAGCGCGTTCTTTGACTGCTCCCCGCGTTTTTCTGATCCCTCCTTCTTGTAGGAGTCTGTTAGGATGCATCGCGAGGAGCCTGTGTCCGTCCGACTCTACGCCCATCTCTCCTGGACCACCTTTGCGCGGCTCCCGCTGATCAAGCCGCCGACAGCAGACTTCCTGCGTCGGTTCCTGCTCTCGGAAGCCAAACGGCACGACGCTCGCGTGATGGCGATGGGAGTCGTGCAGGATCACGTGCACCTGGTGTTGCAGCTGCCGGCGGCGTTCGATGTCCCGCGGCTGGTCCAAGGCCTCAAGGGAGCAAGCGCGCGGATCGCCAACCGCGACGGCATCGTGGGGCACGAACCGCTCCGCTGGGCGCAGGGCTACGACCTGCGTTCGCTTGGGATCAAGCAGGTGTGGGCCGCGGTGCAGTACGTGCGTGAGCAGTCATTACGGCACCCGGAGCGGGCTCGGGCTCCCACACCTGCGCCTCCCGTGCGCTGAAGCGCCACTAAAGTACAGGCGGCTCGGCCACCGCGCGCGTCCTTACAGGACGCCCGATTGCGCCGAGCCGGCGCTTCAGCGCACGGTTTGCAGGTCGGCGCTCCCACAGTCATCTTCAGAGTCCCAATCTTTTTCTTCGAAGAGGCTCCCGTGATCCGCTGTCACCCTTTGACCGTTCTCTTCGCGCTCTTCGCCCTCGCCCCTCCCCTCGTCGCGCAGTCTCTCGACCGCCAGGAGCGGCGCATGCGCGACGTCATCGCCGCCGCGCGCGAGGAGCAGATCGCCTATCTCCAGCGCGTCGTCGACATTCCCAGCAGCACCCTGAACTTCGACGGTGTACGCAAAGTCGGAGCAGTGTTCCGCGCCTCGCTCGACTCCCTGGGGTTTACGACCTCCTGGGCGGCGGTGCCGGACGCGGTGGGCCGCGCCGGCCATCTCGTCGCGGAGCACAAGGGGCGGCCCGGGGCGGTGCGGCTGTTGCTCATCGGCCACCTCGACACGGTGGTCGAGCCGGCGGGCGCGAACTGGGTGCGCGAGGACTCCGTGGCCCGCGGCATCGGCGCCGCGGACATGAAGGGCGGCGACGTGGTGATTCTCTACGCGCTCAAGGCGCTGCAGGCGGCGGGCGCGCTGCGCGACCTGAACGTCACCATCGTCTTCACCGGCGACGAGGAGCATCCCGGCGAGCCGCTCGCCGAGGCGAGGCGCGCGTTGCTCGAGGCGGCGCAGCGGAGCGACGTCGCGCTGGCGTTCGAGGCCGGCAACCGCGCCGACGCCACGGTGGCGCGCCGCGGCGCCAGCGCGTGGCGCGTCACGGCGACCGGCCGCCAGGCACATTCGGCGGGCGTGTTCGGCGAGGGGGCGGGGTACGGCGCGATTTACGAGGTGGCCCGCATCCTCGACGCGTTCCGCACGCAGCTCGTGGGGGAGCAGTACCTGACCTTCAACGCCGCGACCGTCGTCGGCGGCACCGACGTCACCTACGACACCGTGGCGATCAGCGGCACGACCGCGAGCAAACTCAACATCGTGCCGTCCCGTGCGATCGCGCACGGGGACCTGCGGTTCATCTCCGCCGAGCAGCTCGAGCGCACTCGCGAGCGGATGCGTGCGATCGTGGCGCAGCACCTGCCAGGCACTGACGCGACGATCGTGTTCCGCGACGAGTATCCCGCGATGTCGCCCACGCCGGGGAACGCGCGCCTGCTCGCGGTCTACGACTCCGCCAGTAAGGCGCTGGGCTACGGCGCGGTGGCCGCGCTCGATCCCGGCCGCCGCGGCGCGGGGGACATCTCATTCGTGGCTCCGCTGATCGACGGGCTCGACGGCTTGGGCGCCTTGGGCGGCGGCACGCATGCGCCGGGCGAGCGCGTCGATCTCCGAACCCTGGGGATGCAGACCGAGCGCGCGGCGCTGCTCTTGTACCGGCTGGGGCGCCGGCCTGCCGCGCAGTTCGCGAGGACGGCGGCGACGGGGCGGAACTGATGAAGAGGGCGGTGGCGGGCGTACTCTTCGCCGCGTGCCTCACCCCCTGGCCCCCTCTCCGCGCCCCCGTGGGCCTCTCCCCCTGGCCCCCTCTCCGCGCCCCCGTGGGCCTCACCCCCTTTCCCCCTCTCCGCTTTGCGGAGAGGGGGGACGGCCGTGGGAGTTGGGCTTCTCAGGACACCACCCGGGTCGTTCTGCGTGCAGCGACCGTGCTGGATGGGCGGGGCGGGGTGCAGCGTAACGTCGATATTCTCGTGGTGGGGAGCCGCATCGCTCGGGTCGCGCCGCGCGGGGCGGTACCGGTGGGGGCGCGGATAATCGATCTGGGCGACCGCACCGTCCTGCCCGGCCTCATCGACGCCCAC
>Ga0209266_1001515_pt1 | contig 15326 bp, 14 predicted proteins | sample GraSoiAngelo_132_FD_185889 | JGI IMG/M metagenome (GOLD analysis project Ga0209266, IMG submission 185889) | Grasslands soil microbial communities from the Angelo Coastal Reserve, California, USA - 14_0929_02_40cm (SPAdes) (version 2) | ecosystem: Environmental > Terrestrial > Soil > Grasslands ...
CGGCTGCAGCAAGTCGCCGTAGGTCACCTGGCCCCGGTCGATGCGGAGGTTGTAGCCGCAGGTCGGACTGTCGCAGACCCATGCCTTGTAGAGGATGGCGGCGCCCTCCTGCCCGTAGTCCGAGAGCGGCAGCATCGTGCCGATCCCGCACTTCTTGCAGCGCACCAAGGGGAGACTTTCCGGGAGCATGCTCTCCTCCCTTCCCGCGAGCTGGCGGACGACGCTCAGAAGCATTAGCCTTGTCCGGCCACGATTGCAAATAACCCAGCCCTGAAAAGTAACACCCTGCGCCTTAAACCAGGACAGCACCTGGCAGGCTGGGCTCGGTGTTCCGGTGTATTCGCTGCCCGCTGGATGGTTGGAAGTTCAAATGGATCACGGGTGACGGCAGGTTCTCTACAGGTGTGGATAGTGTCTCATCTCGGCTCACTCCCGCGTTCTCGCGGCCACCGATCAGGGACGCGATCGATGACGAGGAGGAATGCGCCCTTCGCGATCACCTCCGATCAGCACCCGCATGCGCCGCACCGGGCTCAGCTTGCCGAAGCGATCATCGCCGAAGAATGGAACGATCGGATCGATCTCGTAGGGAATTCCCTCGAGGTCGAGGAACACCAGCACCTTGCGCACGTATGGAGAGATATAGTTGCCGATGATCTGGACAGGCTTGGTCATGGCGCTCGCCTATCGGGCTGGCAGCGAGTTGGCCAGTCGTCTCAGCAACTGCGCCGATTCTCTGCGCGGCGCAGTCGTGGCGCGCGCCCGCGGCGCAGGAATAACTACCGGCCGTACTCGTCGTGGCGGCGCCACCACGCATACGGCGGGGTCTGTGGGTATCCCTCGGGTGAGTCCTCCCACTCCTCCTGGCGGCCGAGCGGTGTCAGGTCGAGGAAGGTCCAGACGGGGCCGAGCGCCTCGACGCCGCGGCCGGCGGTGAAGTAGGTGCGATAGACCTCTTCGCCGTCGCGAAGGAACACGCTCAGGCCGAACGACTCGCCGTCCTGGTACTCGCCCGGTTTGGGACGCTCGGGGCCGACGCCGAAGGCGTGGTTGAAGTCGCTCTCGAACGAGGAGAACCACGGGATGGTCCAACCCATGCGCTTCCGGTAGGCCTCGATCCTGGCGATCGGCGCGCGGGAGACGAGCGCAAAGGAGGTGTCGCGCGCATGGAGGTGGGCGAGGTGGCCGACCTGGTCGACGACCATCGAGCAGCCGTGGCAGCCCGCCTCTTGGTGGGGGCCGAACATGAAGTGGTAGAGGATGAGCTGACGGCGCCCCTCGAAGAGATCGAGGAGGTTCGCCTTGCCGTCCGGGCCCTCGAATACGTAGTTCCGTTCGATCCGGACCATCGGCAGGCGGCGGCGCTCGGCGGCGAGCGCGTCTCGCGCCCGCGTCGCCTGCTTTTCCCTCGCACGCAGCTTCTCCAGAGCGGCTTCCCACTTCTCCTTCGAGACGACGGGCGGAAGATCCATCGTGATCTCCTTTCGGGTCGGCCTCAGGCGCCGAAGGCCGCCATCTGGCCGGCGAGCGCCTGCGTGAAGGCCGGCCTCGCCTCGCACCGCTGCTTGTAGGCGACGAGCGCGGGTTCCTCATCCAGCAGATCCGTGTGGCGCAGGATCCGCAGCACCGAGCTCATGAGAATGTCGGCCGCGGAGAACGAGTCGACCAGATGATCGCGGCCGTCTAGGCGGGAGGCGAGCTCCGCGAGCCGCTTCCGCACCGACTCGACCGCGGCGGGCCGCCGCTGCTTGGCCCAGCTCTCGTCGGGGTGAAAGAGGTCGATCTCGGCCAGCCGCTGGATGGGTACCTCGATGGTGTTGAGCGCGGCGAACATCCACTGGATCACATGCGCCCGGGCCGGCGGATCATCGGGCAACAGGGCGTCGCTCCGCTGGGCGACGTAGAGGACGATCGCACCCGATTCGAACAGGGTGAGGTCTCCGTCCTCGATCGCCGGAACCTGCCCGAAGGGCTGGATGGCGCGATAGGCGGAGGGCGGCATCGCGCCCTCACGGTCGCCGACCAGCGTGACGCGATAGCGCAGGCCCGCCTCCTCGAGCGCCCAGCGCACGCGCAGGTCGCGGACCAGCCCCTGCGCGAACGGGGGCACGGAGCCGAACGCATAGCAGTTGATCATGTCGCCTCCTACTTCCTCTCTGATCGGCCCTCACCAGTCACGTCGGGTCGAAAAACATGATCTCGCGCACCTCGACCGGGCCCCACTTGGCGTGCGGATAGCGCTTCGCGAGGTCGATCGCCTCCGCGCGGCTGGCGACCCGGACGAGGCCGTACCCGCCAACCGTCTCCTTCGCCTCGGCGAACGGCCCGTCGGTCACCAGGGTCTTCCCGCCGCGCGGCTCGATGCGCGCCGGAGGCGGGTCGTGCGCGAGCGGCGCGGTCTCGAGGAACTTCCCATCGCGCTTCAACGCCTCTCCGAAGCCGATCATCTCCCGCATCTTCGACCCGTCGGGGTCGGTCAAGCCGGGTTCCGTGTGGAACGCGAATAGGAAAGGAATTCCCTTTTCGGGATCGGCGGCGGTGTCCCGCCACCGCACCAGGTGCACCTCGACGACCCCGTGGCGCGCATGGGGGCAGCGGCGGGCGATCTCGATCGCCTCCTCGCGGCTGGCGGCCTCGATGATCCAGAATCCGCCAACGATCTCCTTGCTCTCGGCGAACGGCCCGTCGCTCACGAACGCCTTGCCGTCGCGCACCCGGACGCGCGCGCCAGCGGACTCGGCGACTAGCGGCGCGCCGCGTCGTAGCTTCCCTTGGCTCGCGAGCTCGCCCGCGAACTTCTTCATCTCGGCGGGCCCGCCCGGCTCGCCTTTCGGCGCGCCTTTTCGCTCCATGAACAAGAGCATGAATTCCACGGATATTCCTCCTCGCTGTTCATAGTACAGTCGAACGGGCGCCGGCCGGATCGACAAGCGCGCTGGGCTCAGCCCCCCGCCATGCTCAGCAGGCCTGCCTGTCGTCGCCCGGGTGCGAGAGAATCACCTGGGTCACACGCCGGTGTGCTCCTTGCGGCCGAGGGGCCGGAGAGGACGACTCGAGCTACGGGCCTCGCTCGCCGCCACCACCGCCTCGCTCACCTCGCGCAGGCGCCGCTCGAGGAAACGTCGCTCGGCTTCGTTCCCCCCGAGCGAGATCGCGCGGCGGTAGCTCACGGCCGCCTCGGCGAAGCGGCCGGCGCGACGGAAGAGATCGCCACGCGCCGCGGACAGGAGATGGTAGTCGACGAGCTCACCGCGGGCCTCGAGCGCGTCGAGGAGCGGCAGGCCGTAATCGGCCCCGTCGGCCATTGCGACTGCGATCGCCCGGTTGAGCTCGACCACCGGCGATGGTCTGACCTGCGCGAGCATCGAGTAGAGCGCGGCGATCTCCCCCCAGGCGGTGTCCTCAGCGCGCCCGGCGCGCGCGTGCACGGCGGCGATCGCCGCCTGCAGCGCGTACGCTCCGAGCGCTCCGTCGCGCAGAACCCCTTCCAGCAAGGCCGCCCCTTCTTCGATCTGCGCGCGGTCCCAGCGCGACCGGTCCTGCTCCTCGAGCGGGACGACGTCGCCGCCCGCGTCGAGGCGAGCCTGGCGCCGGGCATCCGTCAGGAGGAGGAGTGCGAGCAGACCTCGAGCCTCGCTCGCCTCGGGAAAGAGCCGCACAAGCAGGCGCGCCAATCGGATCGCCTCGGCGCACAGATCTGCCCGGATGGGCGCGTCGCCGTGTGTCGCCGCGTGCCCTTCGGTGAAGATCAGATAGGCAACCGCCATCACCGCCTCGAGCCGCCCCGGAAGGTCGGCGGGCTCGGGGACGCTGTACGGGATGCCGGCGTCGCGGATCTTCTTCTTAGCGCGCACCAGGCGCTGGGCGAGCGTGGCGACCGGCACGAGAAAGGCGCGGGCGATCTCCTCGGTCGTGAGCCCGCCGAGGGTGCGCAGCGCGAGGGCGACCTGGGCGTCGATGGCCAGCGCCGGATGGCAACACGTGAACAGGAGCCGGAGGAGATCGTCCTCGATCGGGTGGTCGTCGTCCGTGCCTCGGACCGCGCGCTCGAGGGCGGCGATCTCGGCGAACGCCCCGAGCTTCTCCGTGTAGAGACTCCCCCGTCGCAGGCGATCGATCGCCTTGTGCTTGGCGGTCTGGACGAGCCACGCGACCGGCTCCTCCGGGCGGCCGTCGCTCGGCCATTGCTGGACCGCAGCGGCAAACGCCTCCTGCAGCGCCTCCTCGGCGAGATCGAAGTCACCGAGGCGCCGGATGAGGGTCGCCCGGATCGCCCCCGATTCGCGCCGGTAGAGAGCATCGATGTCCTCACGGGTCATGGCGCTCGGCTGTCGATCTGAAACGATGCCGTTCGACTATAGGATGGCACGAACCCTGAAGGGAGAGGGTCATGCCGTCCTCGACGGCCTCCGCGTGCTGCACGCCATCCACGCCTTTCGCGAGGCCGCCGCGAGCTTCCGGCCCCTCACCGCGGCCGAACGCGGCAGCTTCCGTGAGTTCCGGCTGCGCTTCGTCGCCGCCCGCGGCGGTGAGACGCTCGCGCAGCTCCTCACGCGCGCCAACGCGGCTACCTGGAGCACGGAGATGGTCGCGGTCGCCAACGGCCTGGGGGCAGGGACGCCGCTCCGTGGAGGGGAGCTTCTCAAGGTACCGCGCGCCGAGCCCTACCGCCCGCGCTGAACGAGAGAGGGGCCATCCTCCTCTACACGGGGCTCGTGCCCGGGCGGGACCGTGACGTACTGGGGCTGTTCGGTCTCTACGGACGCTTCAGCCCTGATCTGCGCCGATCGCAAGTCGCGCGCGGCGAGCCCGGGATGGAGCACGAGGCCGTCCTGGAGCTGAACTACGAGTACAACGTGACACCGTGGCTCTGCAGCCGGACCTCCAGGGCGTTCTTCGGCCGAGCGGCACTGGTCGCGTCGCGGATACCCTCGTCCTTGCGATGCAGATCGGCGTCACGTTCGGAACCACGCGCCCCGCATCTCTCCGCTCATTCAGAACAGCCATCCTTGACAGAGCGCCTCGATATTGGCGTGGGTGGGTCGGATCCGGGCATCCTGCGCGTGCATCCTCATGACCGACCTCCCTGCATTCGCGCCTCTCGGCGACACCGCCGTCGCACCGTCCGTCGCTGCTGCAGCCACGGATCCCGAGCGGGCGCGCATCGCCGAAGGGACCGCGGACCAGCCCGGACGCTGGTGGGCGTTCGAGCTACCGACCGGCTCCGGACGGCTCGCCCATCTCGGAACCGTTGCGGACGACCTCGAGCGCCGCCTCCTCCGCCTCTTTCTCCCCGACGGCGCCGGTCGCCGGCCCATCTGGGGGTCGTCCCCGCTCTTCCAGGAGGACCCCGCGTGGCGCGACGAGCTGCTGTTCCATGAATACTTCCACGGCGAGACGGGGGAAGGACTCGGCGCCTCGCATCAGACGGGCTGGACGGCGCTCGTCGCGGCGCTGGTCGCCGACCGCGCGCGTCGCATCCACCGGGGACGGGAGCTACGATGACCGACACGTCACTCGACACGCTCTGCGTGAACACCATCCGGACCCTCGCGATGGATGCGGTGCAGCAGGCGAACTCGGGGCATCCGGGGACGCCGATGGCGATGGCGCCGGTCGCGTATGCGCTCTGGCAGTGGCACATGCGCTTCGACCCGGACGACCCGATCTGGCCGAACCGCGACCGCTTCGTCCTCTCGATGGGCCACGCCTCGATGCTGCTCTACTCGTTGCTCCACCTGACCGGGGTGAAGGCGGTGAACCCCGAGTACGAGACGCTCGGGACGCCGGCCGTGACGCTCGACGACATCCGCCGCTTCCGCCAGCTCGACAGCAAATGCCCGGGACATCCGGAGTACCACTGGACCTCCGGCGTCGAGACGACGACGGGGCCCCTCGGTCAGGGCGTCGCGACCAGCGTCGGGATGGCGATCGCAGGGCGCTGGCTGGCGGCGCGCTACAACCGCGCGGACTACCCGCTCTTCGACTACGACGTGTACGCGCTCGGCGGCGACGGCTGCATGATGGAGGGCGTGTCCAGCGAGGCGGCCTCGCTCGCCGGACACCTGCGCCTCTCGAACCTCTGCTGGATCTACGACAACAACCGCATCACGATCGAGGGGCGGACGGACCTCGCCTTCACGGAGGACGTCGCGAGCCGGTTCCTCGCCTACGGATGGAACGTCGTGCGGGTCGGCGACGCCAACGACCTCGACCTGCTCGGAAAGGCCCTCACGGCGTTCAAGGCCTGCACCGACCGTCCGACGCTCATCATCGTCGACAGCCACATCGCCTGGGGGTCGCCGCACAAGCACGACTCGAGCGCCGCGCACGGCGAGCCGCTCGGCGAGGACGAGATCCGTCTGACCAAGGAGGCGTACGGCTGGCCGCCGGACGCGAAGTTCCTGGTGCCCGACGCCGTACCGGATCACTTCCGCCGCGGCCTCGGCGCCCGCGGCCGGCAGCTCCGCGAGGGGTGGTTCACGATGCTCGCCCGATACCGGCGTGAGCATCCGGCGCTGGCGGACGAGCTCGAACGCATCCAGCGGCGCGAGCTGCCCGAGGGCTGGGATCGGGACCTGCCGACGTTCGAGCCGGACGCGAAGGGCGTCGGCGGGCGCGATGCCTCCGCGAAGGTCCTGAACGCGGTTGCGCGCGCGGTCCCGTGGCTGGTCGGGGGCTCGGCCGACCTCGCACCCTCGACGAAGACCCGCCTCACGTTCGACGGCGCGGGCGACCTCGGTCCCACGACCCCGGGCGCGCGCAACATGCACTTCGGCATCCGGGAGCACGCGATGGCGGCCGTCCTGAACGGCATGGCGCTCGCGAAGCTGCGTCCGTTCGGCTCGACGTTCTTCACCTTCAGCGACTACGCCCGGCCCGCGATCCGGCTCGCGGCGATCATCGAGCTGCCCGTGATCCACGTCTACACCCACGACTCCATCGGTGTCGGCGAGGATGGACCCACCCACCAGCCGGTCGAGCACCTGGCGTCGCTGCGGGCGATCCCGGGCCTCTTGACGCTCCGGCCCGGCGACGCGAATGAAGTCGTCGAGGCGTGGAGGGTCATCATGCAGCTCCGCCACGAACCCGTCGCGCTCGTCCTCTCCCGGCAGGCCATGCCGACGCTCGACCGGACGCGCTATGCGCCGGCCTCCGGCGTCGCGAGGGGCGCGTACGTGCTCGCCGATCCGCCCCGCGGTGAGCCCGAGGTCATTCTCATCGCCAGCGGGAGCGAGGTGTCGCTGTGCGTCGCTGCCTACGAGGAGCTGACCGCCGAGGGCCTGCGGGCGCGCGTCATCAGCATGCCGTGTTGGGAGCTCTTCGAGCGGCAGCCGGAAGCGTATCGCGACAGCGTCCTGCCCCCGGCGATCACCGCGCGCGTTGCGGTCGAGCAGGCCTCGACCTTCGGCTGGGCGGCATACGTCGGACCGCTCGGTGAAGTGATCGGCATGAAGACGTTCGGGGCTTCGGCCCCGCTGAAGGCGCTGCAGACGAAGTTCGGATTCACACCGGAACGCGTGGTCGCCGCCGCCCGCGAGACGCTGGCGCGGGCACGCGCCCGGCACTGAGGGAGATTCCCATGACGGACGACGCTCTCCTCGCTCTAGACGCCTACTGGCGCGCCGCGAACTACCTCACCGTCGGACAGATATATCTCAAGGAGAACGCGCTTCTCCGCGAGCCGCTGCGGCCCGAGCACATCAAGCCCCGGCTCCTCGGGCACTGGGGCACCTCGCCCGGCCTGAGCCTGATCTACGTCCATCTGAACCGCCTGATCCGGGACGTCGGCGCGAACGTCATCTACCTCGCCGGGCCCGGTCACGGGGGCCCGGCTCTCCTCGCGAACGCGTACCTCGAGGGCACCTACAGCGAGATCTACCCCGCGATCAGACGGGACGCCGAGGGCATGCAGCGGCTCTTCCGCCAGTTCTCGACGCCGGGAGGCGTGCCGAGCCACGTGAGCGTGCCGACGCCCGGCTCCATCCACGAGGGCGGCGAGCTCGGCTACGTCCTCGTGCATGCCTTCGGCGCCGCCTTCGACAATCCGGACCTCCTTGCGGTCGCCGTGATCGGAGACGGCGAGGCCGAGACGGGGCCGCTCGAGGGCTCGTGGAAGGGCATCCACTTCCTCGACCCGGCGCGGGACGGTGCGGTGCTGCCGATCCTCCACCTGAACGGATACAAGATCTCCGGCCCTACCGTCCTCGGTCGTGAGCGCGACGAGACGATAGGGAGCCTGCTGCGCGGCCACGGCTACGACGTCCACTTCGTCGCCGGCGACGATCCGCCGAGCGTCCACCGCGACCTCGCCGCGACGCTCGACGCCTGCTGGGCGCGGATTCGCGAGATCCAGGACGACGCCCGTCGGCGCCAGGTCCGGATGCGCGCTTCGTGGCCTGCGATCGTGCTCCGCACGCCGAAGGGCTGGACCGGGCCCAAAACGGTGGACGGCGAGCCGGTCGAGGGGACGTTCCGGGCTCACCAGGTGCCGCTCGCCAACGTGCGGCAGAACCCCGCCCACCTCGCCATGCTCGAGAGCTGGATGCGGAGCTACCGGCCCGAGGAGCTGTTCGACGCCTCGGGGCGGCTCGTGCCGGCGCTCGCCGCGCTCGCGCCGACGGGCGACCGCCGCATGAGCGCCAATCCGCATGCGAACGGCGGGAAGCTGCTCATCGACCTCGACCTGCCCGACTTCACCGAGTACGCGTTACCCGTGCCGCGACCGGCGACCGAGCACCACGAATCGACGCGGCGGCTGGGGATGCTCCTGCGCGACATATTCCGACGCAATGCCCGCCAGCAGAACTTCCGCCTGTTCTGCCCCGACGAGACCAACTCGAACCGGCTCGGTGCCGTCTTCGAGGTCGAGAACCGCTGCTTCGGCGGACCGGTCCTCGACATCGACGATCACGTTGCCCGAGACGGGCGCGTCATGGAAGTCTTGAGCGAGCACAGCTGCCAAGGATGGCTCGAGGGCTACCTGCTCACGGGACGACACGGCCTCTTCGCCACCTACGAGGCGTTCGCGATGGTATCCGCTTCGATGACGGTCCAGCACACGAAGTGGCTCACGGAGAGCATCAGGCTCCCCTGGCGTCGGCCGATCGCGTCGCTGAACGTCCTCCTGACCTCGACCTGCTGGCGGAACGACCACAACGGCTTCAGCCACCAGGGGCCCGGCCTGATCGACACGATGCTCTCGAAGAAGGGATCGGTGGCGCGCATCTACCTGCCCCCCGACGCTAACTGCCTACTCTCCGTCGCCGACCACTGCCTCCGCAGCCGCAACTACGTGAACCTCATCGTGATCGACAAGCAACCGCAGCTCCAGTGGCTCGATATCGACGCGGCGCGGACACACTGCGGGCGCGGGGCCTCGGTGTGGTCGTGGGCGAGCACCGACGACGGCCGCGATCCCGACGTCGTGCTCGCTGCAGCGGGCGATGTCCCGACGCTCGAGACCGTGGCGGCGGCGTGGCTGATCCGCAAGCATGCGCCCGAGCTTCGGGTCCGGCTCGTCAACGTCGTCGACCTGATGACGCTCTTTCCGCCCGACGTGCATCCGCACGGGATCGATCAACAGGCCTTCGTCGACCTCTTCACGGCCGATCGACCGGTCGTGTTCGCATTCCATGGATACCAGCGCGCGATCCACGAGATCGTGCACGGCCGACCCGCGGCCGACCGCTTCCACGTCCGCGGCTTCAACGAGGAGGGGACGACGACGACCCCCTTCGACATGGTCGTCCTCAACGGGATGAGCCGTTACCACCTGTGCATCGAGGCGCTGCGCCGGGTAGGCAAGGCACGCGCACCCCGGCTGGTCGACGAGTGCCAGGACATGCTCGGCCGGCACCAGCGCTACGTGCGTGAACATCTGGAGGACATGCCCGAGGTACGCGACTGGACCTGGTCGGAGGCTTGAGCGTGTCGCCGTCCCTTCGCATCCTCTGCCTGAACACCGGCTCGTCGTCGCTCAAGTTCGCGCTGTACGAGCTGGGGGAGCGCGAGGTGGCGCTCGCGACCGGTGCGGCCGAGGGGATCGGCAACCCGGGTGCTCGCCTCACGCTGCGGAAGGGCGGCGACACCCCCACCGTCGACGTCCTCGACCAAGTTCCCGACGTCAAGACAGTTCTGGCCGCGCTGGACACTCACAGGCTTCCCGCCCCGGATGCCGTTGGGCACCGCCTGGTCCACGGCGGTCCGCTTTATCGCACGCCCGTGCGGGTGGATGCGCGGCTGCTCGAGGCTCTGAAGGCACTCGTGCCGTTCGCTCCCTTGCACCTCCCGGGCGAGATCGAAGGGATCGAAGCCGTCGCACGCCACTTTCCGGACCTTCCTCAGGTCGTCTGCTTCGACACCGCATTCCACCGGGACATGCCCGACGTCGCCCAGCGCTTCCCGCTCCCGGGCGCGCTCTGGGACGCCGGCATCCGGCGCTATGGGTTCCACGGCCTCTCCTACGAGTACGTGGTTTACGAGCTCGGGGCCGCGAGCCGCGGGCGCGTCGTCATTGCGCATCTCGGGAGCGGCGCGAGCATGGCAGCGGTCCACGACGGCCGGTCGGTCGAAACGACGATGGGGCTCACGCCGACCGGCGGCCTCATGATGGGGACGCGCCCGGGCGACCTCGATCCCGGCGTCCTGCTGCATTTGCTCGCGACTCGGCAGTACGACGTCGACGGTCTGACGCGGCTGGTGGAGCGCGAGTCCGGCCTGCTCGGGGTCTCGGGCCTGAGCGCCGACATGCGAACGCTTCTCGCCGCCCGCGATCGGGATCAGAACGCGGCGCGGGCCATCGCGATGTTCTGCCATCGCGCTCGCCGCGAGGTGGGCGCGCTGGCGGCCGTCCTCGGCGGAATGGACAGCCTGGTGTTCACCGGGGGCGTCGGTGAACACTCGGCAGAGATCCGTCAGGAGATCTGTCGAGGGCTCGAGCACCTCGGCGTGGTGCTCGACATGGACGCCAACGGCGCGCACGCCCCCATCGTGAGCCCGCGTGGAGCCGCATGCGTCGTGCGCGTCGTCAAGACGAACGAGGATCTGATGGTCGCCCGCCATACCCGAGCCGTGCTCCAGGGTCGGGCGGTGGGCACGAACGACAGGAGGCAGGAATGCAAGTCGGCATGATCGGGCTGGGTCGCATGGGCGCGAACATGGTGCGTCGCCTGCTCCGCGGGGGCCACACCTGCGTGGTGCACGACGTCTCGGCGGCCGCCGTACAGGCTCTCGTGCGCGAGGGCGCGACCGGCGCCACGTCGTTGGACGCCTTCGTCGAACAGCTCGCCAAGCCTCGCGTCGTCTGGCTCATGGTCCCGGCGGGCGTCGTCGATGCGACGCTCGAGAACGTTGCCCCCCGCCTCGCGCGCGGTGACATCATCGTCGACGGCGGGAACTCCTACTACCGCGACGACGTCGATCGCGCGGGCCGGCTCGCCCGCCACGGGCTCCACTACGTGGACTGCGGCACCAGCGGCGGCGTGTTCGGGCTCGAGCGCGGCTACTGCCTCATGATCGGCGGCGAGCCGGACGTCGTGCGTCGCCTGGATCCGCTCTTCGCGACCCTGGCGCCCGGCGCGGGCGACGCACCGCGAACACCGGGTCGCGAAGAGCGGCGCGGCACGGCCGAAATGGGCTACCTGCACTGCGGCCCGAGCGGCGCCGGCCACTTCGTGAAGATGGTCCACAACGGCATCGAGTACGGCCTCATGGCGGCCTACGCGGAGGGGCTCAACATCCTGCGCCACGCCGACGTGGGGAAGCGGACCCGCGCGACCGATGCGGAGACGACGCCGCTCCGCGACCCGGCCTACTACCAGTACGATTTCGACCTCGCCGACGTGGCCGAGGTCTGGCGCCGCGGCAGCGTCGTCGCCTCCTGGCTGCTCGATCTCACCGCGGCCGCTCTCGCGGGCGATCCGCACCTCGAGCGCTTCACCGGCCGCGTCTCCGACTCGGGCGAGGGCCGATGGACGCTCGACGCCGCGGTCGACGAGGGGGTCCCCGCGCATGTCCTCGCCGCCTCGCTCTTCGAGCGCTTCAGCTCGCGGGGGGCGGCGGAGTTCCAGGACCGTCTGCTCTCCGCCATGCGATTCGAGTTCGGCGGCCACGTCGAGAAGAAGTCATGACGCCCGCGCGTTCCGACGCGCTCGTCTTCTTCGGCGCGACCGGCGACCTCGCCTACAAGAAGATCTTCCCGGCCCTGCAGGCGATGGCACGCCGCGGTCACCTCGACGTGCCGGTCATCGGCGTCGCGAAATCGGGCTGGACGCTCGATCAGATGCGGGCCCGTGCCCGGGACAGCGTGACGCAGCACGGCGGGCTCGACCCGGAGGCGTTCGCGAAGCTGGAGTCGCGGCTCCGCTACGTGGACGGCGACTACCGCGATCCGTCGACGTACACCACGCTGCGCACGGCCCTCGGCGATGCGCGCCGGCCGGCGCACTACCTCGCGATCCCGCCGAGCATGTTCCCGACCGTCGTCGAGGGCCTCGAACGCTCGGGCTGCGTTCGCGACGCGCACGTCATCATCGAGAAGCCCTTCGGACGGGATCTCGCGTCGGCGCGTGCGCTCAACGCGACGCTGCACGCGGCGTTCGACGAGGCGGACGTCTTCCGCATCGACCACTACCTCGGCAAGGGGCCCGTCCAGAACCTGGCGATCTTCCGCTTCGCCAACACCTTCCTCGAGCCGATCTGGAACCGGAACTACGTCGACAGCGTGCAGATCACGATGGCCGAGTCCTTCGGCGTGCAGGGTCGGGGCAAATTCTACGACGAGGCGGGCGCCATCCGGGACGTCGTGCAGAATCACATGCTGCAGGTCGTGAGTCTGCTCGCGATGGAACCACCCCTCACGACGTATCACGAGTCGATCCGTGACGAGCAGGTGAAGGTGTTCCGCAGCATCCGGCCACTCGATTTGCGCGACCTCGTCCGCGGCCAGTTCGCCGGCTACCGTCGCGAGCCGGGCGTCGCAGCCAGCTCCAACGTCGAGACCTTTGCCGCCGTCCGCCTGCACGTCGATTCCTGGCGCTGGGACGGCGTCCCTTTCTTCATCCGGGCTGGGAAGTGCCTGCCCGTCACGGCGACCGAGGTGGCCGTGACGCTCAAGCGGCCGCCTTTGCTTCACGTGCCGGCAGACGAGCGGAACACGATCCGCTTCCGGCTGAGCCCGGACGTGTCCATCACCCTTGGCGCGCGTGTGTGGCGGCCGGGCGAGCAGATCGCGTCCGAACCAGCGGAGCTCAAATTCATCCACCATCCGACGGCCGACGACCTCGATGCCTACGAGCGCCTCCTGGTCGACGCGATGGCCGGCGATGCGATGCTCTTCGCGCGCGAGGACGGGGTCGAGGCTGCGTGGCGGGTCGTGCAGCCGATCCTCGACGACCCGACACCGGTGCGCGAGTATGCGCCCGGGACGTGGGGGCCAGACGAGGCCGACGCGCTGACGGCGGACGTCGGCGGCTGGCACACGCCGCTCGGCGGAGGCGATGCGCCATGAAGGTACTGGTCGTCGACGTCGGCGGAACGCACGTGAAGATCCTGGCGACTGGGCAGCGCGAGCACCGCCAGGCCGATTCCGGACCGACGATGACGGCCCGGCGCATGGTCTCCGTCGTCAAGCGTCTGTCGGCTGGCTGGTCCTACGACCACGTCGCCATCGGCTTTCCCGGACCCGTCGTCCACGGGCATCCGGTCGCCGAGCCGCGCAACCTCGGCGGCGGCTGGGTCGGCTTCGACTTCCGCCGCGCCTTCGGCCGACCGGTGAAGGTGATCAACGACGCCGCGATGCAGGCGCTCGGGAGCTACCGCGGCGGCCGCATGCTCTTTCTCGGCCTCGGCACCGGCCTCGGATCGGCGCTCATCATCGACGGCGCCCTCGAGCCGATGGAGCTCGCGCATCTGCCGTACAAGCACGGCCGCACATTCGAGGAGTACGTCGGCATCCGAGGCTTCAAGCGCCTGGGCAAGGCGCGCTGGCGGAAGTGCGTGCTGGACGTGGTCGAGCGCCTGCGGGCCGCACTCAATGCGGAGGACGTCGTCGTCGGTGGCGGGAACGCCCGCAAGCTTCGGACCCCCCCGCCGGGAAGCCGGCTCGGCGACAACGACAACGCGTTCCTCGGCGGCTTCCGCCTCTGGAACGGCGTGCCCACGCGCGCGGCGAGGCGTGGATGACGGATCCAGGTCTGGAGAACGCCGCGGCACGGGTGCTCGAGCTGGTCGCGGACGGGATGCGTGTCGGGCTCGGCACGGGGCATGCCGCCGCCGTGTTCCTCGCCCGCCTCGCCGACCGTATACGGGGCGGCCTCCATGTCGTCGGCGTAGCGACCTCCGAGGCGACGGCGGCCCAGGCGCGGAGCCTCGGCATCCCGCTCGGCACGCTCGATGACGACCCGGAGGAGCTCGCGCTCACGGTCGACGGGGCCGACGAGGTGGCGCCGAATCTCGACCTCGTGAAGGGCTTCGGGGGCGCCCTGGTGCGCGAGCGGATCGTCGCGGCGGCGTCGCGCAGGCAGGTGATCCTCGTGGGACACGACAAGCTCGTCGGCCAGCTGGGGATGCGCCGCCGCATCCCGATCGAGGTCGTGCCGTTCGCCTGCCGGCTGGTGCTCCGCCGCGTCCGCGCGCTCGGGCTCGAGCCGGTGATTCGGCTCGCCGACGCACGACCGTTCATCTCCGACAACGGCAACCTCACGATCGACTGCGGTCTCGCATCGCCGCTCGCCGACGCGCGCGCGGCGCGCACGTTGGAGGCCGACCTCCGCGCGATCCCGGGCGTCGTCGACACCGGCTTGTTCCTCGGCACCGCGGAGCGCGTCCTGGTCGGCCATCCGGACGGCCGCGTCGACGTGCTGCAGGCGGAGGGGTGATGCGTCACGGCGTCGAAGTGGTCCCGGACAAGCGCGCACTGATGGAAGCGGGCGCCGCGGCGTTCGCGGCGGCAGCGCGGGCGGCGATCGCCGCACACGGCCGCTTCGTGACCGCGCTGTCGGGTGGCTCGACTCCGCGCGCGCTGTTCGAGCTCCTCGCGACCGAGCGCTTCGCGGCGTCCATCGACTGGAGCCGCATCCACGTCTGCTGGGGCGACGAGCGTGCCGTGCCACCCGACGCGGACGCCAGCAATTACCGGATGGCGCGCGAGGCGCTCCTCGACCACGTGCCGATTCCTCCCTCGCAGGTGCACCGCATCCGGGGCGAAGAGCCCCCGATGATCGCCGCCGCCGCCTACGAGCGGACCCTGCGCACCCTCTTCGCGACGCCCGTGGGTCCCCCGCGTCCCGTGCCCGGCGCGCTCTTCGATCTGGTGCTGCTCGGGA
>Ga0209266_1001516_pt1 | contig 15315 bp, 12 predicted proteins | sample GraSoiAngelo_132_FD_185889 | JGI IMG/M metagenome (GOLD analysis project Ga0209266, IMG submission 185889) | Grasslands soil microbial communities from the Angelo Coastal Reserve, California, USA - 14_0929_02_40cm (SPAdes) (version 2) | ecosystem: Environmental > Terrestrial > Soil > Grasslands ...
TGTAGGAGATCTCCTTGAGCTTGAGTGCGCCCTCGAGCGCCACGGGGAAGTTCACGCCACGACCGAGGTACAGCGCGTTGGGCGCGTCCGCGTACCGTTCGGCGAGCGCCTTCACCTGCGGCTCGACGGCGAGCGCCCGCTCCACCAGCTCCGGGAGTCGCACGAGCTGTGCGACCAGCGCACACCCCTCCTCCACGGACAACCCGCGCCGGCGGCCGAGGTACAGGCCCAGGAGCAACAGCGCGACCACCTGTGCGGTGAACGCCTTCGTCGACGCAACGCCGATCTCCGGTCCCGCGTGCAGGTAGATCCCGCCGTCTGCCTCGCGGGCGATCGTCGAGCCCACGACGTTCACGAGACCGAGCACTGTGGAGCCCGCCGCCCTCGCGGCCCGCAGCGCCTCGAGCGTATCCGCCGTCTCGCCGGACTGCGAGATCGCGATGGTGACCGTCCCGGGGAGCCGCAGCTGGCGGCGATAGCGATACTCCGACGCGTACTCGACCGATACGGGAATCCCCACCAGCTCCTCGAGGATGTGCCGGCCCACCAGCCCGGCGTGCCACGAGGTGCCGCACGCGACGATCGCGACGCGCTGAATCTCGCGGCAAGCCTCTGCGGTCAGGTTCAGCCCGTCGAGGCGCGCCGTTCCTTCGACCACAAGCAGGCGGCCGCGCAGCGTGCTCCGCACCGTCTCGGACTGTTCGCAGATCTCCTTCAGCATGAAGTGCGGATAGCCACCGAGGGCGATGGCGTCGAGATCCCACTCGATGTCGTCGACGGCTCGCTCTTGCTCGCGAGCCTCCGGGTCGAGCACGCGATACCCTCCCGACGTCAGGACGGCGAGATCGCCGTCGTTGAGGTAGACCACGGACCGCGTATGCTCCAACACGGCGCTCACGTCCGAGGCCACGAGGAACTCTCCGTCCCCGACGCCGAGCAGTACCGGGGAGCCGCGCCGGGCCACCACGATCTTCCCGGGATCGGTCTCGGCCACGACGGCGATACCGTAGGTTCCCTCGATGTGTTGCAACGCCGCAATGACCCGGTCCTCGAGGGTCGCGCCGGGCGACTCCTCGATCAGGTGGACCAGCGTCTCGGTGTCGGTCTCGGTCACGAAGCGGTGGCCGCCCAACTCGAGCCGCTTGCGCAGCACATCGGCGTTCTCGATGATGCCGTTGTGAACAAGCGCGACCGTACCCGTGCAGTCGGCGTGGGGGTGCGCGTTGCGCTCGGTGGGGGCGCCGTGGGTCGCCCAGCGTGTATGACCGATGCCGCAGTTCCCGTGCAGCGGCGCGCGTGCGAGCAGCTCGCGCAGGCCGCCGATGCGTCCCGCCAGCTTGCGGGTTTCCACCCCGCCGCCGTTGAGCACCGCCACCCCGGCGGAGTCGTATCCCCGGTATTCCAAGCGGCTCAAGCCCTCCACCAGGACCGAGACTGCGTCCCTCGGGCCGACGTACCCTACGATTCCGCACACCGCTCAGGTGGCCCCACGCTTGAGTTCGAGCAACGGGTCTCCTTCGAGCAACGGGTCTCCCGTGATCGCGAGACCGAACCGAGTGAGCTGGGCCCGCGTGCCGTCTCCCGCGGTCGTCGCCGTGCCCGGCAGCGCCCCGATAGGCGCGCCGCACCGCTCGCACGTCCAGACCAGACTCCGTCGGGCGCGCGGCCGGCGCCCCAGCCGCTCATCGCTTCGTGTCTTGCAGTTTTCGCAGCGCATCCTCGACCGCCTCACGTCAGGAGCGCTGCACTTCAAGTTTGAGGCCGGGCGGTGCCGACCTTGCGGGGAGTGCGCGGTATGGAGTAGCACGATAAGGGGTTAGCCGGTGTGGCGGGCGCGCGCTAACCGCGGGTCGCACGCTCTGCGCCGTTGCGCGCGCGCGGCACACCGCCGCGCGCCGGCGGCGCAGCACTAGCCGTTGCAAGCAGAGTCGCGTCGCCGGGCACCAGCCAATCCACGGCCCCGGGTTTGCAGATGCTCGCTCGCCAAGGCGATGGCATCATCGACACGCGGTTGGCTGGAGTGGGGCATGACGGAGCGAATGCCACAAAGCGGATTGCCACTCGTGCTTCTCGCCGGGGACGGCAAAGAGGCGACGCGCTGGCTCAGAGTGCTGCTGGAGGGCGGCGGGTACGCCGTGCTCCAAGAGCGCACGGGCCAACACGGGCTCGAACGCGCAGGCACCACCGAACCGGACGTGATCCTGGTGGACGCCGAGCTGCCCGACATGGCGGGCGTCGAGTTGTGCCGGATGCTGCGTGCCGATCCGCGGGTCTCGAGCAGCACGCCCATCTTGCTGACGATCCGCGATGCGGCCACCCGAGAGCAGCGACTGGCCGCGTTGCGCGCCGGCGCCTGGGAATGCATCGCGCCGCCCCACGACGCCGAAGAGATCCTCCTCAAGATCGGCGCGTACGTGCATGCCAAGCTCGACGCAGACCGAGCCCGCGCCGGGGGCTTGCTCGATCCCGTGACCGGGCTCTACAACCGGCAGGGGCTTGCCCGCCGCGCGCGGGAGCTCGGATCGCAGGCGTTCCGGGAGCACGGTCCACTCGCCTGCATCGTGCTCGCGCTCGACGTCGAGCCACCGGGTGGGGTGAACCTGCGCCGCTCCGTGCAGGCGATCAAAGCGGCCGCGCGGCTGTCGGATGTGATCGGCCGCCTCGGCGCGACCGAGTTCGCGGTGCTCGCCCCCGGTACGGACGCGGAAGGGGCCCGCCGGCTCGCGGAACGGCTCGCCAGCTCGGTAGCCGCAGCGACGATCGCCCCCGCCGGCGCCCCGCCGGCCGTCCGCATGCGCTGCGGCTACGAGGCCGTGGCGAACGTCGGCTACGCGCCGATCGAGCCGGTGGATCTGTTGGTGCGGGCGGCCGCGGCTGTCCGGACCGGCAAAGCGGATTCCGGTACCTGGCTGCGGCGCTTCGACGAAGCGGCCACTCCTCCCAGCTCCCCCGCCTAGACCAGCACCCGCTGGCTACCGCAGTCCTCGTCCATCGCTTCGCAGCCCGGCAGATAGTAGTAGCGGTAGGCATCGAGGCCGCCGCGTCGCCCTGCGCGATGTAGGCCGGGCTGATAAACCGCGTCGCCATGCCGCAAATCGGTGCAGGCGGTGCGGTCGTGGGATGCACCTTGGTGCGAGCCGGGCCACGGCCCCCGGTGGCCCGGACAGGGCGTTCGTGCCCATTTCATGCGGGAAAACGGGCGGCGCTGCGAGGTCGCGACAGTGTGGCCCGAAGCGTGCGTAGGAGGGGGCAACCGCTTCCCAGGACGACTTCGATGTCGATGCCGATGACCCAGAACGGCGCCCAGCCTGGTGACGGGCGCGAGCTGGCCGCCCTGCTGGCAATCGGGCCGGACGCCAGGGCGCGCGTGCGGATACTCGTCGTGGATGACGAGCATACGCTACGCGAGAGCTGCGCCGGCGTGCTGCGGCACGAAGGGTACGACGTCACGGTGTGCAGCCGCGGTCAGGACGCGCTGGACCTGCTGAAGCGGCGCGCCTTCGACGTGGTGCTGGTGGACCTCTACATGACGCAGGTCGACGGGCTCGCGCTGCTGCGGGCGGCACTCGGGACCAATCACGACACGATCGTGATCGTGATGACGGGAAACCCGAGCGTCGAGTCGAGCGTCGAGGCGCTGCGGCAGGGCGCATTCGACTATCTCCCGAAGCCGTTCTCCGCCTCGCACCTCCAGGTGTTGATCGGCCGCGCGGTGCACACCCTGCTGGTCGCCCGCGAGACGCGCGAGCAGCAGGAAACGCTCGATCGGGCGCAAGTCCAGTCGGACAAGCTCACCCTGCTCGGCACCGCGCCGGCGTTCCGCCGGGCGATCGAGCTGGCCCGGAAGGTCGCGCCGACCGATGCCTCCGTCTTCATCACGGGGGAGAGCGGCAGCGGCAAGGAAATGATCGCCCAGTTCATTCACCACCACAGCCGTCGCTCGAGCCGCCCGTTCATCGCCATCAACTGCGCGGCGCTGCCGGAAGGGCTGCTCGAATCCGAGATGTTCGGACACCGCAAGGGAGCGTTCACCGGCGCGGTGCGGGACAAACCCGGCCTGCTCGAAGCCGCGCACGGCGGCACGTTGTTTCTCGACGAGCTGGCCGAGATGCCAAAGTCGATCCAGGCCAAGCTCCTGCGGGTCATTCAGGACGGTGTGGTGCGCCGCGTGGGCAGCGAGACGACCGATGCCGTCGTCAATGTGCGGTTCATCGCCGCGACCAACGGCGACCCAGAAGCCGCCGTCACCGCGGGCGACATGCGGGAGGACCTCTACTATCGCCTGCGGGTCGTGCCGATCAACGTGCCGGCGCTGCGCGAGCGACCCGAAGACGTCCCTTTGCTCGCGGACTACTTCCTGTCCACGTACTGGGTGCGCCATCGCAGCAAGGGCGCGCCGTTCCCGCGCCTGACGGACGCGGCCCTGCGCGCGCTGTGCAGCTGCGCGTGGCGCGGCAACGTCCGCGAGCTGCAGAACGTGATCGAGCACGTGGCCGTGGTCGTGGAGCCGGGCGCTGACATCCGGCCCGAGGACCTGCACCTCACAGGAGACCCCACGCCGGAAGTCACCGGGGCGAATCCCGCGTCGCTGATCTCGACCCTGCTCGAGGAGAGCTATCACGCCGCCCGCGACCGAGTGATCGCGCAGTTCGAGCGGCAGTATCTGACCTGGCTCGTCAACCGGGCGAGCGGAAACATGTCGAAAGCCGCCCGCATTGCGGGCGTCGATCGGACCACGTTGTACCGGCTGATGGAGCGCCACGGACTGCAGCGCAGTCCCACCGCAGGGTGGGTCGTCGAGCGCGAGCCCGAGCCGGCGGCGGGCGCAATGGATGAGGCACAGGTAAGCATCCCGGTGGGTGCACCGGGCGGTGAGGCCGCGTGATACGCGGGGGAGTGATGGAAATGCGGACCAATACGGCTGAACGGCTCGACTGGCCGGTCGTCGCGACCGGGCCGAGGCCGGCGCCCGAGCCCGAGCCCCAGGATCTCACGGCCTGCCTGGCGGGCCCGAACGGGCTCGATCTCGTCGTGGACCTCGCACACGACCTCCGCTCCCCGCTCACGTCCATCCTGTTCCTCGCGGAAGCGCTGCAGCAGGGTCAAGGCGGCACAGTGACGCCGGAGCAGAGCCGTCAGGTCGGCCTGATCTACAGTGCGGCACTCAGCCTGTGCGCCACCGCGAGCGATGTGTTGGAGCTCGCCCGCGGCGGCAATCGCCTGGTGGACCGCTCGCCCACGCCGTTCTCGGTGGTCGAGACGTTCGCCTCGGTGCGCAGCATGATCCTGCCCATCGCCGAGGAGAAGGGCCTCGGCGTACAGCTGGTCCACCCCGTGCCAGAGCGGCGCGTGGGGCAGGCGCGCGCGTTGTCGCGCGTGCTGCTGAACCTCGCCACCAACGCCGTGAAGTTCACCGATACAGGCTACGTGGAGCTGGCGGCGCGGCCCATGGACAGCAAGCGTCTCGAGTTCTCGGTCCGGGACACCGGCCCGGGGTTCGACCCCGCTCTGCTCCGCTCGCTGTATCAGCCCGTGCGGCCCGTATCAGCGAGCGGGCGCCACCACTTCTCCAGCTCCGGCCTGGGGCTCGCGATCTGCCGCAAGCTCGTGAAGGCCATGGGCACGGAGCTCCAGGTGGAAACGCGGCCGAATTGGGGAACCCGTTTCTTCTTCGAAGTCGAGTGTCCCTTGCCCGAAGGTGCGCCGTCATGACGTTGCCGCGTGTGACGTTGCCCCGGGTCGTGGCGCGCTGCCTACAGACGACGCCGTTTCGCCATGTCGCACCCGCTCCGCATGCCACCCCACAGACCGAGACATCGTCGGAACCTGTGGGTTCGGTCACACAGGTGTCCGGCCGCGTCCGCGCACGGACTTTGCCACGGATCCCCGTCATGGCGCAACCCGTGAACTCCTTGGTCGATGCGCAACCGGTGCGACCGCCGCTCCGGCTGGTGCACGTCGCGGCCCAACGTCCCCGTGACCGGGAACGCTGGGGCCGTCGCCTGCTCAATATCGTGGCGGCCGCCGTCGGGCTCGTCCTCGCGTTCCCCGTCATGCTCGTTATTGCGGCGCTCATCAAGCTCACCTCCCGCGGGCCGGTGCTCTTTGCACAGACGCGCGTGGGGCTGGACCGTCGCTTGCTTACCTACGCCGGCGGCAACACCCGTCGCCACATCGATCAGGGCGGTCAACCGTTCACGATGTACAAGTTCCGCACGATGCGGCCCGCCGGAGGCAACGGGAAGCAGGTGTGGGCGCAGGCAGACGACGCGCGCGTCACGGCGATCGGGCGGGTGCTGCGGAAGCTCCGGCTGGACGAGCTGCCCCAGCTGTTCAACGTCCTGATGGGCGACATGAACGTCGTCGGCCCTCGGCCCGAGCAGCCCACCATTTTTGTGTACCTCCGCGAGCAGATCGAGGGCTACCAGCGCCGCCAGCGCGTTCGGCCGGGCATCACGGGCTGGGCACAGGTCAACCAGGGCTACGACACGACGGTGGGCGACGTGCGCCGCAAGGTGGGCTACGACCTCGAGTACATCGGGCGCCAGTCCGTGTTCGAAGATCTCAGAATCATGCTCCGTACCGCGCCGGTGATGCTGCGGCGCGGCGGGTGGTGAGCCCCCTCTCCTAACCGGCGCTCGCCGCGCCGCTCTGCACCACCGATGAGATCATGCCTCCATGCCGCCCGCCTCCCCGGCGTGGCAAGTGATGTACTGCGGCATCGCCCCTTGCGCAGCGGAAACACCTGTGGCTCGCGTGCGGCACCGACGCCGTAGGGAGGATCCCCCCGACCCGTCTGGCGTGGGATATGCCACACCAGTCTGCCATGCGATGTCTGATCACGGGAGGCGCGGGGTTCATCGGGTCGCACCTGGTCGAGCACCTGGTCGGCGCGGGGCACGATGTCGTGGTCCTGGACGATCTCTCGACCGGTCGCCGCGAGAACTTCGCGGCGGTGCGGCGGCGCATCAGCTTCATACGTGGCAGCGTCACCGACTTGAGCGCCTGCCGCCGGGCGATGGAGGGGGTGAACTACGTCCTGCATCACGCCGCGGTCACCTCGGTGCAGCGCTCCGTGGACGATCCCGGTGGCGCGCACACCGTGAACGCGACCGGCACGCTGAACGTCCTCCTTGCAGCGCACGACGCGCGCGTCCGGCGGGTGGTCTATGCCGGCTCCACCTCGGCATACGGCAACTCGGCGGTGCTACCCAACCGCGAGGAGCACGTCGCGCACCCGCTCGGCCCGTATGCCGCGGCCAAGCTCGCGGGCGAGGGGTACTGCCTCGCCTTCCATGCGACCTACGGCCTCGAGACCGTGGTCCTGCGCTACTTCAACGTGTTCGGCCCGCGTCAGGACCCGAAGTCGCACTACGCCGCCGTCGTGCCGCGGTTCATCGACGCGGCGCTCGCGGGCGAGCCGCCCACGATCTACGGCGATGGGAGCCAGACCCGCGACTTCGTGTATGTCGCGAACGTGGTGCACGCGAACCTGCTCGCCGCTCACGCGCCCGCGGCCCGAGTGGCCGGCCAGGTGTTCAACGTCGGCAGCGGCCACAGCGTGAGCGTGAACGAGCTGTGGGATCGCGTTCGCGCGCTGACCGGCGTACCCGTCCTGCCCAAACACGTGGCCGCGCGCGCGGGCGAAGTGAAGAGCTCGCTCGCCTCGATCAGCAAGGCGCGCGACCTGGTGGACTATCAGCCCGGCGTGGATTTCGACGAAGGTCTGCGCCGCACAATCGCGTTCTACCGCGAGGCTCGCAAGCAGCGCCGCCACCGGCGCGGGCGCGCCATCGTGCAGGCGGCGTAGAGCGCCATCTAGCGCCTTGGGTGCGAGCTCGCGCCCTGCTTGCCACCTGCCAGCGGCCGGAAAAGAGGTTCGTTCGTAAGGCCGTAGCCGTCCATGTAATAGGCGTAGGCGCGATACTCGGACTCATCCCGGACGTCATTGAGTACTGCGCCCAACAAGCGTAGCGGCAGCCGTCGGAGGATCTCGAGCTTGGCCTCGGCCAACTCCCGATCGGTCCTTCCCAACCGCAGCACCATCAGCAAGTTGCCGGCAAGCTTGGCCAGCGCGAGGGCATCCACCCCCGCTCCCAGCGGCGCGGTATCCAGCATGATCACGTCATAGGTCGAACGCAGGCTGGTCACGAGGTCGGCCATTGCCGCCGAGCCCAGCAGCTCAGGCGCATCACGTCGGCGAGTGCCACTGGCAATGAAGTCGAGGCCCGGATGGGACGTCGTCTGCAAGACGGGCGCGCGGGCAACATCCCCGGCGAGGAAGTCCGTCAATCCCGGCTGCCGACGCAGGTTCAGCACGCGATGGAGCGCGCCCCGCCGGAGGTCAGCATCGACCAGCAACGTGCGCTGCTTCGCGTATGAGAACGCCAGCGCCAGGTTGGAGCTGACGAACGACTTCCCGTCCCCGCTCCCGGGGCTCGTCACCGTGACCACGATCGGACCGGAGGCGGGGTCATACTCGTTCACCAAGCTGAGGCGGAGACCGCGGAATGCCTCCACCACCGCATCGGGGCTCGTCGCACCATTTCCCTTGGCGTTCCGGTCCAAATGCGTTATCACCCCGATCACGGACATGCCGAGCTGCTCCACCTGCCCCCGCTGGGCGATGGTGCCGCCCAGACGGTCGGCTAGGAACGCGCCCGCTGAGCCAAGCATCAGACCCACCAGCAGTCCCAGGGCGATTTGCTCCGGTAGCCCGATGCCCGCGGGTTTTGCCGGGAGGGCGGCATGGTCGACGATCTCCACTTGGCCGACGGTAATCGCCTCGGCGATCCCGGCCTTCTGGAACTCGACACGGAGCTCGTCCGCGATCTTCTGCGCGTTGTCGACCCGTTCGGTCAGCCGGGCTTCTTCCGGTTCGGTCGTCGACAAGTGCTGCTGGCGGGCTCGCAAGTCGTTCATCGCCGTGATGCGGCCCTCGAGTGACGCGATGGCACTCTGTATGCCACCCTGCACCGCGTGGAGCAGATCTGCCTCGGTCGATCCAATCAGGTGATTGAGGCGTGGCAGGTCCGGATGCGACGTCGAACGGCTTGCCAAGGAGTCCCGGGCCCTCTCATACTGGTAAAGCTGCGTGCTGAGCTGGGTCACCGACGGACTGGCGGCCACGCCGGGTGTCGCCAAAGCGGTTTGCAGGGCTTTGCGGCTGACGCTCGAGTCGCGGTCGCGGAGTGCGGCTAGGAGACTTTCGTCGGTACGTCGCTCTGCCTCGAGTTGCTGACGCTGCAGTTCGACTCCCGCCAATCCGGCCTGCTCACGCGCCAACGCCTCCCGTGAGCCGTAGGCACCGGCACGCTGGCGAAACGCCGTGACCGCCTGCCGAGCGTCTGCCAGCAGCGAGTCATTGACTTTCAGCTGGCCTTCGAGGAACTCGCGGCGTCGCCGGGACCCTGCTTGCGCGGCCTCGGCGCTCGCGCTGCGGAAGATGTCGACCACGTGGTTCACGACCTGCTGCGCGAAATGCGGGTCTGGTGCCGAATACGTGACGTCGACGATGTCGGTACGGAGCCGGGGCCTGACGCGGAGATCCTTCAACAGGCGGGTAATCGCGGCCTCGCGGCCCAGCAGCCGCAGCCGTCCCTGGCTCGCCTCGGTGCGATGCAGGACTGTGAACTGGAGCCCACCAGCGTCTACAACTGTGCCGTATGCCGCGACCCGCCGCCCAAAGGAACCGCGCACCACGAAGCTGTCTGGACCGAAGCTGAGCTGGAACGAGTCAGGTCCCGCTGCAGCTGGCACCGCCACGTCGCCCAGCAGGCGCAGGGGAAGGCCTCGTGTTGGTAGCACTCGCAGCACGGGCATGCTGTCGACCACCGCGCCCGCCACCCCGCGGCTGGTAAGCAATTGCGCCTGCGACAACAGCGGATCGGAGAACCTCTCGTCCGCACTCGCCGGGTCCAAGATCACGCCCCCAGTCAAGGCGCGCCGGGGATCCGACAAGCGAATGACCGCCACGGCGCTGTACGTCGGCCCCATCAGGTACGCGACGAGTCCTGCGGCCGCCACCGTAGCCAACACCACCCCGACGACCAACCGGGTGTGCCGACGCAGGATCGCGAGGAGCTCTTCCAGGCGAACCGTGCGTACCGACACCTCCAGCTCTCGGTCGCGGTGGAGGCTCGAAGCAGCATAACGATCGCTCGGCTCGGACATTTACCCGTACCCGGTCAGGCAGCTCACCGGTACCGGCTGTAGGCAAGGACGGCCGCCACGGCCGCCGTCAAGCTGGCGAGCGGATACAAGGCGTCTCGCAAGAAGTTGAAGCTGGAGCGACGCTCCACGAGTATCTGGTCACCGGACGCAATGGTCAGCCGTTCGTATCTCAAGTACCCGCTGCCCAGGTCGATCATCATCGTGCTATCCCTGCGGATCACCTGTACCTTGTTCAACCGGCCCAGTTCCGTCGGCCCGCCCGCCTGCGCGATCGCCTGCGCGAAGGTCGTCCCCTCGGGCAACCGATAAAGGTTCGGCTGACGGACCTCGCCCGCGACGGTCACCGGGAACACCGGCTCCAGAACGAACGGCACGCCCTGCTCATAGGTGGACAGCACGGCGCGCACTCGTTCCCGCACCACCGCGAGGGGTGCCCCCGCGACTTTCACGACCTGGTATACCGGGTCCACCAGGGTGCTGTCCGGGGCGACGACGAAGTCGCCGCTCAGCTCAGGGTGGCGCCACACGTTGATCCGGAGGACATCGCCTGGGCGGAGGGCCCGATCCTCCAGCGGTCGAGCCAACCGTTGGGCCGATACGGCGCCGAGCGGCACCAGCAGCAGCACCGCAACGAGCCGTCCAGCCCAGCGCCTCATCCCGTTTTCCTTGCGGTTCACGGCGACGGAGAGGTGCAAGGAACGTGCTGATACTCAGAATCGGTGCCGTCATGAGCAACTCACTGTGCAGCAATGAGTTGGTAGAACCAAGCGGTGTTTCGGCGAGCGCCAGAGGAGGGCGCATCGCGGTCGCCTGTGGCTCGCGCGCATTGCCGCAGGTGTTGCGGGCCCGCAACGCGCCATCGGCAGCAACGCGAAATGCGCGGCGGCACCAATCAGTTACACACGTTCGGACCAGGCACAGCACGTGCAATAGCGGTCCCTTGGGCTATGAGCAACGCTGCGTTCTGGGTTCTCTGGTGCTTCGTCTTTGTCCTGCCGTGGGACGTGCTCACCAAGCTGCCGGTCGTGGGCTCCATCCCCCGGCTGGTCGGACTCGCGGCCTCGGCGGTCGGTGTGCTTTACATCCTCGCAAGACGGCGGGTCAGGCTACTATCCTGGTTTCACGTGTTCGCGTTACTCTTTGTGCTCTGGGCCGGTGCGAGCAGCTTCTGGTCGATCGACCCCGAGGAAACCCGGATGGTGTTCCTGACCTACCTCCAGCTTTTCGTGTTAGCGTGGCTGATCTGGGAGGTCGCGTGGTCGCCCGACCGCCAACGGGCGCTGTTCCAAGCATACGTCTTGGGGGCGGGCGTGGCCGCCGTCCTCACTATTCACGACTATGTGTCGGGTATGCGTCTTCTCGAGACCGATGTAGCGCGCTTCGCGGCCCTGAACCAGGACCCGAACGAGCTTGGTTTGACACTCGCGCTCGGCCTTCCGATGGCGTGGCACGTGAGCCTGTCGCAGGCGCACCGGCGCAGCGCGTGGATGTGGCGACTCTACCTCCCGCTCGCCATCACGGCGATTCTCCTCACGGCATCCCGCGGGGCTGTCCTGGCAGCGCTCGTAGCCCTCGTGATCATTCCGTGGACGCTAGGGCGCCTGCGCGTCCGAACCAAGGCTGCCCTGTATGCACTCGCTGTCGGGTCGCTCCTGCTCGCGAGTAACTTCGTCCCGGAAGCGTCATTTGCCCGCATCGCCAGCACCCCGGCGGACATCGAGGCTGGCTATTTCGGAGGCCGTGGTGCCATCTGGATCGCGGGCCTGGAAGTCGCGGGGGAGCATCCCCTGGCCGGCGTGGGCGCCGGCGCCTACGGAGCGGCCGTCGAACCGACGCTCCACGGCGAAGTGGTGGCCCACCAGGTCTTCTTGTCGATCCTGGTGGAGGACGGCACCGTCGGCTTCTTGTTGTTTGTCGCGATGCTGGGGGCGCTGGTGACGCGCCTGCGGCATCTGCCATCCCTCCAACAACGGCTGTCGATCGTCCTGCTGCTCACCCTGGCGGTCGGATCAATGGCCCTCTCCTGGGATCACCGAAAGCAGTTCTGGTTTGTCCTGGGAATGCTAGCGGTAGAGGTGGCGCAGCCAACTGCGCGGAGAACGCTCTCGCCGGCGGTCGCCGCGCGCGTGCGCCGATGAACCTCTAAGAGGTACGCGCGAGGGATCTCACTCCGGCCACTGCGCGCGGCGGTGCGTAACCCCTCGAGTGCAGGGTCTGATCGATCCGCGCCGACCCGAATTCCGTCAGCAGGCGTCGCAGATCCCGTCGCATTCGGCCCCGTCCCCCATACGCTCGGCACTTGAGCAGCCGCGGCATGCCGCGCGGCGGCACTTCCTCGCTGTCCAACTCCCACGGGTGAAAGTAGAACATAAACCACGATTGGGCGCGTAGCCGCTTCGCCACGCCCCAACGAAACACGCGGAAGGGGATGGCGCGGAAATAGCCACCTCCGGACCACGGGACCACGCACGGCCCGATCACGACGCGCGACATCGGCAACTCCAGGAGGCCGGGACGGACCGACACCACCGGGACATCCGGGTCGATCGGGGTGGCCAGCCGGCCGTAGCGGTCGTGCGCCTTGAACTGGTAGAAGCTCGAGTCGTACCAGTAACCCGCCTCCGCCAGGCAATCGAGGACGGTGTCGCCGATCGAGAAGTTCGGGGCCCGAAGTCCCCAGACGGGCAGGCTGGTGATCTGCTCCAAGGAGTCGCGTGCCTCGGCAAGGTCCCGAGCCAGCGTGTTCCGCGACAGGCCGTCGAGCCGCGCGTGAACGTCGGAGTGACTCGCGACCTCGTGCCCTTCCGCCACGATCCGGCGCACCAGCCGCGGGTGCCGCCGGGCGATCCATCCCAGCACGAAGAACGTGGCCTTGGCCCCGGTCTCGGCCAGGATGTCCAGCACTTCGTGCGTGTTGCGTTCGACCCGCGCCTCGAGCGACGACCACGCGGCGCCGGCGAGGCTGGCGCGCACATTCTCGGCGTGGAACCAATCTTCCACGTCGAACGAGGCCAGGAATACCTGCGCCGTCACAACAGCCGCCTTCCCCGCGCTTGCAGCCGCCGCGCGTCACGCCGCGTGGGAAACCCATGGTACTGCTCTCGGGTCGCGGGGATCGGGCGCGGCTCCGGCCAGCGCGGCGTTCCGATCGCGGCCAGGAGGCGTGCGACCTCCCGTCCGGCCACGGTCTTGGTTCTCGCCGCCACGGCGAACGCGGAATCCGCCACGGCAACGTCCACGGGAAACTCGGCGATGAGCCGCCCGGCGTCGAGGCGCTCGATCATTTCGTGCAGCGTGACCACGATACGCGCGTCGCCGTTCTGGAGAGCCCAAAACGTGGGCATCATCCCGCGGTACTGCGGGAGTTTGCCGCAGTGTACGTTCAACACATAGGGCACGGCCGTGAGGGCCGGGCGACGGAAGATCTCCGGCGCCGCGACGGACAGGAGCACGTCGACGTCGCGGGCCGCGAGTGTGCGCAGATAGGACGCATCGTTGATCGAGGAGAGCCGCACCAGCGGAACACCATGCCGCGCCGCGACGCGTTCGAGACTACGCGGCCGCCCCACTCGGTCAGAGACTGCGGCGGTGACGTAGCGGCCGAGCAGACGTATGAAATCGACCGGGCCGTACAGCTTCAGGAGGCGCCGCACGAGCGCGGTCTTAGATTCCTTGAAATGGCGGAGCAGCACGATTTCCACGAGCTCCAGTCGGTCGCTCGCGGTCTCCCCCAGGAAGGCCTCGAAGAAGCGAGCCGTGAAGAACGGGTCGCTCTGCGTCACGGCGACGACGCGGACGGGTCTGGTCCCCCTGGTCATCGCGTCAAGGCTACCAAAGGAGCGCCGCGTCGGCGGCGTATCAGAAAGGCCCATGTCCCAAACAGATACCCGACCCCGTATGCGACATGGATCACGGGAAACACCACGCTCGACGCGAGTCCGACGGGCAATCCCCGGCGCCGGGCGAGGAACGCGGCGCCGATGAAATCGGCGGCCATGTAGGCGCCCAGCGCCAGCAAGAGCAGGACGCGCGCGGCCTTGAACCACGGCGCGAACAGCGCCGCGAGTGCCACGGTGGAGACGAAGAGCGCGGGGACAAGCTGGCGCGCGGTCATGACGGCCCCAACCTTGCGCGCGACGAGAGGCTTGAAGTAGCCGTACTGGAAGAACATCCGCCACAGCTTGCCGAGCGCCGCGCGCGTGTAGTAGGTCGCGACGACACCGGGTACGAGCAGCACCCGTCCACCCGCCCGGAGCACGCGGAAGGTGAGTTCGGAGTCCTGACTTCGCAGCAGGTCTTGGTCGAACAGCCCTAACCGCTCGAACACATCGCGCCGGTAGCAGCCGCATTGCAGCGTATCGACGTCCCGCACCCGGTCGGTGCCGAGACGGTAGCGGGCGTTGCCGATCCCGAACGGATGCGCCAGCGCCGCCGCGATGGCGCCGGCCATGATCGTCGTGTCCCCCGGTTGCGTCCGCCACGACGCCCCGACACTGTCGGCGCCGGTCCGCTCCATGCAATCAACCAGGTCGGCAATGTAGTTCGTGGGGTAAGCGGCATGCGCATCCATTCGCATAATGATGCGGCCCCGCGCCCGCGCGATGCCCAAGTTCAGGGCGTGCGGCGTGGTCCGTTCCGGGTTGTCGAGCAACTGAATCATCGGATAGCGGCTGGCGTAGTCCGTAATCACGGCGCGGGTGCCGTCGTCGCTCATGCCGTCGACGATCAGCACCTCGAGCCGATCGCGCGGGTATTCGTTCGCCAGCATCGAGTCCAGCATCGGCCCGATATACGCGGCTTCGTTGCGGCACGGCACCACGATCGACACGAAGGGCCGAACCACAGACCCGGAAGCCCTGGTCACGCTGCTCATGGGAGCGTGGCCGGCAAGCGGTCTCATCATGCCCGCGCCATCCGCAAAGCCCTTGCCACCGGGGACCGTGCCCTCGCGTCCTCCGATGTTGCTTGCGCGCCACACGCACCGAGGTTGACGGGCTACAGGTAGCCCCTTCGGCCGCGCCCGAATCTCCGCGTCAAGGCGGACCCGACGGCCCCCCTCTTGCTGGACAGTGCCATGCGCATGTGCGGCATCGTCGGAATCGTGCACTCAGACTCGGCCCGGCCCGTTCCTCCCGCCGTGAT
>Ga0209266_1001519_pt1 | contig 15308 bp, 9 predicted proteins | sample GraSoiAngelo_132_FD_185889 | JGI IMG/M metagenome (GOLD analysis project Ga0209266, IMG submission 185889) | Grasslands soil microbial communities from the Angelo Coastal Reserve, California, USA - 14_0929_02_40cm (SPAdes) (version 2) | ecosystem: Environmental > Terrestrial > Soil > Grasslands ...
GCTTGGCTGCTTTCTTTCCATCTATACCACTTCGTATTGGATTATCGGCACTGCGGAGCGTTTTCGTGAACAGACGAGATCTCAATCGCATTGGCTTGTTCAGGAGCTTTGCACGGCTCCTAATGGTAAGGAAGGCCACTGAGGATATTACGCCAATCACCACGCCAATGAAGATGAACCATGCTACGGCGAGAATCATGCTCTTCAGACCGCAGGTTAGGCAGCTACTTCCGGATACTTCTGGTGGAGGCTGGGTGCTAGGTGTGCTGCCAGGTGTATTGCCAGCGTTCTCCACGTGTATCATCACCGTCTGAGTACTCGTCCATGATCGATTGTTGCTGTCCGTTGCTGTGAAATTGACCATGAATGTCTGACCAGACTGGCTTCGGCTTGGAGTGAATGAGAAGGAGCCCGTCGCTGCGTCGAAGGCCATATTCGAGGCGAGCCCCGTGGCTGATACGGTGACCGTTCCTCCGAAGCCGGTGGGATCGCTTGCAGTGACCCTGAAGTCAAGTGTCGCTCCAACGGTCGTGTTCCGCGGACCCGGTGCCATGATGACCGGGAGAACGTTCGTTGCGACTACGGTTATGATGAGGTTGGCCTCGGTTGATGAGAAGCCATCGGTGACAGTGAAGTTGATCGTGTAGGTTCCTGGTGTTGTTGCTGTACTGGGTGTCCAGCTGAAGACGCCGGATAAAGGAACGGCTCCTTGGATCGTTGCAAAACTTGCTCCCTCAGGCAGATGAGCGGCGGAGAGTGTCAGTGTTGTAGGTGAGGGGATAGACTGGTCGGTAGCGTTCACGACGAAACTGATTGTTGCTAACTGTTTGACGGTTTCTGCGGATGGGACTGTCAAGATGGGTGGTACATGTTTTCCAACGTGGACCGTTAATGCCGCTGTTCGTCTGAGAGACCCGCTCGTGCCTGATATGACGACAATGTAGGTGCCCACAGTACCAGACTTGACTCCTAGAGTTAGGCTTCCTGATGCTATGACCGAGTTATCGCTCAGGGTTGTCACGAGACCGGTTGGGTTTGAAGAGTCTATCGTCACGTTTCCTCGGAATCCATTCAATGATCCGACGGTAATCGTCGCGGCTCCAGTAACGTTGATGTTCAGTGAGATCGAGGTTGGATTGGCTGAAAGATAGAAATCGACAGCTGTTATGAAGAAGGTGGAGGTGTGAACCAGGTTTCCGCTTGTTCCGGTTATGGTCACAGGATAGGTCGATGCGGCTGTTGGGTGACAGGATATGGTTGCGGTACTGTTTCCCGTGACGCTTGCGGGTGAGATTGGGCCACAGTCAAGGTTTGATGGCGCCGTCTCGGTTAGAACAACGGTACCGTTGAACCCATGAATCAGATTCACTGTTATTGTTGAAGTAGTGTTCGAACCAGCCTCTACTCTTAGAGGTTGAGTGGAGCTTACTTCAAAGTTGGGCGGGGTTCCGAACGCGAATGAGACATTTGTCGAGTGTGATAGAGAACCACTCGTGGCCTGTATTGTGACACTGTACACGCTCTGTGTTTTTGAATTACACGATAGAGTTGCATTCCCGTTCGCCGTAATATTGTTGGGTGTTATGGCTCCGCATGTTAGGCCATTGGGAACCGTATCGGTGAAAAGGACCATGCCTGAGAATCCGTTCAACCCGAAAATGGTAATGGTCGAGTTTGCGGAGGTGCCCACGTCTACGGGTGGTGGGGGAGAAGTGGTCAGAATGAAGTCTTTGAATCTGAACAAGGCGAACGCAGAATGTATGAGAGGCCCACTTGTCCCAGTTACGTTTAGAGCGTACGTGCCAGCCGTGGGAGAGTTACATGAGACCGTTGTGCTGCCTGAGCCTGTAAGATTGTTTGTCGCTGGGGCCCCGCAGTCGAGTCCAGGGGGTATCGTCTCAGCGAGGGCCACCGTTCCGTTGAAGCCGCTTTCACCCAAGACGGAAATGGTAGCTGTAGCGGACTTTGTCGTGTACACTCCGGCAGGGGATGTCGCTGTTATCGTAAAGTCTTGCTGTTTGAACTTGAAGGTGGCTGTTGTTGAATGTGCCAGTGAGGCATTTGCTCCAGTTATTGCTAGGGTGTAGGTTGATGCGATTAGAGAGCTGCATGATACGGTCGCCGTTCCCGAGCCCGTTACTTGACTGGGCGTGATAGCGCCGCATCTCAATCCTAATGGGACCGTGTCGTTCAGAGTCACTATTCCATTGAAGCCGTTCTTTCCTGTGATCGTGATTGTGGAACTGGCAGATTGCCCCGCGTCTACTCTGCTCGGGGAAGACGCAGAAATAGAGAAATCTGATTGAGACAGGCTTACGAATTGTAACAGACAACCCCAGCCCACTGGGTTGCCGGCGCAGTTCATGGCTCCGTATGTTCCCGCGCCTGGTGTGTTCGTCCAGCTTCCTGCAGGCCACCAGACCCAGTTGATCCTCTGAAGACTATGACCGTCGTACAGGTTGACGAGTGACTGTATGAAATGAAAGGTCACAAGAGTATAGCCTGCGCTGCCATTGAGGACTACGTCTGAGCCGCACATGTTAGGATCGCAGGATAACGTGTCAGTACCACCTTCAGTGTTGAGAGCAGGCCATCCTGTATTCGAGACGCCTGCGACTACCGCCTGGTAGTACTGGTTCGCCAATGCTTCTGCTGTGGCATTCGTCCATGAGGAGGAGAACTGGTTATAGTCCATGTAGCTGTGGAGACTGATGAAGATTCGGCCTCCCTGGGACAAGGCTCCGAGTGGGTCCGTCACTGTCGGATAGCCCTGTGACATGTCGCTGAAGCCACACGCATAGCTGCATAGGTTCTGGGCCACTATCCAGTGATTATCACCCAGGACCCGTGCTTGATTTATCCACTGCTGATACGCTGCCCCGAGATACGTGACGCAAGAGCTGTCAGATGAGCAAGGTGCCGTCACGTTCAAACAGTTGACTGGGCTAAGGTTGCAGCTATTGTATTCCGGCTCGTTTTCTGGCTCCCAGATGATCTGGGAGTATAGTGGTCCGATGTTCTGTACTATCGGTTTCCAGTAGTTGAGCCAGCAGCTAGTATTCCTGAAAATATCCGAGTATCCATGATAGTCTATGATTATCCAGAAACCATAGTGCTGGGCGATGTGGACTGCTCGTTGTGCGTTCGTCTGGCTGTAGACGCTCATGTAATTGTGGTCGACCGTGTCGGTACAGTACGGGTCGAAGTCGACCCTGACAGTATTGTAGCCCTTAGCCTTCATTGATATCAACGACAACTCCATGTTTGAAGCGTACTCGCCAGGAAAGACGGCTGATGAGGTCCCGGCCGTGTTGGCGACAGACTCGTCCATTCGTATGCCGCCCCAACCGATTAGCACAGGAACAGAACCCATGGCTGTCGGGGAAGGTAGAACAACCAGCGACTCAGAGCTGGTGGCGGTCACACTGGTATTGTCTGTAACCGCGAGCGAGATCGCATATGTCCCATTTGTGAACGATTGAGAGACTGGGTTGCCCGTCTTGCTTGTCCCACCAAGATTCCAGCTGTAACTGTAAGGGCCGTTCCCGCCTTGGACTGCCGCAGTAAACGTCACCGTCTGTCCAGCGTCGGGGATTGTCGGACTGGCCGTGAAGCTCGCGGCCAGAGGAAGAACGGAAAGCACTCTGACACTTTGAGTAGACGTTGCGGAGCCGCCTGCAGAGTCGTGGGCCGTTAGAGTTACCGAATAATTTCCTGTAGAAGTGTATGCATGGGTCGTAGCCGGTCCTGTGCCTGTCGCACCGTCTCCGAAACTCCAGGAGTAGCTGTATGGAAGGGTGCCGCCAGATACTATTGCTGTAAGATTGACGGTGGCATTAACAATGGGTGTCAACGGTATGAGAGTAAAGCTTGTAGAAAGTGGGAGTGGGCCGATTGTTCCGAAGATGTCCGGCATCGGAAGGGCCTTGGCGCTGTTCACCAGTGTCCCGAGGTTCCAGTTGGTCTCTAGCATGCGGAGGGAGCTGAACTCGTCATAGCTCGCAGTCGACGTGTAGCCTTTCTTGATCATGTTACCATACTCTACGTTTGGCGAAGGATCGTACTCGTCCCACCAGAGGTAGAGGAGAGTGCGGTACTGCGAATTTCTGAAAAGGGATGAAGCGAGAAGTGAGCCCGATGCGGGAGCTAGTACAGTGCCATTACCTACGAGAAATTTCTTGAGATAAGAGTCTCCGGATGATACGCTGTTGTCGTGCATGTTGTGATTATCGGTGGGTGTGAACCATAGGAGGTTGGGAGGATTAGCGGAGTTAGCCGTAGTGATGAACTGGCTCGTGGTTACTGATGATCCTGTGAAAATGTCCGGACTATTCGCATCGCTTGCAAATCCTGTGAATGGAAAATGGTCGTTTCCTCTAGGGCAGCCGCTCTCGCAATAGGCTTGCCATGTAAGTCCTGCGCTCTGCAGTTGATCAACGAGCGTGGTGCCGGTAAGACAGCATGAATAACCATCTGAGACTCCATTATCCGATCCTGAAATCAGAGCCACATAGCAAGCAGCCGAACATCCGTTGATGTTGTCGCCCGAGAAGGCGTTCGCTCCGTAGCTGTGGTAATTGGTTATTGTGGTACCTTGGGCGGCGAGGCTGTTTATGAACGGAGCCGAAGAACTTCCTATGACACTACCGTAATTCTGGTTCTCCATTGCGATAATAACAATATGATCGAACTGGAGGCCAGGCGGCGTTGCTGCTAGGGGACGTAGAGACGTGAGGAGTGTGACACTGAATAGGGAGAGAGCGAGGAGTAGTGATACTCGCGCTATTCGTCGCGGACCACGTCCTACAGCCATGAATCTGCCCTCCACTTTTGGTCTTCTGGTTCTCCGAACTGTTCTCCGTAGGCTTCGTCATATCGAGGGGAAAGATCTAGGCTCAGCCTAGTTGAGCGAGTCCTCTGGCCAGCAGCGTCGAACGCGGGGACTAACCATTCGTCTTTTTCAATTCTAGTTTTTTGGCTCAAATACTTCCCTCTTCAAGCAATTCTGAGGAGGAAACGGTGAGGTTTGGCTACGACGGGAGGACTAGTTTCGTGAGCCCGGATGTTTCATACCGAACTTTGGCTCGGCACTGGCGCCGTAGACACTACTGAAAAAAAGGTTGGACTTTGAAGCGCCCGCGGTCACCATCGTAGATGAACCCTCGTCAGGGTTCAAGAGAAGGGCTAGGAAAACAGTTTCCAAGACCCGACTCGAGGCGTCATAGTGATCGCTGGGAATAGAGAGACATATCGTCTCCATCTCTCGACAGTTACCGCGAATAAAGATGAGTAATTAACGCTTGGGTTTGGTCCGAGATCGCGGAGTCTGCATGTCTTGAGCGGACTCGGGATATCCACGTCTGTCGTTCCTCCGAATTGCGTGTTGAGGAGGTTCTCTAGGTTTCCGTTGCTACCCTTCATTATCAGATAGCTCGATTTCATGTCGAAAAACTTAACGGCTAGTTTGTTCTGGTTTGTTTGATTGGTAGATCATGAGGGTCATCAAGCCAGCCGGGGGAAAGAGCGGTGGGAGGGCCGTTGCTCTCAGGGCTCAGAGTTCGGGGAGAGTATTTTCCGGTGGGTCAGCGCCGTGGCTTGAAGAGGTTGAGTTCAAAAGGCTCGTCGTTCTTATGGCGTTGGGCACCGCGGCTATTTCATCCTGGCTTCTAACCGCGGCGACCGTTCGGATCCCTGAATTGCCGCCGGATGCTTTCTTCTACGTACACCAGCTGCCATCCATTTACTGGCTCGGACTCATCTCGACGTTCGCCCTCTTCGCATTACGAAACCTTGTCAAGAACCGCGCAAGGACTTTCTTGGAGATTTCGGCTCTTCTTCTCCTCGCAATGTACTTGTTCGCGCTTCCATCCTTCGTATACCAAGATCCGAGGTTCCTAGACACGTATCAGCATGAGGGCAACGCGCTGGCTCTCTTGGGTTCAGGAGGTTGGTTCAACGGGCCTGTCTGGTATGTATACCAGTTTCCTGGAGCCTACGTGTTCTTCGCCCAACTGACTGCCATCGCGGGGATCGATCCTTTCCAGCTGATGAAATACTACCCTGTAGGGATCTCGTTAGTGCTTGCCTTCCTGATTTATGCGACTGCGAGAAGTTACGGCCGCAACTACGCAGCTATCTCTACAGCTTTCATTCTCAGCGGTTTCTGGTTTCAGCTTCACCTCTCTCCTCAGAGCCTGGAACTAATCCCATACTTTGGTGTTCTTTTCCTGCTCCTAAAGATCATCGAGGACCCGGACCGGAGGAGACTCTGGACTCTCATCGCCATCGGAGTAACGCCGGTTCTAGTGATGAGTCATCCTGAGACTCCATTGGTTTTGACCGTTGGAATGGTGGCCTTTTTTGTTTTGAGGCCCTTATTCACTCGTGGTAGAATAATGGCGATCAGGTCAAGCCTCTCGACGATTGGGCCTTTCTTCGTCGCATTGTCTGTTGTGACCGCGGCTTGGTGGTCTCTCATCGCTGCTGGTGCGACGGGCGCGGTAAGGGGGATTCTTAACGGCGCACTTTCAATTGGTATCTCGGGGCTTGCTCACGGTGCTCCGGCTGTTCCCGCGACCCCAGCGCCCAGCTATGAGTTTGCAATCCTTTCGCAACAGTTGATTTCAGCGTCAGTCTGGCTGGTCGGGCTCTTCCTCCTACTCGTAATCAGAAAATTCCGTATGAGCGAATACTTCTTAGCAGGATTATTCTTGGCGGCAATATCGACTATACCTATCGCCCTCTTCGCGAACGCGGACGTGCTTCAGAGAGCCTACCTGTTCGCTCTCTTCCCTGAAGGTCTGCTCTTGGCCTCACTTCTGGAGCGGAGGGATGTTATGAGACTAAGGAGTACGTCCTTGGTACCCCTGGTCGGGAAGGGACTGATCCTCATCGTGCTCGCATTTTCGATCCTCATGCCGGTAACACGCTATGCGGGTGACTCCTTTGATCAGCTCACCCAATCCTCTCTCTCTACGTCGAACGTTGCTGCCGGCCTCACGTCCTACTCACTTCTCCTTCTCCACCCCGGCTGGTACGGGTGGAGATACGCTATACCATTCCACGGCTTTTATGGGGCGATTCTGCTCGAGCAGAAGAATATCTCAGTCTTGCATGGGGGCTATGTCAAAATCGGGACGTACGACGCGTACAACTTGACGTTCAAACCTGCAGATGGAACAGCCAATTACTTGCTGTTATCTGACTATTTTCAGAACTTGTACACTCTCAGATACGGGTCCAACTCCACCTTCTATTCGGGAGAGAAGATTGCGTTCGAGAACAATTTTGCTTGTCTAAATGGATGCCCCCTTCAGTCTATCTTGAGGTTCAACTTGGTATATTCGACGGGCACAGACCGCCTTTACGAGAACTCGAATCTTGGTTGAGGTTTTCCCTAGCAAAGCTGCTGTCTAGGCGGATGTGCTAAACCAGACCTGAAGCCAGGTGCCGATCTGCGCGAATTCCCCAGGATATCCATACTCGAAAGAACCAGTAGAGAGATCGAAAGTCCAGAGTTCAAAGATCAGCCTGAAGTTGCTTCCTGGAACACTGCCGATCGGTGCTGAGCTGACCGATTGACCATTAATCTGCAAGTTTAGGAAGACTAAGTCTCCTGTCTGGTTAGTCGACTCCACCGTCCAGGTAAAGTTGATGTTAGACGTCTCTCCATCACTGACAAACCTGTCTATTCTTCCGAGTTCCGGGAGAGGCGTTGCTGGGGAAGTGACGTTAGGTGAAAAAGTCGTCGAGTTTCCTATCCGGACAATGACCATTATGAACTGTTCTCTGCCTGTTCTATTTGCTACTGTAAGGTTCCAATTGAGGGTCTGAGGTGGAGTAATTGTCATGTTGCCTGGTACGTAGGCTTGGAGTCCCTGCTGTGAATATACGCCGAATCCCATATACGACTGGGCCGGCTTAGGGCTGATAATGTAGAATGTTGCGGAAGTGAAGATTGTAGCGAGACTTATGAAAATCACGAGGTAGGTGGCCAGGCTATGTTTCATCTTACCTTTCCCTGTAGTCGATCTTCGCTTTGAGTAGTCTTCTTCGGCCTACAATCCGCCAGATTCTGTTTGCCTCAAGAACAGCGATCGTTGAAAAGATGGCTGCTACAATTGCGATGGTGTATGCCAGTATGGTCCGATAAGAAGACGAATTCTGCGCTTCGTTTCCTAGGGCTTCCGCCGCTACCGTGACCTGCGTCGAGAGGCTGATTGATTGGACAGCGTATGAGTATGCGCCGGTGGCGTTTCCCTGCTCAGAGAGGACTTCTGCGGCTTCTTCATACTTCAGTGCGGCGTTTAGTTGGATCGAGAGTGGGAGAAGATCTGTGTTGGAGGCACCCTGCCGTTCTGCTGTCTGAATTGACTGGAATGCTTGTAGTAGGTCCTGTTTTGCGACTAATATCTGAGTCGACTGGCCTAGCGCCGGGTGTGTGACTATGCCCAGAAATGTTGAACAGATTAGAAGACATGCTATTAAGGCTGGGGAGTGTAAGCGCAACATTCTCATCCCAGCTCGAGATAGTTGAATGTGCTGAGATCTTGACCAATATAAGGAGGGAGACTGTCCTCATATGTCTTCAGAAGTATCATCCCTCATCGATCTCTGAGCTAAAGAAGAGACTGAACGAGGAGGGGATTCGATCAGCTAACGAGGATCTTTTGGAAATTGTGCGGGAGCTACAGAGCGATGGCGAGATAGGTTTGCTTGATCCAGTCATGCTCGATTCGTTCCCTCGATTCCTTCTGGACGCTAGCAATTCTTGGGCGGTCTATACCGTTGTGTCGATTTCCATTTTAGAGCTATTTCTGGTCGCGTATCCAACTCAGAATACGCTCTTGGTGAGCTTGAGGCTTCTGTTCGGGCTTGGCTTGCTCGGATTCTTGCCCGGATATTCTACGGTTCAAATTCTCTTCCCCACAAATGAATTGCATATCTTGGAGAAGCTTCTTCTGAGCATATTTCTAAGCTTAGTGATTTCAATAGCGATTGGAGCGGCGCTCGGTGCAGGGTATTTCTTTACGGGCGTTTCCAGCGCGTTAGCTTCCACTGGCTATGTTATTGTGGCAACCATATTTGCTTCGCATCGAAGATATTCCGCGTTGAGAGCCAGTGCAGCGAGAGAGCACTGAAAAGTCCACGACCCGATTACAGCTAAGACGGAAGACGTTCGGATCACTTCGCAGAACATTACTGCAATCAGTAGGCTCCTTTCGTCGTAGAATGGCCCGCTCTTGTTATGGATTGACTGGGACCCTATGATCAGCGTTGGTTCTATGTTGCTGCGATCGTTTGGCTGGGTGCCTGCACTACCGGCCGATTCTCGTCAATTTTCGTCCATACGAGCTGCTTGTTTCCTCTTGCTTCTTGGATGATGGCTGCCACCATCGTGAGATTGTTCGAAACATAGGTGGTGGCGGTAGTTCTTAGGCTTGGTATAGCCAAGGTGACAACGATTGCAGCTGTCACGAAGTACGCGATTATTGGGATCGTTGCTATCACGACTCCGGTCAGGATGAGAAGTGGCAGAAAGAGCGTTGGGTTGATGGCGTAGATGAAGAACTCCATCGGGAAGATTACTCTAGAAAATACGCCTTTGCCCCACAAGAGTCTCTTGTGTTTGAGAAAGGCTTGGAGAACATGTTGACCCCGTCTTATCTTCTGCCTGAACCTAGCTCTCCACGCTGGAGGAGCTGGGTCGTAGAAAACTACGTCATCAGCGTTGATAGCCCGCAGGCCCTTCTCTACCATACATAGGGCGGCGCATGTGTCGTCTCCTCCTACATTGGTGTCAAAATGATCGAGGTCTCTCCGTCGGAACAGCTGGATCTCGCCCTCACCAATTGGGGTGCTGTCGAATTTGGATTCTGCCACTCTTAGCATTCGATAGACTGACCGGTATGAGCCTTCCACATTTCCCGCCATGGTCTCGCCTGAGGCTGGCACGTAGTGGACTCCAGAGACGGAACCCACTGTCGGGTCCGAGAGATATCGCACGGCGTTTCCGAGCGCGTTTTTGTCCCATCTGCACTCCGCGTCGCTGATGCAGACGAGTTCTCCTGTCGCCTTGCCAAGGCCTATGTTGAGCGCGGCAGATTTTCCAGTTCTCCGATTCTCTTCAATCACTTGTCCGTTGAGATGGTTAAGATTCAAGAATTCTCTCGCGATGTCGGCTGTACCATCTGAGGAGGCGCTGTCTACGATGATCAGTTCTAGTCTGCTTAACGGGTATGCTCCCTGAGCTATGTTCGACAGCTTCTGTTCGATTACGCTCGCTTCGTTGTATGTCGGAATTATGACGCTTACCGCCGGTTGTGTGTTCGATTGGAGCACGAGATGGTAGTCGCGCTTTGCTGTGAGTCTTTTCATGAGGGCAAAGTATCCAATGGGGACCCCAACTTGGATTGAACCCACGACAATCCAGACAACGAGAAGAAGGTTGATCAAGGGAGAGGCTCCGTTATGAATCCATCAGATCCGTACCCAGTAACCAACTCGGTTCGAAGCTCTTCTTGGCTCTCCGCGCCTGTGGAGAGTCCGGGATGGCTGTCGCCCATTTTCCAAGAGGCTCGCGATCTTAGCTTCCACCAGCTAGACAGTTCGCCGAGAGTCATGATTTCGCACTCCGGATCCTTGGAGAATCCCTCGAGAAGTCGCCTATACTCGGCTTGATGTTCTGGCATACCAAACTCATAGTCCGGATGGACTAGCAAGACGCATGGTCCGGCTAACCCGCGAATCCAGCTTGAGAGTCGCAAGAGGAGGTCAACCGCGGCCGAAGGCCGTTGCCTGGCTATTCTAATCAGTTGATGATCTTGTGGGAGCGATACCGGGATCTCCAGTATTCCGTTGATTGCAAACGGGAATATGGTCCCGACGCCGTGTGCCCTCAAGGATGTCGGGGACAGTATTTCCCAAGAAGGGCAGGACGAGTCGTAGTCGAAACCCGCCCTAGTCGCGGACTCTGCTAGTTCTCGGCTGTGTTGCAGCAGAGGTGCTCTGAAACCCCTAACCTCTCGACCGATAAGTTGTTCCAGCCTGTTCTTGCACTCTCCTAGTCGACGGATCTTCTCGTCAATATTCAGAAATGTAAGCCGCCCGTCGTGTTTGGTGTCGTGACCTCCAATCTCTCCCGAATTCTTCAATTTGTCTAAGGAGTGAACCGATAGAGGGTAACGGTCGCTCGGAAGGTTCCAGGACGAGCGAATCCGGAGGTTACGCTCAACCTCTAGCAATTGAACTGTTCCCCTCTCCAAACCAGAGGCTCCTTCAACGTCGTGTGACACGACCAGAGCGTATGATTTTCCTCGCCTCCAGAAACCGATTCGAGGAATCGGACCGGAAGATATCACCAGGCTCGCCAAGAACAAGGTTCTAAGGCATTCGACCGGTGCCAGTTTCTCGTACACGCTCTCTCCAAGATCTTCCTTCGTTCGGAAGGATCGTTCCCTTACGAACCGAGGAATCGCTGAGTAGGAGAATGGCAGTCTAGTGGCCATCCGGAATTTCCAGCTAGGGGTCTCTTCAAAGCCGTCGTAGACTCTCTTGGAGAACTCGCCGACAAGATTCAACGAAAGGAGATAGACTCTCTCGCCTCTTACTTTGGTGAGAACCTGTGTGTTCCCTGACTTGAGAAGTGGTTCTGCATCGGGTCCTGAGAATTCACAGACATCGGTTCTGACGGACACGTTGGTGCCGGGGCCCGCCGGAAGAGAGATCAGGGAATTCCTTACAGATATTCCCAGTCCGTAGCTTCTAGCAATTCTCCCTGCTTCCTTCATCCCATTCGGAGATATTATCAGTGGGGAATCTCTCGACGCGTCAGAAGCGGTAGCATTGCCCGTAGCGAAAATCGCGGCTCCCTTGGTGCTGCTGTTGAGTTCGTAAGGTATCTTCCAGAAATCTGCGTATTCTCGCAGTATGTTGGATTCAGTGTCTGAGTCCGATTTCAAGACAACAGGTCGAGTCCGAGAGATCTGAATCATGGCTAGTGCCTTGCCCCGAGTCTCAGAAGGACTATTGGCGTCACTATTTGACGCCAGTCTTTCAAAGGAGATATGTGCGAATATCCCCTTTTCTGAGTTTGAGAATACGTCTTCGACACAGGACGTTCGGTGAACCTGTAGCCGAGAGTCAGGACCTTGTAGTGAAGGTAGTATTCCAGCTCGTATCCGTTGAGCCATTCCTGCCAGACGTTGATTTCTGGGTCTTGCAGCAATGCGGCCCTATACGCTCTGAATCCGTTGGTGACCTCGGTGCAGTGGACTCCCGTAAGTAGGGTCCAGGCGAAAGGGAACAAGCGCGTGAATATTCTTCGCAAGAATGGTGTTCGCTCGCCTCTTCCGCCTGGGAGGAATCTCGATCCCTGGACGTAGTCGAAGCCGTCTCGGATGATGGGGCTGGTTAGCCTCGGTATTTCCTGGGGATCGTCCTTTCCATTTCCTGCCATGACTACGATAATATCGGCTCTCTCGGACAGTGCAGAGGTGTACCCTTGCTTGATCGCGTATCCAATGCCCTGCCTGACAGGGTTTTCGATGATTCGAATTGGAACCGTGGTCTGTTTCCTACTTGACTCTATCTCGGCCAATATGGCGGCATTAGGATTGTCGACAATTAGATAGATCTGGTCGACAGAGTCGGGCGCAAACCTCTCGATCACGCGCCCAATCTTTCCGACTTCTCGATAGACCGGGATGATCGCAACGCGTCTCATCGACGAATTCTCTTACCGGGAAGTTTATGGCCGTTTATCTGCAAGGGGGGAGGTCTGTAGCCTACCACTTTCGCGGGGATTCCAATTGCGATAGCGTTGTCTGGAATGTTCTTTGTAACGACTGATCCTGATCCTATCAGCGCATTCTTTCCGATCCGCACTCCGGGATTGATTGTGCTTCCGGCCCCGATAGACGCGAACTGTTTGACCCTCGTGTTGAGCCTCGTCCACTGTCCCTGTGCTCGCGGATGTTTGTCGTTGGTGAACGTGACGTTTGGGGCAATAAACACGTTGTCTTCTATGACTACACCTGTTGGGATGAAGACGAAAGGCCGAATCTTGCAATTGTCGCCTACCTTGACGCCTTCCTCGATGTACACGTAAGAGTCTATCTTTGTGTTCTTGCCTATCTCGCAGCCGTAGAGGTTTACTTGGTCGTAGATTCGCGCGTTGCGTCCTATCTTTGCATTGTTGATGATGGAGTATTTTGTTGGCTTCATTTCCTGACCGGGATTTCAGGCATAAATGGTAATGAGACCTGTACTGTGCGGTCTTGGAACATAGACTCTCTTGAAGCTTCCAACAGGGAGACGACGCGGGCTCCAAGTATCCCGTCGGAATGATTCGCGTAGGGAGTAGAGTCTTGATTGTTCCGGATGCAGTCTGCGAAGTGAATGATCTCGCTAGCGAGCGTATTGCTTTGCACCACTGGGATCTCGCGTTTTCCCTGCGGTCCCTCGATGGAAAGTTTCTGCGTAACGCAGTCTAAGTGCGCCGTCCCTTCACTGCCTATGACGGTGACTTCCCGCCTCTTCTCCCTGTCGAGCCAGCTGACCTCGATGCGTGCCATTACCCCTCCCTTGTGCTCTGCCGTGATAAACGCTACTTCCTCATTCTGCTTCGTCCTGTATCCCCGCCCCTTGGCCGAGATCCTATCAGGCCATGAATCAAGAACATAGTTGCAGATGTCGAAAGGATGCGGAGCGAGGTCGGTTACGACTTCGCGTTGCAACTGTGGGCTCATGAACGCGGTCCATCTCAATCCCAGATAGTAAGGGTCGCCTATCCCGCCCTCTTCCAGCAAACGGCGGAGTTCGCGAACGCCGTTATTGAACCGGTGAATGTGTCCAACGCATAGAACGCGGTTGTTCTCCTTTGCGATCCTTACGAGTTCGTACGATTCCTCCGTCTTGAGTGTTAGCGGTTTTTCCACCAGCACATTCTTTCCTTGTCTAAGGAATCTTGAGGCTACTTCGAAATGGGTACCGTTCGGTGTGCAGACATGGACCCCGGAAAGCGAAGGGTCAGACGTGAGTTCTTGATATCCCATCCTATAGCCAATGCCAGCACCGAATTCCTCCTGGCACTGAGCCAGCGACTGGGGAGAGCTGTCGACAATTGAATGTAGCTGGATCTGCCCGGTGGCTCGTCCTATCTCGAGTGTCTCCCGGATCACCTTTCTTCCCCAGTAGCCGGAGCCTATGACCGCTATTCGGAGAGGATTCATTCTTGAAAAATCACACTCTGTTTAGCAGTGCAACGATTGACTTTGTCGCGGCAAGACGACCTGCGGGGTAACTGGCAAGGTTCCGAGCATCCCGCGCCAGATTGCCAGACTCTTACCCATATCTTCTACGCTAAATGTGCCGATCCCGATCTTTTGCTCTTAACCTAATCGGTGAGGAGGGATATTCGTCAATAAAAATGTGTCTGAGGATATGCCTAGATACATAATGAAGATGGATATGTTAAAGAAATCCGCTTTCGCGGCCGCTCTTCCTCCACTTCGCGAATTGAAGGTCTGAGAGCTCTGGTCAATCATTGAATTCGTGATTGAACGGTTAGCTCGATCGATTCTCGACTGTCATGTACCGGCCTCCATCCTCTAGCTTTGAGTTTGCTGATGTCCAGGAGCATATTCTTCACATCTCCCAACCAGCCGCTTCCATCGCGCTGACCACCGGAAAGATTGAACCTTACTTCCTTCAGTCCCATCGTCTCAACTACCGTCGCGGCGATTTCCCTGACGCTGATCTGGTCGATAGAGCCGACGTTGAAAACCTCAATTGGCCTGCGGGCAGCTTTGACTGACGATAGTATAGCCTCGACAGCATCGTCGACGTAGAGATATGATTTGGTCTGGTTACCATCTCCTAGAATCTGAAGCTCTCTTGGGTCTCGAATTAATCTTCTAACGAAATCGTTCACTACCCCATGTGTACTCCTTGGACCCAATATGTTGGCGAACCTCAGGACTATACTCTGTCTGTTGAAGCTGTGGCAGTATGCGGAGATCATCGCCTCGCCAGCGAGCTTGGATGCACCGTAGAGTGAGATAGGCTCGAGGGGCGCATATTCCTCTGGGGTGGGAAGGGTCTTTGCCCTCCCGTAGATAGTGGATGTGGAGGCGAAGACGATCGTTGAAGCCTTGCTAGTTCTGAACGCTTCAAGCACGCAGTATGTAGCGTAGACGTTCTGTCGATAACATTGTTTAGGATTGTTTAGTTCCATCCTGACTTCGGGGTTCGCAGCTAGATGGAACAGAATGTCGCAGTCGCGAGCCGCTTTGCGAATCTGAGCGGGC
>Ga0209266_1001522_pt1 | contig 15282 bp, 12 predicted proteins | sample GraSoiAngelo_132_FD_185889 | JGI IMG/M metagenome (GOLD analysis project Ga0209266, IMG submission 185889) | Grasslands soil microbial communities from the Angelo Coastal Reserve, California, USA - 14_0929_02_40cm (SPAdes) (version 2) | ecosystem: Environmental > Terrestrial > Soil > Grasslands ...
CGAGAAGACCTGCGGGCTCAAGGACAAGGCGACGGACAAGATCCCGGACTTCGTCTTCGGGCTCCCCTTCCCGCAGTTCGACAAGGCCGACCCCAAGGCCGGCTGCAAGATCGCGTGGAACTTCGCCATGGCGGGCGCGCAGGGCGGCGGGGGCGGTGCCACCTTCACCCTGAACGGGGTCGACACGGGCGGACAGTTCCGCCGCATCAAGGCGTTCATCCACACGCGCGGCTACCAGGGCCGCCACTTCGGTCCGATCAAGGAGAACCCCGAAGGCCTCTCCGGCGAGGCCATCGGCGGCGCGCTCGAGCCGGTCGACGTGGAGGGCGTCTCGACGCTCACCAAGCGCTACTGGAACTGGGACGGGCAGGATGCGGTGTGGGCCTACGTCCCCTCCACCCGCCGCGCGCGGCGGGTGAACGCCGCCTCGCGCTCGGACCCGGTGGCCGGCCTCGACATCTTCGCCGACGACCTCAACTGCTACGCCGGCAAGGTCGAGTACTACCAGTGGAAGCTGGTGGGCGAGCAGACGATCCTGGCGCCGCTCCTCCAGCCCTACCCCTTCCCCATGAGGTCCGTCAGCCCCACACGCCAGCTGATCGACACGCCCTACATGCCCGCCGGCTACGAGGTGCCGAACGCCAAGGGCGCGCCGTGGTGGATCCAGCAGAACCTCCTCTTCGTGCCCCGCCCGGTGTGGGTCGTGGAGGGGCAGTCGAGCGACCCGTACTACAACTTCGGCAAGGTCATCATGTACTTCGACAAGGAGATCTACCGCATCTACTGGAAGCAGGTGCACAACCGCGCGGGCGAGTACTTCTACACCGCCATGTGCGGCTACCACTTCGTCAAGAACGACGAAACCTTCTCGGCGGTCTTCCCGAACCTGGTGGTGGGCGTGAACGACAAGACGAACCGCGCCGCGCTCGGCGGCCGCTACCAGAGCTCGTTCCTCGAGCAGAGCTGGGACCCGTCGTACTTCTCGCTGCGCACGCTGACGCACATGACCGACTGATGCGGCGCCTCGCGCTCGTCCTGCTCCTCCTGGCCGCCCCCGCGTGCGCGGCCGGCGGCCCCGACGCCCAGGTGCTCGAGCACCGGGGCCGCTGGGAGTCGGGCTACGGAGCCCAGTTCTACAACGTCGTTGGCCGGCTCCGGAACACGAGCGGCCACGCGCTCCGCTACGTGAAGCTCCGCATCGAGGCGCTCGACGAGCACGGCAAGGTGGTCGCCAGGACCGAGACCTACAACGAGAGCGCCGAGGCGCTCGCGGTCCCCGACCTGAACCCCGAGGAGCTGCTCAAGTCGGGGAAGGTGAAGCCGCTCCCCGCCCATGCCGAGGAGCGCTTCCGGGGGAGCTTCTTGAAGGAGGAGACGCCGCCCTTCACGGACTACCGCGTGAAGGTGATCGAGACGCCGGCGGCGAGGGAGCCATGAGCGCGCCGGACCCGCAGGCCCTCGCCGCCGCCATGCCGTTCGCGGTCGCCCTCGGCGCGGAGGTGACCGCCGCCACACCGGAGGAGGTGCGCGGCCGGCTCGCCTGGGCACCCGCGCGCTGCACGAGCGGCGGCGCGCTGCACGGCGGCGCGATCATGGCGCTCGCCGACACGCTGGGAGCGATCTGCGCCTTCTTGAACCTGCCGCCCGGCGCCGGCACCTCGACCATCGAGTCGAAGACGAACTTCTTCTCGCCGGTGCGGAGCGGGCACGTTGAGGCGGTGACGCGCGCGCTCCACGTCGGGCGGCGGACGATCGTCGTCCAGACCGACGTGCGTGACGCGACCGGGCGGCGGGTCGCGCTGGTGACGCAGACGCAGGCGGTGCTCGTCGACTGATGGGAGGGCCCGAGCTTCACGCGGCCAGCAGGCGCTCGAGGCCGCGCGCCAGGCAGCGCGTGATCTCGTCACGGCAGCGGCGGAAGACGTCCTCGTCCTGCATCGAGGGGTCGGCGATGTCGCCCGACTCGCCGGCGAGCTCGCGCACGGTGAGGACGGGCTTGCCCGCCGTCTCCGGGAAGTCGCGCAGCATCTCGCGCTGCTGCCCGGTCATGACCAGGATGACGTCCGCCTCGGCGAGGAGGTGGCGCTGGCGCTTCAGGTCGGTCGCCCCGGCGCCGGGCGGCAGCTCGATGCCGACCTCGCGCAGCACGAGGCGCGCGTCGAGCGAGACCAGGCTGCCGTCACGCGCGTAGGGCGCGATGCCGCCCGAGCGGACCTCGACCCGTCCGGCGAGGCCGTGCTCGGCGAGCAGCCGCTCGAGCACCTTCTCCGCGATGATGCTGCGGCTCGTGTTGGCGTGGCAGACGACGAGGACGCGCCGCCGGGGCGCCGGGCCTGCGCTCACAGCCCTCCGGCGAAGACGTCGGCCATGCCCTCGGGCGCGGTGATGCCCTTCGCCAGCTCCTCCTTGATGCGCGCGCCGAGCTTCATCGGCTCCCAGGGCGCCGGCTCGGGGTTCTTCAAGCGCGCCGCGGAGTGCCAGCCCTTCATCGGCCACACGCTGCGGCCGCCCACGCGGAACACCTGCCCGTTCACGCCCGCCGCGTCGTCGCTCACGAGCCAGGCGACCAGCGGCGCGACGTTGGCGGGGCTGAACATGTCGAACTCGCCCGGCTTGGGCTCCGCGCCCATGAGGGCCGCGGTGGAGGGTGTGGCGTCGACCGTCAGTCGCGTGCGCGCGACCGGCGCGATCGCGTTGGCCGTCACGCCGTACTTCTTCATCTCCTGGCCGATGATGATCGCCATGGCAGCGACCGCGGCCTTGCACGCCCCGTAGTTGCTCTGCCCGACGTTGCCGAGGAGCCCGGCGTCCGAGGAGGTGTTGATGACGCGGCCGTTCAGCAGGTTCCCCTTCTTGTGCTCCTCTCGCCAGTACTCACAGGCGTGGCGGCACATGTTGAAGGTGCCCTTCAGGTGCACCGCCACGACCGCGTCCCAGTCCTCCTCCGCCATGTTGAAGATCATCCGGTCGCGCAGGATGCCGGCGTTGTTGACCACGATGTTGAGCTTGCCGAAGGTGTCGAGCGCGCACTCTACGATGCGCTTGGCGGCCTTGAAGTCCGCCACGCTGTCGCCGTTGGCGATCGCCTGGCCACCCATCTTCTTGATCTCCCCGACCACCTCCTGCGCGGGCGTGGCGGTCGGCGCCCCGGTCCCGTCGAAGTGCGCGCCGAGATCGTTCACCACCACCCTGGCGCCGTGCCTGGCCAGGAGCAGCGCCTCCTCGCGGCCGATGCCTCGGCCCGAGCCCGTGACGATCGCCACCTTGCCGTCGAGTAACATCGGGGAGCCTCCTTTGGAGTTCGGCGAACCCGAAGTACCTGCCCCAGCCCGCGCGGCCTTGTCAAGGCGAGCGTGGACGGGGGTGCCGGCTGATCGGACAGCGCCGTGGACGGGCCGCGGAGCGTGCGCTATGGGCCGGGCGGGTGCGGCTCGCGCTGCGTATCGTGAACGTGCTGGTCGCGCTGGTGACGCTGGCGAGCGCGCTCGCCGTCCTCGTCTCCGACCTCCGCGTCCCCGGCTACCGCGAGCACTACCGCGATGCGGTCTGGTTCGTCGGGCTCTACACGGCGGTGCAGGGCGTGATGCTGGTCACCTTCGCGCGCGACGGGCGGCTCGTGCCGTGGCTCGCGCTCTCGAAGGCGGTCGCCGCCTGGCTCTTCCTCGCCGGCTTCACGCACCTGTGGCCCTACTGGCGCGTGTGGACGCCGGCACGCTACGTGTACCAGCTCTTCGAGTGGGGGGAGGACGAGAAGGTGGGGCTGTTCGCGCTCGTCTTCCTCGGCCGCGGCGCCTTCAACACGCTGAACGCCGTGTACTTCACCGCGCCGTGGTGGCGTGCCGTGCGGGCGCGGCGGCCGTTCCTCGGCCGCGCCCTCACGGCCGTGCCCCTGGCCGCCACCATCCTCGTCGTGTGGGTCTTCTTCGCGCTCCAGCGCGAGGAGCCGCGGATGTTCTCGGCCGACGCCCAGGACGTCGCCCGGCTCGTCTACGAGAGCCTCGACTGCGACGCGGTCCGCGCGCACTCCGGCACCACGACCGCCGACCTCCGCCAGCGCGGCGAGCGGCGGTACCACGTGCAGATCGCCTACGGTTGCTCCCTCACGCGCGTCACCGTGCTCGCCGAGGACGGGCGCATCGGGACGGTCGCCGGGCCGCAGCTCCAGTGCTGCCGGGAGGGTTCGTGACCCCTCACGCCGCCGCCGTCGCGCCCTCGATCGCGCGCTTCCGGCCCTCAACGACGAAGCCACCCCACAGGAACGCAGGCCGGAAGCGCGCGACGACCGCGGGGAGCAGGACGAGGGCGCTCCCCGACGAGACGAGCATGGCGAGGGCGACCAGCGAGCCGAGCTGGACGTGGAACGCGAAGCCCGACAGGCAGAGCGTCGCGTAGCCGAAGGCGATCGCCGAGGAGACGAAGAGCACGGCCTTCCCCGACGTCATGAGGGCGCGGCCGAGCGCGTCCTCGAGCGTGCCGCCGTGCGCCAGCTCCTCGCGCACGCGGAAGAGGAAATAGATGGCGTAGTCGGCGCCGATGCCTACCGCCATCGCGGAGATGGCCGAGGTGACATTGTCGAGCGGGATGCCGAGCAGCCCCATGACCCCGAAGTTGACGGCCACCGTGAGCGCGAGCGGCAGGGCGACCAGGAGCCCGCCCACCACCGAGCGCAGGAGGAGCGCCGCGATCGCGATCGTGATGAGGGCGATCTGCGCGATGTTGCGCACCTTCCCGTGCACCATGACCTCGGTGGCGGCGGCGGTCGAGGCGAGCGAGCCGCTGTAGCGCACGCGGTAGCCGGGCGGGAACGTCTTCGCGACCTGGTCCTGCGCCAGCGCGATCAGCCGCTCGCCGTAGCGCGTGCTGTCCTCGTGCACCAGGAGACGGACCTTGGCCACCCGGTGCGGCGAGTCGAGCAGCGTGTCGAAGTCATCGGCGCCGCCCGCGAGCGTGTAGAGGAAGAGATACTGCGCGGTGAGCGCGCGCGTCGCGGGCAGCTCGCCCAGGTCGGGCCGGTCGGCGTTCATGGCGAGGTGCATCTTGCGCACGAAGTCGACGTAGGAGAGCGCCTTGCCGACGCCCGGCTCGGCCTCGAGGTTCCGCTCGAGGCGGTAGATGGCGCGCATCACCGCCGGCTCTTCGAGCGCGCCTTCCGCGTTCCCCTCGACCAGCACGATGAGCGTGTTCGTGCCGGCGAACTCGGCGTTGATGGCGGCGTCATCCTGCCGCACCGGCTCGCGCGCGGAGAACTCGCGCTTGCTGCTCATGTCGATCTGGATGCGGGTGGCGAGGAGGGCGCACGCCGCGACCAGCACACCCGCGCCGGCGAACACGCGCCGCGCACCACGGCCGCTGGCCGCGCGTGCCGAGGCCCCGAGGAAGGCGTCGAGCCAGGGATGCGCCGCCGCCTCGCGCTCGCGCTCGCGCCGGCGGGGGGTGGGCAGCATCGCCCGCACGGCCGGGATGATGGTCAGCTCGATCGCCAGCGCGGAAAGGATGCCGAAGCCGGTGAAGAGGCCGAAGGTGCGGATGCTCGCCGTGCGGAAGGTGACGAGCGAGCAGAACGAGAGCGCCGCGATCGTGCCCGCGGCGATCATCACCGGCCCCACTCGTGCGAGCGACTCGGTGATCGCCGCCTCGACGTCGTGCGTGCGGTCGAACTCCTCGTAGAAGCGCTTGAGCACCTGCACCGCGTGCCCGGCGGCGACGGCGAGGATCAGGATCGGCGTCGTGGTGTTGAAGGGATCGAGCGGCACGCCGAGCAGCCCCATGAGCCCGACCGCCCAGAGCACGGAGAGGAGCGCGGTCAAGAGCGGGAGGAAGAGCGCCTGCAGGGTGCGGAAGGCCTCGTAGTGGACGAGGCCGATCACGAGGAGCGCGAGCGGGAAGTAGAGGACCATGCGCGCCGCGTAGGCGGAGAGCTGCGAGAGGAAGACGACCGGGCCGGAGAGGCGATAGTCGAAGGTGCCGTCGGCGGCCGCCTCGAGCGCCCCGAGCACCGCCATGTGGAGGTGGCGGTAGCCGGGCGTCTCGGGGGTGAGCTCGAAGCTCGCCTGCACGGCCGCCGCCGAGCCGTCGGCCGCGACCAGCGTGCCGACGTAGGCGTCGGTCGCGAAGGCGCGGCGCCGCACCTCGGCGGCGCCGTCCGCGTCGGCGGGCGCCGTCTCCATGACGCGCTCGACCTCCATCCCCTCCTCGGTGCCGCGGATGTCCTTCACCATGGGCGCGGCGAGGCTCTGCACCAGCGCCGGGTTGGCGCCGGGGAGGCGGCGGATCCGGTCCGTCACCTCGGCCAGCTTCGCGAGGAAGTGGGGCGTGAACACGTTGCCGTCATGCGGGAAGAGCCCCACGACGACGAGGTTCTTGTCGCCGAAGATGCGGTGCACGTCGTTGAGCGCCTGGATGAACGGATGATCCTGGGGCAGCTGGCGATCGGGATCGACCTCGACGTGGAGCCGCGTGGCGGCGCGGGCGAGGAGGAGGGTGCCGAGGAGGACCGTGAGGAGCACCGCGAGGCGATGTCTCACGACCCAGGCGGCGTATCTCTCGAGCGCGCGCGACGACATGAGGAGTCTCCTCCGATCAGTTGGCCGCGCGCTCGAGGTACTCCTGAAGCGCGCCGTAGTACAGGCCGTGCAGCTCCTCGTAGGTCGCCTCGAGCCGCTCGCGGGCCGCGACGACCGCCCGCCGCGAGAAGCGCTGCTCGAACCGCTCGAGCCAGGTGTTCAGATACGCGATGTGCCGCGCCTCGTCCTGGCGGATCGCGCCGACCACCGCCTGCGTCCCGGGATCGCCGGCCAGGGCGTCGTGGTTGGCGTGCAGCTTGGTCGCCGCGTCGTGCTCGGCGATGAGGGCGATGGTCATGAACTCCATCACCTCCGCGTCCCCGGCCGGGCCACGGTCCGCGTAGACCTGCTTGAAGTCGCGTGCCCGGCTCCGCTCGGAGAGCGTCTCCAGGCGGTCGAGCGCCTGGGGCACTCGCGGCAGGTTGAACCCGAACTCCTGCATCCGGCGCAGGAGGAGGAAGGCGTGCCGGCTCTCGTCCATCGCGTGCCGGGCGAAGTTTGCACGATCACTCCATTGCGGCGAACGAGACGGGCCGCGCGCCGAGGTAACGAATGGGGCCGAACCGGGCCCTGGGCGGCGGCAGCAGGATCTCGCTCGGGCTGGTGGTGAAGACGAACTCCCACAGGGGATGCTCGCGCCGCTGCCGGATGTCGCGGAGGTCTGCCGCCAGCAGCTCGTGCTGCGCGTTCGCGAGCTTGGCGTACGCGGCCACCAGACCCGTGCGCTGGAAGCAGAGCCATTCGTAGGTCCAGATGCGCTCCTCCTTGGAGCACACCACCGCCTGGCGCGCGCCGATCTCGTCGAGGAAGTTGATGAGCAGCTTGAAGAGACCGAACGAGACGCTCGGCATGACGCCGTGGCTCCGGCGGTGCTCCGGGAGGATCGCGAAGCGCGTCACCTCGACCGTGCGCGGCGTGATCAGGTGTCGCGGAAGCCGGAAGTACTCCTCGGCCTCGAGCGGACCGGCCGAGCGCGGCGTGATGCGCATCGTCCCCACCACCTCGCCCGAGCCCACGTGCTCGGCGAGCAGGAGCCAGGAGCGAGGATCGTACTCGTCCGGCACCGGGACGTCGTAGCCGCAGTGCCCCAGGTAGATGCGGCGCCGGACGTCGAGCGCGGACTCGAAAGCGACCCGGTCCGTGCACACGCGGAAGCGGTAGCCCCGAAGCAGGTCCGCGAAGGACGCGGGCTGGAACTCCGACCGCCCTGCCGTGGCCCTCGGCTGGATGTCTCGCATGGCGTCCCTCCTGCGGGACGCTTGTGCAACCGCCGTGCCGCGCCTCACGTCCTCCGGGGCCGCGCCGTGGCGATCCTTCCGGCGAGGCCGATGTGAACGCACGTTCCTACGAACCGTTGGCCGGAACTCCAGGGTATGCGCGACCACGCCTTGAGACTCGCCCGGGCAGACCGGACAATGCGGTGTATCCATGCAACATCCGTGGCTGGTCCCGCTGGTCGCGGCGGTCGCCGATGCGATCATCTGCCTGCTCGTCCTGCGCGGAGGCGTCAGGAACCGGGCTCTGCGTGTCTTCGCATGGATGACCTTCAACACGGTCCTGTGGAACCTCGACATCTTCGCGCTCGACTACTTCCCGGACGGCCTCTCCGCCGAGTGGTGGAGCCAGCTCTTCCGCGTCGGCGTGTGCTTCGCCCCGGCGGCCTTCGTGCACGCGGCGCTGGTGCAGGCCGGGTCCGGGGGGCGCGTCTGGAACGGGCTGCTCGTCTTCACCTACGCCGTCGCCGGCCTGCTCGCGGCGCTCAACGCCCACGGCGACCTCGTGCACGGCGTGAGCCGGCACGCATGGGGCTGGTACATCGAGCCCACGCGGCTCTACTCCCTCATGACGGCGTACATCGCGGTGTGCATGCCGCTCGGACTCGAGCGCATCTGGCACGCCTACCGCCATCCGACATCGCCGCGCCAGCGGATGCAGGCGAAGTTCTGGTTTCTCGCCACCGTCGTCCAGACGCCGTTCATCCTGACCAACCTCCTCCCCCTCTACGGAGTCAGCATCTATCCCCTCGGCAGCCTCGGGAACGTCTTCACCATGGGCATCATCGCGTACGCGATCGCGCGGCACCGGCTCATGGACGTGGACTACGTCGTGCGCAAGGGGGTGAGCTTCACGCTCGCCGCCGCGCTCGTGCTCGTTCCCGGAGGTGCGGGCACCTGGGCCCTGGCGCAGACGCTGGAGGCGGACGAGCCCGGGATCATGGTGTGCGCCGCGCTGGCCCTGGCGCTGATCGCCGTGGTCCTGATCCCCGCGTGCCAGGCTGCCCTCGAGACCCGCGTCCAGCGGGCGTTCTTCCCGGAGCACTACGACTACCGCCGCAAGCTGCGCGAGCTGGCCGCCGTGCTCGTCCACATCCTCGATCGCGAGCAGCTGGTGAAGCGGCTGGGGGACGCGTTGACGGACGTCCTCGACGTCGAGTGCTGCGACATCTTCCTGGCCGACGAGGACACCGCGCGGCTCGCGCGCGCCTACCCGGCGGCGCAGGGCGGCCAGCCCATGCCCGAGCCCCTCGTCCACGCTCTCGAGCCGCTGCGCGAGCCGATCCTCGCTGCCGAGCTCGAGGCCATGGACGCCGCCGGCGCGGCGGTCTTCCGCGCCAGCGCCTGGGAGGTCGGCATCCCCCTCCGCATCAAGAACCGGCCGACCGGTCTCATCGCCCTCGGCCGCAACCGGAGCTTCCGCATCTTCTCCGCCGAGGACCTCCAGCTCCTCGCCACCGTCGCCGCCGGCGCCAGCGTCGCGCTCGAGAACGCCTCGCTCTCGCGCCAGCTGCGCCGCTCCGAGATCGTGCTCGAGCGCGCCAATCGCCTCTCCTCGCTCGGCATCCTGGCGGCCGGCATCGCGCACGAGATCCGCAACCCTCTGGTGGCCGTGAAGACCTTCCTCGACCTCCTCCCGCAGCGGCTCGACGACCGCGAGTTTCTCAGCAACTTCCGCGAGCTGAGCCTGGGCGAGCTGCGCCGGGTGACCGACCTGATCGCCGACCTGCTCGCGCTCGGGAAGTCGAAGACGGCGGAGCGGCGCCCGGTCGAGCTCGGGCCGACGCTCGAGCCGGTCGTGCGCCTGATGGAGTCGACGGCGCGCAAGCGCCAGATCGAGGTCGTGGCGACCTTCGACCCCCGCGTGCGCCCGGTGTGGGCCGACCCCGATCAGCTGAAGCAGATCACCGTGAACCTGCTCCTGAACGCGATCGAGACGAGCGCGCCGGGCGGACACGCGTGGTTCGAGGTGCGGCCCGCGCCCGCCGACAGCGTGGTGCTCGAGGTGCGCGACGACGGGCCCGGCATCCCCGCCGACCAGCTCGAGAACATCTTCCACCCCTTCTACACCACCAAGGAGACGGGCACCGGCCTCGGCCTGGCCCTCGTCCACCAGATGGTGCTGGAGCACGGGGGCGAGATCAGCGTCGAGAGCGCGCCCGGGCGCGGCAGCGCGTTCCGGGTGACGCTTCCCGCCGCCCCCGTCGCCCTGGCGCGGACCGGGACCTGAGGCGGCTCACATCCCGAGACGCTTCATCTTCTTGAGCAGCCCCCGGTAGGTGATGCCGAGCTCCTCGGCGGCGTGCGTCTTGACGCCGCTGGCGCGCGCGAGTGCGGCCTCGATCTGCTCGCGCTCGAAGGCGTTGGCTCGGTGCTGGAGCAGGCTCGGCGCCGCCCCGTCGCCAGCCGCCTCCTGCAGCCGCTCGGAGAGGAGATCGTCGGTGATCGGCGCCCCCGGCTCCGCGAGCAGCACGGCCCGCTCGAGCTCGTTGGCCAGCTCGCGCACGTTACCCGGGAACGGGTAGCGGGCGAGGAGCGCGAGCGTCTCCTCGGTCGGCTCGGCGACCGGCTTCTTCACCTGGCGCGCGAGGCGGCCGAGCAGGTGGCGCGCGAGCGCGGGGATGTCCTCGCGCCGCTCGCGCAGCGGCGGGAGGCGGATCGGGAAGACGCGCAGGCGATAGTAGAGGTCGTCGCGGAAGCGGCCGGCCTTCAGCTCGTCCTCGAGATTCCGGTTGGTCGCCACGATGACGCGCGTATCGACCATGCGGGCGCGGTTCTCGCCCACCGGGCGGACCTCCCCCTCCTGCAGCACGCGCAGGAGCTTCGCCTGGAGCCCCGCGCTGGTCTCCGAGATCTCGTCGAGAAAGAGCGTGCCGCCGCTCGCCACCTCGAAGAGCCCCTTGCGGTCCTCGGTGGCGCCCGTGAAGGCGCCGCGGCGATGCCCGAAGAGCTCGCTCTCGAGCAGCCCCTCCGAGAGCGCGGCGCAGTTGACGGCGACGAAGAGGTGGTCGCGCCGCGGCCCGCCGGCGTGGATGGCGCGTGCCACCAGCTCCTTACCCGTGCCGGTCTCGCCCTCGATCAGGACCGTGGAGCGCGAGCCGGTGACCCGGGCGACGAGCTCGAGCACGCCGCGCATCGCCGCGCTGTCGCCCACGATCTCCTGCGGCCGCTCGCTCTCGCGCAGGTAGGCGTTCTCGGCCGCGAGCCGCTCGTTGGCGCGCCGGAGCTCCTCCACCAGCCGCCCGTTCTCGCGCACCAGGTGGAAGGCCTCGACCGCGCGGCGGAGCGTGAGCCGCAGCTCCTCGCTCTCCCAGGGCTTGGTGACGTAGCGGTAGATGCGGCTCCTGTTGATCGCCTGGACGATGGCGTCGATGTCGGTGTAGCCGGTCAGGATGATGCGCACGGCGTCGGGGCGCAGCACCATCGAGCGCTCGAGGAAGTCGGTCCCGCTCATCGCCGGCATGCGCTGGTCGGCGACGATGACGGCCGGCTCGTGCGTCTCGAGGAGCGCGAGTCCGCGCGCGCCGCTCTCGGCGGTCAGCACCTGGAAGTCGTCGCCGTAGTTGAAGGCGAACGCGCGCAGGATGTCCGGCTCGTCGTCCACCACCAACACCAGGAACTGGCGGTAATCCACCTCCACCGGCTCCCCTATCCGGCGCCGCTCGCCGTCCTGTCAAGGGAGGCGGCGGGCGGCGCGAGCGGGAGGGAGACGCGGAAGGTGGCCCCCTTGCCCGGCGCGCTCTCCACCTCGATCCGCCCGCCGTGGGCCGCGACCACACCGTGGCTGATGGCGAGCCCGAGCCCCGTCCCGCCACCCACGTCCTTGGTGGTGAAGAACGGGTCGAAGATGCGGCCCGCCATCTCCGGCGTCATGCCGACCCCGTCGTCGCGAATGGTGACGCGCACCTGCTCGCCCGCGGCGCGCGTCGTGATCCACACGTTGCCGCGCTCGGGGATCGCGTCGCACGCGTTGGCGAGCAGGTTCATGAACACCTGGTTCACCTGCCCGGGGTCGCACTCGACCGGCGACAGCGTGCCGTAGTCGCGGTGGATCTCGATCCGGTCGCGCCAGCGCGGCTCGAGCAGGCGGAGGCTCACCTCGAGCCCGACGTGCAGGTCGACGCGCTTGCGCGTCGCCTCGCCGAGACGCGAGAAGCTGCGCAGGTCTTTCACGATGGCCGCCGTGCGCTCCGCGCCGCGTGCCATCACGGCGACGATCTCGCGCGCGTTGGCGAGCAGCTTCGCGACCTCGGGCGGCGCATCGGCCGCCGCCGTCTCGAGCCGCCGGCGCAGCGGCGCCACGCTGCTGGAAATGAACGCCACCGGGTTATTGATCTCGTGCGCCACGCCCGCGACCAGGCGGCCGAGCGAGGCCATCTTCTCCGACTGCACGAGCTGGACCTCGGCGTTCTTGAGCTCGCCGTAGGCTTGGGCCAGCTCGCGGTTGGTGCCCTCGAGCTGCGCGGTCCGCTCGCGCACCCGCTCCTCGAGGCGCGCGTTCAGCGTCACCAGCGCCTCGTACGAGCGCGCGTTCTCGAGCGCGTTCGCGGCCTCGTGGGCGAGGGCGCGCAGGAACTCGACGTCGCCTGCGGTGTAGAGGAGCCCCGAGCGCTTGCCGCCGACCGCCAGCACCCCCGCCAGCTGGCCGCGCACCTCGAGCGGCACGGCGAGCTCGGCGCCGCCCGCGCCGCGGCCGCCCTGCACGCCGGAGTCGAAGGTGGACAGGACCTGCCCCCTCTCGAGCTGCGGGAGGAGCGGGCCCGGGATGCCGCTCAGGCCGCCCGGCTCGCCCGGTGCGCCCAGGAGGAGGCGCGTCCCGGTGTTGGGGATCGCCGCGTCGACGGCGTCGCACACGAGGGCCACGATCCGCTCCCGTTTGAGCGTCCCCGCGAGCTCGGCGCCAACCGCGGCGAGGACCTGCGCGCCGTCGTAGCGGGTGCGGAAGAAGATCCGGTCGACCAGGGCCTGAAGCCGTGTGCGGATCGGGTTGAAGAGGACGAGGACGGCGAGCGTGAAGATGACGGGGAAGGCGCGCGAGTCGGTCACCACCCGGGCCTGGAAGACGACGTTGAAGAGCACCGCCGCGACGAGGTACGCCGCCCCGACCGCGCCGGTCAGGAGCAGGTAGTAGGCGCCCCGCCGCACCGCGGCGCGGCCGGCGCGTGGGCTGGGTGCGCCCCCGGCGAGGCGCGCGGTGGTGGCAGTCGTCTCCGCCATGGCCGGCACTCGAGCCGCGGAAGTGTAGCGCAGCCGCCCCGCCCTGCGCCAATCGCGGCCGCGGCGCCGGCGCACCGGCCACTGCCGCCGGAGGAGCAGCCCGAGCGCATGGTGGCGGAGATCACGCGCTGGGTACGGACATCGCGCGCTCGGGACTGACCCGGCGCGCGCCCACGGCGAAGACCACGAGCGCGGTCGCCGCCATCGCGGCCGCGACCAGGAACGTGGCGCGATGGCCGAGCGCCTGCGCCACCGGGCCGAGCGCCATCGAGCCGGCCGTCGTGCCCAGGTTGAAGGCCCCGTTGTAGAGCGTCTGGGTGCGGCCGAGCTGCCCGGGCTCGGCCAGGTCGAGGGTGAAGGCGTTCAGCGTCGGGTAGACGAAGCCCTGCGCGGTGCCGAAGAGAAGCCCCGCCGTGGCCAGCGCCAGCGCCGAGCGGACGGCGGCAAGCAGCGCGATCGAGGCGGCCAGGAGACCGAGCGCCGGCAGGACGACCGTCCGCCGCCCGAGCGAGTCGCTGAGCCCTCCCGCGGCCACGCGCGTCAGCACCGCGGCCGCCGTGTACGACAGGAAGAAGGTCGCGATCGGTCCGAGCGCCGCGTCCTGCACGAAGGTCGGGACGTAGGTGATGACGGCGCCGAACGCCACCCCGCAGCAGGCGACGGTCGCGATGGCCGTGGAGAGCTCGGCCGTGGCACGCAGCGGGACCGCCGCGCGGGCCCGGGCGGGCGCGTCGTCCGGCAGCGGCCAGGCGACCGCCAGGCCGACGGCCGAGAAGACCGTCGCCGCGACGAAGAGCGCGGGGAAGCCGCCCAGCCGAACGAGCTGCTCGCCGAGCGTCGGGGCGAGCGCGTGGGTGGCGAGGGTCGAGACGCCGAAGAGACCGAGGGCCGCCGCCCGGCGCCCCTCGGGCGCGAACTCCGCCGCCAGCGTCGAGGCCGCGTTGAAGCCGGCCGCGAAGGCGAGCCCCTGCACCGCGCGCAGCACGAAGATCGCCGGCCCGATCCGCCCAACCAGGAGGAAGGCGCCCGACGCGGCCGACATGGTGGCGATCCCGCCGAGGAGGAAGATGCGCCGGCCAAAGCGGTCGAGGAGCGCGCCCACGGCGAGCACGCTCACCAGGCCGGCGAGGCCGCTCGTTCCCATCACGAGCCCGATCGTGCGCTCCGTGCCGCCGAGCGCGCGCACGTGCAGCGGCAGGAGGAAGAACGACGTGAAGGTGAGGAAGAAGCAGAAGTTCGCCGCGGTCAGGCGCGCGAAGCAGGCCGTGCGGGTGGAGGGCGACATGGGCGCGATGGGCGCGACGCGGCTTGCCGCGACGAGGCGTGCATTATACAGACCCCGCATGGCGACGGAACGACGGCGCGAGCTCCGCCGGCGCCGCAAGCGGCGCCGCGAGCGCCTGAAGCAGCGCCGCCGCGAGCAGCAGAAGGAGCGCCGCCGCTCGCCGCGCGCGAAGACGTAGCGGAGCGAACGCGAGCGTCGGTGCGGCGTCGGCGGGGGCGCGCTGGCGGCGCCTCTGCGCCGGCACGCCCGCACGACCGTGGAGGCCCGTGCGGCCGGCGCAGCGAAGCCGCGGGGGCGGCCCCGCCACGCCTTTGCAAGAGCTCTACGCCGCCGAGCGGCGCTCGTCGCCGATGACGCCGGGGAGGACGACGCGGAAGCGGCTGCCGCTCCCGAGCGTGCTCGTGACCTCGATCGTGCCGCCGAGTCGGCTCACGAACTGCTTCACGATGTAGAGGCCGAGGCCCACGCCGCCGTGGCGGCGCGTCGTCGTGCCGTCCACCTGACGGAACATGTCGAAGATGATCGGCAGGTACTCGGCGCCGATGCCGATCCCCGTGTCGCGCACCTCGATCACCAGGGCCTCGGCCTGGACCACGAGGCGCACCCGCACCTCTCCCTGGCTGGTGAACTTGAAGGCGTTGCTCACCAGGTTGCGGACCACGAGGGCCACCTTGGCGCGATCGGTCATGATGCGCTGGGCGACGTCCTCGGGCGTCTCCCACTCGAAGGCCACCTCGGGCACGCGCGGCAGGCCGCAGGTGCTCGCGTGCAGCGCCTGGAGGAGGTCGCGGAGCGGCACGGCGGAGATCTCGACCATGTCGCGGCCGGCCTCGAGGCGGCCCACGTGCAGCGTCGCCTCGATCAGCTCGAGCAGCTCGCGCCCGCGGGCGTCGAGGCGGTCGATCAGCTCGCGCCGCCCCGCGGTGCTCGGGCCGACGGCGCC
>Ga0209266_1001526_pt1 | contig 15271 bp, 10 predicted proteins | sample GraSoiAngelo_132_FD_185889 | JGI IMG/M metagenome (GOLD analysis project Ga0209266, IMG submission 185889) | Grasslands soil microbial communities from the Angelo Coastal Reserve, California, USA - 14_0929_02_40cm (SPAdes) (version 2) | ecosystem: Environmental > Terrestrial > Soil > Grasslands ...
AATCAGCCCCGACCTCACGCTCAACGACAAGAGCCGGCAGCAGATCTCGGGTGGGCTCACCCCCGACAACATCGGCGTGGAGTACGGCGACGTCGTGTTCGCGTTCGCCGAGTCGCCGCTCAAAGCAGGGCTGTTGTGGGCGGGCACCAACGACGGCCTCGTGCACGTGACCCGGGACGGCGGCAAGAACTGGACCAATGTCACCGCGAACCTGCCGGGCCTGCCCGCGTGGGGCACGGTGTCGAACATCGAGCCGTCGCGCTACGACACGGGCACCGCGTACCTCACCGTGGACGGGCATCAGGCGAACAACCGCGACCCCTTCGTCTACAAGACCACCGACTACGGGCGCAGCTGGCGAGTGATCGTTGCCGGGCTCCCCAGGACTCCGGCGGGCTATGCCCACGTGGTCCGCGAGGATCCCGTGCGCCGCGGCCTTCTCTACCTCGGCACCGAGAGCGCGCTGTACGTCTCGTTCGACGACGGCGAGAGCTGGCAGTCGCTGCAGACCAATCTCCCGCACGCCCCGGTGTACTGGCTCGTGGTTCAAGAGCAGTTCAACGATTTGGTGGTGTCCACCTACGGACGCGGGTTCTGGATCCTGGACGACCTCACCCCGCTGCAACAGCTCAGCGCGGACGTCCGCGGCCAGGTGGTGGCGCTGTTCAAGCCGCGGCCCGCGTACCGGTTCCGCTCGATCACCGCGCCGAACGCGATGACCGATGATCCCACGGCGGGCCAGAATCCGCCGTACGGCGCGGCCATCAACTACTGGCTGAAGGCGGCGCCGTCCGGGGACGTGACCCTCACGATTCAGGACGTGGGCGGGAAGGCCATCCGCACGCTCAAGGGCTCGAAGACCGTGGGCCTCAACCGCGTGTGGTGGGACCTGCGCAACGATTCCACGCCGCCGGCCCGGCTGCGCACCCCGCCGCTGTACGCGCCCGAGGTGCGCCTCGGTACCGAAGGCTGGCGGCCGGCGCCGGGGATCGGGACCTTCATGGTATTGATGCCTCCAGGCACCTACACCGTGAAACTCTCGGCCGGAGGCCAGGAGTTCTCGCAGCCGCTGGTCGTGCGCAAGGACCCGAACTCCGGCGGCAGCGAAGACGAGATCCGCGTCCAGGATTCCATCCTGGTGGATCTCCAGAGCGATTTCGTCGCGACGGTCGGCCTGATCAACCAGATCGAGCTGGTGCGCAGCCAGCTCGTGACGCTGCGCAGCGTGCTCGCCGCGGATCGCGCCGCGGCCGACATCCGCGCGGCGGCGGATTCTCTGGAGCAAAAATTCATCGCCGTCGAGGACGACCTGCACCAGCTGCGGCTCACGGGCCGCGGACAGGACGACGTGCGTTGGCCGGCGAAGCTGGCGGCACAGATCACCTACCTCGCGGGCGGGATCGCGAGCGCCGATTTCGCGCCCACGACGCAGCAACGGGAAGTGCGCCAGCTGCTCGGGCAGCAGCTGCGGGCGTCACGCACGCGCTTCGATCAGCTGGTGGCGCAGGACCTGGCCCAGTTCAACACGCTGCTCAAGCAGAAGAACGTGGCCAACGTGGTGGTCGGCGGGCAGTAACGAGGCCTTTAGCGCCGCGCCGCGGAGACCTTCACGGTCGCGGTGTAAATGAAGTCGCCGAGCGGCGAATCGTCGTCGTTGGCCGCATTCGCCGCGACATGGAAGGTGACCGCGCCGGCCGGCTCCGCCGGCGCGGTCCAGCGGATCGTCCAGCGGGCGGCGGCGTTCGTGACATCCGTGCCCGTTTCGGTGTGCTCGATGTAGCCCACGTGAGTCGTGGTGTCCCACACCACGGCGGTGCGGCCATCGGCCGGTGCGAGGGTGCCGGCGGGCCTGCCGGCCCTGTCGCCGTCGGCGAAGCGCGCCGCCAGCTGGAAGCCTCCCCGCAGCATCCCGGCGCGCCGCAGCGTCACTTCCAGATCGTAGGTCCGACCCGCCGCGTAGCGACCGGGCACGCCGGTGATCGCCACCGCACCGCCGGGCTCATTGAGCCCGGCGTCGAAGTGGCACTCCCGGCAGGTGGGCTCGCCGAATCCCCCGGTGTGGGCCGGGGGCGGACCCTTCCTGAAGGACGCCGCGCCGAGCGCCAGCGCGCCCGCCATGGCGAGGCCGAAGCTAGGGAACGCTCGTCGTCGCACCTGGCAGCTTCGCCCGGCCGATGGTGTTGTTGTCGCTCCCGAACCAGATGACGTGCTCACGCGGGTCGAACACCATGTTGCGGATGGTGCCACCGCCACTGGGCACGTCCGTCGCCGGCAGGAAGCGGTGCGTGCGGGTGTCGAAACCGACGAAGCGGTTAGGCTGCGCCCCCGTCTCGACCACCCAGAGGCGGTCCTGGTCGTCCACGGTTACCGCGTAGGGTCGGGAGGTCGCGCCCCCCGGGAGCGGCCACTCGTCCACGTGCTTGGTCTTGGGATCGAAGCGCCCCAGCATCCCGCCCGCGTAGTCCCCGTACCAGACCGCTCCGTCGCTGGTGATCGCCATGCGGCGCGGCCGCGCTTCGGCGCGGGGGAGGGGATACTCGGTGAGCTGGAAGGTCTCCGGGTCCACGGTGCCGATCTTGTTGGTGCCGAACTCCACGAACCACGGCCTTCCCGCGGGATCGAGCGCGATCCCGTAGGGACGGGCGCGGGGCGTCGTCATCTTGACCAATCGCACGTTGCCGGTGGCGACGCTCAGCTTGCCGACGAAGTTGCCGCCCTGCACGGTGAACCAGATGTCACCGTGGCGGTCCCAGACCATCGTGTGCGGGTCGCGGGCCGCGGAGTCCGGCAAGGAGAACTTCGTGATCGTTCCGTCCTTGGGGTCGAGCCGGCCGATGTGCGCCGACGCGTTGCCCGAGTACCACACGATGCCGGTCGTGTCGAGGATGAGATTGTGCGGGCCGGTGTGCGGGGCGAGGTCGAACTTCTTGAACTCGCCGGAGCGTGGATCGAGCACGCCGATGTAGTCGCCCACCTGTCCCACGAACCACACCCGGCCCTGGCGGTCGAGGTACGGATCGCGGGGACGCGTGTTCGCCCACGGGACGTTCCATTCCTGGATGGGCGTAGCCTGCTGGGCGGTGGCCGGGACCGCGATGGCGAGCGCCGCGACGACGGTGACAAGACGAGGATGCAAACTCAGCATGCAAGGCTCTCCGCTGCGGACTGGGAAATTCTAAGCCGTTACCGCTGAGCACCGCAAGCGCGCGACCCGGGGCTGTGTGGCCCCCGTCACGGCCGGGGCCCGCCCGCTCGACCATCGTGGGCTCCAGTAGTTTCGCAGTCGCACCGCGCCCTGAACGTGCAGCCGGGAGGCACTATGTCAGGGCGCTCTCTTTTTCTGGTCCCCGTGTTGATGGTCTTCGCAACCGCCTGCGAGCGGCAGCTCCCCACGGGAGGTCTGCTCGGGAAAGCCGGCGGCAACAGCCTCGGCCGGCCGCTGGCGGGCCTCAAAACTGACGAACGCAGGCTCTTCGACCGCGGCAGCATCGTCTTTGCCACGGAGTTCACACCGGAGACGGGACTGGGCCCGCTGTTCAACTCCACGAGCTGCGCCGAATGTCACGAGGATCCCGTCGCCGGCGCGGTGGGCGACGAGGTGGAGATCCACGCCACGGAGCTGCAAGGCGCGGTGTGCAGCGACCTGAGCACCGTCGGCGGGCCAGTCATTCAGCAAACGGTGACCGCCGCGCTGCACGACTCTCTCGGCATCGACGTCGAGCCGGTGCCGAGCGCGGCGACCGGGACGGGGTTGCGGACGACGCCCTCGATCCTGGGGTTCGGACTCCTGGACGCCGTTCCCGAGGCGGAGATTCTGGCGCGCGCCGACTCCGACGATCGGGACGGCGACGGCATCTCGGGCCGTCCCAACATGACGCCCGACGGGCATGTGGGGCGCTTCGGCCGCAAGGCGCAGACCGCAACGCTGCGCGAGTTCAACGCGACGGCGTTCGTCATGGAGATGGGGATCACCAACCCCGAGTCGGACGTCGAGCAAACGGTCGATGGCCAGCCGTTGCCGTTGGGCGTCGATCCCACTCCCGATCCCGAGCTGTCTCAGGCCGATCTCGACGCCACGATCGCGTTCGTGCGGTTCCTGGCGCCACCCGCGCCGCAGGGGATGACGGTCGCCATCGCGGCGAGTCGTCAGAGGTTCATCCAGATCGGGTGCGCCGGCTGTCACGTCCCGTATCTCAAGACCGGCCCGAATCCAGTCAAGGCGCTAAGCGATCAGACCGTGCCGGCGTTCACGGACCTGCTGCTCCACGATATGGGCCCGGCACTTGCGGACATCTGTCTCCAGCAGGCGCTGCCGTCCGAGTTCCGCACCGAGCCGCTCATGGGACTGCGGTTCAAAACGGCGTTCCTGCACGACGGCCGGGCGACATCGATCGAGCAGGCGATCGACTTCCACGGTGGGGAAGGGGCGGCAGCGCGGGATCGCTTCGAGGCGCTGTCGCTGGGGGAGCGGGCCGCGATCGTGAGGTTCTTGAGGGGGTTGTGACCGGGGCTATTGCAGTAGCCGTGCCGCGCGCGTATATGTAGGCCGCCCCTGTCGTTAGGCGCTTATGCTGCGTGCGCGTGCGGTGACACTGCTGGCCCTTGGCGCCGTCACCGCGGTAGGCTGTGGTCTGTCCGACGTGTTCTCGTCCGCCGGCTTGAAGTCCGTGGTCATCGCCTACCAGGGCGACACGCTCGTGTCGCCCGGTACCACCATTCCGTTCACGATTACCGTTACTGTCGGCGGAACCCTACAGGCCACGCCGCGCATCTCCGTCACGCCGCAGGACACGTTGACCCTCCGGGTGACGCCGGGTATGGACTCGCTCAGCGGCGTCAATATCGGGTGGGACACGCTGACGATCCGGCTGGTGAGTTCGATCTTCCCTGACTCGGCGCCGACAATCCGCCAAGCCATCCGCGTGCGGCCGTGAAGTGCTTCAACTGCGGAGCAGAAGTCGCTCCGCCGGCGCGGTTCTGTGCGAGCTGCGGCACGCCCGTTTCCGATCCTCAGGAGTCCACGCTGGTCCTGCCGCCGGAAGCCGACGACCAGCTGCTGCGGCGGGTGCGGATGAGCCTATCGGGGGAATACGAGGTCGTGGAGGAGCTGGCCCGCGGCGGCATGGGGATCGTCTTTCGGGCCACGGAGGTGGGGCTGCAGCGTCCGGTCGCGCTCAAGGTGCTGTCGCCGGACCTGGGCCTCACCGGCCGCGCGGTCGCGCGCTTCAAACGCGAGGCGCGGACCGTGGCCGAGCTCGATCACCCCAACATCGTCCCCGTGTATCGGGTCGGCCAGGTGGGTGGGGTGCTGCACATTGCGATGAAGTTCGTCGAAGGGCGTTCGCTCGACGCTATCATCGCCGCCCAGGGGCCGTTGCCGATCCCCGTCGTGGTCTACGTGCTGCGCGGCGTCACCCGCGCCATGGCGTATGCCCACGAGCGCGACATCGTGCACCGGGACATCAAGGCGGCGAACATCATGATCGACCGCGACGGTCGCGTGCTCGTCACCGATTTCGGGGTCGCACTGCGGGCGTCCGACGTGGAGCTGACCGTTGACGGCACGGTGATCGGCACCCCCGCGTACATGAGCCCGGAGCAGTGCGCCGGCCGGCGCGCCGAGCCGCAGAGCGATCAATACTCCCTCGGCATCGTGGGATTTCACATGCTCACCGGCGACCTGCCGTTCCACTCCGATACGCTCGCCGGTCTGATGCAGCATCACTTCTTCACCTCCGTCCCGGATCTGCGGCTCGTGCGCGACGACGTGCCGGTCGCGCTCCTCGAAGTCCTCGACCGCGCCCTCGCGAAGAGTCCCGAGGAACGCTTCGAGACGACCCGCGCCATGTCGGCGGCGGTCGAGGCGATTCCGTTTTCGGAAGGGGACCGGCTGGCCAGCGAGCGGTCCCTGCAGGCGCTGGCCCGCGGCGAGACGATCGGGCCCGTCGCCGCCCGCCCGATGCCGCCGCTGGGCGAAGCTCCGACCTCGCCGATCCCCGTGCTGGGCGGGCACGCGAAGCGGCGTGGGGCTCGGGGCCGCACCGCCAGGATCGCGACGGCGGCGACGCTGCTGCTTGGCCTCGCCTGGTGGGTCAGCCGGCCGCACCCCGCGGCCCAGCTCGCGGCCAACGTGGCGCGCCCCGCGGACTCTACGCCGCACGGGGGTACGAGCGGGGAATCGTCCGTCCGCGCGCCCCTGGTGCGACCGGCGGCGCCGGCGGTCACGGGTAGGCTGCGGCTGTTGACGAGCCCGCCGGACGCCGAGATCCTGATCGATGGCCGGCGCATCGGCGTCGGTAGCGTCGTGGATCGGGCCGTGGCGGCCGGCGCGCGGCGGCTGCGCGTCCAGGCGGCCGGGTACCAGACGTTCGACACCGTCGTCGTCGTCCCGGCCGACAGCACGGTGTCCCTGGGGCGCATCACCCTGCGCGGTCGGAACACCGGGACGTGAGGCGCGCGGCGCTCGGCCTCGCGCTCGCTGCGCTCTGCGCCGGTCCCGCGACGGCCCAGAACAGCACGGCGGAGCTGCTGCAGCAAGCGCACCAGTTCTACGAGCAGGTGGACATCGAGCGGGCCCTGCTGTTGTTGCGGCAGGTGGTGTCGCCGAGCTGGCCGTTCGAGATCACCCCCGAGCAACGCGTGGACGCCTATAAGTACCTGGGGGCGGCCCTGGCTCTCCGCGGCCAGAGCGATTCGGCCATGCTGTACTTCCGGGCGGCCCTGGAGCGGGACGCGTTTACCGATCTCGACCCGGCGACGTTCACGCCCGCGCAGGTCGGGCTGTTCGCGCAGGCGCGCCGGCTCACCTTCGCCGTGGCGGCGCGCTCGGTCGCGGCGAGACGCGTCGATCCTCGCACCGAGCGTGTCTCGTTCACCGTCGTCAGCACTCACACGGCGACGCTCGACGTGCGGCTGTCATTGGTCGGCGTGCTCCCCGCCGTCGGCGTCGGGCTGTTCTCGGCAGTGAGCGAGGGGCTCCGGGAGATCGACTGGAACGGTCTGCTCACCGACGGGCGCCTGGCCCCGCCGGGACGCTACGAGCTGCTCGTTGCGGGGCAGAGTCGCCTGCGCTCGACGTGGGATACGACGTGGACCTACTTCGATCTCGCCTACGACCGGGAGCCGCTGGAAGACACGCTGCCGGCGCTGGGGCTCGGGGGGCTGCTGCCCGAGCAGGTGACGGACGCGGCGGCGCGCAGCGATCTCCTCAAGGCGCTGGGCGTCGCGGCGGCGGCGGTGGTCATCTCGGACCGCCTCACGAACCATGACCTGGGTCGCGGGATGCCGTGGGCGTCCCGCGCGCTGGCCGGGGTCGCCGTCGTGGCCGGTGGCGTCTCCTTCGCCTACCGCCGCCGCCATCGCGACCTGCCGGAGAACGTCGCCGAAAACGCCCGGCGCCGCGCGGAGCGCCTCGCGGCCAACGACGCGATCCTGCGTCGCAACCAGGCGCGGATTGCGCGCACCGTGCTGGTGATCACGCCCGCCGCCGGGATCGGTCCCTGACGCGGGCGCTGATCATCCTGGTCTGCGCCGTGAGCACGCCGGCCGTCGCGCAGCGCCGTTTCGAGGCGGCGGCGTTCGTCGCGGCTGTCGAGCTGCGCGTCGATCCCGGGTCCGGCCTCGAGCGCTTCTCCGGGCCGATGATCGGCGGCGAGGCCCTGCTGCACGCCGGCACGCTTTGGACGTTCGCCGTGAGGGTGGGGGATGGCTCGCTGACGGCGCGCACGCCAGGCGGGCTGAACCGCGACGTCGGGGAGTTGAGCGCCGAGGCGCGGGTGCAGGCGGGAACCGGGTTGAGTTTCTCAGCCGGCGCGTGCCGCCGCGCGTACTCCACGGTGCTCGCGCGGCAGCGCTGGAATACGTTGCAGCTGGGTGTGGAGGGCCGCCTGCCGTTCCTGGGCGGGGCGATGCAAGCGGTGGCGCGCGGCGCGCTGTTGCCCGTGGTCGCCGTCAACGGCCTGGACCATCCCAAGACCGCCTACACGGTCGGGACCGGGCTCGAGTACCAGCTGGGTCAGGGCGCCATCGGCATCGTGTATTCGCTGGAGCGCTACGACTTCCCCGCGCAGGCGACGATGCAGCGGCTCGAGCAAGTGTCGGCGCTGACGGTGCGGGGGGTGGTCCGGGTGGGGCGGTAACCTCTCCCCCTGACCCCCGCTCAGGTACCTCTCCGCCTGTCCCCCTCTCCCTGACCCGAGTGCCTCACCCCCTGACCCCCTCTCAGGTACCTCTCCCCCTGTCCCCCTCTCCCTGACCCGAGTGCCTCACCCCTGACCCCCTCTCAGGTACCTCTCCCCCTGTCCCCCTCTCCCTGACGGGAGAGGGGGGACGACGCGGCCAATCAGCGGCTCCTTGACGCGACGTTGATGGAGCACCTGTAGCCTCTCGGCTATGTTTGGCGATGTGGGTACCCATCCTGTGCTGACGGCCGCAGACGTCGAGCGCATCTCGATCCCCGGCAAGGTGACCGAGCTGATCCGAGGGAGACTGGTCGTGCGCGAGCCGCCGGGCACGTGGCACGGCGTAATTTCCGCAACGTTGACGTATCTGCTGGGGGATTTCGTACGGCGGCACGGTCTGGGAATCGTCGCGGGCCAGGACACCGGGTTTAAGATCGCGGCTGACCCCGACACGGTTCGTGCGCCGGACGTCGCGTTCATCAGTCGCCAGCGGGCCGGGCTCGTCCGGGAACGTGGCTACGCCGAACTCGCCCCGGACTTGCTCGCTGAGATCCTGTCGCCCGACGATCGGCCGGCAGAGGTTCTCGCGAAGGTGGCCGATTGGCTCGCCGCCGGCACGAAGCTCGTCTGGGTCGTCGATCCCGAGCGGTTGGAAGTGCGCGTCTACGGTGGCGACGGGAGCCTTTCCGTGCTGCACGAGAGCGACGCGCTCGACGGGGAAGAGGTCCTGCCCGGCTTCCGGTGTCCGGTGCGGGACGTGTTTGCGTCGCCGCTGAGCCGGGCGGCGGAGACGTAGCGAGCGGCCGCGAACCTCTAACGACTGGCAAGCCAAGCCTACGCCTGCATCCGCCGCGCGATCTGCGCGAGCCGGTGGCGCGCCATGCCGAGGCTGGCGCGCTCGCGATCGAGTACCAGGCAGAGAAACACGTCGGAACCGGGTCTGAGGAAGCGGATGACGTAGTACTGCTTCCCGAGCGTGATCATGATGTCCTGAATGGTGTCGTCACGCTTCAGGGTGCCGAGCGCCCCCCGGGCCACCTCGGCGGCGCCGGCGGCCGCGGCGTCCATGTCCAGCGCGTGGCTGCCGCCCGCGTGGCCCACCGCCATCCCGCTCGTTGCGTGAACCAGCGCCACCCCCAGGGCGCCGTCGATCGTCAGCGCCTCCTCGAGGAGGTCTTGGTCGCGGAGCCGGTCAGCGGCTGCTGGACGACCAGACGCTGCTGCGGTTGGCGCGGCGGCGGGCTCAGGGGCCAGGGGCCCGCTCAAACGTCCGCGCTCGTCCAGCAGCCGCGCCGCCTCCATCAGCACGCCCTGCAGTCGTTCCTCGACGGTGTGCTCGCGCGCCCGGCGCTTGTAGAAAATCTCGACCGTGGGGTCCGGCCAGGTCAGGATCTCGTACGCGGCATCGACGCCCTCGAGCCCGCGGGTGTGCGCGTGCACCAACGCGCCATTCTCGAAGTACAGCCGGCCCTCCTGCCCGCCGGCGTGGACGACGACGAGCCCAGTCTTCTGCTCCACCTCGAGCAGCTGCAGCAGGCCGAACAACGTGATGCCGCGGATCCGGCCCACCGTCTCCGGATCGAGGGCCCGTTGCAGCTCGTCGGCCAGCACCGCGACGTCCACCGGCTTGGTGAACGTGGCCGCGATGCCGTACGCCTGGAGCCGCTGCCGCAGCGCCGGGGCGATGGCGTGCCCCGTCATCACGGCGACCGGGAGCCGCAGCCCGCGCTCGACGAGGTGGCTGAGCAGGGTCAGCCCGTCCATGACCGGCATTTGCAAGTCGGTGAGCATCACGTCCACGCGCTCCGCGTCCAGGAGCTCGAGGGCGTGGCGGCCGTGCTCGGCGGGAATCACGGTGAACGCCCCGGCGCGGTTCAAGGCCCGCGTCAGGGCCCCGCGCACGAACGGGTCGTCGTCGACGAGCAACAGGGTCTTGGGCACGACGTATTCTGGGGGGCGGGGAGGGGCCCAGCCAGTCAGCGCGTCCCGACAGGCGCGTCAGCTTCCTGACAGGTTCGGCGCTTAGGTTCGACGGGTGCGCCGAGTCTTCTCCCTTCCTCTATTAGTGACGGTCTGTGGCCCGCTGGCGGCCCAGCAGCCGGTGACGCGCACCCAGGCGGTCGCGGCCGCGCTGGCACGGGGCGCCCGTGTTGCCCTAGGCCGCGCCGACACCGCCGCGGCGGCGGGCGTGGCGCGCAGCGCCCGGGCGTTTCCCAATCCCACGCTCGTCGCGACCTACACCACGGACGCCCCGCAACATCACGCGGTGGTCGATCTGCCGTTCGACCTGCCGTGGCTGCGCTCGGCGCGCATCGGCGCGGCGGAGGCGGCCCGCGACGCCGCGCGCTACGGCTTCGCCTTCACACGCGCCGCGATCCGCTTCGACGTCGAGACGACGTACACGCGCGCCCTCGCCGCCGCGGCCCACGCGCGGCTGTCGCGCCGCACGGCCCAGGACGCCGACAGCCTCCTCACGATGGCGCGGCTGCGCCGCGAGGTCGGTGATGTGAGCGAGCTGGACGTGCGCCTCGCCGCCGTCAACGCCGGCCAACTCGAGAACACGGCGGTGGACGACTCGCTGGCCGCCATCGATGCCGTGCTCTCGCTGCAGCTGGCCATGGGACTGCCCGCCGCGGAGCCGACGATTGTCCTGGTGGACTCGCTGGTCCCGCCCCCACCCGCCGACATCACGCCGGCGCTGCAGGGTGAGGCGCTGCCCGTCGCCGCAGCGGCTGCCGGCCTGCGCTCGGAGGAACGCGCCCTTGCCCTCGTGCACCGCAGCCTGTTCGCGCCGAGCTTCGAGGTGGGGGTCGAAGCGCAGGATCCGTCCGGGCCGGGCCGGGGACTGTTGCCGACGTTCGGGATCGCGCTGCCGCTGCCGCTCTTCAACCGGAGTGGCGGCGAAGCTGCCCAGGTAGCGGCCGCGCGGGACCGGGCCCGCGCCGAGCTGGAGCTCGTGCGCCGCGAGACGGCGGCGGATCTGGCGCGGGCGCAGCGCGAGCTGACCGCCGCGCGCGCGCGCGTGCGGCGGGACCAGGACATCCTGGCGAGTGCGGATCGGGTTGCCGCGATGTCGCTTCAGGCCTACGCCGAGGGCGCGGTGGCCCTCGCCAACGTGCTCGAGGCGCAGCGCAACGCCCGCGAAGCGCTGGGCCGCTACATCGACGACCTCGCCACGGCCGATGGCGCCGCGGCGGCCGTGCGTCTGCTCACGACCCCGGCGGATCAACCGTGAGGATTCTCACACTGTGCGGCGTCGTACTCGCCGCGCTCGGTACCGGATGCGGCAAGGGCTCACCCGACGAGCAGCAGTCGGCCGCGCGCGTCGCCGCGGGGACCGCCGTAGCGACCGAGCAGCCGTTCGCGCAGGTCCTGAACGCCATCGGCATCGTGAGTCCCCGGCCAGGCCGCTTCGCCGTGCTCTCCGCCCCGGGGCCGACGCGGGTGGCGCGGATCTTCGTGACCCCCGGCCAGCGGGTCGCCGCGGGCGATTCGCTGGTCGAGTTCGAGCGGGCGCCCTTCGACGCTGCCGCGCGCAGCGCGGCGGCGTCGCTCGTGAGCGCGGAGCGGGGCTACGCGCGCGCCGTGCGGCTCGTGCAGGCGGGGATCCTGGCGCAGAAAGACAGCGAGCAGGCCGCCGCCGACCTCGCGCAGGCGCAGGCCGCGGCGATCACGGCGCGCCGCGCCCAGGAGCTGGCCACGCTGCGCGCCCCGCTCGCCGGGGTCGTGACGCGCATGACCGCCGTGCTCGGCGCCGCGGTGGACCAGAGCCAGCCACTGGTGGAAGTCGCGGATCCCGCGGCACTCGACATCGTGCTCGACGTGTCGCCCGCGGAAGCCGCAGCCATTCACGTCGGTGACGCCGTAACCGTGGCGACCGGCGAGGGCGGAGGCGGGGAGCCGTTGGGGCAGGGGGTCGTCACCGACGTCGCGGCCGCCGTGGACTCCGTGTCCCGCGCCGTGACGGTGCGCGCGCGCCTCGTGCGCCCCGCGCGCCCGCTGCGCATCGGGGAGTCGGTGTCCGGGAAGATCGCGATCGCCGTACATCCCCGCGCCGTGACCGTCCCCGTCGCGGCGCTGGTCCCCGCCGGCGACGGCTTTCAGGTGTTCGTCGTGGACAGTGCGGGCGTGGCGCACGCCCGGGCTGTGACGGTTGGCGGTCGTAACGAGGTGATGGCGGAGATTCTCACGGGTCTCAAGGCCGGTGAGACCGTTGTCACCACCGGCGCCTACGGCGTCGAGGACGGTGCGAAGATCGAGCGGGCGGCGGTGACCCGGTGACGCGGTGACGCTGTTCGACGTCCTCTCCCGCCAGCGGCGGTTTGTGTTTCTCCTGGTGGGCCTGTTCGCCGCCGCCGGCGTGTGGGCCGCGTTGACCCTGCCGTCGGCGATCTATCCCGAGCTGAACTTTTCCCGCATTACCGTGGTCGCCCAGGGCTCAACGCTCGGCGCCCGGCAGGTCGTCTTCAGCGTCACCCGCCCGCTCGAGGAGGCCGTGAGCGTCGTCCCTGGGGTGACGCGCGTGCGGTCGCACACCATCCGGGGCGCGACCGAGATCTCGATCACCTTCGCCCCCGGCACCGACATGGCGTACGCTTTGCAGCTGGTGCGCGCGCGCGTGGGCCAGGTGGGCGGCGCGTTGCCCCCGGGGCTCGACATCGAGATCGAGCGGCTCGCCCCGTCGCTGTTTCCCATCCTCTCCTACAACCTCGAGGGCGGCGATCCCGCGACGCTCTACGACCTCGCGCGCTACGAGATCAAGCCGCTGATCTCCCGCGTGCCGGGCGTGGGACGAGTGGACGTGCAGGGCTCCGACGTGCGGGAGATCGAGGTCATCGCCGATCCCTCACGCCTTGCGGCGCTCGGGATGACGTATGCCGAGCTCGCCGACGCGATCCGCCAGGCGGTCACCGTGCAGGCGGTGGGTCGGGTCGCCCAGGATTATCAGCAGTATCTCATCGTGACCGATCAGGAAGCGCACTCCGCCGAGGACATCGGGCGCGTGGTGCTCCCCAGCGGGCTGCGCGTGCGGGACGTGGCGCGCGTGCAGGTGGGAACGGAGGACCACGTGCGCATCATCGCCGGCGACGGCAAGCCGGCGGCGCTGATCAACGTGACGCGTCAGGTGGGCGGGAATACGCTCGCCCTGGCCGACAGCGTGACCCGGATCGTCACGGCCCTTGGCCCCACGCTGCCGCCGGGCGTGCGCTTGAAGCCGGTGTACGACCAGGCGGCGCTGGTGCGCGACGCGGTGCGCTCGGTGCGCGACGCGATGCTCGTCGGTGCCGCCCTCGCCGTGCTCGTATTGCTGCTGTTCCTGCGCCACGGCCGCATCACCGCCGTCAGCGCGGCGGCGATCCCGCTGACGCTCGCCGTGACGGTGTTCGTGATGAGCCTCATCGGGCAGACGTTCAACTTGATGACCCTGGGCGCGATGGCGATTGCCATCGGGCTCGTCATCGACGACGCGGTGGTGATTACCGAAAACATCGCGCGCCATTTGCGCCTCTCCCCGGGCGGGGAACGCGGGCCGGCCATTCGAGCGGCCGTCCAGGAGCTGCTGTGGCCGGTCACGACCTCCACGATCACGACCGTCGTGGTGTTCCTGCCGCTGGGCCTGTTGCAGGGCGTGGTCGGCCAGTTCTTCGCGGCGCTGGCGACGACGCTCACAGTCGCGGTGCTGGTCTCGCTGGGCCTCGCGCTCACCATCATCCCGCTGCTCGCCGAGCAGTTCGTCACTGCCCACGAGGTGGAGCCGGCGCAGACGGGGGGGGGGCTGCTCGCCCGGCTGCAGCAGGCGCTCGACGCGCTGGGCCCGCGCTACGAACGGGCGCTCGGCGCGGTGCTCGACCACCCGCGGCGCATCGCCATCGCGGCGGCCGTGCTCGTGGCCGTGGGGCTCGGCTTGTTTCGCCTGCTGGGGACCGGGTTCCTCCCCGAAATGGATGAAGGGGCGTTCGTGCTCGATTACTTCACGCCGGGGAGCACGGCGTTGGCGGAGACGAACCGCCAGGTCGGGATCGCGGAGCAGGTGCTGGCCGCGACCCCCGAGATCGCCGGGACGTCGCGGCGCACCGGCGCCGAGCTGGGCCTGTTCGCCACAGCGCAGAACAGCGGCGACATCGCTGCCCGGCTCGTGCCGCGGAGCCGGCGCTCGCGGGACATCTTCGCGGTGATGGACGAGGTGCGCGACCGCGTCACGACGGCGGCGCCCCGCCTGCACATCGAGTTCGTGCAGATCCTCTCGGACGTGATCAACGATCTGGCCGGCGCGGCGAAGCCGGTGGAGATCAAGCTGTTCGGGGAGCGGCTCGACACGCTCGAAGCCTACGCCCGCGGCCTCGCCGCGGACCTCGAGCCGGTCGGCGGGCTCGAGGATCTCTACAACGGGGTGAGCGAGCCGTCGGCGGAATTACTGATGCAGGTGAACGAAGCCGAGGCGGACCGCATCGGCATGACGCCGGCGGACGTGGGCGATGCGGTCAGCGCCGCGCTGCTCGGCGTGTCGGCGGGAGAGGTCCGCACCGAGGACCGGCCCGTAGCGGTGCGGGTGCGCGCCCCTGATTCGGTGCGCTTCGATCCACTGCGCCTCAAGGCGCTCCCCGTGCTCGGCGCCCGCGCCCGCCGCGTCACGCCGCTCGGCACGCTCGCCGCCTTCGAGCCCGCCACATCCCGGATGGCCCTGGAGCGCGAAAACCAGCAACAAATGATCGCGATGACGGCCGACGTGAGCGGGCGCTCGCTCGGCGGCGTGATGGGCGACGTGCGGCGCATTCTCGCCGCGCACCCCGCGCCGCCGGGTGTGCGGGTCGCGCTGGGCGGGCAGTATGCCAGCCAGCAGGACGCGTTTCGCGCGCTGCTGGTCGTCCTGGGGCTGGCGGCGGTGAGCGTGTGTGCGGTGATGGTGATCCAGTTCGAGTCGTTCGTCGAGCCGCTGGTCGTGCTGCTGGCGGCGCCGGTGTCGTTCGTGGGCGCGCTGGCGCTGCTGCTCGTGACGGGGACGGCGCTCAACGTCTCGTCGTTCATGGGGCTGATCCTGCTCGTGGGGCTGATCGTGAAGAACGGGATCATCCTGCTGGATTTTACGCGGT
>Ga0209266_1001527_pt1 | contig 15253 bp, 10 predicted proteins | sample GraSoiAngelo_132_FD_185889 | JGI IMG/M metagenome (GOLD analysis project Ga0209266, IMG submission 185889) | Grasslands soil microbial communities from the Angelo Coastal Reserve, California, USA - 14_0929_02_40cm (SPAdes) (version 2) | ecosystem: Environmental > Terrestrial > Soil > Grasslands ...
CGGGCTTGCGCGCCGCTTCCTCCAGCGATGCCTTGAACGCCGTCGAGTCGTACCCGGCGTTCGGGCCATCGTCCCAGGTGATCTTGAGCGCCCGGCGCCCCTGCATGGCCGCCCAGGTGTTGCGCGCGAGGACCGCAACGCCACCCACCGGATTGAAGTGAGCGGGAGGCGGACTGTCCTCGATCTGCACGACACGCTCGACGCCCGGCACCTTGAGCGCTTCGGCGGAGTCGAAGCTCGCCACCTTGCCGCCGTACACGGGGGGACGCGCCACCACGGCGTAGAGCATCCCATCGAGCCGGGTATCGATGCCGTACTGCGCCTTCCCGATGACGATGTCGCGGCCATCGACCAGCTTCAGCTGACCCTTCCCGATGTAGCGGAACTGTTTCGGATCCTTGAGCCGCAGCGTCTCCCGGGCCGGGATGGGCTGACTGGCGGCAGCCTTCGCCAGCGATCCGTACCCGAGGCGCCGTCCGGTGGGACGATGCACGACCTCGTGGTTCCTGGCTTCTACCTCGGTCACAGGCACCTTCCAGCGTTCGGCGGCGGCTGCCTCCAGCATGGCGCGCGCCGCGGCGCCGCAGCGGCGCATGGGCTCGAAAAAGTGCCGGGTGCTCCGAGAGCCGTCGGTGTCCTGGTTGCCGAAGCGTTTCTCGTCGCCGGGCGCTTGCGCAACGCGGACGCGCTTCCAGTCGGCCTCGAGCTCGTCGGCCACGATCATGGGCATGCCGGTCCTGACCCCCTGCCCCATCTCGGATCGATGGCAGACGATCGTGACCGTGCCGTCCTCGGCGATCGACACGAAGGCCAGCGGGTTGTCGACCCAGCCGTTGGGCATCCCATCCGCGCCGTACTTCTTGGCCTCCTGAGCCGATGCCGCCGACGGATATCCCACCGCGAGCACGAGCCCGCCGAGCGAGATGCCTTGAAGGAACCGGCGCCGGCTCACGTTGGCCACGATCAACGGCGCGTTCATCGCGTCCCTCCCTGCTTCGCCGCCGCCTGCTTGACCGCGGTGCGGATCCGCGTGTAGGTCCCGCAGCGGCAGATGTTGCCGCTCATGGCCTCGTCGATCTGGGCGTCGGTCGGCTTCGGCGTGCGCTTGAGGAGCGCGGCCGCGGACATGATCTGACCGGCCTGGCAATAGCCGCACTGAGGCACGCCCACGTCGACCCACGCCGCCTGCAGCGCCTTGCCGACCGCGTCCGTCCCGACCGCCTCGATGGTGACGACCTTCTTGTTCGCCACCGCCGAGATCGGGGTGAGGCAGGAGCGCACGGCTTGACCGTCGACGTGGACGGTGCAGGCGCCACAGAGCGCCATCCCGCAGCCGAACTTGGTCCCGGTCAGGCCCATCTCATCTCGCAGCGTCCACAGCAGGGGCGTCTCTCCGGGCACGTCGACGCTCTGCCGCTTGCCGTTGATCTCGAGCTGGATCATCGCTGCTCTCCTCTTGTCATCGAGCCGTCACGGCGAACTGCGCCGCGAGTCGCGCAACTGGCGATGCCTACTTCTTGACGCAACGAGCGTCCGCCCTCTGAAGCTCGCCGATCTTCTGGTCATCGAACGGGATAGGAGCGCACCCGTGCCCCTTTTCGCACACGAAGTCGAACCTGGCCGCCGGCTGATGGCAACTGAGGCACGTCCTGCCTTGCGCGAGGTTGACGACGTTGTCTCCCCGATCCCTGATCCTGGTGCCGGCCTCGGAGACGTCCAGAGCGAAGAACTCCCAGCCGTTGGTCCTGGGAAATTTCTCACGCGGATGCTTCACCATCGCTTCGAAAGGGACAAGCTGCAGGATCGTGCCAACGGGGTACTCCCTGTCCGGTTTGCTGTCGCGGAAGATACGCATGGCCTCGTTCAACTTTTTCGGATCAGCGTGCTTGATGCGGGTATTTCTGACCTTTGGCCAGTCGAGGATGCAGCCAAAGGTTTGCTCGGAAACGGCAATGTCGTCCGCGGACGCGCTGTACACCATGCAGAAGCCAAGTCCCGCCGCCAGGAGGCTCCGCTTGACCACACGAGCCGAGAGTCTACCCACGAGCGCGTGTCGCATCACCGCTGCCACAGGATCTCGTGGGCCTCGAGGGGCACCACGGCCGCGGGATGGGAGGGCACGAGCCGCGGCGTATAGTCGCCGGCGGCTCGCACGGCGGGAATGCTGACGCTGTACTCGTAGCCGTTGACCGGGCCGTCGAGCTTCCGGCCACGGACCATCACGTGCCGCTCCGGCCCCTTGCCATTTGCCGCTTCGGCGTAGAGCTCGACGCGGACGGCATCGGCGTCGAGACGACCAAGGAAAACCTCGACGCCGATGTCGTGTCGGGTGTCCTGCGTCGCCGCCCGAAGTGTGCCGAAGCGCGCGTCGGGCCAGTACTGGGCGAGATCGCGCGCCCAGCGTACGAGCTGCCTCCCTAGCTCCCCCTTGTCGGCGCACCGCGCGCGATAGCGCGTCGCCGCTGCAACGTAATAGCTGTCCGCGTATTCCCGCACCACACGATTCGTCGAGAATCGGGGGGTGAGTCGAGCCATGCTCGCACGCATCTTCGCGATCCAGGCGTGCGGAATCCCGCGCTCGTTTCGCGTGTAGAAGGCGGGCACGACCTCACGCTCGAGCAGCGTATACAGGGCGTCGGCCTCGGCGGCGTCCCAGCCAGGATCGTCGCCATGCTCCTGGCCGTCGCCCAGCGCCCAGCCGACCTCCGGCTCGTACGCCTCGGCCCACCAACCGTCGAGCTCCGAGAGATTCAGGCCGCCGTTGACGAGCACTTTCATCCCGCTCGTTCCACTGGCTTCCCACGGTCGTCGCGGCGTATTCACCCAGACATCGACGCCGCGCACGAGGTGCTCGGCCAGGAGCATGTCGTAGTCTGCGATGAAGATCACCCGATGGCGAACGTCCGGACGGCGAATGAACTGGATCCACGCCCGGATCAGCTCCTGCCCACCATGATCGGCGGGATGCGCCTTGCCGGCGATGACGAGCTGGACCGGCTGCTCCACGTTCGTCAGGATCCGGAGCAGCCGGCCCGGATCGTGGAGCAAGAGATTGGGACGCTTGTAGGCGGCGAACCGTCGCGCGAATCCGAGCGTGAGTACCGTGGGGTCCAAACCTACACACATCGCCGACGCCTCGTCCGCTGGTAAGCCCATGACGGCAACCTGCTGCACGGTGCGCTCGCGGGCGTAGTCGACGAGGACCTTGCGCGCGGCGGTACGGAGACCCCATAGCTCGGTGTCGGACGCACTCGCCGCGTCGCGCTCGATCGACTCCAGCGTTTGGCGCCACCGCTCCGTTCCGCACGTCTTCGTCCACAACGCGTCCGCCTCCGGGGACTCCCATGACGGCGTGTGGATGCCGTTGGTGACGTGGGCCACCGGAACCTCGACGTTCGGCCAGCGAGGAAAGAGCGACTGGAAGATGCGCCGGCTCACCTCGCCATGGAGGCGGCTCACGCCGTTGACCGCGCCGCTGCCCCTGACCGCGAGATACGCCATGTTGAATGGTTCGTTGGGGTCGTCGGGATTCTCCCGGCCGAGCGCCAGGAGGTCGCGCAGCGAGACGCCGAGGCGTTCCTCGGCGTAGTGCCGGAGCAAGCGCTCGATGAGGGCCGGCGAGAAGCGGTCGAACCCCGCCGAAACCGGGGTGTGCGTGGTGAAGACGTTGCCCGCGCGGGTGGCCGCCAGCGCGGCGTCGAAGGGACACCGGCTGTCCTCCATGAAACTGCGGGCGCGCTCCAGCACGGCGAAGGCCGCGTGCCCCTCGTTGAGATGGCAGACCTCGGGCTCGAGCCCGAGCGTTCGCAGCAACCGCCAGCCGCCGATTCCCAAAAGAAGCTCTTGCTGCAGCCGGAGATCCGCGCCGCCTCCGTACAGCTCGCTGGTGATGCCCCGGACAGCCGGCGGATTCGCGGGGTCGTTGCTGTCGAGCAGATAGAGGACCACACGACCGACCTGAACCTGCCAGGCGCGGAGCCAGACCTTGTAGCCCGGCAGCTCGACCGGGAGGCGCAGCAGATCGCCGCTCTGGCTTCGCACCGGAGTGATGGGTAGCTGGTCGGGATCGTTGTAGGGGTACAGCGCCTCCTGGCTGCCGTCGGCGGTAATCACCTGGCGGAAATATCCCTCTTGATACAACACGCCGACGCCGGTCACCGGCACCCCGAGATCGCTGGCGGCCTTGAGCTGATCACCCGCGACGTTCCCCAGACCGCCCGAGTAAATCGGCAGAGCCTCGCTGAGCGCGAATTCCATGCTGAAGTAAGCGACCCGGCTGAGCGGCGACTGCCCGTGGGCCTGCTGAAACCAGGCCGGTGCGGTCAGATATTGATGTCGCCGATCCAGCAGGTCTTTCACGCGCTGTCGGTACTCGGGTCGCGCCAGCAGGTCTTGAACCCGGCGGGGTGAAGCCGTCTGGAGCACGGCCCACGGGTTATGCGTCAACGCCCAGAGCTCGGGATCGAGCTGGGCCCACAGCTCGTCAGTGGCGCGGCCCCACGACCAGCGCAGGTTCAGCGCGAGCTGTCTGAGCGCGTCGATCCCGATGTCCTGCGTCTCGCTCATGACCGCCGCTCCTTGAGCTGTAACAGGAAGCCTTCGATCCGGCTCGCGATCTCTTCGCCATGCGTCTCGAGCGCAAAATGGCCCGTGTCCAGAAGATGCGTCTCGGCGTTCGGCAGATCGCGACGGTACGGGCTGGCACCTTCAGGTGGGAAGATGAAGTCGTTCTTGCCCCACACGATCAGCGTCGGAGGCTGATACGTCCGGAAGAAGGCCTGAAATTGCGGGTACAGTGGCACATTCGTCCGGTAGTCGTAGAAGAGATCCATCTGGATTTCCCTGTTCCCCGCGCGCTCCAGGCCTACCTGGTCCAGGATCCAGGTCGTCGGATCGAGCAGCGTGCGATCGGCCACGCCGTTCTCGTACTGCCAGCGCGTCGACTTCGCCTCGACCAGGAAGTGAAGGGCTGCTCGGTTCTCGGGCCGTGGGTCGGCCCAGTATTTCTTGATGGGATCCCAGAACTCGCGCAAGCCCTCGTCGTAGGCGTTACCGTTCTGGACGATGAGCGCCTGCACCTGCTCGGGGCGGCGCAGCGCGAGCCGGTAGCCGACGGGCGCGCCGTAGTCCATCACGTAGAGCGAAAATTTGCGGAGCCCGAGATGCTCGACGAGCGCGTCGACCACGTTGGTCAGGTTCTCGAACGTGTACTCAAAATTCGCGCGGTCCGGCATGCTGCTCTGGCCGAAGCCCGGATAGTCGGGCGCGACGACGTGGAAGGAGCCGGCGAGGCGCGGGATCAGGTTCCGAAACATGTTCGATGATGTCGGGAACCCGTGCAGGAGCAGGAGCGCCGGCGCATCGTGTGGACCAGCCTCCCGATAGAAGATATCGAGAGCATCGAGGCGGGCGGTCTTGTAGTGCATCACGCCTTGAAGAACGCGAGCAGGTCCTCGTTCACCTGGTCCTTGAGTGTCGTGCACATCCCGTGCGGCGCGCCCGGGTAGACCTTCAAGCTGGCGCGCTTGACGATCTTGGCCGACAGCAGGGCCGAATCTGCGATCGGCACGATCTGATCGTCGTCACCGTGGAGGATGAGCGTCGGAACGTCGATCTTTTCGAGATCCGGGGTCAGGTCCGTCTCGGAAAACGCCTTGATGCAGAAGTACGACGCCGGGAGGCCGGCCATCATGCCCTGGCGCCAGAACGACTCACGCACGCCTTCGGAGACCTTGGCGCCCGGCCGGTTATAGCTGTAGAAGGGCATGCTGAGGTCCTTCCAGAACTGCGACCGATCGGCCTGAACGGCGGCGCGGAGCTTATCGAACGCTGCCATGGGCGTCCCCCCGGGATTGGCGGGCGTCTTCAGCATCAGGGGTGGGATCGCGCCGATCAACACGGCCTTGGCGACACGTCTCGTCCCGTGCCGGCCGATGTAGCGGGCGACTTCGCCCCCGCCCGTCGAGTGACCAACGTGGATCGCATTCTTCAGATCCAGCGTTTCGACGAGCGTCGCGAGGTCGTCAGCGTACGTGTCCATGTCGTTGCCGTTCCACGGCTGGCTGGAGCGGCCATGCCCGCGCCGGTCATGGGCAATGCAGCGGTAGCCCCGCGAGGCCAGGAAGAACATCTGGTCTTCGAAGGCATCTGCGCTGAGCGGCCAACCGTGGCTGAAGACAACGGGCTGTCCCGTTCCCCAGTCGTTGAAGTAGATTTGCGTGCCATCCCTGGTGGTGATCGTGCTCATCGTATGCGCCTCCCCGCTACCGTGACTGCACGTCCTCCCCTTTCGATGCGGCGACGACGTGAGCGGTTACGGTCGACTCGAAATGTTCGGGGCCGTGTTCACGGGACCATACCGTCCGTCCACTGAGCGTCGGTCAGGCTCCAGCCGCCGCCGAGCGCCTTGTAGAGCCGGACGTGGGAGAGAAGGCGGTCGCGGCGAATCTGCGCAAGCGTGTTCTGCGCCGGGTAGAGCTGCTGCTGGGCTTCGAGCACTTCGAAGTAATTGGCCAGCCCCTGGCGATAGCGAGCCGTCGCATGCTCGACGGCTTCCTCGAGCGCCCTCACGGCGGTGTCCTGTCCCACTTCCGCCTCGTTCAGCTTGCTAAGTGCGGTCAGCGCGTCAGAGACCTCGCGCAGTGCGGTGAGGACCGCCTGCTCGTACTGAAGCTTCGCCTGTTCCCATTGCGCGATGGACGCGCGATAAAACCCGAGCGTGCGGCCCACGTTGAAGAGCGGTCCGCTGAAGACGCCGGTGCCCGCCCAGATCGTCGACGCCCCAGTGATGGGCGACACGCCGGAACTGGCCGTGCCGAGCAGCGCCGTCAGGCTCAGCTTGGGGAAGAATTCGGCCTTGGCGACGCCGATCCGGGCATTGGCGCTCACGAGCTGCTGCTCGGCCTGACGCAGGTCGGGGCGACGCTCGAGAAGCGTCGACGGCAGCCCGGCCGGCACCGACGGCACGACGGGTTGCGCGTACATCGGGTTGCCGCGGCGAATCGGCGCAGGCGGTTTGCCCAGCAGAATGCTGATTTGATTTTCCTTCGCGACGATATCGCTCTCGAGCTGGGGGATGTTGGCCTGGGCGTCGCCGAGCGCGCCCAGGGCCCGGGACGTCTCGAGCTTCGAAGCGACACCCAGGTTGAAGCGATCGAGGAACAGGTCGTAGGTGCGCTGATAGGCATCCGTGCTGTTCCGGGCGATCTGGAGCCGCACGTCGAGCTCCAGCAGCTCGAAGTACGCCTGGGCCACATCGCTGACCAGCGTGAGCCAGACGCTACGCCGCGCTTCCTCGGTGGCCAGGAGCGTCGCCCGCGCCGCCTCGGTCGAGCGGCGGATCCGACCCCAGATGTCGACCTCCCACGAGGCGGACATCGTAGCGAAGTAGGAGCTCGTCGCGCTCCGTACCGGTCCACCTGGTTGCCCCAACACGCCGGGGCCAACTTTGCTCCTCGACGCTCCGCCGCTGTAGTCGAACGACGGGTAGAGGTCCGATCGAGCCACGGAGAGATTCGCGCGGGCCTCCTGCACGCGCGCAACGGCGATGCTCACGTCGTAGTTGCTGCGGAGGGCCTCCTGGATGAGCGCCTTCAGGCTTCGATCCTGGAACACCTCCCACCAGGGCGCGTCGGCGAACGACGCCGCTTCCGCCGTCACCTGGCCCCGGAACGTCGGAGGCTCGGCGACGGAAGGGCGCTTGTAGTCCGGGCCGATCGCGCAGCCGCCGAGGAGCGCGGCGGCGACGACACCGGAGACGATCTGTTGGCTCGTTTGGCTCGTGGAGCGTGTCATGGCTGTTTCCCATCGGCCGACGCCGTGCCGTTCGTCCCCCCGCTGATGGGGGCGGGCACCGCGTCAGGAAGCCGGCCCTTCTCCGGCTCCCGGCGGAAGCGCTCACTGACATAGAAGCTCACCGAGATGAAGAGACTGGCGATGAGCGTGTCGGTCAGCATCCCGCCGATCACGACGGTGCCGAGGACCCGGCGTCCGACCGCGCCGGCGCCGGCGGCGGTCCACAGCGGCACGCAGCCCAGGATGAACGCGAACGACGTCATGAAGAGGGCGCGCCGGCGCACCCGGACGCCCTCGAGCGCGGCGTCGACGAGCGGCATCCCCCCTTCATACGCGACCTTGGCGAACTCGACGATGAGGATCGCGTTCTTGGCCGCCAGCCCGATCACCATGAGCAAGCCGATCTGCGAGAAGACGTCGAGCTCGAAGCGGCGGAGCCAGAGCGCTGCGAGGGCGCCGAACATGGCGATGGGCGTGGCGAGCAGGACGGCGAACGGAAGCGTCCAGCTCTCGTACAGGGCGGCCATGATCAAGAACACCACCAGCACCGAGAAGCCCAACACCGCGGTCGCCGGCACCCCCTGGGAAGCCACCTGCTCCTGGAACGACATCCCGGAGTAGTCGAAGCCCATGTCGCGCGGCATGGTTTGCGCGAAGACCTCTTCGAGTGCCCGCATCCCCTGCCGGGTGCTGAACCCGGGCGCGAGAAGCCCATTGATCTGCGCCGCGCGATACTCGTTGAACCGGGTCGTGAACTCGGGGCCGTTGACCTCTCTCATCCGGACCAGCGTCGACAGCGGCACCGGCTGGCCCGTGCCGTTGCGGACGTAGAAGCGACCGACGTTGTCGGCCTGGGTTCGGAACTCGCCTTCAGCCTGGACGTACACCTGCCAGACCCGTCCGTACTGGTTGAAGTAGTTCACGAAGGCGCCGCCGAGGAACGCCTGGAGGGCCTGGTACACCGAGGTCAGGGCGATGCCCTGCTTCAGCACCTTGTCGCGATCCACCTCGGCGAAGAACTGCGGCACACTCGGCAGCAAGGTCGTGAACAGCCGCGCGAACTCGGGGCGCTTCCGCGCGGCGGCCAGGAATTTGTCCGTCTGCTCGGCGAGGAACGCGGGATCCTTGCCCGAACGATCCTCGAGGATGAACGTCACACCGCCGGACGTCCCGATGCCCGGGATGGCGGGCGGCGAGAAGGCGAAGGCCTGGGCCTCGGCCAGGCCGGCCAGCTTCTGGTTCAGCTGCCGGATGATCACGTCGGCCGTGAGGCCGTGCTTGTGGCGGGCGTCCCAGTCCTCCAGCGTGATGAAGTAGAACGAGTTGTAGGTCGTCGTGACCAGGCTCAGCAGGCTGAAGCCCGCCACGCCCGTGTAATACTTGATGCCCGGTTGCGTCTTGAAGATCGCGTCGAGCTTGTCGTTGACCGCCGCGGTGCGGTCGAGGGAGGCGGCCAGAGGAAGCTGGACGTTGGCATAGATGTAGCCCTGGTCCTCCTCCGGGACGAAACCACCTGGAAGCCGGAGGCCGATGAGGCCCGACACGGCCGCCGCGCCGAGCAGCAGGAGCAGCGCGAAGGCGGCCTTGCGGATCAGGTAGCGACTCCCGTCGAGATACCCGCCCATCACCCGCTCGAAGACGCGGTTGAAGCCACGGAAGAACAACCCGAGCGGGCCGCGCGTCTCGCGCTTCGGCCGCAGGAGCAGCGCCGAGAGCGCCGGGCTCAGCGTGAGCGCGTTGAAGGCCGAGATCAGGACCGACACGGCGATGGTGACCGCGAACTGCTGGTACATCCGCCCGGTGATGCCGGGGATGAACGCCGTCGGGATGAACACCGCGGCCATGATGATGGCGATTGCCACGACCGGTCCCGACACCTCGTCCATCGCCTTCAACGCGGCGTCGCGCGGGGAGAGCCCCTGCTCGATGTGTTGCTCGACGGCCTCGACGACCACGATGGCGTCGTCCACCACGAGGCCGATGGCCAGCACGAGGCCGAAGAGCGACAGCGTGTTGATCGAGAATCCCAGCAGAGGAAAGACCATGAACGCGCCGACGAGCGCGACCGGCACCGCCAGCAGCGGGATGAGCGTCGCGCGGAAGCCCTGGAGGAAGACGAAGACGACGATCACGACAAGGAGCAGCGCCTCGACGAGCGTCTTCGTGATCTCGCGGATTCCCGCGCTCACCGCCAGCGTCGTGTCGAGCGCCGTCACGTAGTCGAGGTCGGCCGGGAACCGCGCCTTCATCTCCTCCATGAGCTTCGTCGCGGCCCGCATCGCCTCGATGGCATTCGAGCCGGGCAGCTGGTAGACCGCCACGATCGCGGCCGGCTGGCCGTTCCGGCGTCCGCGCCGGATGTAGTTCTGCGCCCCGAGTTCCACGCGCGCGACGTCCTTCACCCGCACGAGCGCGCCGTCCGGCTTGGCTCGCACCACGACGTTCTCGAAGTCGGCGAGGCTGGTCAGGCGTCCCTGCGCCAGGACCGTGTACGTGAACTCCTGGCCGCGCGGCACCGGATCGCCGCCCAGCTGGCCGGCCGGGTTGACGGTGTTCTGCGCCTGCAGGGCGGCGGCGATCTCGTTCACGGTGATGTCCAACTTGGCCAGCGTGTCGGGATTGACCCAGAGGCGGATGGCGTACTGCGACGCGCCGAAGATCAGGACCTGACCGATGCCGGGCACGCGCGTCATCGGGTCGTTGATGTTGACGTACGCGTAGTTGGCGAGGAACAGCGGGTCGTAGGTGCCCTTGGGCGAGTACAGCGCGAAGAGCCCCAGCGGGCTCGTGACCGACTTGATGACGGTGACGCCCTGGTTCACCACGTCAGGGGGAAGCTGCGAGGCCGCCTGCGAGTAGCGGAGGTTGACGAGCACCTGATCGACGCTCGGATCGGTGGTGACGTCGAAGTCCACCCGCAATTGCATCTGATTGCCAGCGCTCTGGTTGAGCGAATACATATAGAGCATCTTGTCCACGCCGCTCATCTGCTGCTCGATCGGCGTGGCCACCGACTGCTCGAGCGTGACGGCGTCGGCGCCCGGGTAGCGCGCCTGCAGCAGGATCTCCGGCGGCGCGATGTTCGGATACAGCGCGACCGGCAGCTGCACGATCGCGACGACGCCGAGGATCACCATGAGGATGGAGATCACCATGGCGACGATCGGCCGGTTGATGAAGAACCTGGCCATGGTGACGAGGCCTACTTCGGCGCGCTGGTCTCGGAGGGTGCGGGCGCGCTCGACGCCAGTCGGACCTTCTGGCCGGCCCGGACCCGGTCTCCTCCCTCCACGACGACCCGCTCGCCGGGCTTGAGCCCGGCCGTGATCATCCACAGCGAGCCCACGCGCACGTCGCACTTCACGGTGCGGACCTCGATGGTGTCGTCGGGCGTGACGATCGCCACCTGCTGGATGCCCTGCACGTCCTGGACGGCCCGCTGGGGAATCAGGATCGCGTTCTTCTTCACATCGACGACGGCCCGGACCTTGGCGTACTGGCCGGGGCGCAGCACGTTGCCGGGATTCGGAAAGACACCACGCGCCAGCACCGTGCCGGTCGTCACGTCGACCTGTCGATCCAGGGCGGCTGCCCGTCCCGGGTTGGGATACATGGTGCCGTCGGCGAGCACCAGTTCGAGGTCGATGTCTCGACGCGCACGCGGATCGGCGTCCCATCGGCGGAACACCGCGAGGGCACGCTGCTCGCTGACCGGGAACTCCGCGTAGATCGGATCGACCTGGGAGACTGTCGTCAGTGGCGCCGGGTCATTCGGGCCAACGAAGTCACCAATGTTCGCGACGCGGAACCCGGCGACTCCGGAGATCGGCGACAGCAGTCTCGTGTAACCGAGGTTGAGCTTCGCATCAGCGAGTGTGGCCCGCGCGGCCGCGATGTTGGCCTCCTGCGTCTTCACGTCGGCTTGCGCACGTTCGAGGGCAGCCCGCGCCTGCGACACGCTGGCCTGCGAATTCTGCACGGAGGCGCGCGCGGCGGCGACCGCCGCGATGTTAGCGAGGTTGTTCTGGACGGCGTTGTCGAGCTCTTGCTGGCTGACCGAACCCCGCTGGGCCAACGGCGTGTAGCGGCCGACGTCGAGCTCCGTCCGACGCTGGTCGGCCTCGGCGCGCCTGGTTTGCGCCTCGTCCTGCACGACCTTCGCCACCGCTTGCTCGACCTGTGCCTGACTGGCGCTGACCTGGGCCTTGGCCTGGCTCAGCTGCGATTCCGCCTGCAGGAGCTTGGCCTCCGCCTGGTCGAGAGCTGCCTGAAACGGCCGCGGATCGACCTGGAACAGGAGGTCGCCGGCCTTCACCAACGAGCCCTCCCTGTAATTCTGGCTCATGAGGTGCCCGCTGACCCGGGCGCGGATCTGCGCATTGATGTAGCCGACCAGCGTCCCCACATACTCGACGGAGATCGGCACGTCCTGTTCGGTCACGGAAGCGACCTTGACCAGGGGGAGTTGGGGTGCCGATGCCGCGCCAGATTTCTGGTTGCAACCGGCGAGCGCGGCGGCGAGGACGACGGCCAGCACGGCTACCGAAAATTCTTTGGTCTTCATCGTTTGCACCGCTCCGAGGCCGCGAGGATATGCCGGTGCGTCTGCCGCGTCAATCGCGCCTCGGCATCCGAGGTGACCGACGTGCTGGCCTTTTGATGACGCGAGGACCGCCGTCGTTTCGGCGAATCGCTAAATCCGACGCTCCACCTGCGCCCTTCGCGCACCGTACGGTCACCGTCGAGCATCCCATCGATATGGGACGTATCCGTGGGACACCAGTCGAAACACGTGGAGACAAGATGAACGCGAAACGCACACCGCTGGCGAGCGGTCGCGGAGGTCTCCGCGTCGAAAGCGGGCGACGTACGCGTGCACCGCGTGATCGCGGCCGTGGACTGTGGCGTGATCGCCAACCCGGACACGGTGAAGGCGCAGATGGAGGGCGGGATCATCTTCGGAGTCAGCGCCGCCCGCTCTACCTCCAAGACGGCCGCCTCCTGACCCTCGACGACCCGGTGGAGTTGGTCAACCTCGTCCTGGCCATCCAGCTGACACCGCAGGAGAAGAAGGACCTCGTGGCCTTCGTGCGCACGCTCTGATCGGAGGTTCCACCTTCATCGTCGTCGCGCTGCTGATCCTCATCGCGAGCCCTTCGGCGACGGGCTCGGCGTCTCCTGTCTCTGGCCGCCGCCGCGTGTCCATGTCATGCTGACCTCCGAGAACGACGCTGGCGGTTCCTTCGATCCCGATGGGCCCGCCGCGCGCGGAGGCGCTTCATGCACTGCCCTCGCTGCCACGCTGAAAGCAGGGACGGCGCGAAATTCTGTGAGGACTGCGGCTCTCGCCTGGCCGTTCGGTGCTCGTCCTGCGGTTCCGAGGTCAGCGTCGGCAAGCGATTTTGCGGAACCTGTGGGCACCCGATCGACCACGGTCCAACCGAGCCACGCCTGGCAGCCAGGATCGCGCTCGATGGCGAGCACAAGCTCGTGACCGTCCTCTTCTGTGACATCGTCAACTCCACGGGGCTGGCCGAACGCCTCGGGGCCGAGCAGATGCATACACTGCTCAACCGGTTCTTCGAGCGCGCGCTCTCTGAGGTTCACCGCTACGAGGGCACCATCAACCAGTTTCTCGGTGACGGCTTCATGGCGCTGTTCGGCGCGCCCGTCCCTCACGAGGATCACGCCCGGCGCGCCGTGCTCGCGGCGTTCGGCATCCAGCAGGCCATCGGCGAGCGAGCCGAGGTCAAGGCCGTGAACGGGGAAGCGCTGACCCTGCGCATGGGCTTGAACACCGGCCCGGTGGTGGCCGGGACGATCGGCGACCAGCTACGAACGGACTACACCGCGGTCGGAGACACGACGAACCTGGCCGCGCGACTTCAGCAGCTGGCCGAGCCCGGAACGATTCTGGTCAGCGACACCACCGCGCGGCTCGTCACCGGGGACGTCGAGATGGACGCGCTCGGCGCCTTCCAGATCAAGGGAAAGACGGACTCGATTCAGGGGTATCGTGTGACGGCGATCCGGCCCCGGCGCTCGTCACGGCACGGATTTGAACACCGGAATCTCAGTGCCTTCGTGGGACGTGACCGGGAGCTGCGCACGCTCCACGAGCTCCTCGGGCTGGCCGAGGGCGGGCAAGGGCAACTCGTGGGCATCGTCGGAGAAGCCGGTGTCGGAAAGTCGCGCCTCGTCCACGAGTTCCGCCGCTCACTCACCGAGCGACGGGCGACCTTCCAGGAAGTCCACTGCTTCTCGTACGACCGCGCCGTTCCCTATCTGCCGCTCATCGATCTCGTCCGCGACGGCGCCCAGATCACGCCACGAGACAGTACCGACGTCGCCGTCACCAGGGTTCGGCGCACGCTCGAGGAGCTCGGACTCGAGGCCGACGTTCACGCACCGTTTCTCCTCCGACTGCTCGGCATCGACGAAGGCACCGAGCGGCTGGCTGCGCTGACGCCGGATCGGATCAAGTCCGGGATCTTCGAAGCGCTCTGCCAGATGACGCTCATGAGCAGCAAGAAGCGGCCCATCGTCATCCTCGCCGAGGACCTCCACACGTAACCTCGGAGGAGTTCGTCCAGCTCCTCGCCGACGCGGTTCCCGGCGCCGCGATGCTGCTGTTGATGACGTACCGTCCGGGGTACCGTCCGCCACGGCTCGAGAAATCGTGCGCGACCCAGCTGGCGCTGCGGAGCCTGTCCACGGAGGATAGCCGCCGCATCGTCAGCTCGGCCGCTCGTGACGAAACGATGGACGACACGGTCGTCGACACGATCCTCGGCAAGGCCGAAGGCAACGCCTTCTTTCTCGAGGAGCTGACCCGGGCCGTGCTGGAGCAGAAGACCGCGCAAGCCGGCTCACCCACCGTCCCCGGAACGGTCCAAGCCGTCCTGGCGGCGCGTATCGATCGGCTCGACGACGACACCAAGCGTGTGCTCCAGGCCGCCTCCGTGCTGGGCCGAGAATTCTCGCCTCGCCTCGTCGAGCAGATGTGGGACGGCGCCGGCAGCGTGTCGTCCTGCCTCAAGGCCCTGCAAACGCTCGAATTCCTCTACGAGCGGACGTCCCCGGACAACCCCACCCTGGTGTTCCAGCACGCCCTCACCCAGGAGGTGGCCTTCAGCACGTTGCTCAACGAGCATCGACGGATCCTTCACGGCCGCGCCGTCAGCGCCATCGAGCACGTCTTTCGCGATCGGCTGGGGCCTCACCTGGATTCGCTCGCACGTCATGCGCTCGCGGCCGACCTGCCCGGGCGCGCCGTCGAGTACCTGCACGCGAGCGGCACGGCCTTGTTCGCGAAGGGAGCCGTGCGTGACTCTCTCGAACGCCTCGATCAGGCTCTCGAGATGGTGTCGCGTCTCGAACCCACCATCGAGACGACGCGACGCTCCATCGATCTGCGGCTCGACCTCCACTCCCCGTTGTTCGTCATCGGAGACCTGTC
>Ga0209266_1001537_pt1 | contig 15197 bp, 13 predicted proteins | sample GraSoiAngelo_132_FD_185889 | JGI IMG/M metagenome (GOLD analysis project Ga0209266, IMG submission 185889) | Grasslands soil microbial communities from the Angelo Coastal Reserve, California, USA - 14_0929_02_40cm (SPAdes) (version 2) | ecosystem: Environmental > Terrestrial > Soil > Grasslands ...
AAGCGATCGAGAAGAAGCTCATGACGTCGGTGCGCGACATCAGCCGCATCATCACCAAGGCGCGCACGCGGGACGAGGAGCAGACGCAGAAGTACAACGCGATGGTGAAGAACCTCCTCGACTCGGGCTACTGCGAGAGCTGTGTGGACGTCGTGCTCAAGTACGCTGCCAACAACCTCTGGAAGGACTGACCGGCGACGCCGGTCGGTCCTTCCCGCCGCCCGTGGACCGCACCCTCGAGTCCATCTTCCGGCCTTTCGAAGGCTCCAGCGCCGAGCGCAGCGACCGCTCGGCGGGGGATCGCGCTCGCCACCGCCTGAAGGTCCGCGAGTCGATCCGTGAGAACATCGCGGATATCATCGCCGAGGAGTCGATCATCGGGAAGGACCGTGAGAAGATCATCAAGGTCCCCATCCGCGGCATCCGCGAGTACAAGTTCGTCTACGGCGAGAACGCCCCGGGCGTCGGCCAGGGAGGCGGCGATTCGCAGACCGGCCAGGTGGTCGGCAAGGCGAAGCACACCGGCAAGGGCGAGGACAAGGCCGGCGACCAGCCCGGCACCGACTACTACGAGACCGACGTCACGCTCGAGGAACTCATCGACATCATGTTCGAGGACCTCGAGCTCCCCGACCTGGAGCGCAAGGCGCTCCGCCAGATCGAGGCCTACCGCCTCGCCAAGCGCAAGGGCTACCGTCAGGTCGGCATCCGCGTCCGCCTCGACAAGCGCCGCACCGTCCGCGCGCGCGTGAAGCGCAAGCTCGCGAGCCGCCGGGCCCACGCCGACGCCACCCTCGAGTCCCCGGCCGACGCGGGGCTCGCACCCTCCCGCGAGCGCTTCCCCTTCCACGACGACGACCTGATCTACCGCCACATGGTGACCGACGTGAAGCGGGAGTCGAACGCCGTCGTGGTGTGCATCATGGACACCTCCGGGTCCATGGACACCATGAAGAAGTACCTGGCGCGCAGTTTCTTCTTCCTGCTCTACCAGTTCATCTGCACCAAGTACCGCAACGTCGAGATCGTCTTCATCGCGCACCACACCGAGGCGAACGAGGTCACCGAGGAGGAATTCTTCCACAAGGGCGAGTCGGGCGGGACGTTCATCTCGTCGGGCTACCTGAAGACGCTCGAGATCGTCCAGGCGCGCTACCACCCGTCCCTGTGGAACGTCTACGCCTTCCATTGCTCGGACGGCGACAACTTCGATTCCGACAATCCGGCTGCATTGAGAACCGCCAAGGAGCTGGCCGAGGTCTGCAACCTCTTCGGCTACGGCGAGATCAAGCCGCTCGGCTCGCGCTACTACGAGAGCTCGATGCTCAACATCTTCCGCCGCCTCGACGCGGACAACTTCCAGACCGTCCTCATCGAACGCAAGGAGGACATCTGGCCCTCGTTCAAGGCCTTCCTCGCCAAGGACCGGGGCCGCGAGCAGGGCGCGTAGCGTGGCTGCCCACACGCTGAAGGACCTCGAGTACTGGGACGCCCGCATCCGCGACAAGGTGGCCGAGTTCGGCCTCGACTGCTTCCCCCAGGAGTTCGAGATCTGCGACCACACGCAGATGCTCGGCTACATGGCCTACTCGGGCATGCCGTCGCACTACCCGCACTGGTCCTACGGCAAGGCCTACGAGAAACTGAAGACCCTCTACGACTACGGCGTGTCGGGCATACCCTACGAGATGGTCATCAACTCGAACCCCGCCCTCGCCTACCTGATGCGCGACAACTCGCTCTGTCTCCACATCCTCACCATCGCGCACGTCTACGGGCACAACGACTTCTTCAAGCGCAACTTCACCTTCCGCACCACGCGCGCCGAGTTCACCATCGGCACCTTCAAGGCGCACGCCGACCGCGTGCGCCACTACGTCGACACGCCCTCGATCGGCCTCGAGAAGGTGGAGAGCTTCCTCGACGCGGCGCACTCGCTCTCCCTCCAGTGCCGCCGCAACCTGGCGGTCAAGAAACTCTCCCAGGAGGAGGAACGCGAGCGCCTGATCGCCGTCGCGACCCCGCGCGAGGACCCCTTCCAGCGCATCCACCGCCGCCGGCAGCCGACCGAGCCGGACTTGAAGCGCGTCCCGCCGACACCCGAGGAAGACCTCCTGCTCTTCATCCGCGACCACAACCCCTTCCTGCAGGAGTGGGAGAAGGACCTGCTCACCATCGTCCACGAGGAAGCGCAGTACTTCATCCCGCAGATCGAGACCAAGATCATGAACGAGGGCTGGGCGAGCTTCTGGCACAAGCAGATCCTCGACGCCCTCGAGCTGCCGCAGGAGCTGCATCTCGAGTTCCTCGTGCGCCACAACCAGGTGGTGCGGCCCATCCCCGGGCAGCTGAACCCGTACCACCTCGGGCTCAAGGTCTGGGAGGACATCGAGCGCCGCGGCGACAGGCCGACGCCCGAGGAGAAGGAGAACCTGCCGCCCGGGAAGACCGGGCGCGACCTCGTCTTCCAGACGCGCGAGGTCGACCGCGACGCCTCCTTCCTGCGCCGCTGGCTTCACGAGACGCTCATGCGCGACCTCGACCTCTTCCGCTACGAGGCCAAGGGCGACGACCTCGTGGTGAGCGAGGTCTCCGACCAGGAGGGCTGGCGGAGGGTGAAGGAGACGCTGGTCAAGAGCGTCGGCATGGGGTCGATCCCCGTGATCCGGGTCGAGGACGCGGACCACAACCACAACCGCACCCTCCTCCTCGCGCACCTGCACGACGGGCGCGACCTCCAGCTCGAGTACGCGGAGAAGACCCTCGCCTACGTCCACCGCCTGTGGGGGCGGGAGGTGGCCCTCGAGACCGTGGTCAACGGCAAGCGTACCGTGCTCACCTACGGGGAGCGCGGGTTCTCGGCCAAGGCAAGTAAATGATGCAAAGCCTCCGGGGGCCCCGTCCGGTGCTCGCCTGCTTCGCAGGCTCCGCTCCTCCGATGGTCCCCGGACCCCCCGTCGCCGCGCGCTGACGCGCGCGGCTCCCTTCGTGGCCGTTCGCGCCCTTCGGGCGCTCGGGTCGTGCCGGGCGCGGCGAAGCCGCGCCCGGCAATCCCGCCGAGGGTGCCACTGGCTGCTGCGGCCGGCTCGCGGCTATAATCGCCGCGGGATGCCCATCTACGAGTACCGCTGCACGGGCTGCAAGCGGAAGGTGACGGTCCTCACGCTGCGCATCAGCGAGGCGGTCGATCCGGTGTGCGAGCACTGCGGCAGCCGCGCGCTCACCCGCCTGATGTCGCGCTTCGCCCTCGGACGGTCGGAGGAGAGCCGGCTCGACTCGTTCGCCGACGACGCCTCGCTCGCCGGGCTCGACGAGAAGGACCCCAAGAGCGTGGCCCGCTGGATGCGCAAGATGGGGAAGGAGCTCGGCGAGGAGGCCGGCGACGACTTCGACGAGATGGTCGAGGAGCTGGAGGCCGGAGGCGAGCCGGACGACGGCGGCGACGACGCCACGGGTGAGGACGACCTCTAGGAGGCTGTTCGGCCTCCTGACGTTGGCCGTGGGCGCCAAACCGACGCCGCTCGCCCCGCTCCGCGACGAGCCGCGGGCGCCCTGGGCCGACGTGCTCGCCTCGATCGAGGACGGCGTGATCGTCCTCGACCGCACGGGCCGCATCACCGGTCTGAACCCGGCCGGCGAGCAGCTGACCGGCATGTCCGCGTCCCAGGCGGTCGGCACCGAGGTCGGGATGCTCTTCCGTACGAGCCCGTGGGTGGGCGAGATGGCGCGCGGCACGCTGGTCGAGGGCGCGGCGCGCCGCCGCGGCGAGGGGCTGCTCGCCGCGCGCGGGCACGAGGTGCCGGTGAGCGCAACCTGCGCCCCGGTGCTCGACACCGCGGGACGCGCCTCGGGCGCCGTCCTCGTGCTCCACGACCTGACCCTGCAGCACACGTTCGAGGCCACCACCCGGCGGGCCGACCGCCTCGCCTCCCTCGGCACGGTGGCGAGCGGCCTTGCACACGAGATCAAGAACCCGCTCGGCGGCATCAAAGGCGCGGCGCAGCTCCTGCGCGGCGCGGTCAGCGACCCCGAGCTGGTGCGCTGCACGGACATCATCATCCACGAGGTCGAGCGCCTCGACGGGCTCGTCGAGCAGCTGCGCGAGCTCTCGACGCCGCCCCGCCTGCGCCTCGAGGCGGTCAACATCCACCGCGTGCTGAACGACGTGGTCGCGCTCCAGCGCCAGTCGCCCGCCTGGGGGGCGGTCGCGCTGCGTACCGCCTTCGACCCGAGCCTGCCCCCGGTGCGGGGCGACCGCGCGCAGCTGACGCAGGTCTTCCTGAACCTGGTGAAGAACGCCCTCGAGGCGCTGGGCGGGACGGGCGCGCTCCACCTCTCGACCCGCCTCGAGGCGCGCTTCCACATCCGGCGCCGCTCCGGGCGCGGCCGCTTCCTCTCGGTGCTGATCGAGGACACGGGTCCGGGCGTCCCCGAGGAGCACCAGGCGCAGCTCTTCTCGCCCTTCTTCTCGACCAGGGCGAACGGCACGGGCCTGGGTCTCGCCGTCTGCCACCGCATCGTGAGCGAGCACGGGGGCACGATCGGCTACGAGCCGCCGCGCGGCGGCGGAGCCGGCTTCCGCGTCACGCTGCCCGTGAGCCAGGACACGGCGCGGTGAGCGCCGGCGACGCCAGCACGCCCGGCACCGGCTCGATCCTCGTCGCCGACGACGAGGAGTCGATCCGCTGGGTCCTGGAGCGCGCCTGCGCGCAGCACGGGCACAGCGTGGTGGCGGTGGCGAGCGGCACGGCCGCGCTCGACCAGCTGCGCCGCCGCCCCTTCGACGTCGCGCTCGTCGACATCAGGATGCCCGACCTCTCCGGCCTCGACGTGCTCAAGCAGGCGCGCGAGGCCCACATCGACACGCTCTTCATCATCGTGACGGCGCAGAACACGATGGCGAACGCCATCGAGGCGACCAAGCGCGGGGCGTACGACTACCTCACCAAGCCCTTCGACCTCGAGCAGGTGGCGGCGCTCATCGCCCGCGCCATGGAGCTACGCCGCCTGACGCGCGACCTGGAGCACCTGCGCGGCGAGCTCCAGCAGCGTCATGACCTGGTCATCGGCCGCACCCCCGCCATGCAGGAGGTCTACAAGGTGATCGGGCGCGTCGCTCCCACCGACGCGACAGCGCTCATCGAGGGCGAGACCGGCACGGGCAAGGAGCTGATCGCCAAGGCCATCCACTACCACTCCTCGCGCGGCGGCCCCTTCGTGGCGCTCAACTGCTCGGCCATCCCCAACGAGCTCCTCGAGAGCGAGCTCTTCGGCTACGAGCGCGGCGCCTTCACGGGCGCGGTCGAGCGGCGCATCGGCAAGTTCGAGGTCGCCGCGGGCGGCACGCTCTTCCTGGACGAGATCGCCGACATGCCGCTCGCGCTCCAGGCGAAGCTCCTGCGCGTGCTCCAGGAGCGCGAGTTCACGCGCGTCGGCGGCCGCGATGCGATCCGGGCCGACGTGCGCATCATCGCCGCCACCAACCAGGACCTCGACGCGGCGGTGCGCGCCGGGCGCTTCCGCGAAGACCTCTTCTTCCGTCTGAACGTCGTCCGCATCACGGTGCCGCCGTTGCGCGACCGACGGGCCGACATCCCCGAGCTGATCGAGTTCTTCCTCGACAAGGTGAACCGCGAGCTCGGGACGGCGCTGGTCGGGGTGAGCGCCGAGGCGCGGGACCTCCTCCTCCACCACAGCTGGCCGGGCAACGTGCGCGAGCTCGAGAACGCGCTGCTGCGCGCCGCCGTGCTGGCGCGCGGGCGGACGCTGGTGCCGGAGGACTTCGCGCTCGCCGGGCAGCCGCGGCAGGGGGCGGGCGACGTGCTCCCGCTCGAGGAGGCCGTGCGCCGGCGCCTGGCCGAGCTGCTTGCGGCGGACGCCACCGCCCTGCCGAGCGACCTGCACGCCATGCTGATCAGCGCCGTCGAGCGGCCCCTCATCGAGGTCGTGCTCGAGCGCGCGGGCGGCAACCAGGTGAAGGCGGCCGACATGCTCGGCATCAACCGCAACACCCTGCGCAAGAAGATCACCGAGCTCGGTATCGAGGTCCGCCGGGGCACCGCGTCGCGCTAAGAGGCAATGCGCCTCCCGCCCCTCTACGCGATCGTCGACCCGCTCGACACCGGCCGCGATCCGGCGGCGCTCGCGGCGGCGCTGCTCGCGGGCGGGGCGCGCCTGGTGCAGCTGCGCTGGAAGGGGGCGAGCGCGCGCGAGCTCCTCGCCGCGGCGCGGGCGATCCGCCCGCTCGCGCGCGCGGCCGGCGCCCTCTTCCTGGTGAACGACCGGCCCGACGTCGCGCGCGCCGCCGAAGCGGACGGCGTGCACCTCGGCCAGGACGACCTGCCGGTCCCGGCCGCGCGCCGCGTGCTCGGCCCCGGCCGCCTGATCGGCCTCTCGACCCACGACCTCGACCAGGCGCGTGCCGCCCAGGCCGCGGAGGCCGACTACATCGGCGTGGGCCCGGTCTACGCGACGGCCACCAAGCCCGGCGCCCTCCCGCCGCGCGGCCTCGCGCTGGTCTCCGCCGTGCGCGCCGCCGTCCGCTGCCCGCTGGTGGCGATCGGCGGCATCACGCCCGAGACGGCGGCGGCGGTGCGGGCCGCGGGCGCCGACGCCGTCGCCATGATCGGCGCGCTGGTGCGGGCGGGCGACCCCGCAGCCGCGGTGCGCGAGACGCTCGCCCGGCTCGGCTAGAAGAAGTCCGTACCCCCGTCGACCGGAATCGTCGCCCCGACCGTGTAGCCGGTGCGCGGCGAGCACAGGAGCACAGCCATCGCCGCGACCTCCTCGGGCTGGCCGATGCGCCCGAGGTCGTTGGCGGCGCCGAAGCTCGCGGCCCCCAAGCGATAGGCGGCCGCGACGTCGTCCGCGGGCAGCCCGGCCTCGGCCGCCATGGCGCGCAGGTGGGCCGCGACCGACGGCGTGAGCACCCAGCCGGGGCAGACGCAGTTGACGATGATCCCTTCGCCCGCGAGGCTCCGCGCCAGGTTCTTCGTCACGCTGACGAGCGCCGCCTTGGCCGCGGTGTAGCCGATCAGGCGCGGGCTCTGCTGGCGCGTCGAGGTGGCCGCGAGCGTGACGATGCGGGCGAAGCTCGCCCTGCGCAGCAGCGGCAGCGCGGCGCGCACGCAGCGCACCGTGCCGAGGACACCCTCGTCGAAGGCGTGAAGCCAGTCCCGGTCAGAGAGCTCTTCGAGCGTGCCCGCGGTCGTCGGGCCGGCCGCGCACACAAGCGCATGCAGCGCGCCCCAGCGATGCTCCACCGCCTGGAACGCGGCGTCCACCTGGCCGGCCTGGAGCAGATCCGCCCGCAGCGCGAGCACGTCGCGCGCACCCTTCACCCGGAGCGCCGCCTCGGCGTCACGCAGGTCTGCCTCGGTGCGCGCCAGGATGGCGACCCGGCAGCCCTCCGCGGCGAGCAGCTCCGCCGTCGCGCGGCCCATGCCCCGGGAGCCGCCCGCCACGACAGCAGCCGCATCGCCCAGGCCGAGATCCATGCGGACCGAGCCTAGCCGCGGTCCGGGTCGCTCTGCAACGTTGCCTGCGTGCCGCGTCCTGGGCTAGAGCCTCGGCATGGCCGACACGATCCTCTTCCGGCTGGAGGGCGGCCTCGCCTGGATCACGCTCAACCGCCCGGAGGCGCGCAACGCGATCAACGACGAGACGCGCCGGGCGCTCCTCGACGCCCTCGCGCGGGTCGCGGGCGACCCGGCGATCCGCGCCGCCGTGCTGACCGGCGCCGGCGAAGGTTTCTGTCCCGGGGCCGACCTGTGGGGCGGGCGCCGGGAGGCCGCACCGCCGGCGCACGCGACCCGGGCGCTCATGAAGCAGAACTCGCAACGGCTCATCCGTACCGTGCTCGAGCTGGAGAAGCCGATCGTCGCCGCCGTCAACGGCGTCGCGGCCGGGATGGGCGCACACCTCGCCCTCGCCTGCGACCTCGTCATCATGGCGGCCGAGGCGCGCCTCATCGAGGTCTTCGCCCGCCGCGGCCTCGCCATCGACTCGGGGGGCGCGTTCCTCCTCTCGCGCCTGGTGGGCCTCCTGAAGGCGAAGGAGCTCGTCCTGCTCGCCGACGACCTCCCCGCCGACGAGGCGCTCCGCATCGGGCTCTGCAACAGGGTCGTGGCGCGCGCGGGACTCGAGGCGGCGGCGCGCGAGTGGGGCGAGCGGCTCGCACGCGGCCCGACGCTCGCGCTCGGCATGTCGAAGCGCCTTCTCCAGCGCGCCTACGAGAGCGGGCTCGAGACCTGCCTCGAGGAGGAGGCGCTCGCGCAGACGCTGGTCGCGCAGAGCGAGGACACGCAGGAGGGCGTGCGGGCCTTCGCCGAGCGGCGGCGGCCCGAGTTCAAGGGACGCTAGGGTGGCCTACACGCTCCTCGGCGGCGTCCGCGTGCTCGAGCTGGCGCTCCTGGCGCCCGACCTCCTCGGCATGCACCTCGCCGACCTCGGCGCCGAGGTGGTGAAGATCGAGCAGCCGCCGGGCGGCGACTACCTGCGCGAGATCGGGGCCCGGAAGCTCGCCGGGCTGAACCTGATGCATCTGCGCTGGAACCGGGGCAAGAAGAGCCTGACGCTCGATCTGAAGCGCGCCGAGGGCCAGCGTCTTCTCCACCGCCTGGTGGCGACCGCCGACGTCTTCATCGACGGCCTCCGCCAGGGTGCTGCGGCCCGCTGCGCCGCGGACTACGCGACCCTCCGTGCCGTGAACCCGCGGCTCGTGTACTGCACGCTCTCCGGCGCGGGCGCCTCCGGGCCCTACGCGGCGCTCGCCACGCATGGCGTCGCCTACGACGCCTTCGCGGGCCTGGCGCCGCCCGTGACGCACGCCGACGGCTCGCCGCGCATCCCCTCGTACACCGCCGTCGGCATGCTCGCCGCACCGCTCTACGCGGCGCTCGCGGTCTGCGCGGCGCTCGTCCAGGCGCGCGCGACCGGCACGGGACGGCTGCTCGAGGTCGCCGAGCTCGACGTGAGCGCTACCTGGCAGGCCGAGCACCTCGACGCGGCCTCGAACGGCGTCGCGTCGGCGATCCCCGACATGATCCCCGCCGTCCGCTATCAGTACTACGGGACCGCGGACCAGCGGGTCGTCCTCCTCCAGGCCTCGGAGCGGAAGTTCTGGCGGAACTTCTGCGCCGCCGTGGGCCGGCCGGACCTGTTCGAGGCGAAGCCCGGCGAGCCCGCCGGCGACCACGCGCGCGGCGACGAGGCGCTGCGCGCCGAGCTGGCGGCGATCTTCCGCACCCGGACGCGCGCCGAATGGGTCGAGCTCTTCATCGCGCACGACGTCCCGGGCGGGCCCGTCTACACCGCCGACGAGCTGGTCGACGACCCGCACTTCCGCGCGCGCGAGCTCCTCTTCGAGCAGGATCACCCCGTCGCGGGCCACGTCCGGCTCTTCGGCACGCCGGTCAAGGTCGACGGGGAGCGCTTCGCGGCGACGCCGGCCCCTGCTCCCGGCGCGCACACCGCGGAGGTCCTGGGCGGGACGCTCGGCCTGTCCGCAGCCGAGATCGAGCGGCTCCGCGCGGAGGGAGTCGTGTGATGGACCTCGCGGGACGCATCGCGCTCGTTACGGGCGCGAGCAGGGGCATCGGCCGCGCGATCGCGCTCGAGCTGGCAGAGGCCGGCGCCGACCTGGTGATCAACGCGCGCGGCAGCGCGGCGCTCGACGCGGTGGCCGCCGAGATCCGCGCGCGCGGGCGGGACGTCGAGGCGGTCCCCGCCGACGTGGCGACGGAGGCCGGCGCCCCGCTGGTCGTCGAGCGCACCATCGCGCGCTTCGGCCGGGTCGACGTGCTCGTCAACAACGCCGGCAAGGGCTCGCCCAAGCGCCTCCTCGACTTGACCGAGGAGGACTGGCACGCGAGCTTCGAGCTGAACTTCATGTCCGCCGTCCGGCTCTCGCTCGCCTGCGTGCCGCTCATGCGCGCGCGCGGCGGCGGGCGCATCGTCAACATCTCCTCGCGCGTCGGCCGCCAGCCCGACCCCTACTTCGCGCCCTACGCCGCCGCCAAGGCGGCGCTCATCAACTTCACCAAGAGCCTCGCCAACGCGTTCTCCAAGGACGGCGTTCTCGCGAACTGCGTCGTCCCCGGCCTGGTGCGCACCGAGGCGGTCCTGGAGGCGGCGCGGAAGAGCGCCGAGGCGACCGGGAAGACGGTCGAGGAGGTGCTCGCGGAGACCCTGCGCGCCCGGCCGATCCCCGCCGGCCGCATGGGCGAGCCGGCCGACGTCGCCGGGCTCGTCGTCTTCCTCGCCTCGCCGCGCGCGAGCTGGATCACCGGAGCCACGTTCACCGTCGACGGCGGCATCGTCCCCACCGTACCGTAGCGCGATGGATTTCGCCTTCACCGACGAGGAGGAGCGCTTCCGGGCCGAGCTGCGCGCGTTCCTGGCCGAGGAGCTTCCCGACTGGTGGCGCGGCATGTTCGTGGACGACCCGCGCGCGATCCCGTTCACGCGCGCCTTCTGCCGCAAGCTCGCGGCGCGCGGCTGGCTCGCCCTGAGCTGGCCGCGCGAGTGGGGCGGCCAGGAGGCGAGCGTCTGGCAGCAGGCGATTCTCCGCGAGGAGATGTGGGCGCACGACGAGCCGCGCGGCCCGCAGTACATGAACCTCAACTACATCGGGCCGTGCATCATGCGCTTCGGCAGCGAGGCGCAGAAGCGCCGCTTCCTGCCGCCGATGACGGCGGGCGACGTGCTCTGGACGCAGGGCTTCTCCGAGCCCGGAGCCGGCTCGGACCTGGCCGCGGTCGCGACCCGCGCCGAGGCGCGCGGGGATCATCTGGTCGTGAACGGGCACAAGATCTGGAGCAGCTACGCGGACGCGCCGGCGGACTGGTGCTTCCTGCTCGCACGCACGAGCGCGTCGGCGCGCCGGCACGAGGGCCTCTCGATCCTGCTCGTCGACATGCGCACGCCCGGCATCACCGTGCGGCCGATCGACAGCATGGCGGGGCCGCACGAGCTGAACGAGATGTTCTTCGACGAGGTCCGGGTGCCGCGCGACTGCCTCCTCGGGGCCCAGGGTCAGGGCTGGGAGATCGTGACCACCGGCCTCACGTTCGAGCGCGTCGGCGTCGCGCGCTATGCGCGCGCCGGGCGGGTGATCGCGCTGCTGGTCGAGCACGTGAAGGCCGCCGGCCTGGCGGGCGACCCCGACGTGCGGCGGAAGCTCGCCGAGCTGCGGGTTTGCCACGAGGCGGCGCGGCTCCTCAACTACCGCGTCATCTCGCTCCAGGTGCGGGGGCAGGTGCCGAGCGTCGAGGCCGCGATCGCGCGCGTGCACAACACCCAGCTCGAGCAGCGGGTGGGCCACGTCGGCCTCGAGATCCTCGGCCTCGGCGGACAGCTCACGGCCGACGCGCCCGGAGCGCCGCTCCGCGGCCTCCTCCACCGCCAGTGGGCGCGGAACGTGCCGAGCACGATCGCCGCCGGCACGCTCGAGGTCCAGAAGAACATCATCGCGCGCCGCGGCCTCGGCCTCCCGCGCGCCAGCTGAGCGACGATGGACCTGACGCTCACCGCCGAGCAGACGATGCTGGTCGACGCCGCGAGGCGCTTCCTCGCTCGCGCCTGGTCGCTCGCCGATACGCGCGCCGCCGAGCGCGATCCGCGCGGCTTTCGGCCCGACGCGTGGCGCGAGATGGCCGGGCTCGGCTGGCACGGGATGGAGCTGCCCGCGGCCTACGGCGGGGGCGGCCTCGGGTTCGTCGAGACGATGCTCGTGCTCGAGGAGATGGGCCGGGTCCTCCTACCCTCCCCCATGCTCTCGACCGTCGTCATGTGCGCGCCGCTCATTCTCGCCCTGGGCAGCGAGGCGCAGCGGCGCTGGCTCGCCCGCATCGCCGCCGGCGAGATGGTGGCGACGCTGGCGGTCGCCGAGCCCGGGTGGCGCGACCCGTGGGGGACGCCGGCGCTCCCCGCCGACGGTGGAGGTCGGCTCACGGGCCGCAAGCTCTTCGTGCCCTTCGCACCCGACGCCGACCTGCTCCTCGTCGCCGCCGCGGGCCCGTCGCTGGTCGCGCTCGCGCGGGGCGCAGCGGGCGTCACGGTCACGCGGCTCGCGACGCTCGGCGGCGATCCGGTCTACGAGGTCGTCCTCGACCGCGCGCCTGGCGAGCCGCTCGGCGCCGCCGGCGCGGCCGGGCCGGCGCTCGCGCGCGCGCTCGACCGCGGCGCCGTCGCCACCCTCGCCTACATGGCCGGCGCGGCCGAGCGGGCCCTCGCCATGACGGTGGACCACGCCGGGACCCGCCACCAGTTCGGCCAGCCGATCGGCAGCTTCCAGGCCGTCGCGCACCGCTGTGTCGACATGCGGACCGACCTCGACGCGCTCCGCCATCTCGTCTACCAGGCGGCCTGGAGCCTGGAGGCGGGGCGCGAGGGGCCGCTCGCGGTGAGCGCGGCCGTCGCGTACGGGAGCGAGGCGCTCCGGCGCCTCTTCATGCACGCGCACCAGGTGCACGGCGCGATCGGCTTCTCGACCGAGCACGACCTCCACCTCTTCACGCGGCGGGCGAAGGCCGCCGAGCTCCAGTGGGGATCGCCGGCCCGGCACCACGAGCGCGTGGCGCAGGCGATGGGCCTCTGATGTCCTTCACCGCGACGCTCCGTGGGCACGCGGCCGCGCATGCGGAGAAGACCGCGCTGGTCGACGACCGCGTGCGGCTCACGTACGCCGAGCTCGGCCGGCTCGCCGAGCGGGTCGCCGCGGGACTCGCCGCACGCGGCGTCCGCCCGGGCGAGGTCGTTTCGTCCGTGCTCCCGAACCGGGCCGAGGCGGCGGTGCTCTTCCACGCGGCGCACCGTCTCGGCGCAGTCCTGAACCCCATCGTCCCGATCTATGGCGCGCGCGAGATCCGCTTCATCCTGCGCCAGGCCGAGAGCGCCGCCGTCGTGGTCCCGGGCCGGTTCCGCGGCGTCGACTTCCCCGCCCTCGTCGCGCGCGTGCGGCCGGACGTGCCCTCGCTGCGGGACGTCCTCGTCGTCGACGAGCTCGAGGCGCTGCCGCAGGCGGACAGACCCGGCGGCGAGGGGCCCGACCCGAACCGGGTGGCGGTCATCCTCTACACCTCGGGCACCACGGCGGAGCCGAAGGGCGTCCTCCACAGCGCGACCACGCTCGCCGCCGAGTGCCACGCCACGATCGGCCACCACCGGCTCGGCGCCGACGACGTCCTCGTCATGCCGTCGCCCGTCAGCCACATCTCGGGCCTCCTCTACGGCATCCTCCTCCCCGCCGTCCTCGGGGCGACGAGCGTCCTCATGGAGGTATGGGACCCCGAGCGCTTCTGCGCGCTCGTCGAGCGCGAACGGGGCACCTTCTCGGCCGGCGCCACGCCGTTCCTCCAAGGCGTCGTCGACCTGCCGCACCTGGACCGCTTCGACCTCCGCTCGCTGCGGCTCTTTCCGTGCGGCGGGGCCGACGTGCCGCCCGCCCTGATCCGGGGCGCGATCCGCCGCCTCGGGGTGCGCTCGGGCCGGGGCTACGGCTCGACCGAGTTTCCGAGCATCACCAGCTCGGCAGGCCCCGACGTCCCGGAGGCGAAGCGCGCCGAGACGGACGGCGCCGTGATCCCGCCGGGCGAGATCGAGCTGCGTGACGCCGGCGGGCGCGCCGTGGCCACCGGCCGCGAGGGCGAGATCTGGGCGCGCGGCCCCGAGCTGTTCCTCGGCTACCGCGACGCGCGGCTCGACGCGGAGGCGTTCGACGAGCGGCGCTTCTTCCGCACCGGCGACCTGGGCGTCCTCGACGCCGACGGCTACCTCACCGTCACCGGCCGGGTAAAGGACATCATCGTCCGCGGCGGCGAGAAGTTCAGCGCCAAGGAGGTCGAGGACCTCCTCTTCGAGCACCCGAAGGTGCGGAGCGTGGCCCTCGTGCCGATGCCGGACGCCCGCCTCGGGGAGCGCGCGTGCGCCTTCGTGGTCCCGGCCGACGAACGGGATCCGCCGACACTTCCCGAGCTGGTGCGCTTCCTCGAGGGACTGGAGCTGTCGCGGCGGAAGCTCCCCGAGCGGCTCGAGCTGGTCGACGCGCTGCCGGCGACGGCGAGCGGCAAGGTCCAGAAGCACGTGCTGCGCGAGCGGATCGCGGCGCGCCTGCGGAGGGAGGGGCGGTCCTGAGCTACTTCTCCTCCTCCAGGGTCGCCACGTCGGCGAGATCCTTCGGACGGCCAGCCGTACGCTTCTTCGCCAGCAGGTCGGCACGGCCGATGCAGGCCACGGAGAGGCCTTCGATCCGGAGGGGCATCCACCGTTCCCAAGCCGCGTCGAACGCGACCCCCGAGATCGACGTCACAGGTCGAGATCGCCGGTCGCGCGGGGGAGCCCGTGTGCGGCCAGCGCGTGGGCGCCGACGATGAGGAACTCAGCGCCGGCTGCGCACAGTGCGGACAACATCTCGACGAAGTCGCGGTTCAACCCAGTGCCCCTCCATGAAGGTCCAGGCCTGCGCCGTGAGCTGCCACACCATGGCGACACGCTCACTCGGGCTCAACCGGCCGACTCCGCTGTCCGCGCCTTCGTCCTGGAGCCTGAGCTTGCGCACGGGGTAGGTCGAGCGGTCCGGCGACGTCACGACGGCAGTCTAGCAGCCGGCTCGCCGAGTTGAAACGCAATGGAGGACTCGCTCGCTGCCGCGCCGGTGGCCAGGACTCACCCCGTGAAGGTCGGCGTCGCGCTCTTCCGCCTCCGCCCCGAGCGCGCGGCGGCCGTCGCCCGCCACGCCGAGGGGCTCGGCTTCGAGTCGGTGTGGGTCCCGGAGCACCTGGTCCTCCCGACCCGCATCACAAGCCGCTACCCTTACGCGCCCGACGGCATCCCGCCGTTCTCGCCCGACACCCCGCATCTCGACCCGCTCGTCCTGCTCACGCACGTGGCAGCCGCGACCGTGCGCATCCGGCTCGGGACGAGCGTCTACCTCCTCCCGCTGCGCCACCCCTTGGTCACCGCGCGCCTCGCCCTGAGCCTCGACGTGCTCTCGGGCGGGCGGCTCACGCTCGGGGTCGGCGTGGGGTGGCTCGCCGAGGAGTTTCAGGCCGTCGGCATCGACTTCCAGACCCGTGCTGCACGAACGCGCGAGTGCGTCCGGGCGCTGCGCACGCTCTGGACCGAGACCGAGCCGGAGTTCCATGGGCGCTTCTTTTCCTTCGGCCCGGTCAGGTTCGAGCCGAAGCCGGTGCAGAAGC
>Ga0209266_1001539_pt1 | contig 15189 bp, 15 predicted proteins | sample GraSoiAngelo_132_FD_185889 | JGI IMG/M metagenome (GOLD analysis project Ga0209266, IMG submission 185889) | Grasslands soil microbial communities from the Angelo Coastal Reserve, California, USA - 14_0929_02_40cm (SPAdes) (version 2) | ecosystem: Environmental > Terrestrial > Soil > Grasslands ...
TGGTTCATCGAGCACGGCTACGTCGGTGCGCTGCTGGGCGGGAACGCGGTGGCAGTGCACGACCTGGAGGCGGCGATCTTTGGTACGACGTTGGGCATGTCGAGCTCGGTAGAAGGCGTCGAAGGCGGCCACGCGCTGCACATGCGGGCGATCAACGCGGTGCGCCGCGCCGGGTCGATCGACGCCGCGGTGCGGAACGGGCTCGTGAAGGGCGGCATCATGCATGCGCTGGTGGGGCGGGGGATCCGCTACGTGCTCGCCGGCTCGATCCGCGACGACGGCCCGCTGCCCGAGGTGCTCACCGATACGCTCGCCGCGCAGGACGCGATGCGGGCGATCACCGCCGAGGCGACGTTCGCCGTGTTCGTGGCGACGGCGCTGCATGCGATCGCCGTCGGCAACATGCTGCCCGCCTTCGTCGACGCGGCCACGCCCGATGGCGTGCGCCCGCTCACCACCGTGTGCGTGGACCAAACGGAGTTCGTGGTCAACAAGCTGCGGGACCGTGGCACGCATCAGGCGTACGGCGTAGTCACCAACGCCCAGGATTTCATGCACGTGCTGCGCTTTTACGTGGAGCGATGGGAACAGGCCCGGACCCCCGCCACCCTGACGCGCTGACGCCGGACGGGGGCGGGCCCGGCTGGGCCAAGTTGGCGGCGGCGGTCGCGGCCGAGGTGCCGCCCGCCGAGATCGAGACCATTTACCTCTTCCGTCCCATCAAGCGGGAAGGCCGGGAGTGGGGCACGGCGGTGGTCACGCGCCGTAACCCCGGCGGCCGGGTGCGGGTCTACACGGCGAAGTACATGCTCGTCGTGCGCGGGAAGGAGCGGGGCCAGACGCGCCTCGCCGTGGAGGAGGTGGCGCTCACGCCCGCGGAAGTCGTGGAGCACGTGATGCAGGCCACCGCCGACCGCACCGGAGACACGGATCCGCCGGTAGCGGTCGGCCCCGGGGTGTGGTATCAGTAGTCCAACCTTTAGCGCGGACGAGGTGGCGGGTTGATCGACGCAAAAATGTTCGTGCCGACGAAAGCCTTTCTCACCAAGGGCGTCGGCCGACATAAAGAGAAGCTCACGAGCTTCGAGATGGCGCTGCGGGACGCCCACCTGGCGACGTACAATCTGGTGCGCGTGAGCTCCATTTTCCCGCCGCAATGCGAGCTGCTGGACCGTGAGGAGGGGATGAGCATGCTGCGGCCCGGCCAGGTGCTGTTCACGGTCGTGGCTGAATCGTCGACCAACGAGCCGAGCCGCCTCGTGGCGGCCTCGATCGGGCTCGCGATGCCCGCCGACCCGACGCACCACGGCTACATCTCCGAGCATCACAGCTACGGTCAGAACGAGCTCGTCGCCGGCGAATACGCCGAAGACCTGGCGGCCTCGATGCTGGGCACGGTGCTGGGCGTGCCGTTTGATCCCGAGAAGGCCTGGGACGAACGGCGCGAGCAGTGGCTGCTGTCGGGCGAAATCGTCCGCACGCTGAACGTCACGTCCACCGCCGAGTGCGGCGAGGACGGCCGCTGGACGACCGTCGTGGCGGCGGTGGCGTTCTGTGGATAAGGCGTTCCACAAGCTGCCCTGGGGCGCGCCGGTCAACTTCCTGGGCCTCCCCGAGGCGGACACCCAGCTCGCCGCCTCCCCCGTCGTAATCCTGCCCGTGCCGTACGAGGCGACCGTCTCCTACATGGGTGGGACGCGCTTCGGGCCGCGGCGCATCCTCGAGGCGTCCCGCTACGTCGAGCTGTACGACCACGAGCTCGACGCCGAGCCCCACACGATCGGCGTGCACACGCTCCCTGAGCTGCTGCTCTCGGGCGGCGGGCCGGAGCCGGCGCTGGCGGAGCTGCGCGCGGCCTACGACGCCCTGCTCGACGACGGCAAGTTCGTGATCATGCTGGGCGGAGAGCACTCCATCTCCGCGCCGCCCATCGAAGCGCACGCGCGCCGGCTCGGCAAGAAGCCGTTGTCCGTCCTGCAGCTCGACGCCCACGGCGATCTGCGCGCCGAATATGAGGGGACGCCGTATTCCCACGCCTGCGTGATGTACCGGGTGCACCGCAAGGTGAAGCTGGTCCCGGTGGGGATTCGCGCGATTACCGGGGAGGAGCGCCAGCTGATGCGAACGGCGAAAATCCCCACGATCTTCGCCCACGAGCTGGACGCCGAAGAGCGTTGGATCGAACGGACGCTGCAGGCGCTGGGCCCGGACGTCTACATCACGATCGACGTCGACTACTTCGATCCCTCGCTCGTGCCCGCGACGGGCACACCCGAGCCGGGGGGCGGGACGTGGTATTCCACCCTGCACCTGTTGGAGCGGGTGTTCGCCGAGCGCAACGTCGTCGGCGCGGACGTGGTCGAGCTGGCGCCGATCCCCAACCTCGTGGCTCCGGATTTCCTCACGGCCAAACTGGTCTACAAGCTCGTCGCGTATTATCAGCGTGCTCACGCTGCCAAGCGCCCTCCCAAGCGACGCCGCTGACGGCGTCTCCCTCACCGTCGCGTTCGCGGCGGGGGTGCTGAGCTTCCTGTCGCCGTGCGTGCTGCCGCTGATCCCCAGCTACGTCGGCTACCTGACGGGGCTGTCGGCGGAGCAGGTGGTGGAGCGGCGGGGGCTAGCGCTGCGCCACGCGCTGTGGTTTGTGGCCGGCTTCGCGGCCGTCTTCGTCGCCCTCGGCGCCACGGCGTCGGCGGTGGGCATCTTGTTTCGCGACTCCCGGGTGTGGCTGAGCCGCGCGGGCGGCGTGCTCGTCATCGTCCTCGGGCTGTCGCTGCTCGGCGTCGTGCGGTTGCCGTTCTTGATGCGCGAGCGCCGGGTCGCGCTGGCCCGGAAGCCCGTGGGGTACCTGGGCTCGGCCGTCGTCGGCATCACGTTCGGGGCCGCCTGGACGCCGTGCATCGGGCCGATCCTCGGCGCGATTCTCACACTGGCCGCCGCGCAGGCGAGCCTGGGGCAGGGGACGGCGCTGCTCGCCGTTTACGCGCTGGGGCTCGCGGTGCCGTTCCTGCTCACGGCGTTGGTCCTCGAGCGTTTCCTCGAGTGGTTCCAGAAGTTCCGGCCCTACCTCGGATGGGTGGACCGCATCACGGGGGCCGTGCTTGTGCTTCTGGGGATCCTGCTGGTGACGGACCGGTTCACGCTGCTGGCGAGTTTCCTGCAAGGGCTTACGCCGGAGTTCTTGAAGAGCCGGCTGTAGGGGGGAACGAGAAGGGGAAGACGGGAACTTTTCGCGGACACCTGTGTCCCCATCCTGAAGAATGGCCGAGCCCACGCTTTCAGCGTGGGAAACCAAGGGGGATAGAACTATGACGCTCCACAACGCGATGCGCGGCACCATCGCGCTGCTCGCGACCTTCCTTCTCGCCTGTGCCAAGGGCGAACAATCAAACGCCGCGGCCGATTCCACGGCGCGCAACCTGACGCTCGCGCCGAGCGAGACGAGCGTGGCGCGGCACGACGTGCCCGCTCCGGAACCGGCGCCGGTCGAGACGAAAAAGGCGCCGGCCCCCGTGACGCGGCCGCCCGCCGCCCGGCCCAAGCCGGCGACGCCGCCTGCGCCGACGATCTACACGGCCGCTGCCGGAACGCACCTCGACATGGCGGTGACGGACACGATCAGCTCGCGGACGAACCACGCGGGAGACGCGTTCTCCGCCAAGGTTGTCGACGACGTCAAGGACGCCCGGGGACACGTCGTGATCCCCGCGGGCGCCGTGATCAGCGGGACGGTGACGGCGGTCAAGCCCGCGCCCAACCCCAACGAGCCGGGGACGCTCACGCTCTCGGTGTCGAGCGCCACGATCCGCGGTACCAAGTATGACCTCGACGCCCACATCGACTCGCTGGAGACGGTGCGGCACGGCCGCGGCGTGACGACCGGTGACGCGGCGAAGGTCGGGGCGGGCGCGGCGGCGGGGGCGATCCTCGGCCGCGTCGTCGGCGGCAACAAGCGCGGGACGATCATCGGCGGCATCGTGGGGGCGGCCGCCGGCGCGGGCATCGCCGCGACGTCGAAGGACGCGGACATCGTGCTCCCCGCCGGGGCCCACGTGATCGTGACGCTGAACAAGGCGCTGGAGGTGAAGGCCTCCTAGCCTCCTAGAACACCCAGCCGACGAGCACCCGGCCGGCCAAGCCGGCGCTGGGCGCGTACAGCCGACTCCCGCCTTCGCCGAGCGAGCCGTACACGCCCAGCCCCACGTCCACCACCATCCCGCGGTTGCGGGCGGGAAGCACGCGGCTGCCGGCCAGCAGGTTCCACTGGCCCCAGCCGACACCGGTTCCGTGGCCGCCGAAGCGGTACCCCACGCCGACGCTCAGGTACTCATAGGCGGTTACGGTGATGGGCGCCCGGTCTTGTTGCCAGAAGAGCTCCATCATCGCTCCGGCCCCCTTGTCACCGAACTGGACGCCGGCCGCGTACGGCCCGTCGCCCGCGAAGGCGAGCGCCGTGGCCGACCAACCGCCGGCGGTGAGGTCGGTCGTGCCGGCGAGGAGCCCGAAGCGCACCCCCTGGGCGGGCGCGGATGTGGATGCGAGAACGGCAACGACGATCACCGCGGAGAGACTCGAACCAGTGTGAGCCATGTGACCTCCACTGCTCAGTGCGGCCACATCCATCCGAGGATGGCGGCCGTTACCAGGGCGTAAATCACCGAATCCACCGTGGCCTTGATCGTCGCGAGCCAGGCGCGGCCGTACCAGATCGACATCTGCCACAACGCCAGCGCGTAGCCGACGAACGCGGTGACGCCCGCGAAGCAGAGCACTTGGCGGAAGTCCGCACCGGGGGGCAGGGCCCGCCCCGCGATGTACGCGGCGAAGAGTCCCACGACCACCGAGTAGAGAAACCAGCCCGCGAGCCGCTTGCCCATGGGCTGCGGGCCGCTGGGGAACACCGTCATCACCACCACCGGCCCCTTCTTCATCTTCTCGCCGAACTGCGGTGAGCGCATCTCTTCCCGGCTCGACGGGCGCGGGATGAAGTAATCGCCCGGCGGGATGTTGAGCGCCCGCAGCGCGTCCATCGCCCTGTCTTCGTTGGCGAGCTTGGGGTAGTCGCTCTTGTGCCACGGCGACATCATGTGGATCATGGAGCTGACGACGAAGACCGCGACCGACGACAGCAAGATCGGCAGCCACAGCGCACCCAACCCGGTCATGATGCCCCCTCTCAGTTGGCTTTGAGGACGTCTTCGATGAACGCCAGCGTCTTGGTCTCGACCCACTGCGGTGAAACGGCATCCACCCCGATCGTCCCGATGCGGTCCCCGCTCGCGGTCACGACTCTCCCCTTGGTGGGAGAAGGCTTGACGCTGCGCTGCACCAGGATGCCGCGCCGCGGCTCGTACTTGAAGATCAGGGCCGAGGCGAGGGCGGTCTCAGGAGTGCTGACGGCCCGCGCCCGGGGGGTGAATGACAGGGCCACGCTCGGGTACGCGTCTTCCTTGTCGGTGTGGTCGCGGGTCGACGCGTCGTGGCCGGCGTTCTTGAGCTCGGTCATGAACGCCTCGAGCACCGGCCGCACGACGTTGCGAAGCGAGTCGGCGCACGCTTTGCGCTTCCGCTCCGCCGCGCCATGCCCGGCCGGGGGGTCCGGCTGTTCCTGCGCCTTGAACTCGGCGTAGGCCGCCAGGGCGGTGCGCAGCTTCTTGACGGTCGCCTCGGTCACCAGCCGGCCGCGCCGCCCCCACGCCGCGGGTCCGGCACACCCACCCACCGGCCCCCCACCCGCTGGATCGCGGCGATGTCGCCCGAGTAGCCGCCGCGCATCCGTACCTCGTGGCCCATCGCTTTGAGCGAATCCACGACCGCGGGGAGCAGGCCGTTGCGCTCGTATCCGATGATGTCGGGGAGCGCCTGATGATGGATGCGCGGCGCGCCCACGGCGTCCGCCAGCGTCATCTTGAAGTCCACCACGTTCACGATGACCTGGAACACGCTGGTGATGATCGTCGGCCCGCCGGGCGTGCCCACCACCATGAACAGCTTGCCGTCGCGATCCAGCACGATGGACGGCGTCATCGCCGAGAGCATCCGCTTCTTCGGCGCGATCGCGTTGGCTTCGCCTTGCACCAGGCCGTACATGTTGGGCTGCCCCGGGGCGGCGGCGAAGTCGTCCATCTCGTTGTTCAGGAGAAACCCCGCGCCCTGCACGGTGACCGCGCTTCCGAAGCCACCGTTCAGCGTGGTCGTGACCGACGCCGCGTTGCCGTCGGCGTCGACGACCGAGTAGTGCGTCGTTTCCTGGCGCTCGTCGCCACCCGCGGCGAACGGCGGGGTGGGCGTGGCTTTGCGCGGATCGATCTCGGCGCGCAACTGCGCCGCATAGCTCTTCGAGAGCAGGCGGTCGAGCGGCATCGAGACGAAATCGGGATCGCCGAGCCAGTGGTTGCGGTCCATGAACGCGCGCCGCATCGCCTCGGTCTCGAGGTGCACGTAGCCCGCGCTGCCGAACGGCGGCAGCGTGTCGTAGCCCTCGAGAATGTTCAGGATTTCGCCCATCGTGACGCCGCCCGAGCTGGCGGGTGGCATCGAGTAGATGGTGTAGCCGCGGTACGTCACCTGAATCGGCGTGCGCCACTTGGCGCGGTAGCCGGCGAGGTCGCTCTTCGTGATCAGGCCGTGGCCGCGCCGCATCTCGGCGACGATCGAGTCGGCGATCTGCCCGCGGTAGAAGACGTCCGGCCCCGAGTCGGCGATGAGCTGCAGCGTGTGCGCGAGATCGGGCTGGCGGAACATCGCCCCCGCCGGCGGCGCGTGGCCCTCGACGAGGAACTGCCGCGCCGAGGCGAGGAAGAGACGCAGCCGGTCCGCCTCCGCCTCCAGGTCGCGACTGCGCACCCCGTCCAGCATATGCCCCTCAGCGAGACGGATCGCGGGCGCGACGAGCGTCGCCCACGGCCGGCGGCCGTACTTCTTCCACGCCTCGTACATCCCCGCCACGCTCCCTGGTACGCCGGAAGCGAGGTGACCGGTCAGGCTGCGCTCGCTCACGTGGCCGGCCGAGTCCAGGTACATGTCGCGGGAGGCGCCGGCCGGCGCCGTCTCGCGGTAGTCGAGGGCGCGCACGCGGCCCGTCGTGTCGCGATACACGATGAACCCGCCGCCCCCGATGTTGCCGGCTTCGGGCAGCACGACCTCGAGCGCGAAGCCCACCGCCACCGCGGCGTCCACGGCATTGCCGCCCTGTTTCACGATCTCGATGCCGACCTCGCTCGCCAGCGGATGGCCGGAGACGACCATCGCGCGCGCGCCCGTCGTCGCCTTCGCCCGGCCCGCGAGCCCCCATTCGGCCGGAACGATCGGCGCTGCGCCGACGACGGCATCGGCGGCGAGCGCGCCAGCGCCGCCGGTGCGGGACGCGGGACGGGGCGTGGAGACGGTGGTCCCGCCGCCACAGGCGGCGGCGACGACGAGCGCAGCGGCGAGGAAGTGTGGTCGCATGCTCAATACTGCACGTTGACCCGAGCGCGGGTCAACGTCTACTTTAGCCGCTACCAGACCTCATGACCCTTCCCCCTTCCCCCGTCCCGGCTTTTTCCGACCCCCGTCTCACCGAGCAGCGCAACCCGCGTACCGAGCGCATCGACGTCGCGTCGAGCCTCGAGATCGTGGACCTCCTGAACGCCGAGGATCGGACCGTCGCCGCGGCGGTGCACGGGGAGCGCGAGCGCATCGCCCGGGCAATCGACGCGGTGGTCGCGGCCTTTCGTGCGGGCGGCCGGCTGGTCTATGTCGGGGCGGGGACGTCGGGGCGGCTCGGGGTGCTCGACGCGGCGGAGTGTCCGCCGACCTTCGGCACGCCCCCGGAGCTGGTCGTGGGGCTCATCGCCGGTGGCGCTGCGGCGCTCGTCAGGAGCAGCGAGGGCGCGGAGGACGACGTCAACGCCGGGATGGCGGCGATCGACGGCGCCAAGGTGACGGCGCGCGACGTCGTCGTGGGGATCGCCGCGAGCGGGACGACGCCGTTCGTGCGTGCGGCGCTGTCCCAGGCCCAGACGTTGGGCGCGACGACGGTGCTGGTCTCCTGCTCGGATCCGCCGCGGCAGCTCGTCGAAACCTGCGACGTGGTGATCCTGCCCAAGGTCGGCCCCGAGGCGCTCACCGGCTCGACGCGCATGAAGGCGGGCACGGCGACGAAACTGGTGCTCAACACGATCTCTACGGGCGCGATGATCCGTACGGGCCGCGCCTACGGCAACTTGATGGTGGACTTGATGGCGATGAGCGACAAGCTGCGCGACCGGGGCCAGCGCATCGTCATGGAGGTGTGCGGTGTGGACCGCGAGGCTGCGCGCCGCGCCATCGAGGCGGCCGGCGGCAGCGTCAAGCTGGCGATCGTGATGGCGAAGACGGGTCAGGACCGCGAGGCGGCCCGGCGCACCCTCGACGCCGCGGGCGGATTCATCCGCAAGGCCATCGGGGATCCGCCGCCGGTGCAGGGCGCGTGAGCGACGCCCTCGCCGTCGGCCTCATGTCGGGCACGTCGCTCGACGGGGTGTCGGCGGCGCTGGTGCGGCTTTCCGGGCGCGCGCCGGACGTTGCCCTCGTCGCGTTCCATCAGGAGCCCTACAACGCCGGCGAGCGGGGGCAGATCATCGACGCGATCGCCCGGGGCGGCGCGCGCGAGCTCGCCGTGCTGCACGTGGCGCTCGCGGAACGGTTCGCCGGCGCGGTGCTGCAGCTGCTCGCCTCGGCGAAGACGGCGCCGCGGCAGCTGGCGTTCGTCGCCTCCCACGGCCAGACCATCTGGCACGAGCCGGGCCGCGCCACGCTGCAGCTCGGCGACCCGGCCGTGCTGGCCGAGCGGCTCGGCGTGCCGGTCGTGAGCGACTTCCGCTCCCGCGACGTGGCCGCGGGCGGACAGGGGGCGCCGCTCGTTCCGCTCGCCGACGTCATGTTGTTCGGCGATCCCGAGCGGGGGCGCCTGCTGCTCAACATCGGCGGCATGGCCAACGTCACCTGGGTGCCGCGCCGCGGCGTGCTCGACGGGGCGCTGGCATTCGACACCGGCCCCGGTGTCGCGGTGATCGATGCCGTGGTGCGCCGCCTCGACCCCGACGCCCCGTACGACCGGGACGGCGAGCGCGCCCGGCGCGGCCGCCCCGCGGCGAAAGTGCTGGAGGCGCTGCTCGCCGACGCGTTCTTCGCCCAGGCGCCGCCCAAGAGCACGGGCCGCGAGACGTTCGGAATCTCTTACGCCGAGCGGCTGATCGAGCGGGTGCGGGAGGCGGGCGGCTCGGACAACGACGCGGTCGCGACGGCCACCGCCCTCACCGTGGAGTCGATCGCCCGCGCGCTCGAGCGCTGGACCCCGGCCCCGCCCGATGCCGAGCTGGTGATCTCGGGTGGCGGGGCGCGCAACCCCGCCCTCGTCGAAATGCTGGCGGCGCGCGTCCGGCCGCGACCGGTCGTGGCGTTCGACCAGCGCTTCTTCGACGGCGACGCCAAGGAAGCCGTCGCGTTCGCGTTCCTCGGCTGGCTCACCGTGAACGCGCGTCCCGGCAACCTCCCCGCGGCCACGGGCGCCCGCGGCCCCCGCATCCTCGGCCACGTCACGCCCGCGTGACGACGTCGCTCGCGCGCCTGGTCTTTCCCTCCCTGCGCTGGCGCAGCGGCAGCTTCGCGCACGAACGCCCCACCATCGACGCGGCCCTGGCGGCGGGCGTGGGGGGCTTCATCGTGTTCGGCGGCTCCCGGGAGGCCGTCGCGGAGCTGACCCGTGGCGTGCGGGAGCAGGCCGGCCGGCGGCTGCTCGTCGGCGCGGACCTGGAGCGCGGAGCGGCCCAGCAAGTCGAGGGACTCACTGAATGTCCGACCCCGGCTGCCCTCGGCTGGCTCGACGACCTCGACGCCACCCACGCCGCCGCCATCATCACCGCGCGGGAAGCGCGGTCGGTCGGCATCACCTGGGCGTTCGCGCCCGTCTGCGACCTGGACCTGGAGCCGAGGAACCCGATCGTCGGGACGCGTTCCTTCGGCGCGGACCCCCAGCGGGTGGGGGAGCACGCCGCCGTGTGGGTGCGCGGCTGCCAGGAACACGGCGTCCTTGCCTGCGCCAAGCACTACCCCGGCCACGGCCGCACCACGCAGGATTCGCACGAGACGCTGCCACGGGTGCACACACCGCTCGCGCAGCTGGAGGCGATGGACCTCGTTCCCTTCGAGCACGCGATCCGCGCCGGGGTGGGCGCCGTGATGAGCGCGTACGTCGCGTATCCGGCGTGGGATGCCAGCGGGCGAGCGGCGGCGTTCTCCTCCACCATCCTCCATTACCTCCACGATCCTCTGAATTTCAATGGCCTGGTGATCACCGACGCGCTGATCATGGCGGGCGCGACGGCCGCGCAGTCGGAAGCCCCCGCCACCGTCGGGGCCGTCGCGGCCGGCTGTGACACGCTGCTGTACCCGGGGAACTGGCAGGGGGTGATCCAGGCGCTCGACGCGGCGGTGGGGAAGGAGATCGCGGTGGCCCGGGCGGACGACGCCTTGGGGAGGGTCGAAGCCGCTTTGTCGGGATGGGGGATGGGGGATGGGGGAGAAGGGCTGACGGCGGCCGACCTTGCGGAGCACGGGGCGTTTGTCGACGGGGTCGCCGACCGCGTGCTTCATATGGTGCGCGGTGAGCCGCCGGCGGTTCGGGGCGCCGTGCGCGTCTCGATCGTGGACGACGACGTGGGCGGGCCGTATCGCGTGGGGCCACGCGACATCTTCGAGAAAACGCTGCGAGAAGCGGGGGTACGGCTGGGGAACGGGGAAGGGGGAAGGGGGATGCGGGTCGTGCTCGTCTATTCCGAGCCGCGGTCGTGGAAGGGCAGGGCGAATCTCGGCGCGCGCTCGCTCGACGCTCTGAGGCGGCTGATGCCCGGGGCGAAGCTCGTCGTGCTGTTCGGGCACCCGCGGCTCGTGGGTCAGATTCCGGGGCGCGCACCGGTGCTGTGCGCGTGGCACGGCCAGCCTCTCATGCAACGAGCCGCTGCGCGATGGGTCTTGAGAATGTCGGACAGTCGGACGGTCGGACCGTCGGACTGAAGACGCCTAACGGTCAGACTGTCAGACCGTCCGACGGTCAGGGGGCAGTGACCCGGATTTGCTGCAGATACGAGAGCACGTACTGCACCGGGACCGCAAAGATGATCTTCCCGTTGGATTCGCGCTCGCCGCCGTAGAGCACCGCCACCACGCGGCCGTCGCGGTTGAAGATGGGGCTCCCCGAGGAGCCCGGCGCGCCGTAGCCGTCCACCTGGACGACGCCGGGCAGGACCTTGCTCGCGGTCCCGACGGTGAGTGTTGGCTCGGCCACGGCGTACATGCCCTCGCCGCGCATGGGGAGATCGAACCCCAGGGGGTACCCGATGATGGCGACGGGATCACCGCGCTGCAGGCTGCGCAGGTCCCGCTCGATCCCGGCGACGCGCGGTGTGCCGCCCCGGATGTCCACGCGGAGCACGCCGATGTCCGCGTCCGGCGCGACCCCCACGAGGCGCCCGCGGAACCACTGCTTGGAGCCGGAGAACTTGACGGCGATCTCCTGCGGGACCCGGTCGCCCTCCTCGCCGAGCAACACGTGCTTGTTGGTGACCATCGTGCCTTGCGAGTCCACCGCGAACGCCGTGCCGCTGAAGCTGTCGTCCTCCCCGAACTTGACCAGCACCATCGCCACCGCGTCCTGGTTGCGCTGCGTGAGGTTGCGGTAGTCCACGCCGGCGGCGCCGACGAGGCCCCGCTGGCGGGCCTCGGCCTGGTCCAGCTGGCTGCGCAGGCGCGCGATGTCGGCCGCGTTGCCCGTCGTGCCGGCGGTGCCCAGCGCGGACCGCAGCCGCCCCACCTCGCCCTGCGATTCCCGCAGCGCGTCGCGCACACTCTGGATCTGGTTCTGGAACTGGCCGATCACGCGGCCCACTTCGAGCGTCAGGCTGTCGGCGCGATGTTGCAGCTCGGCGACCTCGTGTTGCGCCCGCGCGGTGCGAACCTGGATCCACACGAACGCCGCGAACGCCACGATCAGGATCGCGAACAGCACCTTCGTCGTCTGGCGCAGCTGCCGCGTCTGCCGGGCGACCTCCTGCGCGATGCGCACGGCGGTGCTGGTGCGGCGCGGCGGTGGCGGGGCGGAAACGGCCTCGACCTGCCCCCGCGGCAGCGACGCCCGTCCGGCGGCCAGCTCGGCCGCCGTCGTGGCGAGCGGCTCGCTCGCGGCGTCGAGCAGGTGGAACTCGAGGGCCGGCCCCTGGGCGCCGAACCCGATCACGTCGCCGTCTTTGAGGAGCGTGTCGCCCGTGATGCGAGTGCCGTTGACGTAGGTGCCGTTGCGGCTGCCGAGGTCCTGGAGGATGTAGCCGTCGGGCCTGCGAACCAGGGCGGCGTGGCGGGACGAGACGTCGAGGTCGCGCTCGGCGTCGAAGCGCACGTCGGAGAGGGGATGCCGGCCGAGACCGATGTACGCCTTCGTGAAGACCTCGACCTGGCCGGCGCGGGCGCCGGAGAGAAAGCGGAACTGCGCCTTCACTGGTTGCGCGCGGCGAAGAACAGGACGGCCGCCACGATGCCCGCGCCGAGCAGGGCCGCGGCGATCACGCGCCAGCGCACCTGCTTGGTCGAGACCGGCGCCGGGCTGCCCTTATAGACCGGAACCGGCTCGGTGCTGGTTTCGGTGTCGATGAGCGGGTACACCTGGTAGCCGACGTCGTCCCCGCCGTCGGGCGGCCGCAACCCCTCGCCGTCGAAGCGGGCGATGATGACGGTGATGTTGTCCGGCCCGCCGCGCTCGTTGGCGAGCGCGATCAGCCGGTCGGCGGCAGCCCCGAGGTCGGTTCCCTGGCCAACCACCTGCCCGATCTCTTCCTTCTTTACGAGGCCCGACAGCCCGTCCGAGCAGAGGACGAGGAGATCGCCGCGGCGCAGCTCCTGGTGGGTCAGGTCCACCTTGACCTTGGGGTCGGGACCCAGGGCCTGGAGGATGATGTTGCGGCGCTCGCTCTGGGCCGCCTCTTCCTCCGTCAGCTCGCCGGCTTCCACGAGGCGCTGCATCAGGGATTGATCCTTGGTGAGCTGCGTGGCCACGCCCTGACGGATCAGGTAGGCGCGGCTGTCGCCGACTTGCGTGAGGAAGAGGTGGTCGGCGAGCACGCCGGCGGCGGTCGTCGTCGTCCCCATGCCGCGCACTTCCGGATGCGCCTTGGCGTAGGAGTGGATGTGGGTGTTGGCGACCTCGACGGCTTCCTTCAGGCGGTAGGCGAAGCGCTGCGCGGTCGCCTCCCTCTCGGCGCCCCACATCTTGCGCATCTGGTCGAAGATCGTGTCGGTCGCCATCACGCTGGCGATCTCACCCGCCGCGGCGCCGCCCATCCCGTCGGCCACGACGAGCAGCGAGCCGCGCTCCCCCATCTCGTGCTGGCGCGGGGTGCTGTCGCCGGCGCGCTCCCCGCGCGTCAGATCCGCGACGAGGTAACAATCCTCGTTGTGCTCGCGGGTCTTGCCGAGGTCGGTCCGGCCGAGGACCTGGACTCTAATGGGCTTCGCGGAGCGTCCGAACATGTCTCAGTTGGCGCACTGGGTTCGATGCAGCGTGGCGTACGTTTGCGTGCGGGCATCAAGCGCCATCGCCCGCCCGATCCAGTCGCAGCCGCGCTGGCGATCCCGCTCCTGCTTCCAGTAGGTGTTCGCGATAATGAAGGCCGCCGTTGCCTTGTCGACCGCCGCCACGTTGCCGGCGTTGTAGAACTTCATCGCGGAGTCCCGCGCCGCCAGCGGCTGGGTATCGATCATGTCCTGGAGGGCGTCGAGGGCACCGGTGGCTTTCGAGGGATCGATGGCGAGCGGCAGCACCGTTCCACCCGCGGGGTGCTTGGTCCCGCCCGCCGGATTCGGCGTCTTCGTGGTGCCAGTAGTATTGGCCGCAACCACCCGCGGCGCGGTGTCGGGCGGCACAGCGCCCGTGCCATCCCGCTTCCCCAGCACGGCGATGCCGCCGCCCACGGCGCCCAGCACCACCACGGCCCCCACCACGAGGGGCACCACGGCGCGCTTCTTGGCCGCGGGCGTCCCTCGCCCGGCCATCACCGCCGTCGCTTGGGCCGCCGCGCTGTCGAGCAGCTGGGTCTTCGCATCCGTGTCGGCCCGGGTCCGCGGAATCGCCGCGCTGCGCCTGGCTCCCGTGCCCGTCACCGCCGCGACGCTCTCGGCGAACTTCGTCACCGTCTGGTAGCGGTCCACGGGGCTGCGCGTCAGCGCGGCGTCCAGGACTTCCTGCAGGCCTCCGGGGAACGGCAGCTCCGGCCGCGCCGCCGCGAGCTTCGTCGGCTCGTCGGTGAGCCGCTTGATCATCGTCTCCTGGGACGTGCTCGCTTCGAACGGCAGCTTGCCAGTCAGCATCCGGAAGAACACCAGCGCCAGGGCGTAGAGGTCGCTGCGACCGTCCACCCGGTCACCGGAGAGCTGCTCGGGGCTCATGAACTCGGGCGTGCCGACCACGAGGCCCGTCTTGGTCACCTTCTGGCCCGCGTCGTCGCCGCCCACCGCTTTGGCGATCCCGAAGTCCACCACCTTCACGACGTCCCGCCCGCCCTTGCCCCGGCTGATCATGATGTTGTCGGGCTTCAGGTCGCGGTGCACGATCCCGAGGTCGTGCGCCGCCTGGAGGGCGTCGGCCACCTGCTGGAAGATGTGCACCGCGCGCGCGGTCTCCAGCGCGCCGTCGCGCTCGAGGTCCGGGGTCTCGCCGAAATCGTAGACCGCGCAGACGTTGGGGTGGGTGATGCGGCTCGCGTTCGCCGCCTCGCGGTTGAATCGGGCCACCGCGTCGGGATCGTGCACCATCGAAGGGTTCATCACCTTGATGGCGCTGCGGCGCCCCATCTTCACGTGCTCGGCGAGGTACACCTGGCCCATGCCGCCCTCGCCCAGCTTCTTCACGACGTGGTAGCGATCGGCGATCACCTGGCCGACGAGGTTCGCCGCCGGGGCGGCCGCGCGCAGCGTCGTTCCGTCGTTCTGACAGAACTTGATGTCGTCGGGGTACTCGGTCGCGCAGGCGGGGCAGATCTTCACGGCAGCTCGATGCGCAGGATCTTGTCGCCGACCAGGATGCGCGACTGCGTCGCGACCTGCACGTCGCCGCGCGCCGCCAGGGCCACGCCGTTGCGGCTCCCTGCGTCCACGACCACGAAATCGGCGTCCTCGCTG